>Ga0207706_10000123_pt1 | contig 83810 bp, 80 predicted proteins | sample KBSC53metaG_FD_184318 | JGI IMG/M metagenome (GOLD analysis project Ga0207706, IMG submission 184318) | Corn rhizosphere microbial communities from Kellogg Biological Station, Michigan, USA - KBS C5-3 metaG (SPAdes) (version 2) | ecosystem: Host-associated > Plants > Roots > Rhizosphere > Soil ...
TTCAGCCCGCCCTGCCGGTTCTTAACGCTTTCTCCGTGCTGCGCACATTGCGAAAGCTAAACCGTCATTCACGCCATACACCCGGCCCGCTTTTCTGTCATCCTCATGCTCTTTTATTTTGAATTCATTTAAAAGAGTTAGTAATACTAAATGAACCCCGTCAACAGACCAGCTTCGGACGAAATCGGACAACAATAATGGCCTTGAGTGCAGGGAGGGCCATTAGCAAACTTTGCTGAAGCGCCGGGCATGCGCGAACGCTAGTGGGGCAAAGTATTGCAGCCCGTGGTTTTGGTTGATTGCAGGGCAAAGGCCACGTGCGCCAAAGGAGTCCGCTGGCTAGCGGACTGACTTAATTTTTGGTTACTTTGTAGGCAATTGAGCGGTGTGATATCTCATTTAGCACCATATATTCACAATCCGAAAATCCTATTGTAATGTTAATTCCAATACTTCTCTCAATCGCTCTACATGCCTGAAATTCTCATGCTCCAGCTTCGTTTCTACATGCTCATGCGCCCAGGTAGTATGATAAGGCACATGAATTGCATGACCACCGATATTTATCACAGGAATTACATCAGACTTTAGCGAATTACCGATCATCATAAATTCTTCAGGTTGAATATCCAGATGCCGGATCAGCTTTAAATAATCCGCTTCCTTTTTCTCAGACATGATCTCGATATGATGAAAATAATGACTCAAACCTGATTTCTTGAGTTTGCGTTCCTGGTCCAGCAGATCACCCTTGGTGGCAACTACAATGCGATAATGTCCCTGAAGTGATTTCAAAACTTCTTCCACGTCGTCGAGCAGTTCAATTGGCTCATTTAGCAATTCCTTACCATAGCCGATGATTTTCTCAATGGCTTCGACAGGAATATTGTTGTCGGTTACTTCCAGCGCGGCCTCTATCATTGAGAGGATGTAGCCTTTTATTCCATATCCATACAGTTCGAGGTTTTCGATCTCGATTTTTAAAAGCTCGCGCGATAGGGTATGCTGCGGTAGAAACTGCTCGAGCAAGGCACAAAACTTCTTCTCGGTGTTCTGAAAATAGGGTTCGTTCACCCAAAGGGTATCATCGGCATCAAACGCGATTACTTTTATATCCATTTGCTCAAAAATTTGTGCAAGTATAAGTTATTAGCCTGACTCACAGTTTGCCGGATTGAATTTTTGAGAAATTTCAAAAAAGGATGCAACCGTTTTAAAAAAGTGTCGTCTTATAATTAAACGCTCACAAAAAATTCATTTAAAATGGAAGAGGTACTGCCCGAATTAAAGGACTTTATTACCGGATATTGCGATCGTTATAAAATACAAAAAGTGGATCCGGACGCGCTGACTGTTGACACCAGCATAGACCTCGATCTGGATATTTTTGATATCGAGATCGATTTGTTCCTTGCCGAGTTTGCCGATAAATTTCGTATCGACAACTCGAAGTTTACCTGGTATAAATATGGGTACCCCAAGGGGTCAATGGGGGTAGAAGTGATTAGAACAGTGTTTGGATACCGTAACAATTGGGTGAAAAAAGTCGCCAATAAAATGTATAAGCCAAAGTTCAGGGTGCAAAACCTGCAGGAAGCCATGAAAACGGGCCGGTTGGTATAGCGAGGATGGCATAAATGCAGGAAACGGAGTAGTTCCGGCTGGTGGGTCAGCTTTCAATTCTAAGCCTGCCGGTCCGGGATTGCTCCATTTCCTGCAATCGATCTTTAAAACGCTTCAAAAATAGTCTTATTACCTTTATCTAACTTAACATTCCTCACCTCGCCAGTTCCCTGAAAGTTATAACCAATGCCGATAATGTTCTCATTGTATAATGGTCGTGGCGATTCGTAGACCAACTTGTCATTGATAAAATATTGAATCTTGTTTCCGACACTTTTGCAACCCACTTTGGCCCATTGTGAAAGATCGGTGCCGAAGCCCGACAAATCGTTGTCCTTCCCCGAAATAAAATAACCTCCGTTTAGCAAACGTAAATTTGATACACAACCCTTGGCCGATACCTGTACAATAACCGGTGTATTATCAGTAAAGAGTATGATGTTGATGAGCTGGCAGGCTGCAGCGCCCTCATGAAAATCGTTTTTAACTTCATTGCTGAAAGAGAACTCGTTCAAAGGCACAGCCTCAAAATTTCCTACATTATAATATTCAACTCCTGGCGGCTGCGGACCGAGCGGAATATTTTTTTTGTAGATGAGCGATGATGGTATCTTCATGCCTTCCTTACTCATAAACTCATTTTGCTCCAGGTAAACCGGAACAGGGTATTGAGAGATCATTCCCAGCCAGCCCGTAGTAGGGATCATCAATAATTGCTCCTTTACTACTTTATTGTTGATGCCCAATTTAGCATGATAAAAACCGGGACGATAATACACAGAGGTAAATTGATGCTTGTTCTTATCAACAGTTACTTTTGTATCCGGGTCCCATGATTGCTGGATAAAAACCGAATCACCCGAGTTGGTTTTGACATCATAAGTGAATATGACTGAATTAGGCAGAGATCTGGTAACGGGGCGAGTGTGAAACAGAATGATGCCCTTTGGATCAGCTGGAGTGCGTTTGCCATAAATACCCAGTAAACTAATCACAATTGCACCGGCAATGATCAACACCGTTTTAAAAAGCCAACCTTTTTTAGTAGCTGATGCTGTTGTCGGGTGTTTAGCTGCCGCTTCCGATACTACCTCAGTTGATGCTGTGAACACTAACGTGTCTTTATTCCGTTTGGTAAATGCTCTCCAGCTTTCGAATCCTGCAAAACGGGCTAAGGTATCTAAAGTAGTTCCACTAGGAAGGTGGTTGTATTCGACCCGGCCCCACAAACGACGCAAAGTGCTGGCGCTTAGTGATACTCTGGTTTTCTCGAGGATAAGCTCATTCAGTATCTCGAAATCCTTTCCCTGCCAGCTGGATGGATCGCCCCAATCCAGTTGCTCCTCAATAATTGCCAGTAGACGTTTCAGGTCAGCAGCGCTCATAATGCAATTTAATCAATTCAGATGCATTTGTCCACTACTTTAGACGCAGGAGAACGGATTATGTGACAGGATTTTTCAACTGAAAATGATAAAAAGTTCGGTGGCCTGTTTCGGTCGATCCAAGGTTAAATCCCAGGTTCTTTAAAACATGAACGGAGGCCTCATTCCCTGCTTGTACGTGAGCTACAATTCTTTTCAAGCCTAACTCTTCAAATCCGAATTGAATAAAAGCCATGCCAGCTTCGGTTGCATAACCATTATTCCAAAAAGGTTTAGCAATGTAAAACGCTAAAGTCCCTTCATCAGAAATTGTGCTTCCAGTACTATTGAAATGGGGATAAATACCACATCGTCCAACGTATTGTCCATTTTCTTTCAACACGGTGGCCCACATGTTCAATCTATCCTTAATTGGTTCCAGAGTTCCCATGAACCTTCGCTCCGCATCCTCCCGGGATCTCGGTTGACCACCCACATAACGCCTTACATCTGCATCCATTTCCATGGCGCAGTAGGCGTCCATATCCTCTGGGATATGCTGTCGGAATAGCAATCTTTCGGATGAAAGGATGGTTGTATTGTTGTTGTAATCCATTTACAATCAAAAAGATAAAACTTGAAATAACTTGAACAGGATATGAATTGTGCCTGTCTTAGAAGCTTAATAAGTTTGCGTAAACCTTAATCAAAAGCAATTTAACTATTAAAAACATGAACAAGTTATTTTTTACAGCGATGGGTTTGTTTCTGATGATCAACACATCGTTATATGCACAAAAAAGCATCTGGAAAACAAAAAATGCCTATCTCGGGCAAAAGCCACCGGGTGATACACCAGAAATATTTGGTGCTAACATACTGGCAAAGGCAGACACCTTTGCATTTGACCGGGTAGCTTTTTCGGATGATGGCACTGAGTTTTATTTCCCGAGCAACAACACCTGGTTTAACAGCGTGAATGCTAAGGTCCGTTATATGAAATTTGAGAACGGTAAATGGAACGGTCCTTTGGTTTTGAATGAGCATTACTATGCACCAACCTTTTCTGTAGATAATCAAACACTTTATTTTTTAGGCAGCGGCCAGGGCGATGGTAAGCACTCCCTCGTCTGGCAGTCACATCGCACGTCAACACGGTGGACCGCACCAGAAGTATACTTAAGTAAAGATTACGGATTGTATGATTTTATGCCGACTGCAAGCGGTACCTGTTATGTGGGCAGTAATGTTCATCCCGATAAAAGAAAAGATTTCCAGGACTACGATATCAGCGAGCTGAAAATGACACCAACGGATACCACTATCCGCAGTCTCGGTGAGCCTGTCAATACGCCCGGCTTTGACGGTGACTTTTTTGTGGCACGGGATGAATCCTACCTCATCGTAAGTGCTAAAGAGACAAAGGATTTTGAATGTGAGCTCTGGATCAGCTTTCATAAAAAGAATGGTAGTTGGACAGCGCCCGTTAGCCTTGGCCCGAAGATTAACGATGGTGTAGCGCATCGCTGGGGCGAGTATGTCACTCCCGATGGCAAGTATCTTATCTATTCCACCGGGCATAGTCCGAAGGATTGCCACCTGGCATGGGTAAGGTTTGATCATCTGCTTGCAAAACTGAAAAAGGAAAATTTAAAGAACTAAAGTCGTGAAGCAAATAATTTTAATACTGGTTGCACTACTAATGGGCTCGAGACTGTTCAGCCAAACAATCGATCTGAAACAAATGCTGGCTGACGGGAAACTGTCACTTCTCTCGTCCAGTCAAGTAAGACCATTTGAAGAAGGAGATAAAAGAGGGATCACTTGCCATGATAATGTCTGGTTAAAGAACATCGATTTTTCTTTTGGGACCATTGAGGTGGATATCCGTGGCCGCAACGAGTTTTTGAAAAGCTTTCCGGGGATTGCGTTTTATGCGGCCGATACATCCAGGAACTATGATGTAGTTTATTTCCGGCCATTCAACTTTTGTTCGCCCGATCCGGTTCGGCGCACCTGGTCGATGCAATATATGAGTCTGCCTGAATACAGATATGACCGCCTGCGTAAGGAGAATACCGGACAGTTTGAGAACGAGATCATCCCGAACCCCAAACCTGAAGATTGGATACATGCGCGTATCGTCATCGCAAAAGATAGTATTAAAGTGTACGTGAACAGGATGGATAAACCTTCATTGTCGGTTAGAACCCTTCAAAACAGAAGCAAAGGACTATTAGGTTTGTGGACGGACGCTACAGTAGCTGAGTTCGCTAACCTGGTTATCAAAAAGGATAATTAAACAGTTGCATCATGAAAACATTTCTGATAATCTTATTTCTGGGTATCATGGGCGTTTCGATAGCGCAGCAAAAGAGCAAAAAACGCGATTACACTATCATTAAAGCCGCTGAGTGGATCATCCCGAACTCAGACGGAGTAAGCTGCAATATGGAGACCTATAAAGGATCGAAAGCGCTGATCATGAAAAAGAATTTTGATAACTATAAGTTTGGCACTGTCGCTTATCCTAAAGACTTGAACTTTACCGATGGCGAGATCGAACTGGATATGGCATCCAGTAATGGGAAGGAGTATCTCGGCCTTGCCTTCCGCATTCAGGATGCACATCATTACCAAGCGCTTTATTTCAGGCCGGCATCTACAGGTACCATCAATGCTATTCAATACATGCCCGAAAAGAAAGCTGACTTTAACTGGTGGGACTATGAAGCCGAAAAATACCAGGCAAAAGCCACGTTGCCAGCCACCACATGGTTTCATGTAAAGGCTGTTGTTAAAGGGCACGAACTGAAGGTTTTTGTAGATCATCAAACCACACCTGCTATGGTTTATACTGATCTGGACCCTGATCTGAAGCAGGGTTCTGTTGGTTTCTGGTTCGGCAACAGTGCATCCTGCGCCTACAAAAATTTAGCCGTTAAAACTTATTAAGGTCATGATACGCAATTATTTATTAATAGCCTTGCGCAAGGTGATCCGTCCATAAGGCGCATATTTTCATCAATGTCACTGGGTTGGCTTTGGGCATGACCTGTTGCCTATTTATCCTGCTTTGGCTGCAGGATGAGACGGCTATAGATAACGTTCATCAGAACGGTAAACCCTGTACATTCCGTACCGAACCACTGCAAATATCGGCAGCATTAGCGGCGGCTATAAATATGCCGATATTTAATAAGGCAGTTATTGAAAAAATTAATCCGAATATGATACGGTCCTTTTCTCATTGCTGCTCTGAAAACACAATTCGATAATTCGGATAGTATCCCTTGCTTGTTCGGGCTCAACAATCAGCTTTTTGCCTTCGGCAATAGCCTCATATATGTTCTGGAAAAGATCTTCATAATGCCCTTCTTCGCTCTTTATGGTTTCGGTAATGTCCTTCCCATCCTGTTCGTAAGTGAGCTTACCCCATATTGATTCCGGTTCGATACCCCAGTCAGATGATTTATCCGGTCTTCCGCCTTTCTTCAATTCAGCTTCCTGTACATCCATGCCGTATTTTATAAATGTCCCATGGTCGCCGTATAACACATATGTCGGCCCCGGAACTTTTACCAGCATAGCGCCTTTCAGGGTTGCTTTTAATCCTGCGGAATAGGTGAGTATGATCTCGAAATTGTCCTCCACTTCCAATCCCGGGCGCTGGGTCAGCATAATGCAGGTAACCTCCAATGGTTTACCAAACAGTTCTAAGGCGCCATCGATCAGGTGGGCGCCCAAATCATACAATATACCTGAACCCGGCAGCGGTTTCTCACGCCAGGCATTTGGACGCAATTCGCGACGGAAGCGGTCGTAATGCACTTCGTATTCCACCAAACGGCCCAATTTACCGCTGGCTATTACTTCTTTTACCGTATTATGTCCGCTGTCAAAGCGACGATTATGGTGAACACTCAATATTTTATCCTGTTTTTTTGCTAACGCGATCAGTTCATCGGCTTCATCCGCGGTTACCGTAAAAGGCTTTTCAACTAACACATGTTTGCCGGCCAGTAAAGCTTGTTTGGTCAGCGTCACATGTGAGGTATTGGGCGTACCGACCAATATAAGATCGACAGCCGGATCATTCATAATATTATCGGTATTATCAACGATCTCTACACTGGGATATAACGATTTGACTTTCGCCACCCGGACAGGATCGGTCGTATAAATTTTACTAAGGTTGAAGGTCGGGTTCGAATCAACAAATGGAGCAAAGAAGGTTTCGCCCGAAAATCCGAAACCGATAATAGCAGTATTGAGTACTTTTTTCATGGTTCACCAAATGTAAAAAAGTATTCGGATTTAAATTTTTACAAACCAATTAAACGCGCTGATTCTTTTATCAGGATATTGTGCAGAAATCATCCATCAATAATATGAAATACAGAACCTTCGCTGAAAGCGAACAATTATCGGCCATTGGCTTGGGCTGCATGAGCATGAGTCATGCCTATGGTACTCCCGACGATCCTGAATCCTTAGAAACGTTACACCTCGCACTTGATCTCGGTATCAACTTTTGGGATACTGCTGATGTATATGGCAATGGCAGAAATGAAGAGTTGATCTCCAACGTACTCCGTTCCAATCGTGACAAAGTATTTATCGCCACCAAATTTGGCTTCAGGGCACATCCAGACGGCAGGCTGAGTACTTTCGATGGCAGTCCGGCATACATAAAACAAGCAGTTGAAGCCAGTTTAAAGCGTTTGAAAATTAATACCATCGACCTGTATTATGCTCACCGCATCGACCCAAATGTGCCGGTCGAAGAAATGGTTGGTGCCATGGCTGAATTGGTAAAGGAAGGCAAGGTGCGTTATCTGGGGTTATCAGAAGCCTCTGCTAATTCTATCCGTAGGGCACATGCTGTACATCCTATTAGCGCCTTACAAAGCGAATATTCTTTGCTGACACGAGATGTAGAAGATGAAGTATTGCCTTTATGCAAGGAGTTGGGCATTACGTTTGTTCCATTCAGTCCACTAGCGCGTGGATTGATGACCAATACACTGAACTTAGGCGAGCTGGGTGATAATGATTTTCGTAAATCACTACCGCGTTACCAAAAAGATCACCAGGAAAACAATCAGAACCTGGCTTCCGGATTTGCAGAAATAGCGCAACAAAAAGGATGCAGCCCGGCACAATTGGCCTTAGCATGGGTGCTGGCACAAGGTGATAATATCATACCGATCCCGGGGACAAAGAAGCGCAGAAATCTGAAAGACAATGCAGGAAGTGTCGATGTTAGTTTAACTGGTGACGACATTCAGCAAATAGAAGCGCTATTGCTCAAATATCCAAATGTAGGCGACCGCTATAGTGAAGCAAATTGGAAGTTTGTCGATAAGAACTAAAAATTGTCTGAACCGGAATTTGTTGAGTTTACAGAATGGCTCGAATTGTTATCATTCTGTAAATTCAATAATTCTATAAATTCCGGTTCAGATAAATATTAATCCGGCAACTCCCTCAAATAGATATCTCTGTAATAAATGTGGTTGCCGTGGGCTTGTAATTCTATCTGCTCTTTAGGAAAGATAGGTAGCTTACGGTCCCAGTAATTGTCCATAACCACATTATCTACCACAAGCACGCCGTTAAGGTAAACAGTGACTTTGTCGCCTTTCATAATGATGTGGAAGTTATTCCAATCATTAATAGCATTGTCAGCTAATTTAAGTGGTTTGCTTTCGTGTGCCTGGTTATTATAAAGGCCTCCAGAACCAACTTGTGCACCCACATCTACGCGTGAAGTATCCCAAATTTGCACCTGCGGAGAACCACGCAGATAAATGCCTGCATCTCCTTTAGGTTCGATCTTCCAGTCTACATACATTTCAAAGTTGCGGTATTGTTTAACAGTGCATAGATTTTCACCTTCGCCGCTAAAATTCAAGACACCATCTTTAACATACCAGCCTTTGTTCATAATAGAGTCCGCCTTGTGCTGCTCTTTGGCTAAGGTTGCCGCATCCATTTTACTGCGGGTAATAGGGTTGCCAACAAGGCCTTTCCAACCGGTCAGATCTTTGTTGTTGAATAAGGCTACGAAGCCGGCATCTGAAGGCATTTCGTTAATAAATTTGCGGATGGCAACTTTCTCATAATCGCTGTCGCCGCCTTTTTTGAGCTGCAGTGATTTATTCAGCCATTCCTTTACATCGTTACCATAAAAGTTCTTGTCTGATAAGGCAATGTTCGATACTTCATCGGCTGCGTCTTCCTGTAATTGCGGGTCATCCAAATACTTACTAATGAAAACCAGTGCAGGGAAGGTTTTGTTATTTGCTGCTTCATTCAATATCAATTTTTTCTGCGGAACGGTTTGGGCTACTTCCATCGCATCGCGCAGGTAAATTACTTTCTCGTCGGCTGGATAGTTTGACTTGCTGATTGTAGCTACATAGCCGCGTAAGGCCTGATCTTTTAATTTAGCATCCGTTGTTTCTTTGCTGATCAGATATAACTCAGGAGCGGCGCTTACATCTGCCCATTGAGACAGCGCGGTAACCGTCGCTTGTTTAGTAGCATCATCACCTTTTGCATAAGCTGAGGAAATGGCCGCCAATGACTTTTTATCACCTATGCTTGCAAGGATATTAAAGTACAAAGGTTTTTTATCAGCAGGCGCCTGCTCCATTTGCTCCAGTACCTGTGTGCTTTGGCTCGATTTATCTTTTACCTGGCCAATAACAGCAATAATAGCAGCCTGAACATCACTCTCTTCAGAAGTTGAGGTTGATGATTTCAGCATTGAGAATAAACGACCCAGGTTATCTGGCCCGGCTAATTGCTTTAACGATGCAAAAGCTGCAGCACGAACATTAGCCTCACTACTGGTCAGCAATGGCATTACAATGTCGATCTTGCTATGGGCTTGACGTGCAGCCAGTACATTGATCAAAGCCACTTTGCCATCAGCCGACATATCCGGTAATGCATTCGCAACTTTGTTTACAACAGTGGGACCTTTCATGATCAGCAATGCATTTTGCACTGCGACAATTTTGTCCGCATCACCAGTACGCATTACATTTAGCAGGTCGTCAATGGCTTTGTCCTGGCCGATTTTTCCGGCAGCATCAACAGCAGCGATCGCTACCTGTTTGTCAGGGCTGTTTAGTTGTTTTTCAATAGCAGGCAAGGCGGTTGCCGGCCTGGTAATACCGAGCATTTTGATAATCGCGACCTTCTCGTCTGTTCCGGCTCTTAATAATTCCCTGGTCCACAAAGTGGTTGTAGTGGGAGTAATGTATGGCTGAGCAAATTTCAACGCGGCGTCACGGTATTGTGCATTATTGTTTCGTGCGGCTTCGATCAGCATTGGTGTACTCTTGTTACCTTGTAGATCAACCAAAATTTTTAAAGCGGCTGTTTGTGTCTGTACCCGGTTGGCCAAGCCTGCTTTAGATTGTAATGCCTTTGCAAGTTTTGTCGCAGTAATAACATTCTTTGCACCGAGATTACGGATGAACATCAGGTAGGCTGACGTTGCATCAGTCACGTCATAGGTGTACTTAGCCTGATCAGCAGCATTGGCCATCAGGTTGATGGATGCGGGGCTTGCAATATTCGCCAACGCATATAAAGCTACCTTATCGGTCATTTTATCTTTGCCGATTTGGGCTGAGATACCATGTACAGCCAGTGTATTTTTACTATCTCCCAGGGCTTCTATAAGGGTTATTTTACAGTTACCTTGTGAGCCGCTCAAAGCTGATAATAATGCCCCTTTTGCCGCTGCTGTATTTATCTTCACCAAAGCACGCGCAGCAGGGTCACACAAGCGTTCATCGCCTAAATAGCTTTTTAACGTTGGCACGGCATCATCTTTACCAATCATTTGTAATTGACTAATGATAAAGGCCTGATTCCCCTTGTCGCTTGCTTTTGGTAAGGCTGTGCAGTAAGCTTTTACTGCGGTTGCACGCCAGGGCTCCTTCGTTCTTTGTGTGATGTAAAAAGAGAAGCCGCTGATGGCGTCATAGATTTTGGTATTATCTGCCTGACCGGGCGCCTGCAGCATTCCGAGCATTTTTACGATGCCCTGCTCGCCCAAAGCCATTGTTTTTTCGGCATTGGTATTCAGGTCGGCTTCCTTATAAGCAGGCTCCTTGTCCAGTATGGCGTTGATGCCGCTGTCCTGCGCCTTTGCAAGCGTTGCAAACAGTGATAGTACGGCAATTGATGTAAATATTTTTTTCATGATTATGATATCAGACTTAAATTAAATGGTCCATGGTCCGCGAAGCGGCGGGAATATCAAACGGTTTGCACCGTCGTCATCAATAAATTCCTGTTTAACAGGGTCGAACTTCAACGAACGTCCTAAACGCAACGCTGCCAAACCCATGTTGACGATAGTACATGAACGGTAGCCGTTCTGCTCGTTGAGGGCAAATTTTGTCCTGTTCTTTACAGTTTCGATAAAATCTGTTGCTTGTGGTTCAGGGTCAGGAAAGGCGGCCAGCTTTCTTTCCAGATCAGGTATATCCGATTTAAAGCCCGGATACAGTTTGCCTTTTGGCCCTTCGATATAAGGCACACCCTGTACGCTGCCTTCTCCATCCAGGATAATCTTGCAGCCATCGGCATAAGTATACGTGATCTTGCGCCAGGTACCAACGGCATCCATGTTTTGTTGCGGAGCATCTAATTCAACACTGATGGGACTCGTATCATCTTTGCCTAAAAAATATTGAATAGGGTCTATATAATGCTGACCCATGTCGCTCAATCCGCCGCCATCGTAATCCCAGTAACCACGGAAAGTTTGATGCACGCGATGTGGGTGGTATGGTTTGTAAGGAGCCGGGCCCAGCCATGTTTCGTAATCCAGTTCAGGCGGAACAGGCATTTGCGGCAGATTGGTTTTACCTACCCAGTAAAATTTCCAGTCGAACCCTGTGTGCCTGCCCACGGTAACGGTCAACGGCCAGCCAAGCAAACCGCTTTCCACCAATTTTTTTATCGGTTTAACGGTGGTTCCCATGCCGTAGAAATTATCTGAGAAGCGGAACCAGGTGTTCAGCCTGAAAATCCTTCCATGTTGCTGCACGGCTTCCATTACGCGCTTGCCTTCGCCAATGGTGTGCGTCATCGGTTTTTCGCACCAGATATCTTTTCCGGCGCGTGCAGCATCGGCAGCCATAATGCCATGCCAGTGCGGTGGGGTCGCAATATGTACAATGTCTACTTCAGGTAATTGAATCAGCTCGCGGTAATCAGATAATGTTTTCGCGCCGTTGTTCAGCATTGTTGATACTTCCTGCAGGTGGTTTTTATCCACATCGCAAATGGCCACCACTTTGGTGTTGCCGTAAGGAATATGGTTCCTGCCCATACCGCCTACGCCGATAATGCCTTTGGTGAGCTGATCGCTTGGGGCGATGTATCCTTTACCCAAAACAAAGCGGGGAACAATGGTAAAAGCGGCCGCTGCAATAGCCGACTTTTTGAGGAACTCCCGCCGGGTGTCTAATTTCTTTTCTTCCATTATTTGGTTGATTAAGTTGGATTAAGTTAGATTGATTAGGTTAGATTGAGTTGGGTTAAGTTGATTAAGTTTCAAGCTTGGAGCTTAACAACTTAACTTAATCAACCACTTAACTCAATCAACTAACCTACAACTCTCTAATAAATATATTCTTGTAATATGCTTTATCGCCGTGGTCCTGTAAGGCAATTTCACCGGTTTTGGCTTTGCCGTAATCGGGGTAATCTTTCCATTTGCCTTCGGTGCGTTTTTTGTTCCAGTCGTCGTCCCATGCCTGAAACTCAACAATCTTTTTGCCGTTCAGCCAATGCTCAACGTGACCTTTTCTGAAAACGACCCGGCTGGAGTTCCATTCGCCCACCGGTTTAAGCACCTTTTGATCGTTGGCCGGATGCATGGCATAATCAGCGCCGGCTTTTTGCCAGTCTTCCAGTTTCTCAGGAAAACCAATATCATCTATTATCTGGTACTCTGGCCCTGTTTCATAAGGTGCATGCCATTTTGGGCCTTCCATCACATGATACATTACACCGCTGTTACTACCTTTAGACACTTTCCAGTCCCATTTCAATTCAAAATCGGTGTATTTCTTGTCGGTTACAATATCACCTCCTGAAGCGCTCTTGGCGGCTCCGAGGCATACCAGCGCGCCATCTTCTACCTCCCAGTTTTTAACTGCACCGGTTTTGTTGTAGCCATGCCAGCCTTTAAGGGTTTTGCCATCAAAAATGCTGATCCAGCCGGTGGCTTTGCTTACGATCGGTTTCCCGGATTTTGGAAGGGTAAAAGCCAATGAGGCTGCACCGATCAATAGGAATACCGGTAATCTGAATTGGGTTTTCATTTGCGTTTGTTAATTATTGGTTTATAAGTAGGAACAGTTTCTTAAAAACTATTACGGTAAATTTAAAATATTCAGTATAAATAGTATCCTTTAAATTAAATATTTAGCCAATACGTCCACTTAACTACCAGCTGCCTGTTTTTAGGGGTATAAGGCGTTGGTATCGAGTTCTCTCCATATACAATAAACAGGTCGGATGCCGGTTTATACCGCCATTGGAACCGGGTATTAATATTCATATTCTTTTTCTGGTCATCATACTGTACATAAGTGGTAAAGTATAGCGTATTGGTAAAGGTAACATCCACCTTTGGACCGATCAGTGCAAACCTGGTATCGCCGTAAGGAGCAGGCAGCCGCAGGTTGGTGTAGTTGCCGTTGATAGCGATGTTTACATAAGGTTGAACGCGGTAACCGATGGTGCCATTAAAGCTCAGACGGTGACCGTTATCATAATATCCTCCCAAAATAGATTCTACCTGATACGTAAATACGCTCTGCGGTTTGGATACTATCAAAATATCAAACGAGTTGTAATTGTGTTGCGTACCTATCGCAAGAGCAGGCTTGCCTGTATTTGTCGGATCAAAAGGCTGTTGTAGTTTTACATAATCGTTAATGCCTGAGATGGTGATGGTGCTACGGTCGCGTAGCGTGGTGATGAGGGAAAGAACGCTTTCATCATCCGTTCTGCTAAAGCTCTCGTTGAAGAAATAGTTTGAGTTAGCCTGAATGCCATAACTCAATACCGCTGTTTTCTTCGGGAAGAAGTTATGCAGTATCAGCGGGTTAATCTTTATATAGCCTACACGCGGTACATAACCCACTGCTGCATTATAGTTTTTGCCAACATATTCTTCCTGCAGATAAAGCTGCCAGTATTTGCTGAAATATTGCAAATGATCCGCTAATACCAGGTCGTGCCCGTCCTTGCCGGGAGTAAATGATTTCAGACCCAATAGTTTCCCCGTCCACATATTGCTGGTTGAGGCAAGGTTGAATTCAACTCCAACATTTCTATTATAATTATTGGGACCTATAACATTCCCGTTTGGTGCTTCCGTCACTTCCTTGTTCACAAACATGAAACCGATATTGGAACGGTCCAGTACACGACGTTGCATGGTGATAATGCCATAATTTCCTGCATTCAGGCCGTTTGATTCGGATGTTCCCGTTTGGATATCCATTAAGCCGATGCGCCAATCTTTATCCAGTTTCCCGGTCATTCTCGCGCCAAAGTCAATAGGTTGGTTTAATCCGATACGCCTTGAAAAGAATGGCCTGATATCTGAGTACCCGAAGTTGGCAAACAAGTCGCCATTCTCCAGAAAGAATTGTCTTTTTTCTGGGAAGAAAAGTTCATAACGACTTAAGTTGATCACCTGCTGATCGACGTCCACTTGAGAGAAATCAGGATTGACGGTCATATCCAGGTTGAGCGATGGTGTTAAGGCGATCTTAGCGTCGCCTCCAAACTCTTTTTTGAAAGCTGCTGAGGTGTTTTTTTGATAATCTTTTGTAACGCCCGCTAACGCGTAGGGAATAATGGATACGTTACTACTGGCAGTAGGCGGCTCCTCATCCCAAACTAAAACGCCTGTATAGGCGAGCGAGGCCGTAGGGAATTGACGTGGCACCGGCGCCCAGGCTGATTTTTCGGCACCTTTAAGGTCGTTCCGGCTAAAGTTAATACCCCATTCCTTAATACCTTTTTTATAACGTATACTTTTAAACGGGATCGATGCTTCGAAAACCCATTTATCCGGGTAGTTCTTTACTACCGATGTCCACTTGTTATCCCAGTTCAGGTCGACACTGCCGCCTGCATACATGCTGCCATCCCATTGTCCGCCTGCTGCGTTAGCACCAAAAGTGAAGCCATCAGTACGGGCGTCAAAAGGATCCATAAAGAAAATGAAGTTGTCGTTTTTTTGAAAGTTAAAGTCGCGCTTCATCGACTCTACCATGTAGGGCCCGTGGATCGGCGTATAACAAACTGCAAGGATATATAAATTGTTATCATCATAGGTCATCTTCACTACAGTGGGCACTTTTGCCAGACTGGTATCCATCGGCAGCACCATATGAAAATCAATCGCCGAGTCCGCACGTTGCCAGGCAAGGTCATTATCAACGCCATCGACAGCAATATCAGAGGTTGCCCGACGGATGTGGTATTTAAAAGAAGCATTTTTTTTCTGTGCAAAAGCGCCGAAAGTCAGCAGGCAGCTAAGTAGTAGAAGGGGTATTTTAAAACGGGCAGAGTTGTAAAAGCCTTTCAATAGTACGTGTTATAAGGGTTGAAAAGTAGAATAATTGGATGGCCTCAAGATAAGAGCAAAAATCGTTTTTTTAAAAAGTTTGTGTATTTGATACAATAAATTTACAAAGTAGACCGCTGATTTATCTGATTAAATGATTCCCATGATTTCAAAAACTTTTCTAAGCCTAAAAAAGGGGTGTCACACTGAGGTTCTCGAAGTGCGGTGCGTAGATGCCTATACTGCATATTCTCTGCCAGTTATTAGTTTGCAACTGGCAGTCATCAAGGTAATTCTTAAATCCTATGAATCAAGGTTCAGATAAATGCGCCAGGGATAGCAATTGATACCGGCCTGGCGACTAAGGCCTGCAGGCGTATGGATGGATAGCCCGCCCGGGCGCCCATATTAGAGACTACGGCAGCAGATCCGTTACCTTAGAATGCTTCCTCTTAAAATATCTGCGAAAATCAAGCACGATACCGGCGAAGAAGTAAACAATGAGCGGGAAACCGACCGCAAGAAATGATGAATAAATAAAAAACAGGCGTATTTTATTGATAGAAATGTTGAAGCGTTCGCCGATGTATGTACAAACGCCGAAAGAGTACCGTTCGAAAAAAGTGATTATCCTTTGCAACATATCAAACCATTCTAAGTATTTTATTTCCAACGCCGCATTGCAGGCATTTCTTATGGTCGCAATAATTATTTTTTAGCTCCAGTAAGGCCTGCGAATCAAAAGCGGTATTAACCTTTATACCAACAGAATCAAAATTAGTTACGATTTTGTTTTGCTCGGCGGGCAATTTTTCCAACAATTTCAGACTTCTGTTGATAAAGTACTCCTGCTGCGTGTGTTTGCCATAGCTGAACAGGAACAATACAAAGGTATTCAATAATAAAATATCAATGGAAGATTGTCCAAGACTTTTTGATATTGGTTTCGACGCCACATCAAAGCGGTAATGTGTTTCCCAGTAAGGGTTGACCTCCAAACTGCTGAATAATTTTCTTAAGGCATCAATATCCTTAATGTCCAGCACTTTCGAAAAAAGATGATTTGATTTGACGATCAGCGCCGCAAATTGTGCCATGCGGATGGTCGGGAAGTTTTGTGGACGCAACCGCATAAACTTCCATAAGTGTTTTTCGATCGGCTTGAGATTGTATTTCTTTTGCAGGAAGACGTATTCTTCTTTTAATTTCTGCGGATATTCATCTTTAAAATCATCCTCCAAAAATCCTGCCTGACCGAATATCAGGGCCTCAATTTGCTGCGGATTATTCTTATGCTTGGCTAAAGTAAGTTGTGGCAATGATTTAGCCATTAACTCAAAAGGTACAGCATTGGTTTTGAACCCGAATTGTGCCGCCAGGAACTGGTAAAATGTTTCTTCCCAATCGCCACGGTTAACTTCCAACGCCTTCATTACTGCAACAGAACGTTTTTCCAGTCGCTCAACCAAAACCCGTGTGAGCCAGTTGCGGAGCGTAATATCATCTACATGACGGATGCTGCCTTCACATGGAATAAACTGTTGATTACCATAAATAAGGTGCCGATAGCGGTCGTACAATTCAGGTGAAATACGATTTTGCAGCTCCAACGTTGCTAAACGGCGACCGTCAGGCAGGGTGATTGGTTCATCATCGCGGTAGACCACATGCAATATTACATTGTCATAGGCTTTATCGTTAGTATGATGATGTTTATGCCAATCGGACGAATTGATGTGGATCTCCACATTTCCGGCCCAGGTAGTATCGCCAATGCGGGTGCGGGCATTATGGAAATCGGGGCCTGAATCTTTATTGGGCAATCCGGCAGAAAATACTTCGATGTCTTCGCCTGTGGTGGTTTGCAGGTTCTCGCGATCAAACAGGCGGAATTTCCAGATGTAAGTGATAAAGTCTTCGGTAAAAAACATTGAGACAAGATAGGGAAGATTCATCTAAAATCAATTGGTTTTACGAGGGATTAATTTACTTTTATGAACGAATAAAAAAAGGGTGTCACACTGAGCCCAGTCGAAGTGCGGCGTGTAGAGGCCATGCCCACCATGCTTCGAGAGCCTCAGCATGACACCCACCAAATCACATTGATACAAACCTAGATGCCACAATCCGACCAAATTCAAGTTCATCGCATCAAATCCATCATAGGCGGCTCGCTGGGCAACCTGGTAGAATGGTATGATTGGTATATCTACTCTTTTTTCTCCCTGTATTTTGCAGCGACTTTCTTCCCAAAGGGAAATCAAACCGTACAACTGCTGAGCACAGCCGCAATATTTGCTATCGGCTTTTTGATGCGTCCTATAGGTGGCTGGCTGATGGGAACATTTGCAGATAGAAAAGGACGTAAAGCAGCGCTTACCTTTTCCGTTTTACTGATTAGCATTGGTTCGCTCATAATAGCCATTGTACCGGGTTATAAGCAAATTGGTGTGGCTGCTCCCATTATTTTATTGCTATCGCGAATTATACAAGGACTTAGTGTAGGAGGGGAGTACGGCACAAGCGCCACTTATCTGAGCGAAATGGCTACTAAAAAGCACCGCGGGTTTTATTCAAGCTTTCAGTACGTCACACTGATCATGGGGCAATTGATTGCTTCGGCTTTTGTGGTGTTATTGCAGAAAGTGTTTCTGACCGAAAAAGAATTGCACGAATGGGGCTGGCGCATCCCGTTTGTTTTCGGGGCGATACTGGCGGTTACGGTGATGTACCTGCGGCGCAGCTTGCAGGAATCGGCATCTTTTAAGGAAGAGGATACCAAAGATGAAAGAGGGACCATACAAGCTTTGCTCAATCATCCCAAAGCTGTATTGACAGTCATCGGTTTAACCATTGGCGGGACGGTGGCTTTTTATACGTTCACCACCTACATGCAAAAGTTTTTGGTGGATACGGCAAAGTTCAGTAATGCAGATGCGTCATTAATATCAACTTTCAGCCTGGTGGTATTTATGCTGTTACAGCCCCTGTTTGGTTTGCTATCGGACAAGATCGGCCGTAAACCTTTACTCATTGGATTTGGTATAGTCGGGTCGCTGACCACCGTACCCATCATGACAGCTTTAGGCAGTATCAAAGAAGTTTGGCCTGCATTTTTATTGGTAATGTGCGCGTTGATAATTATCAGCGGCTATACTTCTATAAACGCGGTGGTTAAAGCAGAGCTTTTTCCAGCCCAAATAAGGGCATTGGGCGTAGGGTTTCCGTATGCCATAGCGGTGTCACTCTTCGGCGGAACGGCAGAAACCCTGGCCCTTACCTTTAAGCAGAACCATCACGCCAATTATTTTTATTGGTATGTAACGGGTTGTATTTTGATCTCGCTTATCGTTTATATCGCTATGGGCGATACGCGGAAATATTCTAAGATAGAAGATTAAAGCGCTCTCCCTTGGAGAGGATTGAGATGACACTAAACTATTGCCCCACCATTCCCGATATCACATTAATACTCAACGCGAGAATAGCCGTATTATAGCCAAAAGACAACAAGCCATGCATGGTAGCCAGTCGCCTTATACTTTTTGATGTGATGACAACGTCCGATACCTGAAACGTCATACCTAAAACAAAGGAAAAGTAGACAAAGTCAAGATAATCAGGCTCTTCATTTCCTGGAAATTCCAATCCGCCGCAGTTTCGTGGTGTACCGTCGTCTTTTGTTACATCATAATACAGATGCGCATACCGGAGTGTAAAAATTGTATGAAGCAACCACCACGATACAATCACCCCGATGATGGCCAGCAATACATGTGAACCTACATCGGCACTATGGCCTTTTGTGGATTTTAACAGGAAAGCAATAGCCCCGAAACTCGCTATGGAAGCTGCTATGACAAGCAAAAATAAAAAGGTTCGACTTGAATCCTGAAGTTTGGCGATCTTCCGTACTTCAAGCGGATGAGATGACAAAATAGTAATCCAGTCCATCAGGATAACAACAGCTGAAAATGTGATCCAAGAGAAAAGGACAACAGAAGGCAAGCCATGTGAACCACGGAAGCCAAAAAAGCCAATTACAGATGCTGCCAGGGCTATAAGCAGACGATAATGCGCATCCAGCCGAAAGAGGACGAGTTTGTTGTGAGGTATTTTTTTAGCCATTTTTGGGGTTTAATAAGGACTAAAATACTATTTCCCGGCTATTCTTCAATGATTTCGATAACCCGGCCGACTTGCCCATCCTCCAACCGCACTTTTATTCCGCGGGAGTGATAGACCGAACTGGTAAGCAGGTCTTTTACAATCCCCCGAGTCCTTTTTCCACTACGCTGGTCTTTTTTAAGGATGATATCAACTTCCAGTCCGGGATAAATATCGCTTCTATTTTGGCCGTTCATATTATTGGATTACACCGATTTGAGTTTGATTACACCGATTAGGCTACAAGATTATCGATAGCCTTTTTCACCTTATCAAAATTGAAATTTGCCAGCAACTTATCCATTGAGGCGGTGATCTCAGCATTATTCAGATTACCGATGCTGCCCTCATGGGTATGATTGACTTTTTTATCAGGATTGAAATCTCCCTCTTCAATTGCCAGTCCCACTTGTTTGTAAGCATCGCGGAACGGAGTGCCACTCAGCACCATACGGTTAACTTCTTCCACGCTGAATAGGTAGGCATATTTCGGGTCGTTTAAGATATCGGTTTTTACCTCGATATGTTGCAGCATAAACGTAGCCATGTGCAGGCAATTCTTTAGATCAGCAAAAGCCGGGAAAAGCAGTTCTTTTAACAATTGTAACTCACGATGGTAACCTGATGGCAAGTTGGTGGTCATCATGGCTACATCATTTGGCAATGCCTGCAGGCGGTTGCATTTGCCGCGCATAATCTCCCAAACGTCAGGGTTCTTTTTATGCGGCATGATACTGCTTCCGGTGGTGAGCGTGTCCGGGTAACTTACAAAAGCAAAATTCTGGCTCAAGTATAAGGCCTGGTCCATTGCCATTTTTGCCAGTGTTGCAGCGATATTGGCAATAGCCTGCGCAATGATACGCTCGGTTTTACCGCGACCCATCTGCGCATAAACTACATTATAGTTCAGGTTATCAAAGCCAAGTAATTCGGTTGTCATGGTACGGTTCAATGGGAAGGATGAACCATAGCCTGCTGCCGAACCTAGTGGGTTTTTATTGGTGATACGATACGCTGCTAAAACCATTTCCAAATCGTCTGCCAGACTTTCGGCATAAGCGCCAAACCATAAACCGAAAGAAGATGGCATGGCTACTTGCAAATGCGTATAACCCGGCAGCAATACCTCCTTATGTTTTTCGCTCAGTGCGATAAGCAAACGGAATAAAGTATAAGTTTCTTCCACCACTTCCTGCAATTGGCTGCGAAAGAACAATTTCAGGTCAACCAGCACCTGGTCGTTTCGTGAGCGGCCGCTGTGAATTTTTTTACCGGCGTCGCCAATCCGTTGGGTAAGCAATAATTCAACTTGCGAGTGTACATCCTCCACACCCTCGCCAATGCTGAAGTTTCCGGCCTGGACATCTTTATAAATAGCTTTCAGCTCTTTCTGAACAAGGTTCAGATCAGATTCATCCATTAGTCCAATGCTTTGCAGCATACGGGTATGAGCAAGAGAACCAAGCACATCAAAAGCGGCCATTTGTTCGTCAAATTCACGGTCACGCCCAACAGTGAAGTTTTCTACTAATTCATTAACGGTAACTGATTTCTGCCATATTTTGCTCATCTCTATTTACGATTTACGATTTACGATTTTAGATTTGCCAAGTTTTTCAGCCTGCTAAAACCATAAATCTATTTGTTCACACGCAATGTGTTGATTGCTGCGACAATTATAGAAAGAAGTTCGTTTCCTTCCTTGTAAATTGGAGCTATTTTTTCTTTTATTTCAGAATTTAATTCAACAAGCAATTCATAAAGAATAATGTCTCATCTAACTCCTCTTCTACAATTTTCAATTTATTGATGAAATCTGCCTTTGACTTCGCACGACAAGCGGCCCTGTAAATAGCACCCGTTGAGCTTGCACTCCGATTTAATTGATCAGCATAATTACGGTTTACAATATTGGTTGGAAGACTTAAGACTAATTTTGCGTTTGCTATAGCGTACTTTTTAGTCCCTAAAAGCATTTCCTCTTTTTTCATATTATTCGTTAATAAGATTTAGACGGCTAAAATAAATCGTAATTCTAAAATTGTAAATCACGAAGTTCATAAGCCAAATACCCATCACCTGCAAGCCCAGCCTGCTCAAATCCACATTTTTCTAATGCATTGACAGATCGCAGATTATCAGCTCTTGTTTCGGCAACAATAGTTTTTAGTTGCATATCCTCAAACCCAAACCTAACGACTTCCATTAGCGCTTCACGCATAATGCCTTTGCCAAAGTATTCGGGCAGCATTTCATAACCGATTTCCGCTTTATCCCGTTCCTTAACAATATGCCAGTAAACCACTGTGCCGATTAATTGAGGCTCATTCTTCAAGGTAATGGCCCACATTACCGCGTTCTGTTTTTCGTGATTTTTTAGAATATTATTAATAAACTTCAAACTGTCATCAACTGATTTGGTGGGCTCACGGTCGAGAAACTGATTTACCCTGGGATCAGTGCGGATCTTGAAAATTTGTTCCGCATCGCTTGCCTGTAGTTCGCGAAGAATAAGACGGTCGGTGATGAGATTAGTGAAAGGTGGAAATATCATAGATATTGTGTTTTAATTTTCCCGGTTAGCATATATCCGGCAATTTTCAAACCACCTTTCATTAAAGTAGCTTTTGATGCTTTATTGGCGATGCTGCAACGGGCTGCAGGTACTCTGCCGGCATCAAAGCAGGCTTTTCTCAATTCCTGGATCATCAAACTGCCATACCCTTTTTTGCGCTGGTCTTCGCGCACTTCCATATATAGATCGGCAAATGGAAAATTATAATGCAATAAGAATCCCCCGGTGGCCACTATTTCACCATCCACCTCGATCACGTAATCGCCATCAGGTTCGCTTTTATGATCGAATAATTGGTCGCCACTCTCCTTCTTCCTGAAAGCAGCTCCGGGAACATTCAGAAATGCAAACTGGTCATCCTCAAACAAAATAACATCTGACGAAATCTGACTGGAAAATTCAAAAAGCATGGATGATAGCAGATGCTCGTTGCTCTGACATTCAATATGTTTTGCACCGGATGCTTTTATCAGTATTTCAAAAGCGCTATTAGCATGCTTCCGGTTTTTGGGCGTAAGGTAAAATTCGAAAATGGCATCTCTTAGTGAGAGATCGTCCTTGCCTTTTACCGATCCATAGCCTATTTCGACGCCGTCTATTGTGATAATATAGGAGTCGGTCCAACCGCGGGCATGACAAGCATCATATCTGATCTGGAAATTATTTTCCTTGAGAAATAACTCTCTAAGCAGCAAAATATTTTTTAGATCGACTTGATTGATTTTCAGGCCCATAATAGACCTAAAATACTATTTCTTCCCGACTAAACTATGCTTTCCAGCATTTTGATGTACAGATCGATTCCTTCCCTGATCTCGTCGACATAAATAAACTCGTCAGCAGTATGAGAACGCGCCGAGTCGCCGGGGCCAACTTTTAGTGATGGGATGTCTAATAAAGACTGATCAGATGTGGTAGGGGAGCCATAGGTAGTCCTACCCAATGCTATACCGGCCTGAACGATCGGATGATCTTTGTCGATCTTTGACGGTTTAAGGCGGATGGACCTTGGTGTTACATCGCTTGTTACGTGTTGACGGATGATCTCCAACACTTCTTCATTGCGGTAAGCATCAGTTACGCGTACATCAACCGTATAGGTGCAGCTTGCCGGAACTACATTATGCTGGGAACCCGCATTAATGATGGTTACAGACATTTTAACGGCGCCAAACTCTTCCGATTCTTTAGGGAAACGAAAAGTATGGAACCATTCTATATCCTTCATCGCCTTGTAAATGGCGTTCTCTCCTTCTTCGCGTGCGGCATGCCCGGCTTTGCCATGTGCCACACAGTCTAATACCATTAAACCGCGTTCAGCAACAGCTAATTGCATCAGGGTAGGTTCGCCGACGATACCGAAGTCCAGGTGACCCAGGTCAGGGATGATTAATTCCAGCCCGTTTACGCCAGATATTTCTTCCTCTGCGGTAGTAGCAAGGCAGAAGTTATAATTCATGCCTTCCTTGTCGTAAAAATAAAGAAACACGTGGATTAATGATACCAAACAGCCGCCGGCATCGTTACTACCAAGGCCGTAAAGCTTACCGTCCTCAATTTTCGCATCAAACGGATCGCGTGTATAACCGGAGTTGGGTTTTACTGTATCGTGATGGGAATTGAGCAGGATAGTCGGTTTTGAGGCATCAAAATGCTTATTCCAGGCCCAAATGTTGTTCAATTTTCGATGAGTTTGGACACCTTTTTCTTTGAGATATTTTTCGATTACATCGGCCGTCAGGTTTTCTTCGCGGCTGAATGATGGAATAGCGATAAGCTGTTGCAGCAACTGAACAGCCTGGGCATATAATTCGTTTATTGCAGTCATAGATACAGGGAAAAATCCCGCTGCAAAAGTAAAGCTTTTTCATTAAGCGCCGACTGTCGATAGCATTTTTACAATGCTATTTGAATGGAGAATTTATATTTGCCTCAAATTGTTTTATACCATGCGTTATTATTTCTTCACTTTATTGGTTTGTTTAGCTGCGTTAGCAGCTTCAGCACAGCAAACACAGGTTATTAAAAAGAAAGGTTACACTCTGACTTTTACCAACTACGATGCCGCTCTGGATACTGCCGAGCAGCATCGGTTAATCAACACTTTTTTTATCGTATACCCCGAACTGGCAAAAGCTTATAACCACAAAACTTTAAAAGAAGTAAAAATGGTGATCGACACCACCTACAAAGGAGTGGCGGAAACCGACAACGGCAAGGTAACCATCAGTTCGGCCTGGCTGCATAAACGGCCCGAAGATATTGACGTAGTAACCCATGAGGTAATGCATATTGTACAGGATTATGGCGAAAGCGTTGGTCCGGGATGGCTGACAGAAGGTATAGCTGATTATGCCCGCAATAAATTCGGCGTGAATAATCTTGCCGCCAAATGGTCGCTGCCTGATTTTAAACCTGCACAGCATTATGATAATGCTTACCGTATAACTGCCCGTTTCCTGGTTTGGATAGAAGAAAAAGTAAAACCAGGATTGGTAAAAGATTTTAATAAGCAACTCCGCGAGCATACTTATACTGAGGACAGCTGGAAGAAGGCAACCGGCAAAACAGTAGATGAGTTGTGGACCGAGTATGCTGCAAATCCAGCTGTCTGAATTTTTCCAAAAAAACCAATCAGGGGTGTTAACCTTAACAGTAGTAACACTCTTAACGAAAGTTAACGCCTTTAACAGGGTTAACGAAAGTTAACGGGGGTGAACAGGGTTAACACTTGTTAACACCCGCAATAGTTAATTTATTTAACTTTCAATGTGGTGACAAAACCCTGTCACCACGTTGTTTAATTTCAAACTGTAAATTTGTATTAGTCGTTCCCGCTAACCAGTCACTGAATAACTGATCACTGATTAACCGGTCACTGACAACCAATCCCCCCTTTGATTTTTCTCCAAAATTGCGTTACTTGTAGCTGCTTATCTACACTTATCATGCACAGGAGAAATTTCTTAAAAACAACTTCAGTAGCCGGGGTAACCGCACTGGTGGCAGGCGCTTGCAATACCGTATCAACCGATAAGAAGGAAGATCAAAGAGACGAGAGTTTTCATAACGATTTTGAGCTGAACGAGGTCACGATCGACACGCTTCAGCAAAAAATGCAGAACAAAGAATATACTTCGCGTTCTATCACGGAGCTTTATTTGAAACGAATTGATGCCATTGATAAAGCCGGGCCTAAGTTAAATGCAGTGATCGAAGTGAACCCGGATGCCTTGGCAATTGCCGACGCAATGGATAAAGAGCGTGCCAATGGTAAGGTGCGCGGACCATTGCATGGTATCCCTATGCTGGTAAAAGATAATATTAATACCGGCGATAAAATGATGACCACCGCCGGGGCAATGGCCCTTGACGGTAACATTGTTAAAGAAGATGCTTTTATCATCAAAAAACTGCGTGAAGCAGGCGCTGTGCTTTTGGGTAAAACCAACCTGAGCGAATGGGCCAATTTCCGGTCGACGCATTCCACCAGCGCGTGGAGCAGCAGGGGAGGGCAAACCAAATGCCCTTATGTGCTCGATCGTAATCCAAGCGGATCCAGTGCTGGCACCGGTTCAGCAGCCTCGGCTAATTTGTGTGCAATCGCGATAGGTACCGAAACGGATGGTTCGATCGTTTCACCATCATCAGTAAACGGATTGGTGGGCATCAAACCTACTGTTGGTTTGTGGAGCAGGTCAGGGATCATTCCCATTTCTAAAACACAGGACACCGCCGGACCGATGGCGCGTACGGTAAAGGATGCAGCTATATTGCTTGGTGCTCTGGCGGGCGAAGACGTGCAAGACAGCTATACAGCCACAAGCAAAGGAAAAATTCAACCTGATTATACCAAATTTCTGGATGCAAACGGACTGCAGGGTAAACGGATAGGCGTTGAAAAAGGCGGCTTGAAGGTAAACCCCGGCATGGATAAAATATTCCATGAGGCCATTGACCTGTTAAAAAGTAAAGGAGCTACCATTGTAGAAGTTGATGTGTATAAGGAAATAAAGCAGGCAGGGAAAGATGAGTTTACGGTTTTATTGTACGAGTTTAAAGATGGGGTGAATAATTACCTAAGCAAAGCCAACGCAAAGGTGAAAAACCTGGCTGATGTGATCGAATTCAACAAAAAGAATGAGGCGAAGGCCATGCCTTACTTTAAACAGGAAACCCTGGAACTGGCCGACAAAAAAGGCGATCTGAACACTAAAGAATACCTCGACGCAGTTAAAAATACCACCACCATCACCCGGAATGTGATCGATAAAATATTAAAAGATAATAAGCTGGATGCTATTGCAGCGCCAACCAATGGTTTTGCCGAGTGTATAGACCTGATCAATGGCGATTATGATAATGGTTATTCGTTCTCCGGTCCCGCAGCTATGGCCGGGTATCCGCATATAACTATTCCGATGGGTTATTGGAAAGATTTACCGGTAGGAATATCATTTGTCAGCACCGCTTATGACGAGGCCGGTGTCATCAAATTAGGTTACGCCTTTGAGCAGGCTACTAAAAAGCGGGTGCCACCGAAGTTTAAGAAGGACATACTATCATAACAAGAAATGTACCCCATCGGGGTACCATGTTGGTAGAAATAGTACAAAAGATATTTTTTGCTCCGTAGGTGCAATACATTTTCGCAATGCGTATGCATTAGATATTGTACCTACGGCACAATATGCCTATTTATAATTTTTGCTACCAACATTTTGCTCCTAGCGGAGCAGGAACATATGCAATGTATTGTGCCTCTACAGGGACGTTACAACGTCAACTCCATCTGAATATTCGCTCTCTCATAAGGCGAAGGCGGCCCGGTGATCTTTTCAAAACCTAATTTTCTGTACAAGCTGATAGCGGGTTTTAGCCTTGTATTGCTTTCCAGGAATACAGTGTCTGCGCCAAATTCTTTTGCTTTATCGATACAGGCTTGTCCTAACAGGGTTCCAATGCTTTTACCCTGCGCTTTAGGGGACACCGCCATTTTTGCCAGTTCGAATTTTTTATCATCCATTTTTATTAGTGCACAGGCGCCCACAGGTTCACCATCATAAAGGGCGATATAAATATGGCCGCCCTTGTCAAGAATGTACTCTTCAGGATGGTCCAACGCTTTATGGTCCGATTCCTCCATTTTGAAGTATTGGGTGATCCATTCTTCATTTAACTCTTTGAAGGCTTTGCGGTATTCCGGTTTATAGTCAACTAGCTGCACGTTGCCGCTCTCACGCCTCTTCTTTTCTTCTTCAACGCGACGCAGCAGGCTTTTTTGTTCCAGCAGGTATTCCCATTCTTCAATGGCTTTCCACAGATCGTACTGGCTTTCGCTGAACATCCTGTCGATGGCAGACGAAACATCTTCATGTTGCTTTTCCAGTTTCATGGCTGCGTTCCTCCCTTTTTCTGTTAATGACACAAAGTTTTTGCGCTGGTCATTCTTGTTCTTGCGTTCAGTTACAAAACCATTCTTTACCATTTCGCGGATTATCTGGCTTACCGAGGCGTGGGTCTGACCGATCTCATTGGCAATTGCGGTAATGGAATTCTCCTCGCTTTCAGTGAGGCTATAAAATACCGGCCACCAGCGCGGCTGTATATCTACACCGTATATCTCATATAATCTGGCTGCATCGCTGGTGATGATATCACTCAATCCCCTTAATCTCGACCCGATTCCTTTCTTTCCAACCCTGTTATAAAAATTCATTTTAATATTTACGTAAGTACTTACGCAAGTTTATGTATTTGATAATTTCAATCAAAATTTATCTGAAAATAAATTGCTAATCACTTTAGTCTGTACTAACTTGCCTCAAAAAATAAACCTATGGAATTTGGACGCGTCGATACCCACGAACTGCACTCAATTGATTTTACCTTGCCGCCCGACCCGGAATTAACCGTAAAAACGCTGAGCGCCGCAAAAGGCAAAGGTGAACTGCAGGTACATGTTGGCTGTGCGAAATGGGGCCGTAAAGAATGGGTGGGAAAGATCTATCCGCCCAAAACCAAAGAAGCTAATTTCCTGGATGAGTACGTAAAGCATTTCGACTGTATCGAGTTGAACGCTACCTTTTACCAGGTTTATGGTCCTGAAACGATCGGCAAATGGCGTGAGAAGGCGGCAACCAATCCGAATTTTAAATTCTGCCCTAAATTTTCACAGTCGATCACGCATCTGCGCCGCTTAAAAAATGTAGAGGAAATAACCACCCAATATTACAATGGTATTATGGCTTTTGGCGATCAATTGGGTCCGCTGTTTTTGCAGGTGGGTGATAATTATACGCCCAAAAGCTTTCCTGATATCAAAGCATACCTTCAGCACTTGCCAACGGATGTTCCGGTTTTTGTGGAAGTGCGCCATAAAGAATGGTATGCGGTGAAAGAGAACCGCGATAACCTGTTCAATATGCTGCATGAACTGAACATTGGAGCAGTGATCACTGATGCTGCCGGTCGCCGGGATTGCGTGCATATGGAACTGCCTACACCGCATGCGTTTATCCGATTTGTTGGAAACAGTTTGGATAAAACCGATTATAAACGTGTTGATGACTGGGTAGTCCGTATAAAAAAATGGAAGGAAAAAGGCTTGCAATCGGTATGGTTCTTTATGCACCAGCATGATGAAAGGTATTCGCCGGAGCTGTGCGATTATGTAGTGGATGAATTAAATAAAGCGCTTGGTTTGAATTTGATGCGGCCTCAATTTATTGAGAAGGAAAAGGGGATGTTTGAATAGATTTGTACCTGATCACTATCACAATTTTTATTTCTATTTTGCAGACCTAAACTTGTTACAATGAAGTATTTTATGTTATTTCTCTTTTTGCCGCTATTTTCTTTAGCGCAATCAAACAGTCAATTATTAGTGGGTCAATGGGTTAAGGCTAAAGCACAAATGAAAGACGGCAGCCGCATAGTTGATTATAATGGTTGCGGAATGGATTTTATTAAATACAGTTTCGCCGCCAATGGAACTGTTGATATGAGTAGCGAAGTCTTTTTTGATGGCTTTAAAACCCAATATAAGCTAAGCCACGATACACTACTGGTGGGTGGAACTTTATACAACCTTTTAGGCTTGGCAAAAGATACTTTGAAACTGTCATTTTTTGCTCCCAATACTGATGATGGACATCTTCCTGTTTATTATTTTACAAAAGTAAAAGCAAATAATGTGGCCTCACAGGCCACTTACAACATGGCTTTAAAGGATTCGGTTTATCAGGCTACTAATGAACTTTTTCCACAGGTTAACGGTAGACTGCTCAGCCTGATGCAAGCAATTGCAACCAATTACGACAAAGGAACACTCAAGGCGAGTTTTATCGTAGACAAGAAAGGTAGGGTAAAAAACTTTTTCGTTATCAGTATCGATAGCATAGGTAAAGGATTTGCAAGAACAATAGGAAGTGCATTTGGTGACCTGCAGTGGCAACCTGCTTATAAAAATAATACTCCTGTGAATTCAATTGTTCAGGTAACCGTAAAAACAGGGCGGTCGGCATTTGGGAGCAGCACGGAGATGATGAATACGTTGTTAATGGAGTATGATTTTTTACCTAAAGCACCTTATGCCCCGATTGACAGGGACGAGTTCGAAACAAGCCAGCAATATTTTAAAGATGCTATCACTTATTCTAATAGCGGCAATTATGTAAAGGCTTTGGAGTTGCTTAATAAATGCATTGAAATAGATAAAATAAACTTAAGTGCTTACACCTTTAGGGCGGTAATCAACACCAGTTTAAATAAGTCGCAAGATGCATGTAAAGATTGGGCAACACTGGCGGCTTTTGGGCAGGTTGAGGCCTCTAAAAAATTGGCTAAATTTTGTAAAAATTAAATCTGCATAATTGAAAAGGAAGGTTCTTAAAACCCTGCTTTTTTTTGTAACAAAGTATTTAGATATTTGTCTAAATATATAAATAGAAATAAGACTTGAATTCACTATTTAAAGCATTGAACGACCCGACACGGCGGGAGATACTGGAGCTGCTGAAGGATAAAGACCTGACGGCTGGCGAAATTGCCGATCAGTTTAATATATCCAAACCCAGCATCTCGCATCATCTCGACCTGCTTAGGCAGGCTGGACTGGTCGTATCGGTAAAGGAGGGGCAGTTTATTTACTACTCTATTAACACCACCGTAATGGACGAAATGCTGAAATGGATTATGCAGTTTAAATCACCACAAAACAAGAAATAAGATGAAGAAGTTTAATTCAATGGATGCTGCGGCATTGATCATATGGTTATTACCAATAGCATATGTAGCTTATATTTATTCCTCGCTTCCCAATTCCGTGCCTGTACATTTCGATATCGATGGCAAACCAGATCGTTATGGTAGTCGGGCAGAATTCATTACGATGCAGGGAGTTTTAATAGGAATGTCGGCATTCATATACCTGTTACTCAAATTTCTTCCTGCTATCGACCCCAAGAAATATGTGAAATATGGCGAGGCGACCTTTCAAAAGCTTGCACTGGGCCTGGTATTGTTTCTTGCGGCATTGAATATAGCAATTACTTATGCTACCATAGATAACAATTTTGCAGTTGGCAAACTGATATTGCCTGTCGTTGGATTGTTGTTCGCTTTTATTGGAAATATCATGAACAGCATCAAACCCAATTATTTTGCCGGTGTGCGCACCCCATGGACCCTGGAGGATCCGGACACCTGGCGTTCCACCCATCGCCTGGCTAGTAAGTTATGGTTTATTGGAGGGATCAGCCTAACTATTGCTGTATTGTTGCTGCCAGGTAAAGCGGGAATCATCGTATTTTTTATCATTATCACCATATTGGTGCTGATCCCGGTTATCTACTCTTACATATACTATAAAAAGCATCATCCATCTAATCAAAACTCATAAAATCAGGAGGTCGGGTTGAATAAGAAATTTTTTTAATGGATTGAAATTCACACCTGATAATTGCGTTATTTTGGGTATGAAAAAGCTGCATTTACCTTTACTTTTAATCTTAGTTTTCTTACTCCCCCAGTTCACAAAGGCGCAGGATTCATTAAAGACCAGGATCATTGAGATTGCCAAACAATCCAAGGGGATTGTAGGTGTATCGATGTTAAACATAGAAACCCGCGATACTTTAAACTACAATGGCAACTCACGTTTGGTGATGCATAGCGTAATGAAGTTTCCGATAGCCATGACCGTGCTGAACCTGGTGGATAAAGGAAAATATAAGCTCGATCAGAAAATGAAGGTAGGCAAGAGCGATATGCATCCCAACACATGGAGCCCTATGCGTGACAAATACCTTGATGGCGCTGAAATAACTTTAAGTGAAATACTGAGTTATATGGTTTCGCAAAGTGATAACAACGCTTGCGATTTCCTGTTAAAGAAATTGGGTAGTACCCATACAGTACTTGATTACTTATATGGTTTGGGTATAAAAGGAATAAATATTGTAGCTTCAGAAGGTGACATGGCAAAAGCATGGGAGGTGCAATATACCAACTGGTGCAAGCCGGCTGACGTAGTGCGCCTGCTCGATCTGTTTTACTCAGGTAAGGTACTTTCAAAAAGTAGTAACGATTTCCTGTACAAGATCATGACCGAAACCACAACCGGTCCGAAACGATTAAAAGGATTATTGCCTGCTGATGCGGTTGTAGCCCATAAAACAGGAACCTCTGGAACGAATGATGAAGGACTAACCCCGGCTACGAATGACGTTGGTATTATTACTCTGCCGAACGATAAGCACCTGGCTATCGCAGTTTTTGTGTGTAACTCCAAAGCAGACGATGTTACCCGTGATTTGGTTATTGCGCAAATATCTAAGGCCGCGTGGGATGGGTATGGTCATTAGTCATTGGTCATTGGTCATTGGTCATTAGTCAGCAGTGAATGGTTAATCAATGTCATTAAGTTAAAGGAATCTCGTTTCAATATTATCCCGTGTCGACTCACCCCGAATGCGCTACGCTATTCGTCCCTCTCTATGGCAAGCCATAAAGAGGGACGAAGAAAAAAATAAAAAAATCCCCTCTTTACCGCTTGCGGTAGAGAGGGTGGTCGATCCGCTGGCTAGCGGAATATGACCGGGTGAGTCGACTGTGCGACACGTTTAACTTTACATTGAATGTTCAATAGTTAATACTTTTCGGGTTTTTTAGTTTGATCTGACACAATAATCTGTTGGAGATAATAGATTTGTCTTATGAGTATCGATTTAAAATCTATTGTTACAAACCAAGATTTCAAAAACATCTGCCATACTTGCGGAACCCGTTATGCAGAAGAATCGCCCAAATCATGCCTGATATGTGATGATGACCGGCAGTATGTTCCGGTAAGCGGGCAGAAGTGGACGAGCTATGTTGAATTAAGTCAAACCCACACAATTCGTTTTGGGACGCCATTAAACAATGTATATAATCTGCGCGTTAGTCCAGGTTTTGGGATTGCTCAAAAGGCGCACCTGATCCTATCTCCCGGTGGAAATATTTTATGGGACTGCCTGCCATTTTTGGATGAGCCTACCGTAGCCTTTATCAAATCAAAAGGTGGATTAAAAGCGATTGCCATTTCGCACCCGCATTATTACGGACTGATGGCTGCCTGGGCCGAGGCTTTTGATTGTCCTATCTATCTGCACAAGGCCGACAGCCAATGGGTGATGGATAAAACTGACAGGATCGTATTTTTTGAAGAAGACAGGAAAGCTTTATGGGATGAAATAGAGATTGTGCATACTGGTGGCCACTTTGATGGCAGCACAATTTTGTATGCTCCGGGAATTGGGAATAAAGGCAGCGTTTTTGTTGGCGATACTTTGCAGGTTGCTTTGAGCCGCCGGTTTATCAGTATTATGTATAGTTATCCTAACCATATTCCACTACCATTAAAAGAGATTAACCGCATTAGTGATATTGTAATGCAATTAAATTTCGACAGCATGTATGGCGCTTTCGAATGGCAGAATGTTGAATCAGGAGCGAAGGAGTTATTTGAACGATCGATTGGAAAGTATAACGTATAACCGTAAGATTAAATCACTGCCGTTTCTATCTTCTCGTCTTTAAATCCGCCAAAAACAGCAAAGTTCATATTTTTATAGATGCAATCAACCTCATTAAAGCCAGCCTTCTCCAGCATTTTTAATTGTGTTTCAAGCGGGGCAAGTTTGTCCAGTTTAGTGCGCTCATAAGCTTGTATCAATGCCTCACGATCTAACCCAGACGCGGATACCGTTTCGCGCCAGTAGTACTTATACAAGCTATCAAATAATATATTCTTTCCGGCGACCTGGTCGGCATTGATGAAAAGCCCGCCATCGTTTAGTGCCTGGTATATATTCTTATAAAGTTTTGCCTTGTCTGCATCTTCCAGGTGGTGAATGGCCAATCCGGATATGATCAGATCATATTTGCCGGGCAATACATCTTTTGAAAAGTCGAGTTCGATGTATTCAAAATTTTCCTCGCCCTCAAAACGCTCGCGGGCCACGTCCAGCATTTGCCCCGATAGATCGGCCAGTGTAAAGTGCAAACTTGGATTGAGATCGTAAATAAACTGTGAAAACAAACCGGTACCGGCGCCAATATCCAACACACGTTTGGCATGTGTGAGACTTTTTACCAGCGGCAGGCATGCCGAATAAAAGTCGTTAAAGCAGGGGATAAGGTATTTCCTTTGCGAATCGTACTTTTTTGAAACAGTGCTGAATTGTTCTTTTACGTCGTTCATAGCCTCATCATTTAATGGTGAATTATTAGGTTTTAAGGTAATAAAGGGTTAAACAAAGCCTTTTGTTTTAACAAGAGACGCTGTTTAAATTTAACTTTTTTGAATGTAAAAAAAAAGGCCCAGGCGTACTAAAGTACATTTGTTTTGGCATGGGGCTCCACCCTCATCAGGCTGTCAAATGAATAACGGTTGTAAAATGCGTAATAATAAAGCATTGCATAGTATAGGCTGTAGAGCATTTGGGATAATACATTATCCCACTGTTCTAACAGGCATGATCCAAAAATAAGTGCCAGCATAGTGATCAAGCCGATAACGCAGGTAAAGCGCATAAACAAGCCCAATAGCAATAATATACCGATGCCCAATTCTAAAAAAGGCAGAGCCGTTCCAAATAGACCTACGAGTTTTAAAGGTAAAATCGATTTACTAAACTGATCGACCAGGTGATCGCTAAATACTTGTAATTTGGGGATTCTGTCGAGGCCATGCCCAAGCATACTCACAGCAATGGGCAGGCGTGCCATTAAATAGGTGCGCCCAGGGTTTTTCTTCATTGTTCGGTTTACTTTTTCAGAACCTTTTTGGCTAAGTGCCTGGTTCCGTCCACTTTAAAGGTATACTTTAATCCTAAAATCTCGGCGACTAAAGGAAAGATATCCACGTTAGGAAACGAACTAACCTGCGTATTTGTTTTAAATGCCGGTCCCCAGGCATAAAATGTGGCTTGCATATCTTTTACCACACGAGGGTCGAAGCCATGCCATCCGGGGTCTAATTTCGAATTGCGGATATTGAAAACCTTTGGATAATTCGATATCAAAATAATATCACCAATGCGTCGGTAGCGGTCATCAGATTTTGAATAGTGATAGCGTTTTGGGATGTTCACCCTCAGAAAAACCTTGTAATCTTTAGCTTCTTTTTTCAATTGCCTATAGGTTTTTCGTATATCGTCGGGGTTCCTGGCATATAGGTCGATCATCAATCCATGATCGCCAATAATATATTTTGAGGTATCGATAGCAGCCGGCAGTTTTAGCGTGTTGACGATATCAGGTGTTGTCATGCCATGATCGGACACAAAGATGTAGTTTACTTTAAGCCCTGTTTTATCTACCGCTTTGGTTAATTCATATACTGCGGAGTCGACAAAATGTACCGCCTTTTCAACTTCAGGTGAGTTTGGTCCGTGTTTATGGCCCTCGTGATCTACCTGCGGGAAATAAAAGGTGATGAGATGCGGGCGTTTGTCTGCCGGCAGCTTCAGCCAATCGACTACAGCCGAAATACGTCTATCAATGGGCGCGGCCTGGTTGAATTTGTAGTAATAAGTGGGATAAGTATTTTGGATAGCAGCCTCTGAACCCACCCAGAAATAACTGGCCGTTACCATTTTTTGTTGCTCGGCTAATACCCACAACGGAGTGCCGCCATACCAGATGCCTTCACTTGCCGTTTTGCCTTTATAGCTGTAAAAGCCTTTTAAATTGCGATCATAAAAGCTGTTGTCGACTAATCCGTGATGTGAAGGATATAAGCCTGTTATTATCGTGTAATGATTGGGGAAGGTAACCGAGGGGAAACTCGGAACCATAGACGTCGCTTTTACCCCTTCATTTGCTAAAGCTAATAGATGGTCAGCTTGGAACTTTTCTGCATAATCATATCGGAAACCGTCCGCCGAAATCAAGATCACATAGGGTTTGTCTTGTTGTTCGGGACTATTACTGCGATTAGGTATTATTTGCTGTGCAGTGTCAACCTGTGCAACTACCCTTAACGACCAAGAAACAAAAAGTAAAAAGCTAAAAAAACGTTTCATCGGCTAATATATCTGCAATAATTAAACTCTAAAATTACCGTAATAATAGCTTAATGTAAAACTTAGTGCTTTCGTTTCAGCGCTTCGGCAATCGCTTTTTCGGCTAAGGGTTCCATTACCTTGTATCCGGCTAAATTTGGATGCACGCCGTCGCCTGATAGGGCCGATGGCAATCCTTTCTGGTCGTCAACCATGGCAGTGTAGTAATCCAGGTAAACAATCTTGTTTGCATCGGCATAATCTTTAAGCATCTTATTTAGGGCGATAACTTTTTCGGTTGGAATAATTGCTGGCCTCCACGGAAAATGATTAGCCGGAAGAACCGATGATATCACCACCTTAATATGCTCTGCCCTGGCTAATTCTATCATGGAAACCAGGTTGCCAAATGTATCTTCTAACTTAATCGGACCAGTATTTTGAGCGATGTCATTAATGCCTGCTAATATGACAACCAGTGCGGGCTTTAGATTGATCACGTCTTCGCGGAAACGTACCAACATTTGCGGAGTTGTTTGGCCGCTTATGCCTCTGTTAATGTAGCTGGCGAAATAGTTGGGATCGTTCGCTTTCCAAAATTCGGTAATCGAATTGCCCATAAATACGATACGGTTTTCGCCTGGCGCAGGTGGCGGTAATTTACTGTTGTCATCCTGGTATTTTCTCAGGTTGGGCCAGTCGTTATGAAAGCTGTATTCAGGATCCTGCCACTTTTTGGCATCGTCTGGTGTCATATTCGTAGTGGTGGTTTGTTGGGCTTTAGCGGCAAATGCAGTAAATATTAATGCCGCAGCAATTAGTTTTTTATTCATAACAGATAGGCGCATACGATGCAATAATAACTTTTTTAACGCTTAGCCAGCGACTTTTTTGTAACAAGTTTGTGCAGGTTTTAAACCATTTATTTCGTATTTTGTCTGTTGGGTGGGTTTCCTTAAATCTCAAAATACTTATTACCATGGCCTTACCCCACAAAAAATGCTCCCTCTGCTGTGTGAATAAGCCTTTGGGCTTACTGACCCTGCTCGCACTGTTGACTTTACAATCATGCAAGCACGAAAAAAAGGTCTATAAAAGCGAATGTAACGTCGGCCAGGATTTCAAAACGATTGGTTTTAAACAGTTGATGGATAGTTTGGACGATTACGATCAGCAATACATTGAGATTTCAGGGAAATATGAGGAGGACAAAGGGATATCGGCATTGGTCAGCGATAGCCTTTTTACCAGTTCAGCCGATGGTAATGCACTATGGGTTGATTTTAGCCAGGATTGTCCGCTTTATTTATCCGGAACTCACCAGGGATTGTTTGAATATAACGATGGCAAGTTTACACAGATCAATGATAAAAGCGTGACTATCAGAGGTCTAATTGTTTTGCGAAATAAGGGTAAAAACGACCGGTATAAGGCTACGATAGAGCGGGTGAGCCTGGTGAAATTATAACTATTGCACTTCAATTACCAACCCGTCATAAGCCAGGGTGATATTTTTTGGAAGCAAACCAAGTATGGCTTCATGCCTTCCCAAACGGTGACTGATGTGCGTAAAGTAAGTCTTCTCAGCGCCAATCTCTTTGGCAAAAGCAATAGCTTCTACAAAGGTAAAATGCGAAATGTGTTTTTCTATCTGCAGCGCATTGATCACTAAAGTCCTGGTGCCTTTTATTTTTTGCTTTTCATGATCGGATATCGTTTTAGCATCGGTAATGTAAGTAAAATCGCCAATGCGGAAACCTAAAATCGGCAGCTTATAGTGCATCACTTCAATCGGGGTAAACTTCACATCATGTACTAAAAACGGTTTCAGATTAATGGTATGCAGGTTGATTTCCGGGATGCCTGGATATTTCATCTCGTGGAAGATATAGGAGAATTCCCTTCTCAAAGCCTCCTGTACCCGCTCGGTTGCATAGACATCAATAGCAGCTTCTTGCCGGTAATTAAATGCACGGATATCGTCCATGCCCGCTATGTGATCCTTATGCTCATGAGTGAACACAATAGCATCCAGGTGCCTTACTTTGGCCCGCAGCATCTGGTAGCGGAAATCAGGTCCCGAGTCGATTACAATTACCTTACCTTCAGTTTCGATGAGGATAGAGGAGCGGAGTCGCTTGTCGCGCGGATCGGGAGACGTGCACACCTCGCAATTGCAGGCAATAACAGGTACGCCCTGTGAAGTTCCGGTTCCTAAAAAAGTGATGGTCACAGTTGCAGCCTGGTTTGTTTTATTTGTTGTAATAATGCGGTTTGCTTATCATCCAGCAAATTAATATCGACGTCGAGCTCGCGTATCAATTCAACTAATGCATGGATCTTGCTTTCGAGGTTCGAGAATTTATTCACCACCACAACCTTACTGCTGAGCAGCATACAGGCGCCGGTTTTAAAATTGCCTTTCTCATACCGTACCTTGTACCCGGCCGATTTAAGCAACAATTCCAGTTTTTCAAGGGTATGGGTAGTAAGCGTTAGCATCAGTCCCAAAAATAGTAAGAATAGATTTGAGATGTGAGATTTGAGACGTGAGATTTTTATTTTTTTACAAAGAATTAATTTGCTGTTTAGAATTTAGGGCTTTTATTTTAGAATTTAGATTTTAGGATTTAGAATTTCCACGCTCCTCCGCCTTTACCAGCGATTTTTCATAAACCTTACTCATCTTGCCCATTACAAAACTTTTCGGCAAAAACTTCATAAAAAATCCTCCTACGCGGTTCATTAAACCAGGCACGTGAACCAGTTTGCGGTTACGGAATGCTTCGATGCCTTCTTTTGCCGCTTGCTTCACAGGCATCAGCCAGCCTTGCAGATCGTGGAAATTGTCGCCTGCGGTCATTTCGGTTACAATTCCACCAGGTGCGTAAACTGAGAGTGAAAACTGCTTGTTTTTGATCTCGTGCATCAAGGCGGTGGCAAAACTGAGTATGAATGATTTGGTACCCGAGTAGACTGATTGATAAGGAACTGGGAATATCGCCGCCATGCTCGAAACGATTAATATGCCGCCTTCTTTGCCTGTCGATTCAAAATGTGAAACCAGTCTGTTAGTAAAACGCACTACGCTTACCACATTGGTTTGCAGCATGGTTTGAAACTGTTCCCATGGTAGCTCAGAATGCTTTCCAAAGTAAGTCACTCCTGCATTTAAAATGGCGGCATATAACTCTTCGCCGGTTAAAAGCTGGTCTATCGCTTTGTCTACATCATCCAGTTTAGACAAATCGGCAACGATGGTCTTTACACTTATTTTAGCATCATTTTCTAGTTCCGCTTTCAATTGCTCGAGCTTATCTTTTCTCCTCGCCAGTAAAATCAGGTTGGCGCCATGCTGAAAAGCTAATTGCCGTGCCATTTCTTCACCTAAACCTGATGACGCGCCGGTAACCAGCACCCACTTATTTTTAAATTGCAGTTTGCTCATGATGATGGGGTAAAGCTAATAATATTGTCTTAACCTGAATTAAACGATTGCAGGAATTGGCAGAATTAAATGTCAGATATTATTAAGAACAAATGATAATAAAGCCTCGAATTCAGGCGCTTTTTGACATGTACGTAGTATATTCGGATAAACTTTGATAAAGATGGATTGGAAATTAATTGCTGGAATCGCTTTTTTAATTGTCGGATTATTAATGTTTAACGATGTAAGAAAGAGAAGGCCTGCCTCAGATGCAACGAACTGGAAAGGGCAACTTATGCCTCAATATATTCAATTTTGGATATCGGCTATTATGGCTATGATAGTTGGATTGATATTTATATTCACGTCGATCTAAAATTGGCTCATTTATTCCAACTGCTAAATATTTGCTTTATTAACCACTTATAGACCTTGATATGAAGAAGATATTTTTAACGACACTACTTGTAAGCTTTGCCATTTGTTCCTTTGCTCAAACCAAAACCTATGCTGAAAAATTGGGCTGGCCTAAGGGCGCCAAGGTGTTGATACTGCATGTGGATGATGCAGGCATGTCGCACGATTCGGATGAGGGCGTTGAAAAAGCAACTGGACAAGGCGTAGCTACTTCTACCAGCGTGATGATGCCGTGTCCCTGGGTGCCGGAGATCGTAAAATATATCAAAGATCATCCCGATTTGGATGCGGGTTTGCACCTTACATTGACATCGGAATGGAAAGAATACCGTTGGGGGCCACTTGCAGGAAAAGCCAATGTACCTGGATTAGTGGACAAGCAAGGCTGCTTATATCCGTCTGTTGGCGCAGTTTATTTTAGTGCAACGGCGGATGAGGTGGATAAAGAAATCCGTGCGCAATTGGACAGGGCACAGGCTATGGGTTTTACACCAACACATCTTGATTCACATATGGGGACGCTGTTTGCAAAAGACGCATTCCTCGAAAAATATCTAAAGCTTGGAATTGAAAAACAAATACCGGTGATGTTCCCGGGCGGTGATGATCTGTTCTATCGTGCCGAGGCAAAGGCTGCAACTATTGAGAACCTGAAAAAGCAGGGAAAATATACCGAAGGTATGACAATTCCAGATCCTGCAGAATTAGGCAAGGCCAAAGATATAGGCGTTATGCTCTGGAAAAATGGCTTACCTGTACTGGACGATCTGCATAATTCCAGCTACGACTGGCAGATGCCGGACATTGAGCATAAAACGGATGCCGAGATACAAAAATGGTACACCGATCATTATATCGAAAGTATCGGCAGATTGAGCCCCGGATTGACGATGGTCATTATGCATTGTACCCAACCATCGGAAACATTTAAATATATTTCCGATACCGGACAAAAGCGCAAAGGCGACCTGATGGCTATGCTCGATCCGCGTCTCAAAGAATTTTTAACTAAGAATGGTTACATTCTTACTACCTGGCGTGAAGTAATGGAAAGAAGAAAAAAGGTGGGTGCCGCTGAATAAATGGTTAAAAAAGAACTCACATATCAATTTATTGCTCAGCAAAAGCTGGGGGTGGTGTCTACAATTAATTCTGAGAACAAACCCGAGTCGGCTGTGGTGGGTATAGCGGTTTCAGAAAATCTTGAGATCATTTTTGATACTGTAAAAGCATCAAGAAAATACCGGAATATAATACGCGATCCTCATGTGGCATTTGTTATCGGTTGGGATAATGAAATTACCGTTCAGTATGAAGGCATCGCAGAAGTTTTGGGCAACGGTGATGAAGCAGATAGGCTAAGAGCCGTTTACTATCATGTTTATCCCGATGGAAAAGAACGTGCCGCGACATGGCCGGGGTTAGTTCATATAAAAGTAACGCCGAAGTGGATACGATATAGTGATTTTAACGAACCGCCTGTGATTGAGGAACTGCGCTTTTAATATCAATCAAATTATTTTTTAGCTGTAGCGTTTAATATATCTGTATCGTATCTAAAGAAACTTCCTTTAGTTTTTAAACTTTATATTATGAAAATCATTTACAAAGTATCATTTATTGCCCTTATCAGCGCCGCATTGTTTTCTTGTGGCAAGTCAGATGTTCAACCCACTGTTATACCCAGAGCAGATACCAGTTCGACCCTGATCGGCGATACCAGGCTGGTCGGAAATTGGGCCGTTGTAAAAGACTCGGTGTTTTATAACAGTGGCAGCGCTGTATATATTGGAGTTGCCGGCGACCATTATAAATTTACCAAGTACGGCAATCTATATATTTCATTGCAAAACAAAACTTTTATAGATACAGCTATTTACACGGTTACAACTACCCAGGTCGGATGGGTGAACACCTATCTTGAGTCGAATGGGTTAATTTCAGCGGTTCATACAACCACGCCGTCCTACAATATTGCAAGCCTGGATACAGCCAATCTGGTACTGTCACAAACTACGCAAGCATCCGGTGGGCAGCGTTTTGAGCAGATCACGTTTAAAAAGACGAAGTAAGTAGACAGTGAAAACCAGGCTACCTAAGATCAACTAATTCCGCTCCGGGATAATTCTTCTTGTCAAACGTGAAGGTGCTTTCAGGCACCTTTACGTTTGGTGTAAAAGTGCGGATAATGTAGTTATAGCGGCTGCCATTCTTGTCAAATATCATTGCGCTGAATATTTGCTTCTTGGCTTTATCGATAGACAGGCGTATTTTAAAGAACGGCTTCTTTTCATCTTCGGGCGTCAGATCGATCACCTGACAAAGCTTGCCGTCAACTTTGGCGTCACCATCGTAAATGTATTTATAGCCCTTTTCGTAAACTGTAAATATCTGGGCTGGATTAAGGCTTTCGCTGCTGTTATCAACATCGGCCAGTTCTACCTCTTTGTTCTTTTTTACGTAGGTCCACTGACTCTTGCCGTCGCTAATGATCTCTTCATCTACCGCCAGTTTATTTTCCGGGTTGTAGATGGTTACTTTGTATTTATTGGCTTTTGCCCGCGATATCATCGTGCCGGTCTGGGTGTCCTTGGTGCCGGCCTGCTGATTTTCGTAGGTGAATGTAAAATCAGTTTTTATTACATCATACGAGCGGTATTTTTTACTTACCTGGTTCAGTATTTTGCGGGCATCGACGTCCTTTTGAGCGAACGCATAATTAAAAGTGAGGCCGGTTAACAGCAGGTATAACAGTATTTTTTTCATAGATATTTTATTCTTACTCCATGCAATTAAGATGGTGGAATAAGCAACAGGTTTAATTTTAAATAGTTTTTGACAAAGTTTCCAAATGCCTTTCGAGGCTATACTCATCGCTGAAAAGCACATCGCGGGCTTTGCTGCCTTCAAATGGTCCAACGATACCTGCGGCTTCTAACTGGTCGATAATGCGACCTGCGCGGTTATAACCCAGCTTTAGCTTACGTTGGATCAATGACGTCGAACCCTGTTGGTGCATCACAATCAGGCGTGCAGCTTCTTCAAACATCGGGTCGCGGTTGTCCGGGTCAAAATCTTTAGTGCTGCTGCTCTCGCCTTCACCAACGTATTCAGGCAAAAGTAATGCAGTAGGGTAGCCCTTTTGGTTGCCGATAAAATCGGATATTTTCTCTACTTCAGGTGTATCCACAAAAGCGCACTGCAAACGAATCAGGTCGCTACCGGTGGATAACAGCATATCTCCGCGGCCGATCAATTGATCGGCGCCGCCTGCATCCAGGATAGTACGTGAGTCGATTTTTGACAATACGCGGAAAGCCAGTCGTGACGGGAAGTTGGCCTTGATAGTACCCGTAATGATATTTACCGAAGGCCTTTGCGTAGCGATCACCAAATGGATACCTACGGCCCGGGCCAGCTGGGCCAAACGGGCAATTGGCATTTCCACTTCCTTACCTGCGGTCATCATCAGGTCGGCAAACTCGTCTACCACCAGTACAATAAATGGCAGATAGCGATGCTTTTCAGGATCGCTTATTTTACGGTTGATGAATTTCTGATTGTATTCTTTCAGGTTACGTACCCCGGCATCTTTCAGCAGATCGTAACGCTGGTCCATCTCGATACAAAGCGAGTTCAGCGTGTTTACCACTTTCTTCGTATCGGTAATGATGGCGTCTGATTCATCAGGCAGTTTTGCCAGGAAATGTCTTTCTATCTTACGGAATAAAGTTAACTCCACCTTTTTTGGGTCGACCAATACAAATTTTAATTCAGCGGGGTGACGCTTGTAAAGCAATGAAACCAATATGGCATTGATGCCAACAGATTTACCCTGACCGGTAGCACCGGCAACCAGTAAGTGCGGCATCTTGGCCAGATCAGCAATAAACACTTCATTGGAGATGGTTTTACCGAGGGCAATCGGCAGATCCATCGTTGTATTCTGAAACTTCTCGGTAGATAGTATCGACCGCATGGAAACCATCTCAGGGTTCTGATTTGGCACCTCGATACCTATTGTACCCTTGCCTGGCATTGGAGCGATGATACGAATACCCAAAGCCGCTAAGCTGAGCGCGATATCATCCTCCAAGTTTTTGATCTTGGAGATACGTACGCCCGGAGCAGGTATAATTTCATACAATGTAACCGTTGGTCCGATGGTCGCCTTTATCTTGTCAATTTCGATATTGTAATGGTTCAGCGTCTCAACGATCTTATTCTTATTGGCTTCAAGCTCCTCCGAGTTGACGGTGATCTTGTTGGAACCATAATTTTCCAGCAGGTCAAGGGTTGGCAATTTATATGATGCCAGCTCCAGTTTATGGTCGTAAATCCCATACTGGGCTACCAGGTCCTTGGCTTTATCATCATCAGCCTCTTCAATACTTAGCACATTTGTTGGACGGGTAGTATCGATGGTTAATGGTATTTCATCCTCAAACTCAGGTTCATGACTGGCGGAGGGCTCCGGCTTCAGTACCATCGGCTCATGGAAAACAGGTGTTTCTAACACAGTTTCTCCCACTTTTTTCTCCTCGTCCTTAATGCGATTGCCGTTCTTAGGCCATTCAACCGGTCTTGATAAGTAGTCTTCCTCACGCTCGTATGGTTCAGGAATCACGTTATCCACCACATCCGGATTAAGCTCTTTCTTTTTGCGTGAAGGTATTTTAAAATCAATATTGTAGGCGATGATCAATACGGTCAGTGCGGCAAAAACCAAAATGCCTGCAGTACCGGCCTGGCCTACCTGTGCATCCATCAAGCGGTTAGTCCAAAAGCCGAAGTTACCCTCCAGGAAGTGCGGCACATCGCTAAAAAAGGCATGGAAAAAGCCTAAAGCGACCGAAGTAAAAATGAGCAGAAATAACGAATAGCCTATGGTTTTGCCCATTGGATACAGACGTACTTTGAAAAGCAGCCGATAGCCAACAATGAAGAAAACGAATACAAAAATAAAGGAAGCAACGCCAAACCAGTGAAATATGAACTGGTTTGATAACAGCGCTCCGAACTTGCCCAGCCAGTTCTCCACTACAGGGTTTTTCAGGCCATTGTCCATTAGTTCCTGCTGGGTTTTAAACAGGTTGTGCCAGCCGCCATTGGCAGGTGATACATAGCTCTGATCCTCCTGCCATGTAAATAGGTAGGAGGTAAAGGCGATCAGGAAAAACACCGAAAGAATAAGAAGGAATAGGCCTGCTATTTTTGCATAGCGGCCATCGTTCAGCGTAAGAGGAGGGGTTCTTTCCTGCTTTTGCTTTGAGGCTTTTTCGCTTTTTTGCGAAGACCGGTCCGATTTATTATCGTCCCGTATGGTATTTGTTTTAAACCGGTTCTCTTTAGTCGGCATCCTTAATTGCACGTTAAAACGCAAAGGTAAAGTTAAAAGATTAAACCAATATGAGGCATTGATTTTAAATTTTATCGACCTTTTAACGGTCTTTGATGACACATTGATACCAAAAGTTGTTAACGTTTGCCAAGTTATTAACAACCGTTGCTTTTGCGTAGATTTTTACTAATATTGAGACATGACTATTGAGAAACTGGAAGAATATATCGCATCGGGCGACCTTTCGGGTGTGAATAATGTATTATCGCAAGATCCTTCTTTGGCTGCAAAAACTACTTCGGCCAATGTTTCTCCCCTTATGCTTTCCTGCTATTACAGGAAGCCCGCTATAACCGAATTGTTGTTGAAACGTGTTAGCGAGATCAATCTGTTCGAGGCGTCAGCCGCCGGAAAGTTTGATGTGGTGGCCCATATCCTTTACACGCATCCAGAGGCAGTAAATGATTATGCTCCCGATGGCTTTACACCGCTTGGCCTGGCCTGTTATTTCGGCCAGTTTGAAGTCGCCCGGTATCTGGTTCTCAAAGGGGCCGATGTGAATCTGCCGTCCAACAATGGCTTTCATGTTTACCCAATCCATTCGGCGGCGGCCGGAAATTACACGGATATAGCCCGTATACTGATAGAAAACGGCGCCAAAGTGAATGTGATGCAAGAAGCAGGCGCTACTCCGCTGCATACAGCCGCACAAAACGGCAACCTCGAGTTATTGATACTATTCCTCGAAAACGGCGCCGACACTAATGTGCGAATGGCAGGAGGCAAATTGCCCGCTGACCTGGCCCGAGAAAAAGGCTTTGCTGAAATATCGGAGATATTGAGCTGAGGTTAAAGGCAAAAGCTCTGTTTATTACTTCAATTCAACTTGATGTAACAATATTCTAAATTGACATCCTTATGATGCATGATAAGCTCGTACAATCTGGCTAACTTCTAATTTTGCCTTACACAATTTAATCGATCTTCTATGGAATACAGACAATTAGGCGCATCCGGGCTAAACGTGCCCGTGTTGAGCTTTGGTACAGCTACTTTTGGCGGCGGAAATGAGTTTTTTAAAGCATGGGGAACCACTCAGCTTGACGAGGCAAAACATTTGGTAAAATTATGTATGGATGCCGGGGTAACTATGTTTGACACCGCCGATGTTTACTCAAAAGGCGTGTCTGAGGAGATATTAGGCAAAGCGTTAGCGGGTCTTCGTAATCAAGTATTAATATCTACAAAAGCCACGTATCCAATGAGTGACGGGGCAAACGACTATGGTTCGTCACGCTACCACCTCATTGAGTCTTGCGAAAACAGCCTGCGCCGTTTAAATACTGATCACATCGATATTTACCATCTGCATGCTTTTGACGGAAATACACCTGTGCAGGAAACTCTGCGTGCGTTGGATGACCTGGTAACCAGCGGAAAAGTGCGCTATATTGCGTGCTCAAATTTTTCGGGCTGGCACCTGATGAAATCGCTGTCTGTATCAGAACGTTACGGCTGGGCACGATATGTGGCGCATCAGGCTTATTATTCATTGCTTGACCGTGAGTTTGAGTGGGAACTGATGCCCGCAGGCATCGACCAAAAGGTAAGTACTATTGTATGGAGCCCACTGTCATCTGGCTTATTAGGCGGGAAATACCGCAGAGATCAGCCTTTTCCCCAAGATTCGAGAAGGCAGCAGGGTGGAAGTCATGGACCCGTACCCGACTATGAACGTCTTTACAGGATTATGGACGTGCTGGACGTGATTGCAGAAGAAACTGGTAAATCGGTGGCCCAGGTAGCTATTAATTGGCTGTTGCAGCGGCCTACCATTGCCAATATTGTTATCGGTGCAAGAAACGATGAACAATTAAAGCAAAACCTGGGGGCAATAGGCTGGAATCTGACAACTGAACAAGTAAAAAGACTGGACGAAGTGAGCGAAATTGCTCCGATATATCCTTATTGGCACCAGCGTCAGGATACCAGGCTAAATCCTTTGCCTAAATTCTATTAATTTGTCACAAAACAAGCCTGCTACTGAAGAGGCCGTATCATAATTCAGATGATGCGGCCTTTTTATTTCGATGAATAGCTGAGGGCAACCCAGCGAATAAACCTATCGTATCTCCTAGGTAACCCTCATTCCTAATTGGAGGCTAATCCTTGAATTTATTAAGAAGTACTCCTATGAAAAAGATCGTATGCCCTTTGCTGATAATATTAGCCTTTGGCTTTTCAGCTTTTATCGTTTTGACTAACTGGAAAGTCAAAGAACCTTACGAAGTGAAATTCTCAAGCGGAAAAATTCATGGCGAATTTAAGGGATTAAAAGCCATCATAAAATTTGACAAGGACCATCCGGAACAGGCTGCAATTTCAGCATCTATTGATCCATCTACCATTGCGACGGGCTTTTTTTTAAAAAACAGCCATGTCAAAGATGCCCTGGATGTCGAAAAATATCCGGTTATCAGTTTCACTTCAACAGAAGTCGGTAAAAGCAGCGATGGTTATTATGCCCGCGGCAAGTTAAGTTTGAAGGGTGTTACCCGGCCGGTCACCATTCACTTTACATTTGATGATAAAGGCAGTCAGGGTATTTTTAAAGGCACCTTCAACATAGTTCCGAAAGACTTTAACATTACCCATAAAGGCACACCGGACGAGTTGACTATTTCATTAACAGTCCCGGTCTCTAATTAGCTTTTAGTCAATGTTATATAAAAAAATCGAAATCATTTAAGGCAACCAATTTGTTTGTACGGTAGTAACTATAATTACATCCCCTAGTTTAAAACCACTACCATGAAAACACAGTCAAAACTATTGGCGGCAGTGTTTACAACTGCAACGCTACTTTTTACTATCAACGTAAAAGCTCAAACAACACCGGCCAACGCACTTCGTTTTAACATAGGACTTGAGGCGGCCGATCCGACCGGTACGGCGCGAATAGGAACTACTTTCATATTAGGCGGTACGATGCGATTGCAATATGGCGTCAGTAACAATTTTGCAATTACCGTTACGTCCGGCGCTTACCACTTCTTCCCAAAATACATCCCGGGAACCAATGTCCGGTATAACAGTTATGGCGTAATCCCACTTAAAGCTGGTATTAAAGATTTTTTTGCGACCCACATATACTTCGGGGCAGAAGCAGGTGTCGGTATGGAAACATTGGATAATGACTTTTGGGGGCCCAGAAGGCTGCTCTTGTCACCGGCTTTAGGATACGGCGATAAACACTGGGATGTCGGAGTTCATTGGGACCGATTCTCCAGCACAGGCGATATTTATGGCCTGGTCGGACTTCGCATTGCTTACGGATTTGGGAAATAAAGGATTTGCAGAGATATTGGAGACTTTGAGGCTGATATCGGATTTAATAGCTGTCATCCTATTGTCATTACAAAATTTACTAATATTGCGTACTTTTATTAGTAAATAAAGTCACAATGACCGGCGACGATATTGTTAGTTTAGGTGATAAGCATGTAGGCGAGCCTTATGCTTTACATGCTTTAGTACCCAAAGACAACCCGGATTATAAAGGTCCCTGGGATAGCGCAGACTTGGTGTCGTGGGTTTATTACCAGGCAACAGGCATTTTATACGGCTGCGACTCTGTCGCTGAACATTGCGACTTTTGGGACCGTGATGCCAACAAAAAGGGCCGGATCATTACCATTGAGGAAGCAAAATCTACTCCGGGCGCAGTGATATTGCGTTTGGCTGGCAATGGTACGGTTGGGCATATCGTTATTTCTGATGGTAATGGTGGTACGGTTGAGGCGCATGGACGGGAGGATGGTATCATCAATTCAGTAGTCGATGGCCGTCGCTGGGACATGGGCATACTTGTACCCGGCGTGACTTATCATTCTAACCCGATATCACCATATCGGCCGCCAAGCGTTACCATCTACAGGTTAACCAGCCCTAACATGGTGTCTACGGAAATAGGAAAGATACAAGCCGAATTGACACGTCGCGGCTTTGATACTGGCGGCGTCGATAATATTTTTGGCGAGATGACCTATAATGCCGTAAAGCTTTTCCAGGATTCGGTAGGATTAAATCCCGATGGGGAGGTGAGCGCTTTTACAGCAGCTGTGCTGGATGCACAGTAGTATCTGAACCCGAATTTACCGAATTAATGAATTGACAGAATTTTAATGCATTCGATTAATTCCTGAATTCAATAAATTCAAGTTCAGACAATATTTTTTACTTATCCAATCCCCCTTTTCTTATCGGCTGCACTGGATCGGGCCATTTGGTTGGCTCGCCGGTTTTTGCATTTGGAAGCAATACGCTTTTCTCGCGTGATGTTGTAGTTGGGTCTTCGCTCGCTTCATAGGCCATGATCGCCGCTAAAATGGCATTGTTGCACAGATCATCGAATACTATTTTATCATAAGTATCACGGTTGGTATGCCAGGTATAAACGCCATATGACCAATTGGTTGAACTCAATGAAAATGCCGGTACGCCTGCTGCTACAAATGAAGCAAAATCAGATCCACCGCGACCGGGAGCGCCTGGGAAACTGGTTTTGATCTGGTCCTTAATATCAGCAGGAACTTTTGAAAGCCAGCGGGTCAAATAATCATAAGAGTTTAAAAAACCTTGCCCCTGCAAGTCAACCACACGGCCTGTACCATTATCCTGGTTAAATACCGCCTGAATACTTTTTACAATCTCGGGATGATCTTGCACAAATGCTCTTGAACCATTCAGGCCTTCTTCTTCGCTACCCCAATGGCCAACTATGATAGTGCGCTTTGGGTTAGGATAAACTTTTTTCAGGATGCGCATGGCTTCCATCATGGTTAAAGTGCCTGTACCATTATCGGTTGCACCAGTGCCGCCATCCCAGCTATCAAAGTGTGCGGAGAGTATCACATATTCATTCGGTTTTTCGGTGCCTTTTATTTCGCCAATCGTATTGAAAGTTGGTACTACGCCCAACTCTTTCGATTCAGTATGCACACTGATCTTTGGTTTATCACCTGATTCGGTTAATCGGTACAGCATGCCGTAATCTTCTAAAGCAATATCAATGGTCGGTACCTTTTTGGTATAAGCACCGAATATCTTATCCACTCCAAATCCGTTCGACCAATTGCAAGTCACGATACCCGCTGCACCGGCATTTTCTAATGCCACAGGCAGGGTTTTATTGGTGTAACCAGTTTTCTTCAAACGCTCGCGCCATGCAGCAACCTGCGCGTCGCGGTCTTTCTTCATTTTCTCAAATGATTCCTTCGTAGCAAACTCCTGCCAGTTATAGTCGGGACGACCTGTAGGCTGGTTCATGCTGATCATTACAAATTTGCCCTTTACGTTTGGCAGCCAAGCCTTGAAAGCATTCGAATCAGCGAGATCGGGGATGATGATCAACTCAGATGTCACCGTCTTTTTGCCCATGCCCGGGCTCCAGGCTAGTTGGGTTCCTTCCAGGCTTTTTACACGCGGATAAATCATGTCGATATGTGATATGCCGCGTTCCCAGCCGCGCCATTCGCCCCACTTTTCGTTATGTGCAGGTATGCCCCAGCCGGTGTATTTAGCCACCGCCCAGTCGTGCGCTTTCATCATTTGAGGTGTGCCCACCAAACGCGGACCGATACCGTCAAACAGCTCGTGTGCTAATTGTTGTAATTGTGAATTGTCATTTTCTTCCTTCACTATCTGGTCGACAACCGACGATGAAGTTTGTGCAAACAGACTGGCGCTGCAAAGGGTAGCAGCTAAAACACAGCCTATGGTAAGGTGTCTTGTAAAAATGTTCATGTGCCAAAATATAAAATATCTGTTGCGATTTATCGCTCGTATTGTTTTTGTTACAGTGAACTTCCTTAATAGATTTATATTTGAACCGTACCACCAAAATGAAAGACAACCTCATCGTCCATATCAATAAATTTATCCATCTGGATGCGCGTGAAGTAACGCTTGTTACTGAAAGCGTCGGCCTTGCAGAAGTGAAAAAAAAGCAATTTATTTTAAAGGCGGATGAAATATGCAGGGCGAATTATTTTGTCAGTAAAGGCTGTATGCGCCTGTATTTTATCAACCGGAACGGGCAGGAGCAAATCACCTAATTCGGGATTGAGAACTGGTGGATAACGGACTACAGCAGTCTCGAAACCGGCCAGCCCTCAATCTATTACATACAAGCGATAGAGGATTCGGAACTTATTAGCCTGAATAAAAAAACAATGGAAGAGCTGCTGCTCAAAGTCCCCAAAATGGAGCGCTATTTCAGGATCATCCTTCAAAAAGCACATACGGCATCTATGCGCCGCTTTGAATACATGCGCGATCAAACCGATGAGGAACGTTATCGGCAGTTTGTTTTTTTATTTCCAGGGTTTGTTCAGCGCATTCCTCAATACATGTTGGCATCGTACCTGGGGTTTACACCACAGTTTTTGAGTAAGATAAGAGGGAAGAAGATCAAATTCTAATCTCTAAATCCTAAACTCTAAATTATCTGTGTGTTTTAAATCTAATCTGTGATTACTGATTAACTAATCACTAACACCACCATTAATTAATCACGATTAACTTTTTTCTGCTGCCGCCGGGAGACCTTTGTGGTATAATCAAATCGGAAATATCATGAGCAAAAAATTCAGCATTGAGCCAACAATATACCAGGCTATGGAGGCTCTGGAAAACGTTCTGCACCACAGTGGTTTGGATGAAAAACATTATCTATTAATCAAGATCCGCGCGTCACAAATCAACGGTTGTGCTTATTGCATCAACATGCACACTAAAGATGCCCGTGCCTTAGGCGAAACAGAACAACGCATTTATGCACTAAATGCCTGGAGGGAGACTCCGTTCTTCTCACCTGAAGAAAGGGCTATATTGGCAATTACCGAAAACATTACCAACATCAAGGATGGTATGAACGAAAAAATTGTTGAAGAGGCGGAAAAAGTACTAGATAGGCACACCATCTCTAAAGTGATCATGGCTGCAGTGGGTATTAATGCGTGGAACAGGATAGGGATTGGTACAGGTATGCAGCCGGCTTTGTAATCGGAAGTCGGAAGTCGGAAGTAATTTTAACCGATCAAATTACAAAGACTAATGGCTACGGTTAAAATCTGATCTCCGACTTCCGGCCTCTGCTTTCTTAACTGTTTTGTTCTTTTACAGGTTCTTCTTTTACCGGCTCGGCTGTTTCCTCGCGCTCAACCGTTATGGTGCATTCAGTTACCAATGCAGCAATAGCGCCTATTGCAGCCAGTACAGGCATTAACAATGCGCCTACTACACCAACGGTCAATGGGAAACTCGCTAATTCCTTGCCCGATTTATCGGTAATGGTAATCTTTCTAACATTACCTTCAGCTATCAGCTCTTTCACCTTTTCCAAAAGGTTTATGCCGTGTATTGAGAATGATTCTTTTGTCATAATGCGTTTTTATAATTGAGACAATAGAAGCTCTATTTTGTTACGGATATTCTTATAGATAACCTTGCTTTTTCAGGTAGTCTACCCAAATTACATAGGCCTCGGGTTTTAAATGCAGGCCTTCAAAGGTGTACCTGCTTTCCAGCCGTTGATCAGCATCAAGAAACAGATGGAATATATCTACGAAGGTATAATTGCCCACTTTAGCATTTGCCTGCAGCAGTTTGTTTACTGACAATACGTGCTCTTCTTTATCATAGTGCTGCGGGAAATGTGGCAGGGTAGGGTTCAGGGCTAATACGCTCTGTACATAAATCTTCGTCCCGGGGCATTTAGTATGGACTTCCTTAACAATCTTTAGGTAATTATCGGCTATTACCGCATCAGGGATATCCTTGCCTATGTCATTGATACCTAAAAGAATAAATAGTTTTGAAGGCTTGCGGTCGGTAACGTCCTTTAATCTTTTTAATACACCGAAGGTAATGTCCCCGCCTATACCGCGATTGATCACGGTAGTATCGCCTGTCACTTTTTTCCAGTCACCCATCTCGGTGATGCTATTGCCCAGGAACATAATCTTTCCTGTCACAATAGGTTCTTTTTCAAACTGCGCTAGCCGCACCGGGCGGTGCTCGGGAATGAATGGAATAGTATCATAAACATTTTGATTGGTGACGCTTTGTGCCTGTACGGCCAGCGGAAAGAGTAGAAGTATAAATAGATATTTCATAAATTAAATATAGAATGATTACTCTTTATGGAGATCGATCACCCTGTAAAGTACATTATTATCAACGGTTAAAGTGCCAAGCATTGTATCATCCTTAACGACAAAATGCCATAATCCTTTTCTTTTGGCGCTGGTCGTTACGCCATCTAAAGTTTTACCGTTTTTATCATAGGTGAACATTGTTTCACCCATTTCCACTTCTTTGCCGTTTACCATTTTGTTCATCTGGAAACGATAAGTATTGCCTTCGGCTTTTACGGCATGATATATTGCTATTTCATCATGACAAGGCGAGTCCTTCACCTGGCATATTGATGTTCCTTTCCAGGTCCCAACAATATTGTCCTGTTGATTTGCGCTGCAGATCAATAATAGGCTTGGCACTAATATAGCTGCTAAGGAACAATACAATTTCATAATAGGGCCTCCTTAAAACTAACTTTTGATCTTTTTTCTTCCAATGAGAAACGCAATTCCGCTGAAAGAAAGTGCCTCGAAAACGCTGGTGATCTCGTTGCCGTTTCCGCTGTGCGGATCTGCAACTGCACGGGGGATATGCAATATGATAAACCAAATGAATATTGCTACTCCTAGTAAGTTAGCGGCCAGATGCCGTTTAATATTCAATATAATACCCAATCCTCCTGCCATCAAAGTTGCTCCCGCAAAGTAGGTCCAGAACAAATGCCCGGGTATCCAGTTAGGTATCAAGGTTACCACAAAATCGCGGTAAAGAAAGTGCGTATAACCAAATACCACCATGGTAACAGCAAAAAAGTATTTACCAGCCGGGATAAGTTTTTCTAAAAAATATTCCAACGCTGAAACTTTGTTTTCCCTCGTCAGAGAACCGGCCGCGAGAAACGCGCCGCCGCTTAAGCTCAACTCCTTTAGCGGGTTTACCCAAAACGCCAATACCATAGGCGTATGCTGCCCCGGAACCTGGAATAAGATGACCAACAATAATAACACGCCGCCAATGATTAGCGAAATAGGCCGCGCTTTGATCTCAAGGATAATACAAATGCAGGCAATTGCCAGCGGCAGACTAAATATCCAGTCCCATATTAAACGGTTCGACAGCCATTCAGGAAAACCTGGAGGTAGCATTACAAACACAAAATCTTTGTTGATCAATTCCTGGATCGCTATAGCAAATAGTCCGACGGCAAAAAACAGGCGCCATATCCTGGTGGTGTTTTCCATATGTGAGGTTAATTGGTTTTTAAAGATATAGAATTATTTAACCGTGATGAATATAAAAAATATGGCCGTTTAAATCTTTTATAGTGAATTGCCTGATGTTCCATGGCTTGTCATCGATCTCTTCAATTATATCTGCACCTCTTTCCCTAAATTCAGCGTAGGTCAGATCAACATCTTCAGCGTATATCCAATGAATATTCGGCTCAATAGGTTTATTTGTTCTGGCGAAGAAGATCGTTGTATTTTCCCTGTTAACTGCCCCAATATACTTTTCATCTTCAGGGTATATCCACAGTATCTCAAAGCCAAGGATATCCCTGTAATAAATTTGTGCTTTCTCAACGTCATCCACCGGAAGTTGAGGTACAGGGTAGCCTATTTTGGTGTTTTCCATTGTCCTGACTAAAGTTGCTTGACGGTAATAAAGTTACCAGATTCAAACTGATACATGATTTGGTTTTGAAAAAAAGTGCGCTTTGCGTATTATTGCATCATTAAGGTGATGGTGTTCCACCTATTTGAACCGTCCTGCTAAATACAGGTCTGATGGCGCCTACGAAATAAGTTTTTTATATTTTTATTTCATAGGCATGAAACAACTGCGTTATCTATTTAAATCTCCATACTTTTTAATATTTAATCATCTCGTCCGTTGGACTTTACTGACCATTCCCGTGGCCATCACCATTGGCGCGGTCGTAGCTTTGTTCTTATGGTTGCTTAGCTGGGCTATTCACTTTCGTTTTTCGCATACCTGGTTGCTATACCTGTTACCCATTGCAGGTATGGTTATCCATTTCGTTTATAAGCTGTATGGGAAATCGTCAGAAAAAGGCAATAACCTGATCATGGACGAGATTCATGAGCCGGGCGGTGGTGTGCCCAAACGCATGGCACCATTAGTGCTTGGTGCCACAGTTTTTACCCATCTATTTGGCGGGTCAGCCGGGCGTGAAGGTACAGCGGTGCAAATAGGAGGGAGTATTGCCGATTTTTTTGGGCGCTTGTTCGGTTTAAATGAACAGGACTCGCGCACGGTTTTAATGGCGGGAATAGCGGCAGGCTTTGGTGCCGTATTTGGTACGCCCTTAGCCGGAGCGATATTTGCCATTGAAGTGCTTGCCGTTGGCCGGTTGCAGTACGATGCCATCATCCCTTGCCTGATCGCCAGCATTTTTGCTGACCAGACCGTAGCGATGATCGGTATCCATCATACTGCCTATCATATCACACCTTTCGTTACTCAACCAAGCCTTGGGCTTAGCTTGATTCGTTTTGATTATTTGCTGCTGGTAAAGGTCATCCTGTCTTCCGTATTGTTTGGCTTGACCAGCTATTTGTTTGCCGAGATGGCTCACGGGGTGAAAAATGTATCACAACGGCTTATTAAAACTAAATGGCTCATCCCGGTTATTGGCGGATCGATCATTATTGGTTTGACACTCATTTTAGGCCGGCAAGATTATCTAAGTTTGGGTGTTGACCCGCAATTTGCTGATTCGATAACCATTCAGTCGGCCTTTCATCAGGGAGGTGCCCATACCTGGAGTTGGTTATGGAAAACCATTTATACTACCATCACGTTGGGAACCGGTTTCAAGGGGGGAGAAGTAACACCGTTATTTTATATCGGTGCCACGCTGGGTAATACTTTATCGCAATTGCTTAACGCTCCGGTAGGTTTATTTGCGGCCCTTGGCTTTATAGCGGTATTTGCCGGTGCAACCAATACACCTTTGGCATGCACCTTTATGGGGATCGAATTGTTTGGCGGCGAATATGCTCTTTACTTTGCCATAGCGTGCTTTACTGCCTATTTCTTTAGCGGACATTCGGGTATATATAGTTCACAGCGTATTGCCGTGCCTAAAATATTCGATCCGCATTATAGTAAGGAAACTTCGATAGGTCAATCTATACAGCGGCGCAGACAGCTGATCAATAACCGGTTGTTAAAATATAGGGATAAGTTAACCAAAAAATAAAACCATCATTCACTTCTTAAACTGGTAACTGGGTTTGTTAAGGCAGCTTTTATTGCCCTGAAACTAACTGTGACTATCGTGATTACCACAGCCAATAACCCGGCAGCAACAAATACCCACCAGCCGATACTCGTACGATAAGCAAAATCCTGCAGCCACTTATTCATGCCGTACCATGCTACCGGGAAAGATATGATCGCTGCGATACCGATCAGTTTTAAGAAGTCGTTAGATAGCATGGCGACTATATTGTTTACACTTGCTCCTAATACTTTGCGTATGCCGATCTCTTTGGTGCGCTGCTCAGCTGCATAGGTAACCAGGCCGAATAAGCCAAGGCAAGCGATCAGGATAGCGAAGAAAGCAAATGATACAAATATCCTCCCTGTATTCTGCTCTGATTGATAAATTCGGTTAAAGTCATCATCCATGAAATTATACTGAAAGGGTTGTCCCGCCATTTTAGCATCTGCAGAATGGTATAGCTTTTCTATTTGTGATATAATAGCCGGTGTTTTGTTCGCTTCTACCCTGAATGCCATAGCCCCCCGGTTGTTCCCAAGCATAAACACCATCGGCTGTATTTTGCTGCGTAATGAACCGGCATTAAAATCTTTTACAACACCGATGATATTAAATCGCCTGGTATACTCGTAAATGTTTTTATTCAATGGCTCCTGGTATCCTAATAGTTTGGCGGCTGTTTCATTAATGATCAGCGCTGCAGTATCAGACTTTATTTGTGCCGAAAAATTTCGCCCTTTAGCTATCTTCATTTCTAAAGCAGGAAAGTAATCGGCATCTACTTCCAGCGTTTGTATGGAGAATACCTGCCCCGGACTCTGGGCGGCATCCCTGCTATAAACTTGTGTGTTGTCAAGGGTCGACGTCGGTAAATTTCCGGTCATCGTCCCGCTTTTAACTCCCGCTATCTTTAACACATCCTGCTTAAACGCCTTGGCATGTGTATAAAGCGATGCGGTGTTTTGTATGACCAGCACCTGGTCGCGGTTATAGCCGAGGTCTTTATTGCGTATGTAATTCAGCTGGCTATAAATAACCAGCGTACCTACAATAAGTACGATCACCGTGGAAAATTGAAAAACCACCAGACTATTGCGCAGCACACTACCTTTAAAGCCCGATGCCAGTTTACCCTTCAATACTTGTATAGGTTGAAAGGCTGATAAAAAGAATGCCGGGTAACTGCCCGCCAGTAAGCCAACTATTAAGGCAATGAGGCATAACACAGGCAATAGCCACGCGGAGGAAATAAGCCCGAATGTGATCTGCTTGCCTGATAACTGATTAAAATAAGGCAGCAGCATGGCTGCAATAAACAACCCGATGGCCGATGCTATAAAGCTGGTGATCACTGATTCCACTAAAAACTGGGAGATCAGGTTACCGCGTCCTGAGCCCAATACCTTGCGTACCCCAACTTCTTTTGACCTGCCGGCAGACCGTGCCGTAGAAAGGTTCATGAAATTAATACAGGCTACCAGCAAAATGAAAACCGCTACCACCATAAATATGTATACGTATTGTATATTTCCGGTTGGTTCAACCTCAAGATTAAATGTGGAGTACAGGTGTATTTTGGTTAACGGGATACTAACAAATCTGTAATGGTCCCCCTTTTGTTCCAGGTCCGCGATAGAGCTGTGTAAGTAGTTTTTAAGTTCAGGCTCCGAGTACTTTTTGGTAACCTGTTTAAGTATATCGTCTACCTGCGGTTGGGTAATGCCCGGCCTTGTCAGCAAATAAGTATCAAATTGTTCTGATAACCACCCTGTTTGCCTGCTGTTTGGATAAGCCGACATAGCCTTGATCAGATTAAAATGCAGATGCGATTGTGCAGGTGTATTCTTTATTACACCGGTTATTTTATAATCAGCAGTATTATCCAGGTGCAAGGTTTTACCTATTACATCTGTGCTGTTAAAATATTTCGTGGCAAGGCCCTCGGATATAACGATGGAGTTAGGCTGAACCAACGCTGTTTTAGGATCGCCCGCTATCATCGGTATGGTGAAAATATTAAACACGTTAGGATCGGCATAAAAAGTATTGGGCTCTGTTAAAGTCTCGTTATTCTTTTTTACCAGTGTCCGTCCGATAGATATCAAACGCGTTGCGTCCTCTATCTGTGGATATTCTTTTACTAAAGTGGCTGCCATCGGCGCAGCGGATGACCTATCATTAAAAAGACTGCCATTGACTTTAAAATCAGAGTTTACACGATATATCCTGTCGGCTTTGGTATTGAACCTGTCGTAACTTAATTCATCAAATACAAATAGGGTGATCAGCAGGCAAATAGCTAAGCCGATGGCCAATCCAAATATATTGATAGCGGAAAAGCCCTTATTTCTCCAGAGGTTTCTGAATGCGACCTTTAAGTAATTTCTAAACATAAATTCTAAATAAAATCCGTTTATCCAAATGACAACTGAACCCGTGTTTCAATCACAATGCCATATTCATAAATATTTTATAATCAGCTATTTGGTTTTTTTCGTCGGTATTAGTTGTCCGGTTTTGATACGGCTGGTGTTCGTTAATGTATGTGGGGCAGTAGAAGCTACTTTTTCCTTACATAGATGTGCTTCACATTCTTTTTACCTGTGTCCCGCTCGTCAATCTCAAATTTATTGATGCTTTTTATTAAGGGCAGCATTTTTGGATAGCCATAATTTCTGGAATCAAAATCAGGTTTCTTCTTTATGATGAGGCTTCCCAGATCGCCTAAATAGGTCCATCCATTCTCATCAGCGAGGTCGTCTATGCTGTCAGATAGTATTTCTATTATTTCCGGGTCGATCTTGTTTAGTGGATGGGCTAAAGTAGCTGTCCCTTGTTTCGACCTCTCCCTGTTACTATTATCCTGCTGACTTACCTTTTCCTTTTTAAGTATCTCGATATAAATAAACTTGTCACAGGCGGTTATGAATGGGTTCAAAGTTTTCTTTTCGCCAATGCCTATCACCTTCATGCCTGCCTCTCTCAATCTTGTCGCGAGCCTTGTAAAGTCGCTATCGCTGGATACAATACAAAAACCATCCACCTTGCCGGTGTATAAAATATCCATAGCATCTATGATTAGCGCACTGTCGGAAGCATTCTTCCCGGTAGAATAACTATACTGCTGTATCGGGGTAATTGCATTCTCTAAAAGCACATTCTTCCAGCCCGATACGGTCGGCTTGGTCCAGTCGGCGTATATTCTTTTAAAAGTCGGCGTGCCGTATTTGGCTATCTCCTCAAACATCTCTTTCACATTCGCGTAAGGGACATTGTCGGCATCAATCAATACAGCAAATTTCAGGTCTTTGTAAGTTTCCATAATAAGGGCAAGTAACTAATTAATTGGTTTCAATAAATTGTTAGCAGAAAGCGAAATATACCATAAAAGTTTGATGCAATTTTTATATTTACGCTAGTTAATTACCAAAAACCGCTAAGATCTATGAAAAGACTTTTCCTATTAATGCTCACTTTTTTGTGGGCGTGTCCGTCCGTTTTTCCCCAAACTATTGATGGTCACCCCGCCTGGGCAATGCAAGGTAATATTTATGAAGTAAATGTTCGCCAATATACCAAGCAAGGGACATTTAAAGCCTTTGCAAAGAACCTTGACCGCCTGAATGAAATGGGCGTTCAAACCTTGTGGTTTATGCCGATCACCCCGATAAGCAAGGTGGACAGAAAAGGCTCTTTGGGCAGTTATTACGCTGTGTCTAATTATACTGCGGTCAACCCCGAATTTGGTTCATTAAAGGATTTTAAAAAACTGGTTGCCGAGGCGCATAAGCTGGGCATGAAGGTTATTATTGACTGGGTGCCTAACCACACCGGTGCTGACAATGTCTGGATAAAACGCCACCCCGATTTCTATGTAAAAGATAAAACCGGCAAGCCTGCGGTGGCATTTGATTGGGCCGACACCCGCCAGTTGAACTACAAAAATGTGACGATGCAGGATAGCATGATCGACGCTATGAAATATTGGGTAAAGGCTGCCGATATAGATGGTTTCCGCTGTGACGTAGCATGGAATGTCCCTGCAGCTTTCTGGAAAAAATGTATATCCCAGTTAAACGCGATGAAACAACTGTTCTGGCTGGCCGAAGGTGATAAAACCTACCTGCATCCAAGTGGTTTTGATGCTACTTATCCATGGGATATGTTCCATACGATGGTGGATGTGGCAAAAGGCGCCCGTCCGGCAAAGGCGATAGATTCAATCAAAGCTAAATACGATAAGATATACCCTCATAATGCACTGGAGTTGTACTTCACCAGCAACCATGACGAGAACAGCTGGAATAAAGCCGATTATGGCACGTTTCCGGGTGCTTCGCACGCTCCATTTGCTATTTTTACCCAAACCATGCCACATAGCATCCCATTGATCTATAGCGGTCAGGAGGAGCCTGTATTGCGTGCCATTAAATTTTTTGATAAGGATAACATGGATATGGGTAAATACGACCGGGAGAAGTTTTATAAGACGCTCCTGTTCCTACGCAAAAGGACACCAGCATTATCAGCTGATGCTTCCTTCCGTAAAGTAAATGCAGGCGACGATCAAGCGGTATATGCCTATGTAAGAGAGAAGGACGGCAAAAAGATATTTGTGATCCTTAACTTATCTAATAAAGAGCAAAACATCACTGTTGCCGATCAAAGTTTGTTGGGCAAACCCTTCAATGTTTTCAGACACCTGGAAGAGCCTTTAACCAATAAGCCATGGAAGATGGGGCCATGGGGATATGTAGTGTTTCAATATAATTGATTAGTTATTGTCAGAACCAGAATTACCTGAATTAATGAATATACAGAATTCAGGTAATTCTCAAATTCTATAAATTCCGGTTCAGATAATGTTCTACAATTTCACTTCACCCCAACCCTTACGATATTCACGCCTGACGAACTGATTAGCTGGTTCGTAATTGGTTACTTTCATGTTTGCGCCATCCCACAGTAATGCACGGTACCTGCCGCTGAATTTCATGCCTTCCATTTGTCCGTAAACCGGGTCATTGCGCTTGATCTTCTCCTGTATATTAAATGTTCTCAATAATAAGTTGCCCATCAATACGGTTTCGGTCAACGGGCCAGCATAGCCAACAAATGGGGAGTCTACTTCCATTTTTCCTTTGCCGGCGATGCTCGCATCAATCCATTGCCACCAGTGGCCGTCCATATCACCTTCTACACGCGGATATTTTTTAGGAATATTTACATCCTTGTTAAGTGACAATGGCAACAAACGTGGGTGACTACCACCCCAACCGCAGCTTACTTTGCCTTTGGAACCGATAAAAAGCGTACAGCCCTCAAAATCGTTTTCGCTAGGGATATCGCCCAAAGCTTCGTTTTGATTTACGTCAGGGTCAAGCTCGTTCAGACGTTCGGGGGTAATGCCGCCGTCCATCCAATACAGATCAAGTGGTTTGCCGTTTTGCTGTGTGAATTTGAATTTGATGGAGCTGCTTACCGGTCCGCTTTGCGGGTAAATGCCTTCTTTGAAAATGCCACTGTAGGTAGTGCTTGCGCTGCCGGATACTTCTGTAGGATAGCCCAGGCCCAATAGTTTGAACGGCGGCCCCATAATATGGCAGCCCATATCGCCTAATGCGCCTGTGCCAAACTCCCACCAGCCACGCCAGTTAAATGGAACTAGGTTTTCGATGTAATTGGTTTCTTGTGCCGTACCCAGCCATAAATCCCATTTCAATTCTTTAGGAACCGGTGGTTTAGATGTGGGCCAGTTGATACCCTGCGGCCATACCGGCCGATCAGTCCAGCAGTAAACTTTCTCGATATCACCGATCAGTCCTGCCTCGAACCATTCGCGCATGGTCCGCATACCTTCGCATGACGCGCCCTGGTCGCCCATTTGCGTAACCACATTATATTTTTTGGCAGCCTCGGTTAATACGCGAGCCTCATAGATGTCGTGCGTTAACGGTTTTTGCAGGTACAAGTGTTTGTTCAGTTGCATGGCACTAAGGCCTACAATCGCGTGATTGTGATCGGGTATGGCTACGGTAACTGCGTCAAAGTTCTTATGCTCTTTGTCGAACATCTCGCGCCAGTCGTGGTAAAACCCAGCCTTAGGGAACTCTTTTCGTCGTGGGGCAGCGCCACGATCATCCACATCGCATAAAAACGCTATTACTCCATTCTTTCTTGGGGAATTAGCGTGATGTTTGATATCATTTTCCGCTTCGCCGCTACAACCCACTGCAGCAATGTATAGCTTATCGCTTGGTGCGATGTGGCCTGGTCCGCCTAAAACATAACGCGGCACAATGTAAAAGCTTGCTGCAGCAACTGCAGCTTTTTTGATAAAGCTTTTTCGGCTAATAGTATTATCAGTTGATTTTTCGTCAATTTTCATAGCTATTATTTCTTTTTAAGCGGTTTTACGGCAACTTCCTTAAAATATACGATGTCATCATCACCATGATTTTGTAATCCAAACCAGCCCGAATTCGGCCTCAAACCGCGATAAGGCTCAAAGTCGAATTTACGCGCGGGCGTAGGGTCACCTTCTTTATAGTCTGTTACTTTTTCACCATTTACAAATACAATAGTCCGGGGCCCATCTAGCGTTATCTCCATAGTATTCCACTCAGGGCCTGGTTTGCCAGGTTTTGCCAGTGGTTTGGTCAATGAGTATAAGGTGCCGGTAATGTGGTATTCATCCTCGTTTGAGGTTTCGGGGTGGTTATCTATCTGTACTTCGTAGCCATAAAATACCGGCATCCACGGTTCACGTGGTTCTATCGGTATGCGGATAAATACGCCCGAATTGCTGTTGGATTTCTGCATTTGGTACACCACTTTAATGGTGCAATTGCTAAGTTTGCCGCCCTTCCAATATAGTAGCCCCATGCCACCATGGCTGCGGATGGTGCCATCTTCTACGTAATGTGTACCGGGGCCAACCTGTTGCCAGTTGTTAATGTCTTTGCCATTGAAAAGTTGTTTCCAGCCTTTATCAACTACCTGCGCCGTCGCATGGTTAAAGCCTAAAAGCAGCATCAGGCCAAGACCTGCAGCCACGCCTTTCAGCGTTGATTTTTTGATCGTGCTATTCATTTTGAGAGAAAAATTTTAAGTACATCACGGTCTGAGAGCCCGCTTAATATTGGTTTATAATAAAGCAAATTACCTATTTTCTGAAATATTAATACTGGCAAATACTCATCAATATATCTGCTATTTTATCCCGTAAGGCAGAACAAGTATAAAGGGGAAAGCACAAAGTCTAAGGCATTTTAAGCTAAGCGGCGCTTTGAGCTTTGGTTATTTTACTTTAAACCCCTTAGTTGCCTGATCAAAACGAAAAGAAATCCACATAGTGTAATAGTCGTTGGAATGAATGGTGTGGAAAATCAGGACTGGAAAAATGATGTTATGACTATCTTTTAAGTTTGAATAACATCAATATGGCATTGGTAATCAATTAATTGTTGTGTTAAAAATTATTTGCTTTATTCAATGCCTAATGTTAAATTTGAGTATAGCGTAATTAACATAAGTTATTAACATTTGTTATTTAGCTAAACCAAAAGGCATCTACCAGTCATAACTTATTTAAAACCAATTATTTAATCTTGTGATGGAAGATTTAGAAAATTACCTTTTACTGAACAACTGGCTGCGAAATAACGATAATTCCTACTGGTTAACCCTGGGTAATTACTACTTTATTGAGGTTGTGCTGAATAAGGATAGATTTACAGCAGTAAGAAACGTGTACGACCCACATTATTGCAGAATATCCAATAGTGAAGAGTGGCAACCATCGGCGATGCACAATGCACTAATCAGGTTTATAGAGAATTATAACCGGTTGTACGCCGAAACTCCTCAACTGAAGAGGTTAGCGTAAGTTGAGCTGAAACCGAAAAACGAAAAGGCTAAAGCTTTTACTCGTAAGCTTACGTATTGTGTCAAACTACTAACCGGCCCCTTGTTTGGTCTTTGGGCCTTCATCTCAAAAATCTAATTAGCGTCTCCCCGAACTGTCTTTACCAATTTGCGTATATCAAGTAACATCGGTGCACCCTTTTCAAAGCTCTGTGGAAATTTTGCTATCTCGTACCATATGACTGATAGTAATTTCGTTTGAGTTTAAAAATATTATGATGTTGAAAATTAATTTTGATTAGTATAAACAATCGCATTAAGCATGAGGTTGATTAGTATACAGCAAAACCTATAGAAAGATGGAAAATATTTCAAGAACGATCGAGATATTGGGTGATCTGATACTGATCAATAACGACCGTATAGAAGGCTACGAAAGAGCGCTAAAAGAGATAGAGAATGACCCGGCCAATGCCGATCTGATACCCATGTTTTTACGATTCATAGACGATAGCCGACGGTATAAAGTAGAATTAGGCACAGAGATAGCTGTGCTGGGCAGCGAGATGAATACGGGTACTACGGTTCCGGGTAAGCTGCATCGGGCGTGGATGTCTATCAAGGAAGCATTTACGGGACACGACCGTCATAGCATATTGGAAGAATGTGAGTTTGGCGAAGATGCGATCAAAAAAACTTATCAGGAAGCACTGAACGAAGAAGTGTTGGCAGCATATATCCGCGAGATACTAATGGAACAGGAAGCAGAACTGATAGAGGCCCACGACGAAATCAAAGAACTTCGCGACAGCGTTTCATAAATCTAACAAAAATCAACTAACACTAATTGGGAAGCCGCTTCAATTACTCATGAGGCGGCTTTTTGTCGAGATGTTTTAGGTAAAGTGCAGATAAACAGAGTAGTTATGTGTAACCCAATTGGGTTGTTTACGTAAAAGACGTTGAAACAGCCCGGTTCGGTATGAAAAAGATCATCATAATATTGTTTATTGCATGTTTAAGCGCTGCATTGTTCACTTCTTGTTCAAAGGATGAACTTGCCCCGACTGCGCAACCAATCAAAGGGGGCAATAATGAGAGCCCTGCGAAAGATAATGTAAGCCCGGTTACTCCTCCCGATCCAATTCAGGGGCATATCAATACAGCTGTAACGCTTGCAGGTCAATGGAAAGTGGTGAAAGACTCGGTTACCTACACGAGTGGTAACAGTCAAACAGGCGTTTCAAGCGATGTATATAAGGGCAAAGCCGCGGATTATTTTGAATTTACAAACGACGGGAAATTATACATACAGGAAGATGGCGCAATAGATACGGCAAATTATACTATCAATACTGATGATAGTTTAACCATTAATTATTTGGTTTATAACGGGGTTCCTGTAAATTCATATGGATCAAATATTGTGAACTTCCACCCGGTAAATTTGACCGGTACTTCGGTTACGTTGACATCTTTGGTAGTATCGCCAGGCGGTATTCAGAATCGTATAATAGATTTGAGGCGGTAAGTTGCTTATTGTCTGAGCCAGAATTCGTGGAATTTTTTAGAATTTTCGGAATTCTGTTAATTCTTTAATTCGATAAATTCAAGTTCTGACGTTACTTCGCTTCCCATACATTATTTTCCTTATTAACATCCGGATCATAGGTGGTACCTAATACCATCCTTTTGATAGGTTTGCGGAATAAATGATTGATCGTGAAAGTTTTATTTCCTGCTTTCCATGCGTTTATACTTTCGTGTACCAGCTGAGTTGTGCCGTCGTTATAATAAATCGTTAGGTTAATGGGTATGGGTTTGCCACCCATATTGGTTATAACGACGGTATAAGTGCTTCGTTGCAAGTTAACTTTTGATATAGCCAGGTCGGGCGCACCGCGCTCAAAAAACCAGCTTTTCCAGAACCAGTTCAAATTTTGACCTGATCCTGTATTGATACAGTTAAAGAAATCATAAGGCATAGGATGTTTGGCGTGCCATTGTTGAATGTAGTAATGCAGTGCTTTGGTAAAGAGTGCATCACCCAGCAAATCGCGTACATAATAATAACCCAAACCGGGTTTGCCGTATGAATTTGGTTCAAATGATGATGCTCCGAGCTGATTGGTAAGCGTTATAATAGGCTGATCGCCCTCTTTTCCGGCTATGTTTTCATATTGAGGTACAGCGAAATTATCCGCAATGGTCGGATCTATTAGCGGACTGATCACCCATTCGCCAATAGTAGCCCAACCTTCGTCCATCCAACCGTATTTTGTTTCATTAATACCCATGTAAAACGGAAACATGGTATGAAATATCTCGTGATCCGTTAATGTTATGGCGTCGAAAACTTTGTCTTCCGGGTTATCATTTACCATCATCGGATATTCCATTTGATCAAGCCCATCAAACACCGTTTCGTGAGGGTAGGGGTAGGGCCATTTCGGGAACACGTAACTCATACTTTCCACCGTTTTTCGGGCATAGTCAATTACAGCGTAGTAATCTTTATGGTTCTGGTTGAACACTGCATCCACTCGCGTGCGTCGGTTAGTTTTCGGATCAACAACCACGCTTGATGACTTCCAGAGATAATGATCGCTGATGGCAAATGCTAAGTCGGTGACACTATCAGCCTCAAAACGCCAGGTATTGGTTGGATTATGTGGTGAGATATTACCCGATCTCAAATCGTCCTCAGTAATGATATCGGTTACTTTATCATTCCTTTCGGCATCCTGTATTCTTTTAATGTACTGATCGGTATAAACCTGGTTCGAATTAATTAGATTTCCCGTTGCCCACACCTGGTAATTGCCCGGAACGGTTATAGACGCTTTAAAATTGCAGAAATCGTTATAAAACTCCTCGGTGCCCCGATAAGGGTTAGCGTTCCAGCCGTCTATATCGTCATAAACAGCGATGCGCGGGAAGAAATAGGCGATAAAGAATGCGCCGGTATCCACCTGGCCGGTACGAATATGCGATGTCCTGTTGAGTGTGTATGAGTAATATATCTTTAGATGAATTTGTTGCTTCGGCAACGTAACCTGATTGGGTATGATCATGTTGGTGCCATTCACAATCATCTTGCTGGTATCATAAACAGTTTGATTGATTTCGATCTTATCAATCCTAACCCCATCAGTTATATCCTCAGGTTTGATAGGCATAGCCCGGAAATTACCTTTCTGATATAAGTTTGGATAAAGCTTAAACCAAATCTGTTTTAAAGTATCCGGACTATTGTTGGTATAATCGATCTCATCTACACCATTCAATACACGGGTTTTAGGACTGAAGTTGATGGTAAGGCTGTAGTCGGCCCGGTTTTGCCAGTAGTTTTTGCCGGGAGCTCCGCTTGCAGTACGTGTTCCTTTATTGTAGGTCGCCTGTATGTTGAGGGGTATCGGCAGTGTTGTTTGCGCAAATGCCGTTGTCGCCCGTAATAGAATTATAACCGATAGTATCTTTTTAACTAAATGCATTAAACAAGAATAGCAAAAATAGGCGAATGTTTTATGGCGCTACCGGCCATAAGGATTCAGAGGAAGGGCTATTTGAAAAACGCAACATGTTCAAAAGTCCAATAGGATTTATGAAAAAAATAACCTTAATTTTAATTAGTTATCTAAACCCTTTCTATCCTGTGATTTTTCTTAAAAATATGGTTATGAAAGAATTTATGCTGCTGATACATAATGATGCCGATAGTAAATTGGCCTTTACACCGGAACTAGAAAAAGAATTTCTGAACGCCTGCAAGGTTTATATTGAAACCTTGAAGGAAGGTGACCACCTGGTGAGTGCGCAGCCCTTGGTTAGAGAAGGTATTATGTTGTCGGGACATGACGGACATTGGGAGAAAGCGCCTTACCGGGAAAATAAAGAAGTGATCGTGGGTTATTACCATATCATTGCTAATGACCTTGATCAGGCAATTGCGATAGCCAAAGATAACCCTGAATTTGAATATACCCGTAGCGCAAGGGTAGAAATAAGGCCAATAAAGATGAAAGAGGAAGCTACGGCATATATTTATCCTAAATAATCAGTGGCAGCAGCAGTTGCAGTAGTCGTAAATCTTTTTTAAAAAGCGGTCAATCCAATCGCAAAGCGGAGGAGCTTCGTCGTTGTAACCCAAGAGTTGGGCGAAAGATGCTTCATTCTGTCCAAGTTTCCGTTAGTATTCAAGACATTAAACCACCTGGTGAAGTTTTTATCCACGTAGGCAACCCATTGATTTTTTTTACCGTACTTGCTTAAACCAGAGGGATTTGCAGCGCCATTTCTTTCGGCATAAACCTTTCATTGTTTATCTAAGTCTTTTTGTTTTTAGTGTTTTTTCAAATCCGGTATATAAATACGTAAGCCCAGTTATGAAAATCTTTAAAACATGAAAACTATATTTAATCTGGCTTTGGTGGGCATTATTTTGCTTGCCGGCTGCAACAAATCGGGCGTCGCCCCTGCTGCAACAAATTCTAAGAGCAACGTGAGTGTTAATTCAAAAAACACGCTTGCCTCAAACCCTAACGGAGTTGGAGGGGTGGAAAACATTTATTACGACGGGCAACTGTTTATGATGAATTTAAAACCCTTTAGCGATCAGTCGGCGTCCAGTTTACTCGCAAACAATAGATCGATAAATATTCTTTATGAGGCCGATGGATTTATTACAGTGACCGATGCTATACAAGGCGATGGCTATAATCCAGTATGGCAGGAAGTGGACATTGTATTTAATAATGGCGTTACCCCGCATCAGTTTTTAAGTGACACAGATGTTGAGGCCGCTGCATCAGGCCCAAATGCTACAATTACTCTTGTGCCAACTAATGAAATATACCGCTGCGACATTATTCAGCATACAAAAGTTCAATAGTTATATTATAGATAATTGAATAGACTTCATTTAGCCCTTTTTCTATGGAAGAGGGCTTTTCTGTGAACGTTCGGTTAAACGGCTACCGCCATTTCGCGGTTATATTTATTGCGATATTCTAACGGCGATAAACCGGTTATCTTTTTAAATATATTGCGGAACGCTTTATGGTCGGAATAGCCTACCGAATACATCACTTCATTTACATTCTCCCGGCCTGATTCCAGGCTTTTCTTAGCAGCCTCAATTTTCACCCGCTGCAGGTATTCGACAGGAGTATTGGATGTAGCCTTTTTAAAACGGCGCTCAAAATTACGCCTGCTGATAGAGAACATATCGGATAACTGATCCACAGAAATTTTGGTGCCCACATTGCGCTCAATATAGATCTGTGCCTTTTTGATTGGTTCGTCCTGGTGCTCTTTTTGGCCGCTGAAGATCACAAATGGCGATTGGCTTTCACGGTCGATCTCTATTTCCATTACTTTAGAACAATGAACGGCTACATCACGCCCGCAATATTTTTCTACAAGGTAAATAACCAGGTTAAGGAAAGAATAAGCGCCACCGCTGGAGTAGATACCCAATTCATCAATGATCAGCTTCTCGGGCATCAATTTGATGTTGGGAAATGCTTGTCTGAAGATATCTGCGGCCATCCAATGCGTAGTGCAGGTTTTGCCTTTAAGCAGATTGGTGGATGCCAGCAGGAAAGCGCCCGTGCATAAACTGGCGACTTCAGCACCATGTTTATACTGATCAACTATCCATGGCACAAAGTCAAGGTTGCGTTCTATCCCTTCCATCGGGTTGCCATAAAAGGCCGGTATCATGATCAGGTCTGTTTTTTTGATTTCGCTCACCAGCGAATCCGGTCGAACTGCAAATAAACCGCCATATAACTCCGTTTCTTTACTCAATCCAACCAGGTGAATGTCAAAAGCAGGTTTTTTACCCTTCATTTCCATAAAGCTGTTTACGAAGGAAAATACCTTAAAAGTGCCTATTACGCTGCTAAGAATGATCGGCCCCTGCGGTATAACAATAGATACGTGTTTCATGATGCTGATTTGTATAACGGATAAAACAAAGTTATGCCAGGAAATTGGCGCAATCAACCCCTGATGTTGTCGTATTCACCCATGCTGGAAATTTTAGATTTACGATTTCAAGGACTATTAAGATATCGCCAAATCTAAAATCGTACATCTAAAACGGCGAAGCCCACTTGAGCACATTTAAAAATAAACAACAAGCGAAAAATCTAAAATAGATTCACCACCCACTCTTTAATCCTTCTTTTAACGCGTTCTCGTAATTCTCAAGGTCAAATGAATACAGGTAGGGTGCTTTATGCGCCCCGCCCTTTCGTGGTTGTTCGGAGCGGTTCAGAATTCCGAAGCCAAGAATACGGCGCTGGAAATTGCGACGGTCTAGTTTTTTATCGAGAATGGTTTCGTACAGTTTCTGCAGTTCGGGCATTGTAAATTCTTTAGGCATCAAATTGTAACCAATAGGCTGGTAATTTAGCTGCAGGCGCAAAGTATCCAACGCAGATTGTATGATCTGGGCATGGTCGAGCTTAAAATCAGGCAGATCGGTAAGGTCATACCATGTGCAACTTTCCGAGTGACCATCCGGAGTGGGGTTTACGTGAACGAAATCAACCAAAGCATAATAGCCGATAGTTAAAAACCGCATGGAAAACCAGTTTTCCTCCGGTGGCAGCATATCCTTATACATGTCATGGTGGGGCCTTGCGCGGTCAGGGTCGCCAAATACACGGAATTGCTGCAGAAATATTTCGTCCAGCCCGGTACGTTCTTTAAGGATACGGTTGGCAGCCATTTCAATTGGTTCGTCCTTCATCACGAATCCTCCGGGCAAATACCAGGAAGCTTCATTCTTTATTTTGAGGCCCAGTACTTTCAATTGCCCTTCATGAAAGCCAAATACTACGCAGTCGATGGATATGTGATCGAGATAACTACTGCGGGCATTTTCGCAAAACTCTATAAGCTCCTGTTTATTAAACATTTTACGTTATTATTCGAAAATACTTTGATTATATGGATTATAATAAATACTATTGTGTTCAAAATACACCAAGCCTTACCAGGGCGAAGTGCAATAACCAATTTTTTGAACTTGAATTTATCAAATATCAGAACCAGTTTATAATGGTTTAATTTTGTAAAGATATTATTTATCGCAAGTTCCAACACCAGTTTAAACCAGTTTTCATTCAATTAAGATGAAAAAAAGTTTCTTGTTCCGGGTATACCGGAAGGTTGCAGTAATATCTGCATTGATATTGCCGCCGGCTATGGCTGTTGCTCAAACCGGCAGCGGCGATGCCAAAATGGATGCTTTTGTAAAACAACTGATGGTAAAGATGACCCTTGATGAAAAGATCGGTCAACTTAACCTCGTTACCAGCGGCCGCGCACTTACTGGTTCTATAGTAAACAAAGGCGTCGAGGAAGGCATCAAAAAAGGAGATATCGGTGGCATATTCGGTGTTTATGGCACGGATTATATCAGCAAGGCTCAGGAACTGGCGGTTAAGAACTCGCGCTTACATATACCTTTAATTTTGGGGCTAGATGTGATCCACGGCCACCGCACCATTTTCCCGATTCCGCTGGGGATGTCAGCGACCTGGGATATGGGACTGATAGAACATTCGGCCAGGATTGCAGCAACTGAAGCAACAGGCGAAGGCATCAATTGGGTTTTCTCACCAATGGTGGATATAGCGCGTGATCCGCGTTGGGGGCGTATCTCGGAAGGCTCAGGTGAGGACCCTTATTTAGGTTCGATGGTAGCCAAAGCAATGGTAAGAGGTTACCAGGGCAGCAGTATGAAGAATAGCGATGCGGTAATGGCTTGCGTAAAACACTTTGCATTATATGGTGGGGCAGAAGCCGGCCGTGAATATAATACGGTTGATATGAGCCTTATTAAAATGTACCAGGATTACCTGCCACCATACAAAGCCGCTGTTGATGCAGGTGCAGGAAGCTTCATGAGTTCGTTTAACACAATTAACGGCGTGCCCGCAACTGCGAATCAATGGTTATTAACTGACCTGTTGCGCAAGCAATGGGGTTTTAAAGGTTTTGTGGTGTCTGATTACACCGCAGTGAGCGAATTATCAGCTCATGGCCTGGGCAATCTGGAAGACGTGTCGGCATTAGCATTAAAAGCCGGCCTGGATATGGATATGGTAAGCGAAGGTTTTTTGAAAACGTTGAAAAAATCATTGAAGGAAGGAAAAGTAACACAACAGGAAATAGACCAGGCTTGCCGCCGCGTGCTGGAAGCTAAATATAAATTGGGGTTATTTGATAATCCTTATAAATCAATTAATGCCGGCGTAGAGGCCAAAGCTGAGTTGACCGAGGCTAACCGTTTAGCTGCACGGGAAGTCGCTGAACACTCTTTTGTATTATTAAAAAACAAAGGCCAGATTTTGCCATTGAAAAAATCAGGAACTATCGCTTTGATCGGTCCGCTGGCCAATAACCATTCAGAAATGTTAGGTACCTGGGTAATAGCAGGCGATCCTAAAAAATCAGTAAGCGTGATTGATGGCGTGAAAAAAATAGCCGGCGCTGGTGCAAATGTAATTTATGCCCGTGGGGCGAACATTACGGAGGACTCTTTATTGAATGCCCGTGCCTGGTTCTTCGGTATGAAACAGGAGAGGGATAATCGCCCGGCTCAGCAAATGATCGATGAGGCTGTTGAAACTGCAAACAAAGCTGATATAGTTGTTGCTGTGGTAGGAGAGTCAGCTAATATGTCGGGAGAGTCCGCAAGCCGGTCTGACATCAGCATTCCGGAAACTCAGAGAGAATTGTTAAAAGCGCTTTTCAAAACAGGTAAGCCTATCATATTAGTATTATTTAACGGCCGTCCATTAGCTTTAACCTGGGAAGATCAGCATGCCAACGCTATATTGGATGTTTGGGCGCCAGGCACTGAGGCCGGTAATGCTATTGCCGACGTGTTGTTTGGGAATTATAATCCATCAGGTAAGATAACAGCAACTTTTCCGAAAAATGTCGGCCAGGTTCCTATATATTATGGTCACAAAAATACTGGCCGTCCTTTTGATGATAAAGGCCCTGCGAAATTCAAATCTGATTATATTGACGTATCTAATGCACCATTGTATCCATTTGGTTATGGCTTAAGCTATACAACCTTTAAATATGGTGATGTAAAGCTGAGCAAAACCAATCTGAAAGGCAACGAAACGCTAAAGGCAACGGTAACTGTTGATAATACGGGCAATGTAGATGGAGAGGAAGTAGTTCAATTATATATCAGCGACCCTGTTGCAAGCATCAGCCGGTCGGTTAAAGAATTGAAGCATTTTAAGAAAATTTTTCTTAAAGCCGGGGAGCAAAAAGAAGTGTCTTTTGACCTAACAACCAACGACCTGAAATTCTACAATACTAAGTTAAAATATGACTGGGAACCAGGGGAGTTTATTGTGCAAATCGGTACCAATTCGAACGACGTACATAGCGCTTCTGTACAGTGGAATAAGTAGAAATCTAATTGTATTATTTTGTCAATTTTTGAACAAAAATTTAAGAGAAATATAAAGGGATAAAAATGGATGTTCGGGCCACAGTTGTTTAAACAATTGTGGCCATTTTTTTTGTTTAAACAATCTGAGGGCCGTTTTTCTTTATATTTCTATATTTTAATAACTGTAAAACAAACGGTTATTTTAGCCATCAAACAGCTATATTTTAATGCACAATTGCAAGGTTTTTTTGACATCTTTTGGCAGGTTAAATTGGCTCAGACGACGGGGTGTTTTGTAAAAAAATTAAATGTTGATTTTACGGTTATCGGCTAAAAAGCAGAATTATCAGATTTTACGAACATGCGCAACCTCATAATAGCTTTTTTGTATTATTATTTTGTTAATAAAATAATAATTGCGTTAAAATATTTTCAAATAAATGCTGCTATGATATTGGTTTGATATAGTTAAATGTTGAAAAAATAATTAATTTATAAATCTTCAAATCGTGCTTGTGTAAACAATACACTCTATTTAAATTAGATGCAGTACCAATTAGGTTTTCCCAATTAGGGGTTTAACCTTTATAACCTGATATAATTTAACATAATGACTTTTTTGATGCTCCGGCCCTAAACGGTGTGCGGATGCATTCAAGCAACAAATAGTGTTGTTTTGAAAGATTTATTATCAAATATTAAATGATAAAACTTTTACTTTTTTCAATTGTGCGTGTTGCCCCTTGCCTCTCAAGCTACTTCAGAGGGCATCGCATAAGTGTTTTTGACCCTAGTCAATAAAACCGGCAATTGCTGGTCCTGGCAAGAATTTATCAATTATCAACTAAATCAATAAATTAATCAACTAAATCTCAATTCTCATGTTTAAAAGTTTACTTCTAAAAGGAAGGACGCTGTGCATAATAGTATTATGCGCGCTCTCCTCATTGGTAGTTACAGCCCAAACAAGGATTACGGGTAAAGTCATCGGAAGCGATGATAAGCAGCCGGTAATAGGCGCTACCGTAAAAATTAAAGGCACAAATGTAGGCGTTGTTACAGACGTGAACGGAGCTTTTGCGTTAAATGCAAACAACGGCGACGTGCTGACGATATCCTATATTGGCTATCAAACCAAATCAGTTACAGTTACAGGTACATCGCTGGGTACCATTGTGCTGACCGTAACCAACAGCACCTTAAACGAGGTGGTGGTAACAGGTTACCAAACCCAGCTCAAAAAGGATATCTCGGGTTCAGTTTCTACTGTAAACGTTTCTGACGCTAAAAAAATCCCGGCAACAAGTTCTGAGCAATTATTACAAGGCCAGGCAGCAGGTGTAACCGTAATCAATTCAGGTGCCCCAGGTGCTCCAAGCTCCGTATATGTTCGCGGGATAGGCGGTTTTGGCAACGTTAGTCCGTTGTACGTGATCGACGGTGTTCAGGCAGGTGACATGTCATCAGTTAACCCTAATGATATCGAAAGTATCAGTGTTTTGAAAGACGCGGGTGCTGCAGCGATTTATGGTATCGCGGGCGGTAACGGTGTAATCGTTGTTACAACTAAAAAGGGTAAGGCAGGTAAGGCCACAATCAGCTACGACGGCTGGTACGGTACTCAAAGACCATTGGGCGGCAATCCATACAATATCATGACTCCTGCTGACCAGGCTGTTTTGGCATTCCGGGCAAATGATTCAGGTACTCAAACGCTTTATCCCGATCCAGCCAACAAAACTAATGCTAATAATGGAACTCTTACGGCAGGCAATATCATTATACCAACCTATGGCTATCACGGTCCTGCCGCGCCTGCCGGGCAAACAACATTTGGCGCTGCCGGTGTTACTAGTGATCCTGGTATATTGCAGTATTATCACTTTGATGCCGCTAACCCACAGAATGACTTCCTGGTTCAAAAGTTCGCAACTGGCCAGGGTACAGACTGGTTCCATTCGGTATTTACTCCTGCTCCAGAAATGCAACATACGGTTACCGGAAGCGGCGGTAATGACAAAAATACTTATCTGTTCTCTTTAAATTATCTTAATCAAAAAGGTACGTTGTTAAATAACTACGAGAAGAGGTATCAGGGTCGTGTCAACACAACTTTCTCAACAGCTAATAACCATATCCGCTTTGGTGAAAACGGTTATGTAACTTACAGAGAGAATAACGGTGGATACAATGGTACGCAACAACAGGAAGGCGGTCCAATCGCTTATATCTTCCGCGAAATGCCTATTATCCCGGTTTACGACGTCGCAGGTAACTATGGTGGCGGTTTTGATGGCCCGGGTGGCGAGCCGCTTGGTAATGGTAGCAACCCATATGCATTACTTGCAAGAAACAATACCAACAATGCTCATTTTGTTACCGTACAGGGCAATATCTTTGGTGAAGTTGATTTCTTGAAATATTTTACATTGAGAACTTCTCTCGGTGGAAATCTATATAACCAATACTATTGGAACATAGGTTATAATACCTATGAAAACTACGAATCTCATACCTCGCCAAATAATGCAAGCGAAAATGAGCAAATGAGTAGCAATTATAACTGGACGAATACCATCACTTACAAACGAATTTTCGGAAAACATAATATCCAATTGTTTGGTGGTTACGAGCAACGTGAGTTTCATGGCAGACAATTCAGCGCTTCGGCACAAGGGTTTTTCTCGTTGGATCCTAACTATGTGCAATTGCAATATGGTACGCCTGTGAATGCGCCTACAAGCAATATTTATCAGCCGACTGCTACCGAATCATTCTTCGGACGTCTCGACTATACATATAGTGATAAATATATTCTGGGTGCTACTATTCGTAGAGATGGTTTTTCAATATTCTACCCTGGTTATCAATGGGGTACTTTCCCATCAGTATCTTTGGCATGGCGCATCTCCCAGGAGAACTTCCTGAAAAATGTTAGCTGGATAAATGATCTGAAGTTACGCGGAAGCTACGGTGAAGGAGGTAATAACCTCAACATTGGTGGAGGTAACGCTTACTCAACTTTTGGATCAGGGACAGGTGCGTCTTACTATGGTATAGGCGGCGGTCTTAGTTCCATTAACCAAGGCTTCTACAATAATCAAATTGGTAACCAGAAGGTAACATGGGAAAATGATAAAATTTTGAACATAGGTTTTGATGCCTCTTTGTTCAATCACTTAGAAATTACAGCTGAGTGGTATAAAAAATCAATCAGCGGCTTGTTGTTCCCGTTGCCTTTGCCAGCAACATTGGGTGGTGCAACTGTACCATCTGTAAACATAGGTGACGTGCAGAATACTGGTTTAGATGTTTCAGCTACCTATCACGCCAAAGTAGGTAATGATTTTACATTTAGTATTGGTGCAAACGTTACAACTTATAAAAATAAGATCACTAAAATACCAGATCCAGGTTATTTTGATTTTGGTAGCTCAAGAGATAACAATATCGTAAGGAACCAAATCGGACACCCGATCGGCGAGTTCTTCGGATATGAAACAGCTGGGATTTATCAGAATGCGTCACAAGTATCAAGCCTGCCAGGTTATTCAGGCGCGGCCCCTGGCTCATTTATCTATAAAGATGTAAATGGCAATGGAAAGATTACTCCGGATGACCGTACTTGGATAGGTAATCCAAACCCTGATTTTACTTATGGTATTAATCTGAATACTTCATACAAAAGATTTGATTTTACCATGGTACTGTATGGCTCTTATGGTAACAAAGATTTCAATTATGTAAAATACTGGACCGATTTCTACAGCACCTTCCAGGGTGGTAAGAACTTAGACCTGTATAACAAGGCTGCTATTGTTTCAAATGGTGTTGTAACCAACCCAAGTGCAACTTTACCTGCAGCATCTTTCGCTCAAGCTTTTGGTTCTAGTACCATCAGCTCATTCTATGTTGAACCTGGTTCATTTTTAAAATGTCGTGTTGCTTCCTTAGGTTATACATTTGATCCAAGCGTGCTAAAACGTGTTGGTATTGATAAACTTCACGTGTATGTGCAGGCGACTAACTTATTTACAATAACCAAATACACTGGTTTGGATCCTGAACTGGTTCCATCATTGTCTAATAACGGGAGTGGCGTAAATCAAAATGCTGCATTTGGTATCGACTATGGTGCATATCCAAACAATCAGAAACAGTATATTTTGGGTGTTAATTTGACATTTTAATTGATCATACATTTTAAAAATTTAGAGTTATGAAAAGATCTTATAGTAAATTCATTGCCCTAGGTTCTATTGCATTTCTCACGCTAACCTATTCGTGTAAGAAATTGCTTAACAAAGAACCGGTGGGCTCATTGTTGCCTTCTGTGCTTGCCAATAAGGCCGGTGTTGATGGGCTACTCATCGGAGCATACTCCATGTTAGACGGATATACCAATACCAGTGGTACTTCATGGGAGTCATCAATAGATAACTGGGTGTATGGCGGTATTGCGTCAGACGATGCCTATAAAGGTTCAAATACAACCGATCAGCCTACTGCTGTTCCTCTTGAGAATCACTCTGTCGATGCTTCAAATGAGTATCTCGCGGAAAAATGGGCATCTTGCATGGATGCGATCCAGCGTTGTAATGACGTGATCCGTGAAGTGCCATTAGTGAAAGATGGTTCTGTAACCGCAGCATATGGCCAGGAAGTGATAGCAGAAGCAAGATTCCTGCGTGGCGTTTATCACTTCGAGCTTGCAAAAATGTGGAGAAATGTACCCTTTATTGATGAGACCATTACTTACACTGCAGGCAACTACAACGCACCTAACTCTGGTCCGATTTGGGATAAAATCGAAGCTGACTTTGCTGCCGCACAAGCCGTTTTGCCGGGTACCCAACCTCAGGCAGGCCGTGCCAACAAATATGCTGCTGAGGCATTCCTGGCAAAAGCGTACGTTTACGACCACAAGTATGCTACCGCTTTGCCGCTTTTAACCGATGTAATTGATAATGGTACAACCTCTCAAGGTGCGAAATATGCATTAGGCGCATACGAAGATAATTTTGACGCGACTAAGAGAAATGGACCCGAGTGTGTGTTTGCTGCTCAAATGACTGCAAATGATGGTTCTGGTGGTAATAACTCAAACGAAGGTGATGATCTGAACTTCCCTGCCGGTACTTATACCGGATGCTGCGGATTTTATCAGCCATCTTACAGCCTGGCCAATTCGTTCAAAGTTGACGCTGCTGGCTTGCCGATGTTCGGTACTACAGCTATTTCTGTAGCATCATACAATTCAGACAACAATACCACTTCAACATCAACGGTTAATGCACCTAATTACGATGTAGTTAACCTGGCAAACGACCACGGCTTAACAGCAACTGATCCATTTACACCGCCTGCGGATGCATTGGATCCCCGTATTGACTGGACCGTAGGTCGCCGTGGCATCCCTTATCGCGATTGGGGCCTATGCGGTGGCGAAACCTGGTCTCGTGGCGACATTGTTCCTTACAACCCTATTAAAAACGTGTTCAACCACAAAGACATCGCTTCTACAGTTGATAACGCTGCAGGTTGGGCGCAAAACCAGGGTACTGCTGATAACTATAACCTGATCCGTTTTTCAGAAGTTTACCTGTGGCGTGCAGAATGTCGTATAGACGGCGGTGACCTGGCTGGGGCAGAAAGTGACGTAAACGTTGTTAGAAACCGTATGGCACAGCACCCTGAATATTGGGTTCACCAATACTTAGATAATACTAAACCTGAGGCCGGATTCAGTGCAACACCGGCTGCTAATTACCACATTAGCCCATACACCGGTCAGTTTGCTGCAAATGGCAAAGCTTATGCATTAGCTGCAGTTATCATGGAAGAAAAGCTTGAGTTTGGTATGGAAGGACACCGCTTCTTCGACTTACAACGTCAGGATGCTATCTATGGTGGCCCTGCAGGTGCTAGCTTTATGGCAAATACGCTGAATGCGTATATTAAGTTAGATACTCGTATATCTAACCCTGTATTGAACGGATCTACATTTACCGCAGGTAAAAATGAGCTTTGGCCAATACCTCAGAACCAGATCGATATTGAAGCTGGTAAATTGAAACAGAATCCTAGCTATTAATAGTTAAGATCATAAAAAATAAAAGGGTGGTGATACATATCACTGCCCTTTTTTTATAAATTAGCTTGCGTTTTTTTACGCCTTTGTCAGTAAAAATAAACCCTAATAATTCATATATTAAGAACCTGAAGATCGCGCTAAAGGACAATTTGCTATAATGAATATCATCCGTTATCTCCTGTTTTTTTCCGTACCTATTTTATTATTTTCTTGTAAAAAGAGGACCTTGTTTGAACAAATCCCTTCCTCACATTCGGGTGTGACTTTTAATAATAAAATCATTGAAAATGACACAATAAATCCGCTGGATAAATTAAATATTTACAACGGTGGAGGAGTAGGAGTGGGAGATTTTAATAACGATGGGTTGCAGGATCTTTACTTCGTCGGTAATGCAGTATCAAACAGACTTTATTTGAACAAAGGGGATATGAAGTTTGAAGATGTAACCACAAATGCTGGTGTTGGTGGAAAAGGCGGTTGGGGCAGGGGCGTTGCCGTAGTCGACATTAACAATGATGGGTTATTGGATATTTATGTATGCAATACGTTATTAAATGATTCCACAAAGAGGCGTAACCTGCTGTATGTCAACCAGGGAATAGATAAAAACGGCGTGCCTCATTTTAACGAAATGGCCAAAGAGTATGGTTTGGATATTGAAGTATATTCGACCATGGCCTCCTTTTTTGATTATGATAATGATGGTGACCTGGATTTGTATCTGGCTGTTAATGAGGTTGATCCTACAGATAATACAAGTGCATTTAGGCCGATCAGTAAAGATGGCACAGGCAGGAGCACGGGAAGGCTATATCGGAATGATTGGGATCCAATATTGAAGCATGGCGTATTTCATGATGTATCCATGCAGGCGGGAATAAAAATAGAAGGTTTTGGTCACGCTGCGACCACAGTGGACATTAACCGCGATGGATGGAAGGATATTTATGTAACGAATGACTTTTTGCCGGACAATATCCTGTATATCAATAATCACGACGGCACATTTACTGATAAATCCAAAGAATATTTTAAGCACACATCAACCAGTGCAATGGGGCAGGATATAGAGGACATCAATAATGATGGCCTGGCTGATGTATTTGAGCTGGACATGAACCCTCCGGGTAATTACCGAAAAAAGATGTTCATGAGTGCCGATAGCTATCAGCAATTTCAAAACTTTGATTACTACGGACATCAGTACCAGTATCCTCGTAATACATTGCAGCTAAACCAGGGGCCGAGGGTAGGTCAAAATGACAGTATCGGCGATCCGGCTTTTAGCGAAATAGCTTTTTTAACAAATGTTTCACAAACAGATTGGAGCTGGGGGCCTATGCTAACCGATTTTGATAACGACGGTTACAGGGACCTGATCATTACCAATGGCTATCCGCGGGACGTGACGGATCATGATTTTATGAATTTTAGGGCGCAGTCATATTTTGTTGCAACCAAGAAACAGATCCTTGATCAGATACCAATTGTTAAAATCCCTAATTACGCTTTTAAAAATTCTGGTAAACTCCAATTCGACGATGTAACTGATGCATGGGGCTTTAGTATTCCGACCTTCTCAAACGGAGCAGTTTATGCTGACCTGGATAATGATGGTGATATGGATGTGATCATCAACAATATTGATGATGAAGCAATGATCTATAAAAATACGTTGAGGGAAAAGGATACGAATAATAGTCATTACCTGCATATTACATTTAAAGGCGGTCCCAATAATGTTAATGGGATAGGGGCATGGGCCGATATTTATTATAATCACGGCAAACAGCAGGTATATGAGAACACGCCTTACAGGGGATACTTGTCTACCATTCAAAATATGGCACATTTTGGCCTGGGCAAGGTTGCTACACTTGATTCTGTAGTGATACGCTGGCAGAATGGCAAGAAACAAGCCTTTAAGAATGTAAAAGCCGATCAGGTACTGAAAGTAGATATAGCCAATGCCCGTGATCCCTATACATTTAAGTTGCCTGAAATTGATAAAGCATCTTTGTTCCGCGAGGTAACAAAAATGTTGGGCGTAAATTATAAGAACCAGGATGTAGATTATATCGACTTTAATGTGCAAAAGCTATTGCCGCACAAGCTTTCGGAATATTCTCCGGGGTTGGCCGTTGGCGATGTGGATGGCAATGGTTTGGATGATATTGTAGTTGGGGGAACGTCAAAATACCCGGCGCAATTATTTCTGCAGCAGCCTGATGGTAAATTCATCCAACGTAATTTATTGTCGACTCCTGCAAAACCTACCGATAGGGTAAAAGATGAAGGACTATTATTATTTGATGCCAACGGTGATGGTAAGCTCGACTTGTATGTGGCCAGCGGCGGCTACTCCAATCAGCCAGGTTCGCCTTATTACCAGGACAGGGTATACATTAACGATGGCAAAGGGAACTTTACCGAAGCAACTGACGCATTGCCGCATAATACAACCAGCAAGTTATGCGTACGTGCTGTAGACTACAACAAAGACGGTAAACTTGATCTGTTTGTATCCGGCAGGGTTGAACCATGGAATTATCCAAAACCTGTTTCGAGTTTTATTTTTAGGAATGATAGTAAGAACGGTCATGTGAAGTTTACAGATGTTACTTCATCGGCAGCGAAAGATCTGAAAGAAGCCGGCCTTATCTGCGATGCGGTGTTTACCGATTTTGATAATGATGGCTGGCCTGACCTGGTCGCGGTTGGTGAATGGATGCCGGTAATGTTCCTGAAAAATGATCATGGTATATTTAAAAATGTGACTTCAAATACCGGTGTTAGTGATAAACTGGGATGGTGGAACACCATTGCGGCCGGCGATTTTGAGCACAATGGCCGGACCGATTATATCGTTGGTAATACTGGTTTAAATACATTTTTTAAGGCAAGTGACCAGTATCCGGTTTATATAACCGCTAAAGATTTTGACAACAATGGCAGTTATGACGCTTTCCCATCCGTTTTTCTGAAAGACCAGGACGGACAGATGAAGGAATTTCCGGTGCACACACGGGACGATGTTGTGAAACAGATGATAAGTATGCGTGTGAAGTTCCAGAACTACAAGTCGTTTGCCACAGCAACAATGGATGAAGTGCTGACTCCGGAAATGCGTAAGGGAGCACTACGGCTTAAAGCTAATACATTACAATCTGTATACCTGCGAAACGATGGCAATGGTAAATTTACCATGATTGACCTACCTACCCATGCGCAAATATCAGAGCTTTGCGGGATGTGTGTGGATGATTTTGACGGTGATGGTAATCTTGATGTAGTAATGAATGGTAATGATTACGGAACCGAGCTTACTACGGGTCGCTACGATGCATTTAATGGCTTGATGTTGAAAGGAGATGGCAAAGGGAACTTTAAACCGTTAAGCATTCTGCAATCGGGGATCTATATTCCCGGCAATGGGAAGGCGTTGGTTAAGGTTGCCGGAGCACATGGAGACTATTTGCTCGCAGCAAGTCAAAACAGGGACGTGATGAAAATATTCGAGCTTAAACGGAATGTTCATCTGGTTAAACTTCAGCCAATGGATATGTTCGCTACTATCAAGTATAAAAATGGAAAGATCAGCAAACAGGAGTTCTATTATGGCGATTCATTCCTGTCACAATCGGGCCGGTTTATAAATATTGATGATACAATGGCTTCGGTTACTATTACCGACAACTTTGGCCGCACCAGGAATATGCCGGTTAAATAAATATTGATTATGAGAACCCTAAAAATATTATCTGTTTGTGCCGCTTTTTTGATATTAGCCGTTTCCTGCCGTCACAAACAAAGCGGTCCGATCGACGATGCCGCAGTGCTGCATGAGAACGAGGACCAGCTGACGAATGTGATCATCTATGATGTGTTCACTCCGCCGGTGGCAGCCCGTATTTATGGTTACACTTC
>Ga0207706_10000124_pt1 | contig 83568 bp, 89 predicted proteins | sample KBSC53metaG_FD_184318 | JGI IMG/M metagenome (GOLD analysis project Ga0207706, IMG submission 184318) | Corn rhizosphere microbial communities from Kellogg Biological Station, Michigan, USA - KBS C5-3 metaG (SPAdes) (version 2) | ecosystem: Host-associated > Plants > Roots > Rhizosphere > Soil ...
TCGGAAGTCGGAAGTCGGAAGTCGGAAGTCGGAAGTCGGAAGTCGGAAGTCGGAAGTCGGAAGTCGGAAGTCGGAAATAATTTTAACCGATCAAATTACAAATAATAAAGCAATTGATAATCAGTTGTCTTTAATGACCAATGACCAATGACCAATGACCAATGACCAATAACCAATAACCAATCACCAATAACCAATGGCGACCAATGACCAATGGCGACCAATGACCAATGGCTAATGACCAACTCATTTCATCGCTATCAATAACGACGTTGGATCATAAAACCCTATCTGAACGGCGATCTTGCCATCGGTATTGAAGATGTCGAATAACACCATTTCTATTTTGGCTACTTTTTGTGTTTTCTTGTTGGTAAGGGTGATAAGCCACCACGATTGTACCGTAAAGCGCGATTTGTTGTATTCAAGTCCATCGGGGACGCCGATAGGCTTCATTGTAATGTGCTCCCAGGTTTCAAATACCTGCTCCCAGCCGGCTTTGGCCTCGGCAACAGTTTTTGGAGGAGGTACAGACCATTGCGCGGCTTTCGAAGTGTCGACAGCATAGCGTGTCATGCCATAAATTTTTGCCGAATCAGCGAAGAAATGCCCCATTGCTGCCGTATCTTGCTTCTCATACATCCGGGCAAACCGACGCATGGTTTCAATGTATGGATGTTCGCTGTAAATAACGCCGCTTTTCACCTTCTTCTGGGCAAATGCAGTGACACTGCCGGCGATGAGTATCACTATCAACAGCTTTTTCATAACCTGAGGGTTTGGGATATGCCGTTTTAATTGGTTAAATAAATATACGGAATTTTGTTGTGAGTGGTGAATAGTGAATGGTGAGTAGTGAATAGTGAGTAGTGATGAGTAGTGCAATTTACTAATGACCAATGACTAATGACTAATGACCAATGACTAATGACCATTAACCAAGCCAAAAAACAACCCCGCACGTGCTCCATACGGGGTTTTTGGGTCGTTTAAATTATTTGGATAGTTCCTGATAATCCAAACAACACTAATATTGATAACATGCTTAAAAGCAGGTGGTTTTCAAAAAGATCATTTTTTTTGACTCTTCTTAGCTCAATGATATTCTGTGTACCAGGTATACAAAATCATCAAGTTGCATAGGTTTGGCTACATAACCATCGGCGCAGCCGCATTTGGATATTTCCTCTACTGTTTTAGTGGGCGAATACAAAATGATCGGTATTTGCCCTGTTTGTGCATTGGCCTTCAGCTTGGCGCAAAGATCGTTGCCAGAGGTATTGCCCAATTGATCACCTACCACCACAATGTGCGGCCTGATGCGGCCAATGTCCTCAATAGCAGTTTCTTTCTTGCATTTAAACACTTCGTACCCGCTATTCTCGAACGTAAATGCTGACATTTCGCGGGCGTCGCTATCTTCTTCAACTATGGCTAATTTTTTCACTTTGTTTATAAATTGATTGAATGCTAATTTATAGAATTAAAATGGAATATAAGTAAGGAACAAGATGGTATCCGCCTTGTTTCTACGCACCGGAACGCATTGCTTACAGTTGATAAAACTATCTGATTTTCAAAAAATTACATTTGGAATTTCAATAAATTTTTGCCTAATTTTATTTAGGTACTAAACACTTAAACAAACGCATTATGGCAAAGTTTCTGATCAAAGCCTCTTATACCTCCGAAGGGGTAAAAGGGCTACTTCGCGGCGGTGGCACAGCACGTAAGCAGGCTGTTGAAAAAACAATTAATGATATAGGTGGTAAACTGGAGGCGTTTTATTTTGCCTTTGGCGATGCCGACGCTTACGTGATCGTTTCGTTGCCGGATAATGCGACGGCTGCTGCGCTGGCGCTCAATATCAATGCATCGGTACTGGTATCGGTTACCACTGTTGCTTTACTTGATCCTGAAGAAGTTGATGCAGCGGTAAAAATGTCGGTTAACTACCGCGCGCCGGGTAGTTGAGCGAGCTGTTGCGTTATGAGAAGCCTCTTTGTTAAAAAGGGGCTTTTGTGTTTATAAGGCACTTTATACAGCTATTTGGCCTAAAGTTTTTCTTAAAATAAAATCTAATGATTTTCTAATCCGACGCGAAGTTCAGGTTAGCTAACTTTGTTATCAGAAGGCACAAAGTATCCCTACTTGTGTTTTTGTGATAAGGTTTAGGTTTAAGGCTCCTGATCAGCGATTGAGACGGAGCCTTAGTTTTTCTTTATCCCTTACAAGACGTTAGACAAAAGCTTTTTATTCTTTCACTTTATCCCAAAGGTCACGGTTAAAGGCTAATACTTTGGTCACATTGCCCGAACTGTCTTTAGTGAATTTAAGCGGGAAGGCTGCCTGTTTGTTTAAGAAATCAACGTCACCTATTGGAACAAAATCGATTTCGCGATTGTCCCATAATTGTTTTAACCTCAGGCCGGTAGCTGTTGCGCTAATTTGCAGATAGGCATCATCTTTCTCTTCAAATTTATATTTTCCTTCAAACGCCTTTAATTGCTGAGCAGTGAGTGTTACCTCTTTTACTGGAACATATTCTTTTACTTTTATCCACTGGTCCCTGTCGGCCACTACCAGTCCTGTAATTTCACCCGCATCGTTTTTGGAGAAAGTAACAGGGATGGTTTCATCGCCATCGTCGTCCTTCATTTCAAATCCAAATTCCGATTTACGGGTTAATACAATTTGTCGGTCGCCGTCCATCTGTTTTGCAAGCAGGGTAGTGCCGGCGACCGTAATTTTAAAGTACGAGAATGTATTTACCTTATTCTGATAGATGCCCTCAAAGGCTGTAAGAGGTGTTTCTCCTGGCCTGGTTTGTGATATAACCGCAGCATTGGCCGGTATAATATTTAGGCAGTTTGATGCCACTAATGCAAATGCAGCAAGTACTATTGCCAACCTGCCCGAACGAGTTTTCTTTAAGTTGATCATTTGATTTTGGTTTAGAGATTAAGAGTAAATAATTTATAAGGAAACGTATTTTAAATCAATATGTTATTTTGAATATTAAAATTATTCGAAATTAAATTTTGAATAAGCAGTCGGTTTAGATCTTTAAGAAGGGTTATAACGTTAAGACGCGCCTTTAAACTTAAACGTGACTTAAATCCGATTTTTTTTTAATAATTTTTTCTGGTCTTGTCCTGCGCTGTTCGAAGTCTTTTGCGCTGTTCGAAGTTGCGATATAAGTGTTCCGCGGAACAGGGAAACGTTTGGAATAGGCGGTACGAGGTGGAACACTTGCAATAGTTAAAAAATTTAACTCAAAAAAATCGGACAGCAATGGCAGCGACAGAGTTGCCCACTAGCAAAAAGGCACCTATTAAGGTGCCTTTCAATTTATAAACAAATAAAATTGTGCTTACGATTGGATAAAAGCCAGCAAATCTTTGTTGATCGTCGCAGCTTCTGTAGCAGGCATTCCATGAGGGAAACCCGGATAAGAGATCAATTTTCCATTCTTCAATAGCTTTACAGCTTTTGCGCCCGTAAGGGGAAAGGGAACGATCTGATCGTCTTCGCCATGCATAACCAATACAGGGATATCCACACTTTTAAGATCTTCTGTAAAATCTGTTTCAGAGAAAGCTTTAATGCAGTCCACATGTGCTTTTACAGCGCCCATCATGCCCTGGCGCCACCAGTTGTCACGTATACCTTGCGATACTTTTGCCCCCTCGCGGTTAAAGCCATAAAACGGAACGGTAAAATCCTGGAAGTATTGCGCCCGGTTGTTTGCTGTCCCTTCCCTTATTTCGTCAAATATGGCCATTGGAATACCGTCGGGGTTATTCTCAGTTTTAACCATTATTGGTGTAACGGCGCTAACCAGCACAGCTTTGGCCACGCGGCCCTTCCCATGTTTCGCGACGTATCGGATTACTTCGCCGCCACCGGTAGAGTGGCCGATGTGGATCGCATCCCTCAGGTCAAGTGCCTGGGCAAGTTCAGCTACGTCGGCAGCGTAGGTGTCCATGTCGTGCCCATGGGCGGATTGGCTCGATCTGCCATGGCCGCGACGGTCGTGGGCGATCACCCTGTAACCATGCTGCAGGAAAAACATCATCTGCGCATCCCAGTCATCGCCGGATAACGGCCAACCATGATGAAAAACGACCGGTTGACCGGTACCCCAGTCCTTGTAATAAATTTCCGTTCCGTCTTTTACTGTAATTTTACTCATTGCGTTTGATTTTAATTGTTGATCATAAGTTTTCGTGATAGAATAGGCCGTACTATCTACAGCAACGAAGTTAAGAAATGAGATAGTGTTAATGAGGTATCAATTGCATTTAAATTGTACGGGTTATGTAAAAAGTGCGGGGCTTATTACCGGCGAAAAGGTGCAGTGAAAATAGCACTGTTATTTGAGCATTGCAGACCAGAATAAATATAAACATCTAATAAGTTGCAGTTTGTTTCTAATTAGATTAACTTTCTAAAAATGAAACATTTATGAAATCACTGTCGCTTATATCACTGAGCTTGTTATTCTGCGGTTGTCACTCAACCATTGAACAAAAAAACGTAAAACAATACACCGCGGAGCAATTATATAACAACAACTATGTTTATGGTGCCGGCTTTAACGCCGACGAAACCCAGGTATTGGCCGGGGCCAATAATTCCGGCATATTTAATGTATATACCATTAGCATAGCTGATACGGCCATGAAGGCTTTGACGCATTCGCTCAAGGATTCTTACTTTGCTGCGGGCTATTTACCAGGAACAAACAACTTTTTGTATAGCGCAGACCAGGGCGGTAACGAAAACAGCCACGTTTACCTGCAAAAGCCGAGCGGTCCACAGGCAAAAGATATTACGCCCTGGAAAGGGAGCAAAAATGGCGTTGTTGGATGGAGCGACGACAAAAAATCGATTTATATTTCGAGCAATAAACGCAACGTAAAGCTCAGCGACATTTATAAGATGGATACTGCCACATGGTCGCCCACTATGTTTTTCCAGAACGATAGCGGGTATTTAGTTGGACCGGTATCACATTCTGAACGGTATATCGCACTGGGCAAGGCAATAACTACGGATAAGAGTGATCTTTACTTGTACGACAGGCAAACTAAATCGGTTAAAAAACTAAGCAACGACCACGAAGCCAATTGGGCGCCCCAGGCTTTTGAAAAGGATGACGCCGCGTTATTTTATACCACAAATGACGGAAGTGAGTTTAGCTACCTGGTTAAATACGACCTGAAAACCGGCAACACATCAACCATATATAAAACCAGTTGGGATGTGGCCGGCATGGGCCTGAGTGAGCATCAGAAATACCATTCCATTTCGATTAATGAAGACGGCAGATACAAAACACTGATATTTGACCATGCCACCGGCAAACAAATCGACCTGCCGGCTATTCGGGACGGAGATATAAAAAGCGCCGATTTCTCACTAAGCGAAAAGAACATACTGCTGAGTGTAGGCAGCAGCCGTAGTCCGGACAACCTATACATTTATAATTTTGAACAGAAGACACTTAAACCTATTACGCGCACGCTCAATCCTGAAATAAATATCAATGATCTCGCATCGGCAGAAGTGGTCCATTTTAAATCTTTCGACGACCGGGATATACCGGCTATTTATTATAAGCCGCTTAACGCTTCAAAGGAACATCCTGTACCGGCTATGCTGTGGATACACGGCGGTCCCGGCGGGCAAACAACTGCAGATTTCAATAACGACATACAGTTTTTGGTTAATCATGGCTATGCGGTGCTTGCCGTAAATAACCGGGGCAGCAGCGGCTACGGCAAAACATTTTATAAGCTCGACAACAAGGACCATCAAAACGGCGACCTGAAGGACTGTATATGGGGCAAGAAATGGCTCCAGCAGCAAGACTACATCGATACAGCCAGGATCGGAATTGAGGGCGGCAGTTATGGCGGTTGTATGGTGCTCGGCGCCCTTGCCTTCCATCCCAATGAATTTAAAGTAGGGGTCGACTTGTTTGGTGTGGCTAACTGGATACGTACCCTGCGCAGTATACCACCTTATTGGGAGTCGTTCCGCAAGGCTTTATATGATGAATTAGGAGATCCGTATACAGCTGACAGCGTTCATCTCAAAAATATCTCGCCTTTGTACCATTACAAATCTATTAATAAACCTTTACTGGTGTTCCAGGGACTAAATGATGTGCGTGTACTACCAGTTGAAAGCAAGGAAATAGTGGAAGGTGTAAAGAAAAACCGAGTGCCGGTAGAATACATTACCTACCCGAACGAAGGACATGGTTTTACCAAAAAAGAAGATCAGATAAAAACAGATAAGGTGACACTGGCTTTTCTTGAGAAATACCTCAATAAAAAGTGACTTGTTTTTATGTCCACTGCAGGTTATACTCATTTTAATGGCACACACCCAACCAAAAACTTCAACAAGGGCATTAGCTTCGATCGTTACTGCATCATCTGTTGGCACAATTATCGAATGGTATGACTTTTATATTTTCGCCAGTTTAGCAACTATTATTGCCACCCGGTTTTTTCCAAAGGATAATCCAACGGCCGCGTTTTTGGCCACGCTGGCGACCTTTTCGGCAGGATTGGTGGTACGGCCGTTCGGTGCGCTGTTCTTTGGCAGATTAGGAGATCTCATCGGGCGAAAATATACTTTCATGGTTACGCTGGTACTCATGGGGGGCTCTACTTTTGCAATAGGATTGGTGCCCGAATATGAAAAGATAGGTTTTTTGGCGCCTGTAATCATTCTGATTTTACGATTGTCGCAGGGTTTAGCCATTGGCGGCGAATATGGCGGGGCCGCAACTTTTGTAGCAGAACATGCACCCGTCGGCAAACGCGGGTTTTGGACCTCGTGGATACAGACAACAACAACATTTGGATTGGTTTTGTCGATGTGCGTGATCTTGATCTCAAAAAGTGCTATGAGCGCTGCCGTATGGGAAAATTGGGGCTGGCGAGTCCCTTTTTTAGCATCTGTTCTGATGATATTTATTTCTGTCTGGATCAGGAGAAACATGACCGAGTCGCCGCTATTTGCTAAAGCTAAATCGGAAGGGAAAACCTCTGTTAATCCGCTAAAGGAATCTTTTGGCAACAAGCAGAACCTGAAGGTTGTGTTACTGGCTTTATTCGGGCTGACGATGGGCTTGGGAGTAGTAGGTTATTCTTCAACATTTTATTCCCAAAGCTTTCTCATTAAGATCATGCATGTTGATTACAACCAGGCGAATATGATCGTAATAATTGCTATTTCAATGGGTGTCCCTTTTTATGTTTTGTTCGGATGGCTGTCTGACCGTATTGGCCGTAAGTTTATATTGATGACAGGCTTGCTAATGGCCGTATTGTTTTTCCGCCCGATTTTTGAAAGAATGTATCAGACTTCCAACCTTCAGAATAAGGTGGAAAACAAGCAGGCAGTGCAAATAAATGTTAAAAGGGAGATGCTGCCTAAGTCTGGCACCGACTCTTTAATTACAACAACCACCCTTCGCCTTTACGCAGATGGAACCAGGAGCCAGGAAATTAAACGGGAAGTAATAAGTCCAGGAAAAATTGATGACCCCGAAATTCTAACGTCGATAAAATTGAATGATTCGGACAAATGGCATCTGATCTTCTTAATTTTTCCAATGATGTTTATTTTCACAATGGCGTATGGCCCCCTCGCCGCATTTATTGTTGAAATGTTTCCTTTAAGAATTCGCTACACGTCTATGTCGTTGCCATACCATATAGGGAACGGCATATTTGGCGGAGCGAGCCTGGTTATAGCCACCTATTTAATTGAAAAGGCAAAAGTTGCCCATATTGCCAATTATTACCTGGCCGGGCTCAATTATCCCATGGTATTAATGAGTGTATGTTTGGTTATCGGGCTTTTATATGTCAAAGAAAATAAAGAGGGGAAAATAGCGATACAAGTTCCTTCAAAAAATCTGAACCGGGTTAAAAGATCAATGGGTTATGTTTGGATACTATTAGGATTAGCGGCCGCTTATTTTGGCTTGTTTCAATTAGGGATACCAAAATTCACCTCGGGCAACAGGGATGACCTGATTTTCGCCATTATCGTGATATTTTTTATAACCCCGGTCGTATCCATTGGCCTGTTCCTTTTTGGGAAATATGCTATTGCCGGTGAATATGATAACTGATTTTTAAAACAGATTCACAAAAGCAGGATGCTGTTAGAAGTCCCTGACTTCGAACGGTTATGAATGTAGTCTGAGACTACAAGCATACTGGTCCGAAGTTGCAAACTTCGGACAGCGGGTCTGATTTTTATGGATGCTGTTCGAACGTACGTCCTTCATTTGTGCTTTTTCTCCGCTGGCAACCATTTACCAGAAAGTCATCGTAATAGCTGCATACTGGTTCGAAAAGCATAGTGTCATGAAAATATTAAGCCATGTACTTGGGGCAACTCTGTTATTCGCCGTAGTGCTGTTGCAAAATTGCAAAAAGGAGACTGCTAAAACCCCTGCTGCCATACCAACAAAAGGTATGTACGCCCTGATCAACGATACTGCCTGGACAGCAGAAACCGTTGTGGCAACGCTGGAATATGATGCTGCTTCGGGAAAAGTATTCACTTGCCGGGGGACGACGGGCAATAAAATCATACAACTTACTGCTGTTCAGAATAATGCTCTCGCAGGCAACAATTTCCCGGTTGGACCTGTAAATGCAAACTCTGATAGCTTTGGCTATTACATACTACCGGTACACCGCGCCCTTACCGAACAAAACCCTACAGCCGGCACCGTAGCCGGCACCAGCCTGGTGATAACGTCTATAGACACGGTTAACCGGCTTATCTCCGGAACATTTACATTTCCGCAAGCCGATACTGCTTACGATGCTGTCGGTAATGCTACTGTTGTGCAAAACAACATAATCACCAACGGATTTTTTAAACAGGTTCATTACGTGTATACGCCGTAAACGACAGCACTAACAAAGGTAAAGAGACTACATGCATACTTCGCCCTCGTTGGTGTTGTCGCCAACGAGTTTTTTACCGTACAGTCAGTTATTACTCCATTGCAAATCAGTGGTTTTTTTGGTGACAACACCAATAAAGGCGGGGCAACTCCTTTGCTGTCGATATTTTGGTAACTACTGCAATGTTATTTTCCTTATCAGATTATTTCCGGTGTCGGCAACATAAATAATCGTACCCGTTGAATTTACAGAAATTCCCATCGGCTTGTTGAAACTTGCAGAAGCGCCGTTGCCATCTGCCGAACCCGGCACACCGTTACCGGCAATGGTAGTTACCACACCTGCAGGTGTAATTTTCCTGATCGAATTATTTTGGGTATCCGCAACGTACATATTACCTGCACCATCCACAGCTATTCCCTTTGGATGATTAAATGATGCAGCCGAACCCGTTCCGTTTGCAAATCCGGCAATTGGCAAGTTTCCGTAACTGACACTGCCCGCGACAGTAGTTTCTATTTCGGCGGTGTTGACTTTGCAGATACGGCTGTTACCTGCGTCTGCTACGTATACATTGCCATCCTTATCCACTGCAACCCCGAAGGACTTCAAAAAAAACATGCCGTTACTCGGGCCGGGGTTATTCCCAACCGAATAGGTGCTGATCACTGTGGGACTGATCTGGCAAAGCGTGTTCCAATAGCTGTTGTTATAATAAATGGCTCCTTTACCATCCACAGCAACCCCGGTCGGATAATTTAGCGGACCGCTCGCCCCATTTGCTGCCACAAATAACTGGATGCTGCTTACCTGCCCCGCAGCAGATATTTTGCGGATCAGGTTGTTTGCGGAATCGGCCACGAAGAAATTACCCGAGGCATCGATAGCTATACCGGTCGGGCTTGAAAAAGAAGCCGATGTTAAGGCGCCGTCATTGTTTCCCTTACTGCCTGTACCGGCAAAAGTACTTACCACCCCTGCTGGTGTTATTTCTCTGATCAGATTATTACCCGCATCGGCAACATAAATATTGCCTGCAGCGTCAGTTACCACGCCCGTTGGCTGGTTAAATGTGGCAGTTTTGCCATTGCCATTAACCACGGTAGGTGTCTTTTTCACAATAGTAGTAACTACGCCAGCCTGGGTTACCTGCCTGATAGTTAATCCCTCGTCATCGCCGACAATGATATTACCTGCAGCATCAATGATCATCCCACTAGGATAGTTGAACGAAGCCTGCGTGCTGGTACCATCTTTTTCACCGGCAGCTCCACTACCCGCAACAGTGCTTACCACGCCAGCAGGTGTGATCTTGCGGATCAGATGTGATCCCTGATCAGAAACATATATATTGCCTGTGACATCTATCGTGATGCCTGTGGGGAAACTGAAAGAAGCCGACGTCCCTGTTCCATCAGTTGAACTATTCACGCCGGAGCCTGCAAATACGCTTAAAGCCCCGGCTTTAGTCAATTTATAAATCTTATGTAACTGGCGATAGCTAAAATAAAAATCTCCCGAAGGATCAATAACCAGGTTTCCAAACGCTTCCAAAGCAGGCAAACCAGTAAAAATTGTGGATACAACCCCAGATGGTGTTATTTTACGCAGTGTTGTAAAATTATCTATCGTATATAAATTTCCGGAAGCATCAATGGTAAGCGAGTTGGGTGAGATAAATGAAGCATTGGCGCCCGTACCATCTGCACTTACATTCTTTCCATTACCTGCAAGGGTAGTTACCACGCCATCTGGAGTAACTTTCCGAATACGCCTGGTATCATAATCACAAACAAAAACATTCCCATTACCATCACAAACGATGCCATGCTGGTAGTTAAACTTTGCATAGGCACCGGTTCCATCTGCATATCCGCCGTTAGCAAAAGAGAGGTTCCCAGCTAACAAATCAAACCCTCCTTGTGAATTGAATTTAACAATTACATTATAGTATGGGTCGGAAGCATAAATATTGCCTTTACCATCAGATGCGAGGTCAACTGGATGTATCAGGCCTACCAGGTTATTGGTGGCTGGTGTACTACTACCTGCTACCGTACTTACCGTTACCGTTGTGGTAGTCGGTGGCGGGTTAACGGGTGGAGTCGGGTTAACAGGTGGGGTTGGGTCAACAGGCTGAACATCCGGTTTAGGAGATTTAGTACATGACCATAAAATACAAGCAATAAAAGCTAATGTTAGATAGCGGGATGGGAGAAAAGTCATAAGGAACAGGTCGTATAAATATTCTACAAATATAAAATTTCTTAAGTGAGCAAGTGCTTACAAATGCGAAGATAATATAATCGTATTGTTATTTACGCTATTGTATCAATCGGAACTTGGTATATTTATACCCTTCCGCCCTCGTTGGTGTTGTCACCAACGAGTTTTTACCGTACAGCCAGTTAGTACCTATTACAAATTATGTGGTTTTGTCACCAACGAGTTTTTTACCGTAGTCAGTTATTACCCCATTGCAAATCAGTGGTTTTGTTGATGACAACACCAACAAAGGCGGGGATTTAAAAAAAATAAAAAAATACCCTCAACTATTGCAACGTACGTTTTAAATACATACCTTTGGTTTATGAGTTTGTTTAAGAAGGATACACCCGCTGAAATGATACCCACAAAAACCGAAATGGACGTGTTGCAGGTTTTGTGGCAGAATGGCCCGTCGACTGTGCGTTTTGTGCATGATAAGCTGAACGAGCAAAAGGAAGCGGTGATTTATACTAGCACGCTGAAGCTGATGCAGGTGATGAAAGAAAAAGGGATGCTTGACCGTGACGAAAGCAGCATGAAACACGTCTATAGTGCAGCGTTGCAGGAAGATAAGGTGAAAGGCAATATGCTGGGCCGATTTGTGGATTCGATGTATAACGGATCGCCGAGCAGTTTGATGATGGCTTTGCTGGGCAACGATAAAACATCGGCAGAGGAATTGAAAAAGATAAAGGAGTTGTTGAAAGGGTTTGAGGGGAAGTAGGTATTTCCCCTCTTGAGAGGGGTAGGGGTGTGTTATTCAGTATGGCGTAGAAACCCACCCCTGCCACTACACAACCCAACGCGCCCCCTCCCAAGAGGGGAACGATTATGAGGCATACAAATGACTAATTAAAAACAACCCATATGAACCTCCATCTTGATACAACGGCGCACCGCATCATTCAGGCTTTCAGCTGGATGCTGATCCATTCGTTATGGCAGGGTTTGTTGCTGGCGGTGGTGACAGCAGTAGTGCTCATCGCCACGAAGAAGTCGGGCGCGAGGCTGAGGTATAACCTGGTAGCGGTTCAGTTTTTATTATTTATAGTAGCCTGTTGCAGCACTTTTGTGTGGGAATGGTACCAGGCCCCCGCAAAGGTCATAATGCCACTTGCGGGAACAATAGGTAACGAGGCCTCGCAATGGTTTCAATTGGATGCGGAGAGTATCCGGCGGTTTGCGCAAACCTGTATCAGCTATTTTACCGCTAATGCGCCAATAGTGGTGTTGTTGTGGGCAGTATTGTTTGTTTTCCGCTCGGTGCGTGTGATGGGCAGCCTGGTGTATATCCATCGCGCTAAAAACAAATATACCTATGCACCGCCTGCCAACTGGCAGCAAAGGGTTGAGCTGCTTTGTGAAAAACTGCAGATCAATAAAGCGGTTCGTTTATTGGAGTCGGGCTATGTAAAAGTGCCCATGGTTATCGGTCATCTGAAGCCTGTGATACTGATGCCGGTGGGGTTACTTGCCGGTTTGCCGGCCGAACAGGTGGAGGCTGTATTATTGCACGAACTGGCTCATATACGCCGCCACGATTATGTAGTGAACTTCCTGCAAACATTGGCCGAAACGGTGTTCTTTTTTAATCCTGGCTTGTTGTGGATATCATCTTTGCTGCGGGATGAGCGCGAGAATTGCTGTGATGATATCGCGTTGGAGCAAACAAAGGATAAGCGCGAATTTGTCCAGGCGCTCATCAGTTTTAAAGAGTATGCACTTAATGCCGACCAGTATGCGGTAGCCTTCCCCGGCAAAAAGAACCATCTGCTGCATCGCGTCAGCCGCATTTTGAGCAATAGGAATCAAACATTGGGTCCGTCAGAAAAAGTGTTTTTTATGATGGGTATCGTAATGCTCTCGCTGGTTGTAGCCACTGCCGCTATCGCACAGATAAAGCCGGCAGATTATAAGGCAACGAAGGAAAAGATCAACAGCGTATTGTTCACCGGTGCGCCGGCTGCTAAGCAAGCACATCAACCTAAAAAAGCACATTCAAATAAGGCTATTGCGAAACCGGTTAATGTTGAACCTCCGGTGGAATATGCATCAGGGTCCAGATCTGCCGAAGCGGAATACAAACTGAAGGAGCAAAAAGAACAGGCCGAAAAAGTCGAAACCTCCGAATTAGAGCAACGCAAACGCGAGCAGGATGAGCTTATACGGGGGCAGCAACAGAATAAGAATGACCAGGAGCAGGCAAAGCGCGACCAGGAGCAGGCCAAAAAAGATCAGGAACAAGCCATTCGCGATCAGCAGCAGGCCGCAAAGGATCAGGAACAGGCCGCCCGCGATAAGCAAATGGCAAAGACAAATGAAGAACAAGCCCGTTTGAATGATGCACAAAACCAGGTGAGTAAAGATCAGGCTAAGCGGAATATAGAGCAGGTGAACAGAAATGTGAAGCAAGCGATAAAAAACCAGGTACAGGATGCCCGTAACAGAGAGCAGGAACGTTTTAACGCTGAACAGGCTAAAAGGAACGACGAACAAGTTAAGCAGAGTAAAGAGCAAGCAAAAAAGAACCAGACAAGCGTACAGGAACAATAACGGCTCAATCCAGTTGGTTTGATGTAGCGACAGGCGCAATCGCCGCAACAAACGGACTTCTTTATAAATCTAAAATTTCATGTTTTTAAAAATCCGCCTCGGGTGGGGTGGTAGTTTATTGTCCAATTTTAAACTTAAGATCAACAAAAATGAAAGCGAAATACTTTTGGCTAATGGGGATGCTGTTGGCCGCAACGACCATATCGGCACAAACAAAAAAGTCGGCTAAAACAGCCTATGATGATGACCGGCACAACAATTACGACCGCATACATACTGTGGACGGCAAAAAGATAGAAGATATACAAATGAGCCGGAACGGTAAACTGTACCGGGCTGAATTTAAAAATGAGAAATTGACCGACCTGTATGTGGATGGTGAGAAAATACCGCAAGCTGATTGGACCAAGCACACAGCCGCAATGGCTGCGATCCGTACACAGATGGCGATAAACAAGGAGCAGGCCAAGGCCAATGCCAAGCAGGCAGCGCGGAATCGGGAACAGGATAGGACCAACCTGGAGCAGGAAAAACGCAATGCAGAACAGGCTGTACGTAACGAAATTCAAGCTAAAGAGAATGCTGAGCAACAAGCCCGGAACATGGAGCAAGATAAACGCAACGCCGAACAAGCAGAAGTAAATAAAGACCAGGTAAAGAGAAACGCCGAGCGGGCTGCTCATAACGAAACACAGGCCAAACGCAATCAGGAGCAGGAAGAAGTGAATAAAGAGCAGGCAAAGAGAGACGCCGAACAGGCAATCCGCAACGAGATGCAAGCGAAACGCAACCGGGAGCAAGAAAGGGGTAATATTGAGCAGGCCAAAAAGAATGCGGAACAGGCTTCTGCTAATGAGCGTTTTATGAAAGAGTTTACCGAAGACCTGGTGAACGATAAGATTATCCCCGATAAAAATAGCCTGCATGAATTCAGGCTGGATAATGAGGGCATGACCGTGAACGGTGTAAAACAGCCGGACGAGCTATATAAAAAATACAAAGAGAAGTACGGCAAACAGTCATCGGGAGGGTTTACCTACTCGCGGGATGGCATTATTCGCAATAATTAACATTGCTTCATTATAAGAGATTGGTAATTAATATGGGTAAGGCGAACATTAAAAACATAAACAATGGGACCGTTTTGCATTACTATTTTTTTAACCATGTGTATCACAGTTTATATTTTATTAAAAACAAGCAGAAGATGAAAGCTACATTGAAAAGCGCCCTGTTGATTGGTGCGTTAATACTAAGTACGGCTGCCATGGCGCAGCAGAGGGCCAAAAAGAAAATGGCTGACAACGATTACAACGGCAATAACGTTTATACCTACAACGAAACCGGTGGTGTGTTGCATGAGTATATTGAAACTAATTGGAAAGACAACAACAGGTACGAAATGAAGCTGGTAGGCGGTAAACCAACTATGCTGGTTGTAAACGGAGAGAAAATAGCGCCAGCCGATTATAGTAAATACAGCAGGGTGATTGCTGAAATAAAGGAACAAATACGGATTGACCGGGAACAAGCCAAACGTGACCAGGCCCAGGCAGTGCGTGATAAGGAACAAGCAAAACGCGACCAGGAGCAGGCGCGAAAGGACCAGGCCCAGGCGGTAAAGGATCAGGAACAAGCCAAACGTGATCAGGAGCAAGCCGGAAAAGACCAGGAGCAAGCCGGCAAGGATCAGGAACAGGCTAAACGCGATCAGGAGCAAGCGCAGCGCGACCAGGTACAAGCGAAAAATGATCAGGAGCAAGCCGCAGAGGACCAGCGGGTGTTGAAATTGATGATGAGCGACCTGGTAAAAGATGGTATAGTTTCAAGTGAAGATGATGTGCATAAATTGCGCATGAATGCAGATGAGATGTGGGTGAACGGCAAAAAAATGAGCGATGCGGTATTTGAAAAGTATAAAAAGAAATACCCCCGCTTTGCTCATGGACATAACGAGGGCAGTGGTTTTAACGGCATGAGTATTAATAATTAAGACCGCGTTATGCTGTTCGTAGCTTATGCTATTCCTAGACTGCGTCTACGAATATTTATGCAGGTAGTCTAAGACTACCTGCATATTAGTCCGAAGTTTGCAAACTTCGGACAGCGTGGTTAACTGATCAACTGGATCACTTCTGTTGCAGCAGCTCGTCCAATTTCTTTTTCGTATCGGGAAACTGCCTTATCTGATATGCCTTCCTGAAATATTCGATGGCCTTCTCTTTATTCTTTTGGGCATTGTAGTAATCGCCCATGCTATCGTAAGCATTAAAGCTTTGCGGGTAATCCTTAATGATCAGGGAAAACAGCTGATAGGCCTTGTCATTCTGTCCATTGTTCAAGAATCCGTAAGCCAGGTCATTCAGTATGGATTCTGGTGGTAATACGGTATAGCCCATGTGTGCCGATACTTGCTCGTAATAGTTTTTCAATATAGCAGCGACATCAATTTTAGCTGCCGGGTTATAGAATTGGTGAATCTGGTCTTGAGGTATCTTACAAAACCGGAAAAGAAAACGCAGGCCGTCATATGCAGCTATCGGCGGTACTGAAACATGTTCGTCATCGGCATAATATTTATAGCTCCAGGTGAGTGTTTTGTTTTTTTGCAGCAGGTCCTTCATGTCGAGTATCGCCCGTATATGATATGTACCGCCCGAGGTATCGTGCCGTGCACGCAGTGTGTCCATTCCGAAGGGCATGGTATTAGCAACGCCCAGAAACAATGAGCGTCCCGAAAAATTCTTTTGAGCAAGCAATGGTTTGGATTGTTTCAGTAATTTCCGATCATCCCAGCCCATGGTGGGGTCGCTTGCGATGTAGGCATTAAAAAGGTTCGTATGATTTATAAAGATGTTAACCACCGCCAACCCGCCAAACGAGTGACCGACCAGGGTCCTGAAAGGTGCGGTGTGATATGTTGAATCGATATAGGGGATAAGCTCTTTTTCAAGGAATTGAGCGAACTTCTCACCCCCGCCTGAAGTCGGATCGCTGGCTACATGCGATGGTGTAAGATCCCGTGTTCTATCGGTATTTAGTATGCCAACGACGATCGATTCAGGCAATGTCAGGTTACCATTTATGCCACTCAATTGATGAACGAGGCCATTGACAACCTGGAAATTAGCGTTCCCGTCGAGCAAATAGATCACCGGAAAGTTTCGGCTGGTGAATATGTCCTCCTTGTACCCTGCTGGCAGCGAGATCCATACATGCCTTTTTTCTCCGAGTATTTTTGAGGTGAGGCTATCTGTTTTACCGATAATGATCTGGTTGTCTTTAACAATTTGTGCGCTGCCAACAGCGCTTATGAAAAGAAAAAAAAAGAAAAGGACAGGTTTCATATGCAATAAAGATATCACTTTAAAGCAATATTGCAGTCCCTGTCAATTACATGATAAAGTTTTTGTGTTGTTCGAAGATTCCGTCTACGAACATTTATGAAAGTAGTCTGAAAACTACCCGGCATAATTGTCCGATGTTTATAAACTCCGGACAGCGGATAAACCAAAAGAAGATAAAGACAAAGCCACAAAGTCACTAAATGAAGCTTTTTTGTTTATGTTACTTATCTTTATTTTCTAAGCATATAGTACTATGAAACTTAAACATTGTCATTTCATTTTAGTAGCATCACTGGTGACTATTTTATCCTGTAAAAAAAGTCCAATTTATCCTGCGGGCACAGCTACGGTGAAATATGTAATAACTACCTCCTCGCCATGCAGGCCACAGTATTCTTCTATTGCCTGGACAACCGCAGATAGTGGGAAAGCAGTAAACCTCGCAAATTTTTCGGGAGGCAATTGGAGCACTACTGTTGTAGTTAACACCGATAAAGGAAATTGGACATCTGGCAGCACACTTATTCAAATGTGGCTTTTAGGTCAATTCAGTTTTCTACAGCCAAGTACTGTAGATGCAAAAATATATGTTAACGGGACATTGGTCCAGCACCAGAATATTCCGACTCATAGTGAAGACTCTACTTATACTACAGGAGTACAATTAAAATGGACGACGCAAGCGCCCAACCCGGAATAAATACTTTATTCCATCTTAATATTGGGGCAAAAATTCAGTACAGTTTACTTGAGATTTAGTAAAATTCTCAGCTTGTTCCAACTGTTATATCCTTACCCTCAGGAGGGGAGTCGATCTTAATGTTTTCTTAACTCCTTGATAACCGGTCGCCAGTCACTGATTAACCATCAGGTGTGGAAAAGTTGATATCTAAATAGTTATAAGTTGCCACGGGTACGTAAATTCACTTTATACTAAACCCAAGCAATTATGAGTAAAGATGAAGTGATCCGGTTTCTGCAACTGGTAAAATATTACGAAGCGTTCCCGATCAATAAAGAGCATTCGCTTTATAAAAGAATGATCAAATACTGCCGCTGGAATAAGCTGGTAGTTGTAACACCTGACGATCTGTGTGTCCTCTCTGATAAAGGTATAAAACTTCTGACAGATGAAAACCGCAGGGCAGCACCCCCATCATTGCTGGAGGTTGAACTGCAGCGAAAGGATGAGTCGGTTAAAGCAACTTACTGGCTTGCGGGTGCGGCTGTATGCGTGTTTGTATTTTATGAGCTTTTTATAAAGGGTTATCTGCGCTAATTATCTAAAAATTAGCAGATTGCATTAATGTTAGATATGCTAATTGGCATAGTTGCAAAATGCCTAATCATCAGTGCCGTTATAAACCTCGCTATCCACCAGTTGGGTTAAAATATTTTTGAGGGTAGCTTCGCGGGCCCACTGCTGCTCAACAAGACTGGCGTCCTCACGGTACCATTTAATAGGCTCGCTTATCTCGATACGGGCCTTATAAGCAAAATTGCCCTTTGGATGTAATTTGGTCCCCTCATAGCTGTTAAGGTTTTCGGTGCGTATTATTTTGGCAAAATTTTTCAGGCTGATATCAAGCTGCAGGCATTCTTCTAATGAGTTTTTAAAATCGTGCTTGTCTTCCAGCCAGAGGGTTAGCATATCGCCATTTATTTCATGTTCTGCGATGGTAATACGGCCGTAATCATAATCCACTGAGATTACCAGCCACCAGAGTTGGTCTTTGGTTTTTTGAGTTAGTTTTATCATTTTATTTTTTGTTTGTCATTAGTCATTGGTCATTAGTCATTGCGCGGATTTTGAGCTGGGCATTCTGTTAGTCATTGGCAATAGTCACCAGGTTCTCCTAAGGAAAATCAACCAATGACTAATGACCAATGACAAGTGACAGATGACTACCTGAATTTTGGCTGCCAGCCGGGGAAATACTTCTGTATTTCGGCAATGTGGGTGCTGTATTTGCTGCAGGCGTTTAGGTATGCCTGGTAGCGTAACAGTAATTCAGGGTTGGTTTCGGGTTGGCTCCCGTTGGGCTCGGCAGTAGGCCGTAATGCAGAATAAGCTAAATACATAATCACTGATCGTTACAATATGATGGTTTGGCGGTAATGCTTTTCGAAAGTTTTTTCTTTAAATTCTGTAAGTTGAAAACTGAAGCATCAGAATTTTTGTTGTACTTTCGGTAAGAATCACAATGCAATATTAAAGATTTTTCAGTATATTTACAAAATAAAATAAAGAAAAAACTTTTCCACATTTATGCAAGACCAATCAAAAACCAACAAGGTAAAACGTATTCGCCCTGAAACACTGGAGTTTATAATCCTTTATAATCAACTCAGAGGGAGGGCTTTTAATGGCAACGCGCAGCTGGCCGAAGTGCTCGGCTTTAATTCACCGGCATCAATTACGGAAATAATAAAGAGCCGGCAGAATATCGATCCTGATAAACTTCAGATTTTTAAAGAAAAATACAAGGATTTCCTGATTGACCCAAAGCTGGCACCGGTTACTCAGCCTCAAACTTCGTCATTTGAAGGCATACCTATGTACGAAGTGGTAGCCACTGCATCAGGCGTAGAGGTATATAAGGACATTAATGACAGCACACCAATTGGACATATGAACTTTCCGGGCATAGAGGATTGTGACTTCGCGCTGCCGGTTTGGGGGCATTCTATGTATCCCTATCTTGAAAATGGTTGCTGGGTAGCTTTGAAGGTAATAAATGATAATAAAATATTGCCCGGTGAGGTATATTATATAGAGTGGGGTGATTATCGCATGTATAAACGTCTGCTTGCCGGGGATAATGAAGATGAGGTGATTGCCCACAGCGATAATACGACGGAGCTCATCGGCGATCGCCTGAAGTATGCGCCATTTATCATCAAAAAACAAGATATCAAAAAGCTATGTCTGGTGAAGGACATTCATAAGAAGCATAATCATTAGGGAGTGGTGAGCCGTGAGTAGGTTGTACGTTTTACGTTGTACGTTTTTAGTAAATAGGGATTGGTTACACGGAATAGTTTGCGTTGCTTTTTAACGTATTACGTAAAACGTCTGATGTATAACCCCTACGCTATTAGCTTAGCTTTCAGATATTACAGCATTAACGCCGTCATTTGTTACTGGTGCCAGGCTGCGGCCACCAAGCAAACGGGTAGTAAAAAAAATTAGCCATACCAATCGGGCGATCACTATTAACCGCTCAAATACCCCTGTCAGGCTGCCATTGCGTGAGGTAGAATATATTAATAGGGCGCAAAGCACAATCATTAGTAACACAGTGAGAACAGTGTAGGTCGTCCAGCCACGCCATTGTGGGGCAGCGGAAAAACGGCGGGTAAGCAAAAGTAAGCTCATAATAAGCGACAAAAAAACAATTCCGCGGGTATAAAATTGAACCTGGTGGTTGAGACTGAGCCCTAATACGATAGCCCCGAGCCCAGTAAGTATATAAAAAAACGGGATCGTGGTGCTGCCGAACCCGCCTACAAGTTCTTTGCGAAGAGCAATAGCAAATGAACAGATCAGCAATCCGAAAATAATATAATTTGCCGACTGAATCCATCCGTATGGCTGCAACTGCAACCTGCTGATGGGCTCGTGTATCATATAATAGTTGGGCGATATTAAACCAAAGCAGAAATAAGTAGCACTAAATAGTACACCGCCCGCTATGCCCGACCATAATAACGCGGTTTGCAAATTAGTACGCTGCCTCAGTAGGGAGTCACTCACATCGGGTTCAATCATAGTAAAAATAGTTGCGGGGCGGGACTTGTTGTATCGCTAGTTGCCGCTAAAATAAATATTTTACACAAAAGAGAACAAGCCGGTCAGCGTAATTGCAAAATATATCCGGATTTTACCCGTTCGAACGGATTTGCACCCGTTTCTCAGGCTACCTGGCGTCCGTGGTTTACACCATCATGCTGCCAGGCATCAATGATATTGTCAATGCCTTTGCCCTGTAACTTCTGGTCAAGTTCGGCGAGACATTTACGCGTAAAATACTCGCAACAGCAGCGGAGCATGATCTGTCCGTTTTCCAACCTAACCAGTGGCCTGATATTATGCAGGGGACAAGTCCTGGCTTCAAGATCTAGTTTTATGATAGTGTAATTCATGGTAGATACTAATTGTATGGATTGGTTGTAAAATTATAGTCGATTATTGTTTTTGTACTTTCTTAATTGTCAACATTGTGTTAATTGCATCGGACCGATCATGTTTCATTCCTGCTTCTAACTCATTTATTAACAGGTCATTTTCCCAATTGTTCAATACCGTTTCAAAAAATAAGCCCTTTAAGTTGGTTTCTAATTTTGAAATATATTGTCGTGTAAGGAAAACGCAACAGCATCGTATGGTAAAACGGTCACTATCAATCACAAGCGCCGGATGAGCCCGGTGTATTGGGCATATTTGGCTTTTAATCACTATTCCTTTTTGATTGCTGTTCATACACTATGCTTAAAAAATTCGCCGCCATATAATTGCGAGCGATGATGTAAAATTATATACAAGAAAGAGGAAAAAGGCCAGTGAAAACACCGGACTTGATTGCGGGTTTTACGCAACAGTTGCGTTATAACTTTGTAGTAAAAGTGCTATCCCCAAACATAACAATAGCCAGGCCTCGCGCCCAGCTACCGTTACCTAATTAATTTAACTACAATATCTTTAACGCAAGTATTGTGCCATTACTTGCTGATATGGACAAGTATTTTAACTTCTAAGAAATTTTAATCCTGTAATACCCAGTAAGGATATTCCTTGTTAAGCATAAATAAACCCCTGGCTTCGTTCATGCATTCTTCATGAAATTCATTACAACAACAACTTATCTGGAGCTCATTTCCCGCTATTTCCACAACGGGGTGCACATCATGAACAGGACACAACATAGTCTCAATGATCGATTTAACAGTATCTGCGGATTCCATAGTAACAGCAATTAATTACCAGTTAAACCAATAGATGTTAACCAATGTTTAAAAAAGTTTCAAAAAAATCCTGTTAGTCTAATTTAGAGGAAATTTTAAAAGAGAATGCTTAGTTGTTTTCATAAAATGCCCCCGTAACGGATAGTAAACCGAACTCAAAGGCCGCTATTAACCAATTACCGGTTAACAACCACCAACCTGCACCTCTTTCAATATTTCCCGATGGGAGCGGTTGATTCACTTATTTGCTATAAGCTGAATAAGTTATCTTGAAGATCGTCCCTTTCAGGTCGTCTGCGACATATAAAGAGCCGTCAGGACCCTGGGCTATGCCCATCGGACGGTGTTTTATGGGTCCGGGAGGTTTATTTAGATCGACGCCTGAAAAATTATCGGCAAAGATTTCCCAATCGCCGGAAGGCTTGCCATTTTTAAAAGGTACAAAGGCAATGAAAAAGCCTTTTTTAAGCTGCGGTGATTGATTATGAAAAGCGATAAAAGCGCCATTCTTATATTTTTCCGGGAAAAGGTTACCTGTATAAAATAATAGGTCGTTCGGGGCAAGGTGGGCCGGAAATGCCATAACAGGATCCAGGTATTTACCTTCGACAGTCTTTTTGCCATCACCATGATATTCCGGCGATAACATTTTCTTCTTCTTAAAATGATCGTAATAAATAAATGGCCAACCGGCATCATCACCCTTTTGCAGCTCGTACATTGTTTCTGCGGGCAGTTCGGAGTTTTGTTTTGGCGTATAGTATTTAGGGAACTTATCATCGAACGGGCCGCGGCCATGTTGCATCGCAAACAGAGCGTTGGTGTTAGTATTCCAATCTACCCCAACCACATTTTTCAGCCCCTTTGCATAGTGCACGCCGTCGCTGTAGGTTTGATTGGGCTTATCTGCCTTAAATTGCCATATCCCACCAACGGAATCCAGCAAGGGGCAGCCAGGCATTCCTTCTCCGGAACCTTCTTTACGGCAGGTTTCGTTGTACGAGCCGACAGTGACATATAAGTTACCCTGATCGTCAAGCGCTATCGATTTAGAGTTATCGCGCTTTCTATCTACCAACCCCTTTACAAGCAATTCAGTTTTTGAGGTGTCGGTTACTTCTTCTTTATCATTTAATTTATACCGGTAAACAGCGGAATTGGATGATGAGTACAGATAGCCATTTTTAATGCGAATGCCCGTACCAGGATAGCCTGCGAAGGCGCTTTTTTGCTCCATTACGCCATCGTGATTGGTGTCTGTAAGGAAAATGATGCCTTTACCGTCTTTCAGCGCATTTAGTTTTACATAAATATTCCCCTGGCTATTCACGGCAAGATGCCTTACCGGACCCAATGAGTCAGCGATTATTGCGCCCGAAAATCCGGCGGGTAGTTTTAGATCGGCTTTGACGGGCGTTTTATTTTCAGATGTTTTGTTTTTATTACAACCCGAGATGCAGATGAACACGGATGAGAGACACGCAGCAGCTAACACTATTTTACGCATACTTGAAAGGAATATGTTGGTTTTAATTGTCGGCGGTAAATCTATTGAAAATAATACCTGTCTGAATTACAATTCAAACCTATCGCAACATTGTTACGGGGAAGGCGATATTGAAAGGCAGTTTAATTCGTAGATTATAAATCAACATATCCGAAAGCCGGCGAGAAAATGGCTTTACGCCCATCGCAGGCACCATACAATGGCAATCAGCATGACCAATACAATAGCGCCCCATAAAATATAACGCGTAGCGATATTGCCGGTATGGTAATCGGGATTGTGTTTAAAGCGTTTGGTTTTTATATCCCAAATGTACTCGGATACATCGGAATTTATATCCGGTTTTTTAATTGACTTGGTTTGATTAGGCATCGGTAATAAGGTTTATCCTAATATAAATAGAATTTTAGTGATTACAAAGTAGAAGACGAAAAGAAACAGCAATGTTATTTGCTGTGATTACTATGATGTACTACAAGAATGTGGTCAAATTCGTGCCTACAGCTGCGGCAAAAGTAAGTAGTATGTTTTTTTAAGATGCCGAGCGCTAAGTAATAGAAAGCGAGAATAATGCCGATACAGAACACCGTTTCGCTAAGTATGATAAATAACATCAGTCCGGCGTTCCATTCGCCGGGCTTCAGCAACGGGGCGCGGATTACCAGGTAGCTGAGGAAAATGAAGACTAAGCACACAACAGCCAATAGAAAATAACGTCGTCGGCTATGGACGGCGATGTTTTCGCATTTGCATTCCGGGCACTGTAACTTTTCCATTACAAATCGGTGTATATAAAGTTAATAAAGTTTTTTATTGAATGCAAGAGGGTGGGGTTAGAGATTAGAGATTAGAGATTAGAGATTAGAGATTAGAGATTAGAGATTAGAGATTAGGCATCAGAATTTAGAACTTAGAAATCAGAATTTATTTTTTAACTGTAAGTATGTATGTTTGAACAAATATGTCATAAAAATAAATAAAATTAATTTAAACAATGTACTTATCTATCGCGTTGCTTTAAGTAATTGTCTTATTGATTAACCAAAAATTCAATTAAAAAACTATGAAAAAGTTATTTGCAGCGCTGTTGTTATCAGCATTCACCTTCGGAACAATTGCTGTGTCAGCTCATCCAACTATGCAACAGGACACTACTAAAAAGCATAAAATGAAACGCGACACTATGAAGAAAGACACTTCAAAAAAACAATACAAAAAGTAGAGGTCCTTTCTAACTAAAAGCCCGGAGGTGTTATACTGTCGGGCTTTTTCATTTTAATGCCATCCTGGTAGAACGAAAATAAATAAGTCCGCGATTTTAAACATGGGCAAACCGGTGCTCCAGAAGTTCCTGGGCAGCTGCTTCAATAAACCTGACAACTGCCGCGGGCTGTGATATCATTGAAAGATGGCTCGCAGCAACCTCATTAATAGTCGCATGCATCCGTTGAGCTTCAAAATGTTGCAGATGGGGATCAATAGTTCTATCCGCTTTTGAAATAATGAACCAGGATTTTTTATCTTTCCATGCAACTTCTTCAGCCGGTGTTTCAAAAATAGCCGCGTTAGGTACTTTCTGCACGGCATGCAAAACGTCCGCTTGTTCAATTGGCAGGTCTTGAGCAAAAGCTGTACGGAACCCCTCGTGCCTTAACCACACGTAACCATCCTTTATTTCGAAGAACGGTGCAGCAGCGGTTGGTGGATTCTTCCTCAGCAAATCGTTCATTGTCTCTCCCTTGTCGGGCGCAAATGCAGCAATATAGAGCAGCCCTTTTACATTAGGCCGCACACCTGCCTGGGTAATTACCACGCCACCATAGGAGTGGCCGATCAGTAAACAATCACCCTCGATGGTGTCGAGGGCTCTATTTACGGCTGCGACATCATCTGCAAGGGACGATAATGGCATTTGCGGCGCTAACACGTTGTAACCTGCTCGTTGTAAAACCGGGATAATGGCAGAATAACATGATGAATCTGCCCAAAAACCATGGACTAAAATCAAATTTTTCATAATTAATCTGTTTTTGGTTTACCTATATAAAGATAGGTAAATGAGAGGGCAAACCCATTGATTTAAGGCGAATAAAAGTGCCCTTAATGGCCATTTCAGTTACTTTTGTTGAGACGAAAGGGATTTTGCTTTATGCAAGAAATAATCAGATCCGGTCATCGGACTGATAAACCAAACTTGTTACAAAAATGTTGGAGAACTGAAACAAAATTATTAATCGAGCGACGACTTGCGGCTTCCCCATTTGGCAATTGAAAGATCGAACTGAACCAAAATGACATGAACCAGGACAAACAAAATAAAATAGAAACCGAGAGTTTGCAACCATGTGCCCACACTAAAGTTGTTGATAATAAGGTGAAAAAGGTTATTCGCCATAGCTATTGAGAATAAAATATAGGTAAACTAAAACTTAAAAAGGCAATAGTGCGTAGGGGAACATAAATATAGTTAAAATTAATTATGTGTAATAATAATTAACGTACGGCGAAAAAAAATGGGTTTTATTAATCTATTTATGGTGAATATTGTCTTTATTTCCATTTTTTCGATTTTAGGTTATTTTAGCCTGATTATCAGGTAGATATAGATTATTAACGGGCGAATGTGAAATTTTATTTGGGTATAACTGGCTGTATTTCAATTAAATATAAAATGGGAGAAAATATTCATTGCAAGAAAAGTTCCAGGTAACCAATAATTAATTGGGCGAGATATTAATCGTCGAGCCTTTTTTCGTAACAGTAAAACCGTAGGTTAGGCCGAAAACCCAGGCCTATTTCCCCCGCATATTTATAACCCAGTTTTGGGAATAATTGCTGTGTAGCCTTATTACTGGTATTGGTATCAACCCGCAGGGCTCTTATCTGACGTCTGATGGCTTCGCTTTCAGCTTGTTGCATTAATTGGGCCGCAATGCCTTGTCCGCGGTAGCGCGTACTTACCGCCAGGCGGTGAGTAACAATAGCAGTTTCGTTAAGGTCCCAGCCAACCTGGGTATATTCAGGTTCCTGGTCTGTTGTAATGGCCGATACCCCTGCTATGTCGCCATTAACATCGGCAACCCAAAGCTGACCGAGCTCAATATCTTTTTCAAACACCGTGGCATTAGGGTAGGAGCTATCCCATTGAAAATTACCGGCCGCATTCATTGCGGGCACCACTTCGGCTATCAATTGCATGATGCCCGGGATATCATTTGTTGTAGCACGGCGGATGATCATGGCGGTAAAAGTAATTAATCGGAAATAAAAACACGGAAAATTGCAGGGGCGAACATGTTTAACAGGTTATCAAAAGAACGATTTGTTTATTAGAAATATGAGCGTCATCCTCATTTTTTATTGACCAGAATTTTAATCACAGTGTCCAGTTATTTTTACTGTTTTTGGCGAAATTATACAGTCTGGCCACTTTTTTTGGCAGATTGAGAATACACAAATTGGGGCGAAACCGTACCAGATGGGGAATAAAATATTCACTTTCCACAATACCATACAATCTTAAACGATATTTTAAGTTCAGAGACAGTTGGTCTGACTTTTGCCTATAAATAAACGAAAAACATAAAACACACTTAATACCATGATCTACATAATTTCTTTTATCGTCTTAGTAGCAGTGATAGGATTAGTCACTGCGAAACTAAATGCTAAAACGCCGTGCGCGCACGATTGGCACGACCAGGGTACGAAATGCAAATGCAGTAAGTGCGGCAAAACAATACCGAATTATAACTACGGTAATTCACAATATACAGAAGCAGCTTAATAATCTCTTACCATACATAACAGCAAAAAACCTGTGGCGTGAAATTGGGTACAAAGCAGGAATCATTTTCAGTATTTTTTTTAAGAAAGCCTTTTTTAAGGCTTTTCTTGTTTTAAGGCCGGAACGTTATTTATCACTATAAATAATGCCAATTTACCTATTGTAAAGATCGTTTTTATTATTAACTTTGAATTGCAAAGTACTTTTATTTAATATTCATAAGTTGAAATATTGTAGAGGTTGTAGAGTATTGGTTGAACTTAATCAACCATTCAACTCAAGCAACCATTTAAACAGTCCACGAATTCACTAATTATCATGAACAAGTATCTCATTATCTCAAAAAATTGGTTGGGTTATGCAGCAGTGGTAACCCTGCTTTGTTTGACAGTATATGGAGCTGTGCAGCAAAGTTTCAGGCAATCGGCGAATGACCTCCAATATCAGATGGCTCAGGACGTTGCCAACGCGATTAATAAAGGCGCCGATCCGAAGTCACTAACGGGAACGCAGCAACTGGACCTGGCATCTACCTTGTCGCCATATGTTATCATTTACGATGCTAATGGAAATGCTGTTGGCAATAAAGTTACACTCAACGGACAAACACCTAAACCGCCTGCCGGAGCGCTCGGTGAGGCTCGTAAAAATGGCTCAAATTCAGTGACCTGGCAACCACGGCCGGATGTAAGACAGGCAACCGTGATGATAGCCACTCGAAGAGGCTACCTGGTTGTGGCCGGTCGCTCATTGCGAAATACGGAAGAACATATTGACCGGCTGGGGACATTGGTGCTTTTGGGCTGGATAGTCTCGCTGTTAGTTATGCTGGTGGTAGCAGTGTTGCAGGAATTCATGACGAGCAAAATGGGCCACGCGTAAGCGTTTTTACCTGGACAATACCTTTCGTTGCATTTTTAATAAGATTGAGGGGTTTTATGTTTCACTTTGTACCCGGTTGAACTAAACCCTGAGCGGGCTAATCTCGTATAATTATTTAAACCTTCCCAAATGAGACGAGCCTCCTTTGTATTGATTTGGCTGTTTGCTATTCAGATAATGAGTATGCAGGTCGTTTTCGGTCAACACCACCGGAAGTCAAAACATCCTGCCAAAGAAAAGCCAATATTTCCTGCGCTTCCCAGGTACGCCAAAAGGTTTGAGGATTTTGTTCCCAAAGGCTGGAAAATAAAAGATACGATAACCGGGGATCTTAATGCTGATAGGACAGCAGACGTGGCAATGATATTAGAGTGCCGCCGCCGCATTACAGAGCACGGAGAAGATACGCACCCCAGGATGCTGGTGATAGCCCTTAATGAAGGCAATCATTATGAATTGAAATTGCAGCAGAATACATTCGTATTGCGCCCCCGGGAAATGTATGATACTGACCCCTACCGTGATATAACGATTTCCAAAGGGATGCTGAATATTCATTTCGACCTCCTTCATGATGGAGGGGAAGATAAGTTGGTATATATGATCAGGTATCAGCTGGACGATTTTTATTTGGTTGGCGCCACACGTACAAGCCGTTCATACGGCGGGTATGAACGCTCTTCGGATTTTAATTTCTCGGGCAGGAAATATGTCTACAAATCAAGTTTTCCTAATGGTTACGGTAAAAAACATAGAACAAGACAAAAAAATTTGCCGCCCAATGTGCTCAAAAAGCTGAGTGAATTGTATGAACCTCTTACCTGGGAAGTTTTTGACGACGAGGTGATTTAAAGTTATTGATCCAGCCACTTAAGGATTTTAGCCATATAATCCCGATGATTGTTCATCTTGCCATTATCATTACTATTAAGAAAATGATCACAGCCAACACATGGATCATAGGTTAGATTGGTTTTACCAAGCCTGATAAATTCAAGCTTTACATAATCCAGGCCATAAATGGGCGAGTGGTTGTCTGCGGTGCTGACAATCATATAAATGGGGATGTTGAGCTTTCTTAATTTTTCAAAAGGAGCACTTTGTCCGAAACTTGCCCATCGTTTATAAGAATGGCCGTTATATTCCAGCATTGTACTGTTAGGATGCCGGTAAATATCATTGATCTGCTTAAAACAGGCATCGATACTGTCCTGGGCCCGCTGCTGGGTGATCTCACCTTTAGCCGCTTTAATTCTCCAGCCGACGATGCTGTCATAAAACTGGTTCAACCCGCTCCCAACTACCGAAATAATATGCGTTATTCTTTTATCATCCACGGCCAATGTTGGCACAACCTGACCTCCTTCCGAATATCCGTAAGCCACTATCTTACTGCCATCCCACATGCGGTGTTGTATTAAATAGGTAATTACTTTTTTGGTAGCGTTTACACGCCAGTTCAGGCTAAGGCGCTGATTGTATTCTTTTGAAAACTTGTAGCCGGCTATCAAAGCATTTTTATCGTAATGTTTTGCATCATTATTTGTACTGATGCTATCGCAAAAAGGCGTACCCGGTTTACCTAATATTAGGTAGTGGTACTTGTTTTTGTAGCAGCCTGGAGCTGAGCGTTAAATGTGTTGACCACCTCACCAAAACCTTTGCCTTTAATGTAAAGGCATAAGGGCAATCCCCCGCTGCCATTAACCTCGATAAAAAGTGGTTTCTTTTGGTGCAGATCCGCAGCATCTACATAAAACCGTATCAGTCCTAACTGCGGATCATTTAACATAAATTCTTTTAACCCGTAATCTTTGGGTGTCAATGGCTGAGCAAATAGATTTGCAGAAAAGCAAATCAGCGATGAGACAAGAATGTTGAATATTGTTGATCTTTTCAAGGTTCAGCTGTGTAATAAACTTGTTTTCGCTAAAATAATCAATTTATTATCGGCTTAGATTGATCTGAGGGTCCTGCGTGTCGGTTTGTTAAGAATGATCTTTAAATGACAGATCTTTTTCCATATAAATCGTTCCTTCCAGCGGATTATAACGATAGGCGTCAATCTCGTAAAATCCAAATGATTTATATAGTTGTTGAGCTTTGGTCATGCTGGCAAGGGTATCTAACCTGAGTTTTTGATACCCTAATGTTTTGGCCAGGTCAATTGAACGTTGTAAAAGCTCCACGCCAATTCTAAGTCCCCGGTAATCGCCTTTTACATACATGCGTTTAAGCTCGGCTGTGTCGTTATCCAATCGCCTTATCCCTGCACATCCGGCAGGCAAATCATCACAAAATGCCAGCAGCAGGCCACCGGAAGGTTTATCATATTGAAGGTTAATAGTATCGAGCTCTTTTGAAAAATTCTGAAACGAAAGATCAACATTTAAGAAATGAGCATATTCCTCAAAGAGTTTTTTGCCTGTGTCAAAGTCTTCATTTGTGTTGGCAATCCGATAGGTGACAGTCATTATTGGCAGACATTGTTTATTGTGCGGGCTGTGAAGTTATATAATTTCGGTTAGACTGTCAGTTCCGAAATCATCAAAAAGCACGCGGGCAAATAGGAATTGGTTAAGTAGTTGATTGAGTTGAATGGTTGATTAGGTTAAACTTCTAACCTTTACAACCATTACAACCTCTCCACAACTACTGCAAAAACGCCTTTATTACCAGTTCATAAACCAATATGCCGCCAACTGCTGCACCTGCAAGCAGGTAGGTAGCTTTAACGGTTTTATCCGTTACAGGAGAATAAGTGCCTAATACCAGAAGCTGGTCGTCCCATTGAATTTTGTCGTGCAGCAAATCCCATCCTTTACCAGATACGATGTAGTTTCCATCGGGGGTGGCGTTAACAAAGCCGGTACGCAGGCAATATTTTCCTATTGTGCTATCAGCCTCTTCTGCGTTAAGGGGCAATACCTCGTAATACATTACCAGTTGTAAAAACCGGATCACTTCATCTCTGCGCATAATCATGATGGTTTATAGGTCTATCTAAATTATTCATATTATTTGACTTATACAACGTTTTACGCATTTGAAATGGAAAAAGATATAAACAATTTTACTATGTAATTTAGGCTGAAGCTGTATCGGTATTATTATTAATATGTTATGAATTTTAAATTTTTGCAAATAGTCTTGTCACGAGTGTCAGCTTAACTTGGCGGGAATAACGCGCTGTGTAAAAGGTTGGTTTTCAGTGGAAACGATTAACTAAAACCGTACATCTACTGCATCGGAAGCGGACACCTGTTATTTTTATTTTTGCATAAATTGTTTATAATCAGTAGTTTAATAGAATGGCATTGCTTTTGGTCTTCAACTGACCGCAGAACATCTTAATCCTTGACCTATGCTAAAAAATTATTTCAAAACAGCCATTCGCAGCCTGCTAAGGCAAAAAGGGAATGCTATCATCAATATCGCAGGGCTTGCAGTGGGCTTTGCCGCTTTCCTCTTGATTTTCCTCGTTGTTCAATATGAACAGAGTTTTGATAATTTTCATCCCAAAAAGGACAGGATATACCGTGTAGTAAGGGTGGGTAAACAAGCTACAAGCCGGGACTATCGTACGGGAGTACCTGTACCAGTAACGGCAACACTCAGAGCTGAGCTGCCCCAACTGGCTAACGTAGGCGCAATCATTGATGATAATAACGTTCAGGTTATAATCCCATCAAAAAGCAGTAATGATATAAAGCGGTTTAAAGAAGTATCAGGGCTATATTTTGCGGAGCCGCAGTTTTTTAACATTTTCAATTTCGGGCTGGCCGACGGAAATATCCAATCAGCTATAACTGAACCTAATTGCGTGCTTTTAACCAAAACTACCGCATCAAAATATTTTGGCGACTGGAAAGGCGCGATGGGGAAGACATTGAAGATGGACGGTATTAACGTAAAAGTAACCGGCATACTAAATGATATACCTGCAAATACCGATTTTCCGATTAAGGCCATTATCTCCTACGCCACGCTTAAAAATTACATGGACGTTAAGAACTGGGGCAATATCAATGACGGGAACTATTGCTTTGTTGAATTAAAAGAAGGACATACACAAAGCGAATTAAGCAGGTTACTTGCCGGTTTTACAGCAAAACATATAAAACCTGTAAATTCCGACTACAGCCTCCTACCACAGTTATTGAGTGAAGTACATTATGATGAACGCCTGGGTAATTATACCGGCCGTACATTTAGTAAAGATTTGATTTTAGCGCTTCAACTGATCGGCTTGTTTTTGCTTATCGTGGCTTGTGTCAATTTCATTAACTTAACTATTGCCCAGGCGGTAAACCGTGCCCGCGAAGTAGGCGTAAGGAAAGTACTTGGAGGCAGCCGCTGGCAACTGGTTACTCAATTTTTAGGCGAGACAGCTATTACTACTTTAATAGCTATGTTGATCTCGTTGTTTATCACTGTGTCTGTTATTCCCGCCTGCAATACGCTGTTGGATATTCATTTGTCGGCATCCACACTTTATAGCCTGTTAATGATCCCGGTCATTTTGGGAACCTGGTTATTGGTATCGCTATTGTCAGGGTTCTACCCTGCTTTAGTACTGTCAGGATTTAAGCCGGTGAGCGTTTTAAAAAGCGCATCAGGTTCGGACCATCGGAAGGGGGTTTTGTTCAGAAGGGGTTTGGTTGTATTTCAATTTGTGATAGCACAAGTGCTCATTATTGGTACATTGGTGGTAGCGTCCCAAATGAGTTACTTCCGTTCGGTCAATATGGGATTCCGGAAAGACGCTATCGTATACGCCGCTTTCCCGGGTGATAGTGTTTCGCGCTTAAAATGGGATTATCTGCGCAACGAACTATTGCAGGTGCAGGGTATTGAACAGGTAAGCTTTAGCATGGCGACGCCTTCGGCAATCGATGGCGGTTGGGCTACAGATCTGCGGGTAGACCGGCATAGCAAGAATCCGGATATGATCATCACTATGAAGTGTGCAGATACTAATTATTTCCATTTGTATAATCTGCCACTTGCAGCGGGCAGGGTTTATTTCGCATCAGACACGGTCCGCGAATTCGTGGTTAACGAAACTATAGTCAAAAAACTGGGTATCCGCCAACCTAAGGACGCTATTGGTAAAATGATCACCGTCGGCAATTGGACACGGCCTATTGTAGGTGTGGTTAAAGATTTTCACAACAATTCGCTTCGCGATCCGATTGACGGTATAGTGCTGACAACAATAAGAGGTGGATACCGGCTGGCAAATATGAAAATCGATCTGCGAAAGAAAAACGAAGCTGTAGCTGCTATGCAAAGTCTATGGAATAAAAATTTCCCTGAGTTTACTTTCGAATATAAATTTCTGGATGAGAGCATTGCAGATTACTACAAGCAGGAAAATCAGCTTTCGCAGCTTTATAAGATATTCTCAGGCATTGCCATATTTATCTCCTGCCTGGGGCTCTATGGTTTAATCTCGTTTATGGCATTGCAGCGCAAAAAAGAAATTGGCATACGCAAAGTGCTTGGCGCGCCTGTAAAAGATATTCTGATCCTGTTATCCAAAGAGTTTACCATGCTGGTTATTCTTGCGTTTTTGATAGCAGCGCCTATTGCTTGGTACTTTATGCATAACTGGCTGCAGGGCTATACTTTCCATATTACCATTGGCGTTTGGTTTTTTGCAGTTACTATCTTATCTTCAGTACTTATAGCATGGATAACGGTGAGCTATACGGCGATAAAAGCGGCGCTGGCCAATCCGGTGAATAGTTTGAGGACGGAATAAGCTATAGCTGCTGCTCCTTGTTGGGGTTGTCTCCACAGGTGTTCGGAAGATCAAAAAGGGTGTCATCCTATACCAACATAGGATGACACTCTCTTTTTTACTGGCCGTTGAGTCGCTTAAGTAACAATAACATTTCACAATCACACTATTTACCCACAAGACTTTCAAACAATCCTTATTTATTTACATTTACCTTTTTAAAATAATACCTTAAAAAATGAAAAGAATATTTATTCTACCAGCCTTGTTGCTGGCCGGTAGTAGCCTTATGGCCCAAACCAACAATGCCCTTACGGCTAAAGAAAAAAAGGAAGGCTGGCAGCTGCTGTTTGATGGTGAAACAACCAAAGGCTGGCACAGCTACCTTAAATCGGAGGCAAGTCCTGCATGGACTGTTAAAGATGGTACGTTACAGCTTGACGCGGCTGTAAAAGAGGGCAGGGGAGATATCGTAACCGATAAAGAATATGAGAACTTTGAGTTATCACTCGACTGGAACATTTCAGAAGAAGGCAACAGTGGTATTATCTTCCTGGTGCATGAGGATAAAGCTTATGACGCCACCTATCTGACTGGTCCTGAATATCAGTTGCTTGACGATAAAAAAGCCGAGGATAATAAAAAGGCAAATCATTTGGCAGCGTCTTTGTATGACATGATAGCGCCGGCAAAAGAGGTTGAAAAACCTGCAGGCGAATGGAACCACAGCGTAATAAGGCTAAAAAATGGTGAACTGACGTTTTGGCTGAACGGTGTGCAAACCGTGAAAACCCACATGTGGGATGATAACTGGAAAGAGCTGGTTGCAAAAAGCAAATTTAAAAACTGGAAAGGTTTTGCCGAGTATCACAAAGGGCATATCGCTTTACAGGATCACGGTCACCACATCGAGTTCAGAAATGTAAAAGTGCGTGAGCTTTAGGCATATACGCTGAAACAATAGAACGATTTATACGTACTAAAGGCAAACCTGACATACCTCGGTTTGCCTTTGCGAATTATATAACGAATACTTATAGCCAATCATTTTGAAAAAGTTATTACTTGTTTTATTGGTTGCCGGGATGGCGGTGAGCGGATGTAAAAAGGATCCGTGGAAACCTTCTACCCTCAGTCAGGCCGATATTGCTACAGTAAATGCACAATTAAAAGGTACCTGGGTATTTCCTTTTAGAACTCTTACCGTAGTGGACAGCGCCGGCAAGGCTGTGTTACCTGTTCAAAACATTCCGGCTGCGGCATTTGCTTTTGATGGTTTAAATACGGTAACTATAAGGCCCGACCCAACAACAGTACAAACAGGCTCATACACTTTATCAGGAACAACCGACGGTAAGCTGAATATTCATGTGGTTTACCCGGATAATACAACCCAGGATTTTAAGATCACACAACTTGCAAGTACTTCACTCACTATAGCATCAACAGAACCATATGTTTACTATCACAACGGGGCATTGATACCTACCCAGGCAATAACAAGTACTGCAATGCAAAGGCTTAACTCGTCGGATATTAACGGACACCAGGTACGGGTGATTGTAACGCACGATTCTACTTACAGCGTAAAAGTATATCTAACCCATAGCGGCTTTACACAGCTGGTTGATAGCGCATCGAACATCAATCATCAATACGTGGTAGGTGTGCCTGCTCAATCAGGCGACCATTTAAAAATTGATGTATTGGGTAACGTGGTGAATACTGCCATTAATGCCTACGTAGATGGCTTACCGATACCCGGCTCCATCAGCGCGTCTGGCAATGAGACCGTGACCACTGACGGGTGGAACGTATCTTTCCCTACAAATTTTCCATAAAAGTTAATAAAATTCTGAAAATCAACGTAACCAGTTCGATTTTAATTACGTATACCTATCTATTGTGTTTGGATCACACACTTACCAGGCAATCATTTCACTTAATTAATTTTACGGGGTTATGAATTATTTTTACTTGTTTTTAGGAGCCGGATCTTTCATCGTTTTTATGATCATCATATATGATATCAGAAACAGAAAGAAAGTTAACGAGATATTAAGGTCAAATAAAAATGTGCCGCCGCTATTTATGCTGCGGTCAGCAGAAATTAAAATTGCTGCCATCAGAACAGCATTAAATATTCCCGATTATGGTGATGCTGGAACAGAGCAGACGAAAGAAAGCCTGTTAACGCAGCTGGACAAGTTGATTGAGGGCTATAAAAATCGTGAAATGCCACTTACTGCTTATTACGCTAAGCTGGGCTCGCTGCTGATCAGTGTGAACAAATTCAAAGCGTCAGTGAGTGCCCTGGTTGAGTTACATGCCTAATTAAGATTCTATTATTATAATATCAGTTGATTTATTGATTGATTGTGAGGGTTGATTGAGTTTTTACTTTTTCAACCTTTTTCATTTTTCTGCTCAAATAAATTATTATTGCAGAAAAACAGCCCGATGTCTGACGACGCTATAGTAAAACGCTTAAAGGTAATTGTTAATGATCATGGCGGCCAGTTGGCATTGGCCAATGCCATAGGGGTTGATCAGGGCTTTATCAGCAAAGTCATCAACAGGAAACAAGAGGTAAGTTATTATCTTATTAAAAAGCTTTGTTTTCAGCTTAAATACTCTCCCGAATGGCTCATCCTTGGCACAGGTGAAAAAAAGATCAATAAACCAGATTCAGCCAAGCTTATTACAGAAATACAGATGCTTCGCACCGAAGTGGATATATTACATGCCCGCATGCGCGTGTTTGAATTGCAGTTGAAAGAGTTGCAGGACAACAAGGGCTCAGGACAGCAAAAGGCTGCAGGATAAGTATCTGTTGTGTTGATTGAGTTAGATTAAGTTGATTAGTTAATTTGTTAAATGGTCGATAAAAGCACCTGGCTAAGCAATTGATCTGGTTGATTACACAGCCTAATCCAACTTAATCTAACTCAATCAACCTAACCCCAACCCAATCAACTTAATCCAACCCATTTCCTTATTTTATCAAAAATATATAGTTTAGGGCTTCAATATAAAGTATGGCGCTTGCGATATTTCTGGCAATAGTACTCCTGATGATCATTATCAGTGCGCGTACGCTTAAACGCAAGCCGGTTTTTATCTGTAAGGGCGAATGCTTTTTCTCTGAGATATTGCACGAGAAGCGCGATATCTGGGTATACCTGCCCAAAACTGAAGACGACGCGGAGCTAAAGCAGCACCGATATCCTGTGATTTACCTGCTTGATGCAGAAGAGCTATATGCCGGTTTCCGTGAGCTGATGCAAATGGAAAATGCCGATGGCAGCACGATGTTTAGGGATTCAATAGTTGTTGGGATTCGAAACACCAACCGCAACCGCGACCTAACGCCGACACATTCCGTTCGTGACTCGAAAGGCAGAAGAATAAGAGAATTTGGACCCTCTGGCGGCGGCGATAATTTTATTGCTTTTATTAAAGAAGAACTGTTTCCGTACATAGAAGCAAAATACCCTGTTTCATCTGAGCGTATCTTAATGGGACATTCGTTAGGAGGGTTGACCGCAATTAATATCTTATTGCATCGCCCCGAAATGTTCAGCGGTTACATAGCCAGCGACCCCAGCATGTGGTGGGACGACAGAATGATGCTAAACGAGGCCCGCGAAATACTAAGCAAAGAAAAATTTGACGGTAAATGGCTTTATTTCAGCATAGCCAACACAACGCCGCCTTTTAGAGATATTGAGCACATTCAAACCGATACCTCAAACAAAACCAACCATGTGCGCAGTATTTTTGAGCTGGGAGCCATCCTGCAGCAAAATCCCGGGAATGGCCTGCATTTTAGCTATAAATTCTACGACCAGGATAACCATGGTTCCGTTTCTATGAAGACAGCATTTGACGGAATGAAGCTACTTGAAAAACTGCCCATTAATTAGCGATTTTTTATTCTGATATACTTTTATTGAATCCTGAAAATTTGGTAAATTAGTTAGTTGTTAATTAGTTGAATGGTTGAGCAGTTAAGTAGTTGAATGGTTAAGTAGTTAAGTGGTTGATTGAGTTAAGCAGTTAAAGCAGTTGAATTGGTTAAGCAGTTAATTAGTTGAATAGTTGATCATAAAAAATTAAGACTATTTAACGACTTAACCAATTCAATTACTTAACTCAATCAACTACTTAATAAATCACAACTATCAATATACCCATCGGTATAATTTAATTATATTTGTATATGGGAAAAGCAGAGCGTACGCGGGAGTTTATAGTTGAGAAGACTGCTCCCGTATTTAATCGTAAAGGGTATGCCGGTACATCGATGTCGGACCTGACGGAGACTACCGGGCTTACCAAGGGTGCCATTTATGGCAATTTTGAGAATAAAGACGAAGTGGCGTTAGCGGCTTTTGATTACAATCTGGGCCGTATGCGTCAGCGGGTAATGGCGGTTCAAAGCGAAAACCCGACTGCATTGGGTAAACTGCGCGCCTATGTTACAGTTTATCGTAAGGGGCTGTTCAATCCGACCCTGTCAGCCGGCTGCCCGATCGTAAATGCGGGTGTTGAGGCCGATGATACCCATCCGCCTTTAAAGAAAAAGGTTGGCGAGGCGCTGGGCTCCTGGCACCGCAGCATTTCGGCTATCATTCACCAAGGCATACGGGCAGGCGAAATAAAAGAAAATGTGGATGTGTCCGCATTTGCGTCGCTGATGATTGCGATGATCGAAGGTGGTATTACGGTATCGAAAATGTCAGGCGATATCAGTTATATTAATCAAAGCCTGGATCAGCTGGAAAAGCTGATCGATACACAACTAAAAAAATGAGCTTAAAACAATAGCCGGACATTAAATCCGGCTATTCCCCTAATCAATTATGTAAAAGGCATACTATCATCGCTGATGGTATATAATGAGGTAACAGCCGTTAAACAAAAAAGTTTAAACTAAAACGATAAAAAATTGCCATTTTGTCTTCGTTAACGGAGAAATAGACCGGTTGATACTATTTTATACCTGGCCTTAACCGAATACACTTTTTATTTGTTTTTCTTAACTTTGACATATGGAAACGGATGACCTCTCAGACCTTTGCGATGCTAACTCGCGTGACCTGAAGCTAAAGGGCTTTAAGGTTTATGAGATAGAATCGGAGGTTAGCCGTGCGCCTACCTATAATCGCCGCGACTACTATAAGGTATGCATCCTAAATGCCAATTGCCTCATCCATTATGCCGACAAGAGTATTGAGTTTGCCGGGCCCACTTTATTTTTTGCCAATCCGCATATCCCATATTCAGCACAGTTGCTTGCGCCAAAGCAAACAGGGTATGCGTGTCTGTTTACCGAGGATTTTCTTGCCGTCAATGAACGCTCGGCATCGCTTCAGGAGTCGCCATTGTTTAAGATAGGCGGAACACCCGCTTTTACATTGAATAGTGATCAGGCAGAATTTATCAGCACCATTTTCAAAAAAATGTTGGAGGAAGGCGGCACTGATTATGTTTATAAGAACGACCTGATACGCAACTATATCAATCTTATTATTCATGAGGCTTTAAAGATGCAGCCCTCTGCGAATTATGTAAAGCATAAAAATGCATCGTCGCGTATCACATCCATGTTCCTTGAATTGCTGGAAAGACAATTTCCGATAGAAAGCATGGATAGGCCATTGCGCTTAAAAGCCGCCCAGGATTATGCCAATAATTTGTCCGTGCATGTTAATCATTTAAACCGTTCGGTGAGGGAAATTACAGGCAAACCTACCACCGCTCATATATCAGACCGTATCATCAGCGAAGCCAAAGCATTGCTGCAACATACCGATTGGAGCATTGCCGAAATTGCCTACGCGCTGGGCTTTGAATACCCTACTTACTTCAACAACTATTTCAAAAGAATTACGGGAACGGTCCCACGTTCCTTGCGGGTGAAAGCTGTTTGAAAATCTTATTCTTTTGTTTGATAATCGTTATAGTACGCCTGATTTGCAGAACTACCTTTGTATTGAATTGTTAATCGTTGACAGTCAATTATAAACAAGTGAAATCATGGAAAAAAGAAAATTAGGCGATGGTCTTGAAGTTTCGGCCATAGGATTAGGGTGTATGGGTTTGAGCTATGGATACGGGCCTGCTACTGATACTCAGGATGCTATAAAGCTGATTCGCAGGGCATTTGATCTCGGCGTTACTTTTTTTGATACTGCCGAAGCTTATGGCCCCTTTAAAAATGAAGAGTTACTAGGCGAAGCGCTGGCGCCATTCCGTGACCAGGTTGCAATTGCGACCAAATTCGGATTTAAAAATGGCGATGTTCAAACCGGCATGGACAGCAGCCCCAAAAATATACGTGCAGCAACAGACGCTGCACTAAAAAGGTTGAAAACAGATCGCATAGATCTGCTTTATCAGCATCGTGTTGATCCGAATGTGCCAATTGAAGAGGTGGCCGGGACGGTAAAAGAATTGATTCAGGCCGGAAAAGTAAAGCATTTTGGCCTGTCGGAGGCTGGCGCACAAACCATACGCAAGGCTCATGCTGTGCTTCCTGTAGCTGCTTTGCAAAGTGAATATTCTTTATGGTGGAGAGAGCCCGAAGCCGAAATAATACCTGCGCTGGAAGAGCTGGGCATTGGCTTTGTACCGTTCAGCCCGCTGGGCAAGGGTTTTTTGACAGGTGCCATTAATGAAAATACCCAGTTTGACAGCACCGATTTTCGCAATATTGTTCCCCGTTTTAGCCAGGAGGCACGTAAAGCCAACCAGGCAATGGTTGATCTGCTCGCCAGAATTGCTCAGGAAAAGCAAGCAACTTCTGCTCAAATAGCATTGGCCTGGCTATTGGCACAAAAGCCATGGATAGTGCCGATTCCGGGCACCACTAAGCTTCATCGCCTGGAAGAAAATCTCGGTGCAGCCAATGTGCAGCTCACTGCCGAGGATCTGCGCGAGATTGAAGAGGCCGCTTCAAAGATCACCATTGAGGGTGCGCGTTATCCGCAGCATTTGCAGCAAACGGTAGGGAAGTAGATAAATATAATTGCGAAAGCCGCTTTAGATAGTCTATCGCATACATCATTATAGCTCACCCATAGCCTGACTGGTAGGGTCTGCCGCTGTAAGCATCTTAACAGTAAGATATATTTTTCATTTTTCGGGTTCGTTAATTTAGTAGGCTTTATTTTTCCGAGGAAATGGAACTGGTTATATGAAAAAAGTCAAAGTCAGCCGCCCCTCCTATATTTTTTGTAGCATAATTAAACAAAGCAAAACGATAGCCCATGAATTGCGGGAAGGTATAGGCCATTTTTAATTGCGTACCCAACGGTATCCATGTTTTCCCGTCCAGGCTATAAAAAAAGTCTGCCACGTCTTTTCTGTTCTTAAAATTGCATTCCGCCTTAAAATATACTACCTTTTGGTACAAGGGGATTTTTTGTGCTTCTATAGGTTTTCCGGTGGTTGCATTGATCATTACGACAGCTTTGCTGTCCCCGGTTATTTTGACACCGGCCAATCCGTAATTTTTTTGCAAAAGGCCCAAACCCGCAAAATCACCATCTTTCATATTAGAAATGTCAAGCGAAACTGCCCCGGAGCATACCGGGCCGATAGTGCGTTGTGTCAATGAATTTCGTGCCATCACGAAATCGGTGTCAATTCTGCCGGTAGTAAGTCGTAAATACCCTTTCCGCTCTGTAACAGACCACAAGCTATTATCCGGGTTGTGGTTCCATTGCCAAGTCAGCGGCAAAGCACGCTCGCCTTTTTTACGGGTAAACTCGTCCGAAGCAACAATGCCTGGGATCAAACCTTTACTGGCCGGCAGGTCGAGTGTATCGGGCACTTTGCCGCCAGTGCCCAAAACAGGCCATCCATCCTCCCACTTTACAGGCACCAAATAGGGAATACGGCCCACTGAGCCATAATCGCGGAATAAATAAGAATACCAGCCCCCATTTGGCGCTTCGACCAATCCCCCTTGCGCCACGCCTAAATCCTGGAGGGCAATTCGTCCTTCGTATGGGCCTGTGATTTTATCTGCCCGGTGTATGATAACAGTGCGCATGCTGCCCGGTGGCCATGTAATATTGAAAAGGTAATATTTGCCGTTGACCTTAAACAGCTGAGAACCCTCCGGACCGAGGCCAGTGCCGCCCGAAGGAACGCTTGCCTTTTCAATGATAATTTTGTCCGTTCCGCCGGGTTTTATACCCGAAAGATCGTCCTTTAATTCAACTAACCTTAAATCTCCGCTCCCGCTAATCATATACACTTTTCCGTCATCATCAAAAAACAAGGAGTGATCACCCAGATCGGGGGCAAATGACCTGGCTTTCCACGGGCCTTTTTCGATATTTTTAGTACTGTAAATGTGCGTTTTATTGGTATTTGCCGAAAATGTGCTTACATAATAGGTGCCATTATGGAACCGAATAGAACTTGCCCACGAACCTTCCCCATATGCGTTTTTGCCATTTGTGAGATTTAATGCATCAATATTTGCTAAAGTATCATATGCATAACCCACCAGCTTCCAATTTACCAAGTCGTTTGACTTCATAATCGGTACACCGGGACTCATGTGCATCGTTGTGCTGCTCATGTAATAGCTATTGCCTACACGTTCTATTGATATGTCTGGTACGTCTGCATAAATAATAGGATTAGTGGCTTTTTGTGCGTATAAACACGGCACTATAAGCGTGATAATTAAAGCCGTCATCCATAACCTGTAAGTCATATTTCTCATATAGACATTTGTTTTTTTGTCCTGATTTTAATTATTTGGTTAATGTATTTATTTGAAGTACGCTTACTGAATATGGATCGAAAGTCCTTATAAATCTAGCGCCGGACACTTTTATTTTGGAGGTAACCGGAACTATTTTTACCGGATCGCTGATTGTGTTGGTATCTTCGGGTTTATCGCCTTTTATTACCACGATAATACCCTCTGGAGAAAGCTTTCCAGCTCCCTTTAAATCAATATCAACCTTTTGCGGCTTTCCTGTTGCATTTACTACTTTAAGAAACAGTTTTCCCGTTTTGGTATCCCGGGTAGCTACATAAAACATGGCTGGTATAGACTGGGGCATTTTGTTCGCCGCGCTGTCCTGCCTGGTGGCGGGCCGGGTTTGGGTAGGGATATTGGCACCCGCTATAGGCACCACTTTATTGCCGATATAGCTGCTAAACGTCTTCTGCACATAATAGGATGGAGAACCAAAGCTTTTTGAAGCATCGTAACCTATCAGGTCCGAGTCCCATTGCCAAGCCTTTGGCGCGGTTGCCGTGGCTTTATTTATGTTTACAAATAATGGGGCGTAACACGACAAGATAACCAGGTCTGAATTTCGTTCCATGCCCGTCATCCAGGCGGCATCTCCCAGGGCGGCATTTAAATTGGTGGTTGGCGCACCTTCACGTGTTGCCCATTCGCCTACAAAAACTTTATATCCTTTGCGGTCGTAGTTATCATAATGTGCCGCATCCTCTTCCATTTCCCAGGCGGTGCGGTAATAATGTTCATCTACAATTTCGGGCTTGCGAGTTGTTAATTTACCTCGTTGTCCAAGCCAATCCTTACCGCCGATGGTTGCAATACAGTGAAGGTTTGGATATTTGGCTTTAATGCCATCATAAAACTGGGCAAAACGTCGATCGTAACTGCCAGACCTGTCAAACCCGTCTTCGTTACCAATTTCCACATAGCGGAGTTTAAAAGGCGCCGGGTGCCCGTCTGCCGCACGCTTAGCGCCCCAGTATGTGTGTACATCGCCCGTAACATATTCAATTTCATCAAGCGCGTCATCTACATATGGCTTTAAAAGCGGGCCTGCGTCCACATGGTCCTCATCGAGCGAATATCCTGCATAAACGGCAAGCAGCGGTTCCATTTTCAGATCTTCGCACCATTCTAAAAATTCAAGTAAGCCCATTCCGTCAGTGGGGCGGTAGCCCCATGAGCCAGTATGGCCGGGCCGCCGCTCAAGTGGCCCCAAGGTAGTTTTCCACGGAAATGCATCGTTCAATTTCGGGCCTTCAAGGAAATTACCGCCCGGAAAACGTAAAAAACGGGGTTTCATATCAGCCAATAACTTCATTATATCTATCCGGTTCCCATTCGGACGGTTTTGATAAGTTGGGGGAAATAAAGAGACGAGGTTAAAATAATAAACCCCGGTACGATTTGTTGAAATAACAAAACGAGCGGCAGATGTTGGTTTAACATCGGCGCTTGTTGTTAATTTAACTTCGTATTTTTTCCAAAAGGCGCTTTTTATCAAATTAATAGTTCCCGAAGCGTATACCGTTTTACCGTCATTGCTTTCTATACTTACGGTTATAGGCCCGGCAGTGTTATCGGCAATTACCGGAACAGCAACTGTAGGCTTGGGATCCCAGGGGCGGGTGGGCAATGGCCCGCTTTCTGTACCCTTAATATAAAAAGAAGCGTTATATGTTGTATTAGGCAAAACAGGTATGCCCCAATAACCTTCATTTGCGATGCCGGCCCGGCCACCGCCGGTATCCACCAATAATCTTAAACAAGTAGTTAACGCGCCATTAATTGCATGGCGCCGCTGATCAACGGGTACATTGTCGGGGTTTGCGGCAACTAATTGAATTGTGGCCTTCGCGCCGCCTTCTTTGATTACGCTCCAAGCTTCCGGCGTATTTGGATTGTCCTTAAATATCCTGTTTTTGATCAACTCGGCATACAGACCACCATCGTACGAATGGTTTATTTCTTCGGTCATCAATCCATACAGTTGCGGACTTACATTTGCGCCGGGTTTAGTTAAATCAAGCGTAAGCTTAGGGTTTTGCGCTTTCAGGTTTGTTGCTGTGAACAGGAACAGACATAAACCTGAAATGGGTAATAAATTTTTCATCGTGAAATTTAATATTATTTATTGTGTTTTTTACACTTAATCCGGGTGGGGCAGATCTTTACTACCTACAAAGACAAGCAGCAAGCTACAAAAGGCTGGCTATCTGGTATAACGACGTAGAAGATGCAGGCATTGATGCTTTTAAAACTGTATCAAGATCCGTACAAACACATTATGCGGTTTGGATTCGCGGCGCGGAATAGAGGTATAGCCGTCAGAAAAGTTTGGGCATAAAAAAAGAGAAAGTTTGGGGCTTTCTCTCTTCTTTCTCAATAATTAACTGAACTCATAATTAAATCATAAAGAACGAGGTTTTTGTTTTAGATTGATAATTAAGAATCGATACAAATATAAAGTCTATCGGGTTAACAGACTAATATTATTTTATTATTTTAATGCTAATTTTTCAACATTTATATTAAAATACCCCATTATTCTTGAAAAATGTTAATAACCTTGGTTGGGGCATCTATTTGATCAACAAATTAATGCAAATAAATGGTTTAATTAATATATTTATAATTTTAATGTTAATTATTTGACAAATTTTTATGAATTTATAAAAATATCATTAAAATTTTAAATTGTTTTTATTAACCGAACAGATTGCTGCTCAAATAGCGGTCACCACGGTCGCATACAATAAATACAATAACACCTTCCTTTAGCTCCCTCGCCAGCCTGATACTGGCCGCTGCAGCGCCGCCGCTGCTCATTCCTGCAGATATGCCTTCAACTTTAGCTAATTTTCGCGTTATTTCAATCGCTTCAGCCTCGCCAACATCCATTACACGGTCTACACGTGAAGGTTCAAATATTTTAGGCAGATATGCCTCGGGCCAGCGACGAATGCCGGGTATGCATGAGCCTTCGGTGGGCTGGCAGCCTACTATTTGTATATCACTGTTTTGTTCCTTTAAATACATTGAGCATCCCATTATGGTACCTGTTGTACCCATTGCACTCACGAAGTGGGTGATTTTGCCCTGGGTATCCCTCCAAATTTCTGGTCCGGTAGTTTTGATGTGTGCTTTATAATTGTCGGGATTGGCGAATTGATTCAAAATAAAATAATCGCCCGTCGCCGCCTTTTCTTCGGCGTAATCGCGGCAAGCTTCAATACCATCCAGCAATGTAACTTTGGCGCCGAACGCTTCCATTGCCAGGGTACGTTCTTTTGTAGAACTTGAGGGCAATGCCAGCTCCATCTCCAGTCCGTATATGCAGGCAATCATGGCCAAAGCAATACCCGTGTTTCCGCTGGTCGCCTCAATCAGTTTCATTCCGGGCTTAATATCTCCCCGTTCAATTGCGCTGCGGATCATATTTAATGCCGCGCGATCTTTTACACTTCCGCCGGGGTTGGTCCCTTCCAGCTTCGCGTAGATGGTTACATTAGGGTTTGGATTGAGTTTTTTTAGTTCTACAAGGGGCGTATTGCCAATCAGATCAATTATGGTGGACATTGTTTTTTGTTGAATGGTTGATTATGTTGAATGGTTAAGTAGTTGAATGGTTGATTATGTTGATTGATTAAGTAGTTAAATAGTTGCTAACTAATCCACCACTTAACTCAATCAACGACTCACTAATCTTTAATTTTTTCCTTCAGCAGGCTTACTTCATGTGTGTGGTATACCTTTGAATAGGGCGGCACTGATTTAGTTAGCCACACGTTACCGCCGATAATGCTGCCTTCGCCAATTACCGTGCGCCCGCCAAGTATAGTCGCTCCGGCGTAGATCACCACATTATCCTCAACAGTTGGGTGGCGTTGGCTTTGTGCCGGCGTTTTGCTTACGCTTAACGCACCAAGCGTAACACCCTGAAAAAGCTTTACATTCCGGCCGATAATGCAAGTTTCGCCGATAACTACGCCGGTTCCGTGGTCGATATGAAAAAACTCGCCTATTCGCGCAGCGGGATGGATATCGATCCCGGTTTTTGAGTGGGCATACTCGGTTAATATACGCGGTATAAGCGGTACACCTAATAAATGCAATGAGTGTGCTAAACGGTAGAATGAAATTGCATAAAAGCCCGGATAAGCTCTTATTACCTCAAATTCACTTTTTGCGGCAGGGTCGCCATCAAAAGTTGCCTGTATGTCGTTATTTAATATTCGGTATAACTCTGGCAGCCCGTTAAAAAATGTTATCGAAAGTTCTTCATTCTTTTCGTCGAGGGTGCCCCGTGTGGCGTTCAGAATATCATATAGCATATGCTCCAGCTTCTTGAACTCCGATTCGAGCTGATGCACATAGGTAAATAACCGGCTGGACTGTTCCGGATAAAGCAATCTTATAACCTGCAAGGCCCACTCTGCTATCTCCTTATTGGAAGGCACGGCACCGGTGATCTGTTGCTTATCTAATATATGCTGGTAAAATGATTTATCTATCGTCATTTCTCTATTCTCCTGGCTTCAAAACGCAATCGCTCTTCGGAACAATTTTAATTAAAAACTGGCTTTACCCGGTCTCCTAAATGTCAAAAACACAGCTTAGTGCAGGAGAATTTTGACAACCTGCATAAAGTGAAATATGGTTTTATAGGCAAATGTTTTTTAGAATCAAAAATTGCTCTTAAAAACGAATGGTTGAGGCATAAAGTTACAAATAATATGCAATACTCCGTATGGTCTACCTACTTAATAGTTAAAATCGAGTGTTTTTACGTGAACAGGTTTTCGGGTATTACTTAACTTAATTAAGAATAAAAAACACTGCTGACATAAGGCTGTCACCGGCGCGTAGTTACTTTGAATTGTAAATCAAAAAACAAAAACGCTATGACAACCATCGAATCATTACTAAAAGAAATGCACCAGGAAGCCGAGACCACCCGTAAAATGCTGGCACGTATACCGGACGATAAATATGATTGGCAGCCCCACGAAAAGAGCATGACCGTACGCCGTCTGGCTACGCACATTGCTGATATCCCATCGTGGGTGGAAATTGCAGTTGAAGACGACGGCCTCAACTTTGCCACCAGTACACACAAAGAACCTGTTATTAATAATACCGCCCAACTTTTACAGTTTATGGACGAAAGTGTTAGAAAAGGTGGCGAAGCGTTGAGCAACGCCAACGAGGAATTATTAAAAAAGGATTGGACGCTAAGCAACGGCGATAATGTACTAAGTGTGCGCCCAAAGAGTGAGGTGATACGCATGGCTTATTGCCAGATAGTGCACCATCGTGCACAGTTAGGGGTTTATCTTCGTTTATTAAATGTTCCTATCCCAGGCAGCTACGGACCGAGTGCTGATGAAATGCCATTCTAGTCATTAACCCAATATTTAGCTTTAAGAGCAGGGTAAACTTTATCCTGCTCTTAAGTTTTCCACATTTTACACACCTAAAAATACCGTTAAAAAACGGGGTGCTTTTCGCTTTTTTACCATTAAATTAGCGTTGTGGGGTTGGGTATTATCACATTTAACTATGTATGGAAACCTGGGACTATTACATTTCCGGTATTTGGAAACAGAAAACCGGTGATACTGAACATATTACCGATGTATTTCTGCATAATGCAGGCAACGGATTTGGAAAAGGTGTGAAAACGCACAAGGACGAAGTGGTAAATTTATTAAAAGAGGGGGCACGGATCACCACTATTACATGGAATTATCACCTGATACAATGGCGCTATGGAGCAAGAGTTGAGTATGTTGAAGCTGATGGAGAAACCACTCTGCGTTCGCATCCGGACACCATCTTATTTGACGATCTGGAAAGTGCGATACAAATGCAATACCTGATGGCTGAAGAGCCTGGCCAATAAACGGGTTTGCCGGTTGTGGTGATAAAATATTCATCTCTGAACTTTATCTGTGAATAATAAATTAGGTTAATTAGTGGTATGCCGTTCTGAAAAGAGCGGCATTTTTTAATGGCAGCATGATCCTGACAATTGCACAGGCGGGCATTTAAAACTGCCATAACTGCAAAAAACACAACAATCTCCGTCGAGCGGTTTTAATAATGCTTTGCACCTTTCGCACTCATAAAAATACGAGCAGGAATCTACAGGCATTAACTCCTTCTTTTTATGGCCGCATAACGGGCATGTTATAACGGACTGTAAGATAACCTCAGGCATATTAATCAGATTAATATTGTTCAAGTAGCAAATATAATAGTCTATATAATAACGCGATATGTAACTATTAAAACATATTTGAGCATTTATCAGTTGTAATAACAACCAACTTTCTACCTATTATGATTATCTATATACCCCTCGCGGCGGTAATATATATATTATTACTTTGCCGCGTGCTGAATCGTGTACAGCGAATAATGACATTTGCCGTTCTGTTAGCAACCTTTATTTTTAATAACGCATTTGCTCAAAAAACCACCACCCATCTTGATACGATAGTACCCGGAGAAGGGACACCAAAGCAGCAGATCAAACAATTTAAGCAAATAAAGAAACAGCAATTGAGTGATTCAGCTTCAGTCAAAAAAAATGAACCGCCCAAGAGCCCTTTGATCGATACCAATGTTAAAAATAAATATGGCGATCTGCTCAATGACGATATCAAATATAACCCCAAATATCCGGCCTGGAAGCTCGCTGTTGAAGTTGTTGGTATAAATGCTTTCATCTGGTCTGTCGATAGATTTTTACTAAATGAAAACTACTCGCATACAGGTCCAAGCACCTGGAAATACAATATTCAAAAAGGGTGGGAGTGGGACGATGACCGGTTTGGTATAAATTTCGTTGGCCATCCGTATTCGGGATCTTTATATTTCAACGCGGCGCGATCGCAAGGGTACAATTATTGGCAATCGTTCTCTTATGCGGCTGGGGGCAGCCTTATGTGGGAATATTTTGGCGAAAACACGCGGCCGTCCTATAATGATTTTATTAATACTCCAGTAAACGGCGCTTTTTTAGGAGAGATATTTTATAGGGTAAGTTCCAACATTCTCGACGATCGGGTTTCAGGGGGCAACAGAGCTTTCAGGGAAATCGTAGCCGGTATTATTGACCCGGTCAGGGGACTCAACAGACTCTTGGAAGGAAAAAGTTTCAGGCATACCCGGACACAGGTATATCAGCAGGAACCATTGAACGTAACCGTGTCTGTTGGCCAGCATAAAATAAACCAGGACAACAAAACCATATTCGGGGCGGGGCCAACGAATGCCATGATCAATGTTCAGCTTGATTATGGTAACCCGTTCGAGATACGCAATCGTAAACCATTCGACCTTTTTAGATTTAAAACAGAATTTAGCTTTGGTACAGGTCGTAAGATGCTGGACAATATTTTAGGCTATGGACTGTTGTTTGGCAAAAGCACTAATTGGGGGAAGCTTTCAGTGTTGTACGGAGCCTTCCAATACTACGATTATTGGGATAATAAATCCTTCGAGCTTGGAGCATTGGGTTTTGGAGGAGGACTGATAACCAAATACCCGATAACTAAATCTATTGAGCTGTTCACCAATATCCATCTTGCAGGCACTCCGCTGGCTGGTAATAGTACCCGGTATGGTCCGGACACCAGCCAGGTGAGGGATTATACCTATAACAATGGACTTGAAGCGAAATTTGAAACCCGGCTAAATATAGGTGACAGGGTGAGCACGTCATTATCCTACTATTACTATATCCTGCACACATTTGTTGGGCCACCCGGCAATAATTACGTAGCTATATTAAGGCCGCGGATCGATGTTCGTTTATACAAAAATTTAAGCATCGGCTTTGAGCATTTCCAGTACTATGATGACCGGTATCTAAAAAACTATCCGCCTATATTTTCAAACAGAACCGAACAAAAAATATTCCTCACTTACTTCTTCAGAGACTCGCAACGTAAAGAAGAATATAATGCATATTGAGATGAGAATGAGCATTGCCGCGCCGCCGATGATTAAAATAATACCAAGGCTCCTGTTCACATACAGGTTTGTTTAAGTGTATCGGGCAAATAGTTAATGTTCAGCTTTTTATATGTATATCCTGGCTCAAAAGCGGCCTTTAGTATTCCCCCAAATGCCTGATCTTTTCGGGATCTACGCCTTTTTAAGGGTTTAAACCTACATGAAAATACCGTTAAAACACGGGTTTCTTCGTGTTGTAATATGACTTAGGTTTGTGTTTAATATTACCATATCATATTGTAACCATGACTTCATTTGCTACCCGCGCTAACAAAGATTTAAAAAAAGCATCTGAATACTTTCAGAAAATGCATAGTGAGCTGGGCATAGAAAAATATAAACTTCCTAAATACCAGGAGTTATTCAATCTTGCAAGTTTTCAGGCAATGCACGATGCTGATCTGGCTTATTTCAGTGTGTATCAAAAATGCTCAGAACACGCGAGTTCTAAAGCGGCTTTGTTGAATTGTCTCGAGCAGGAGGAAATATTTTTATCTAAGCACCCGGATGCATTTAATCAGGCTATTTTTCGGAAGCATGCACTAAATGCAATAAGCGAAGTAAAAGAACACCTGGAGAGCGGCCAACTGGATTATTTATATTATTGATAGCCGTAACTATTCCGCGTTACAGAATAGATATCTGTGAGAAAAATTCTTTCTAATTAATCAAAACAAAAAAATGATTAATTTATTAATTATAAGTTAGACACATCTACCTATGCGAAAACTTGTTTTTATAGACGACGACCCGATCGATCATTTTCTCATGAAGCACATCCTTCATGGAAAGAATTATTTCGACACCACCACATACACCCTTTATGGGTCGCTGGTGCTTGATTATATAGAGGAGCACAAATCAGAACCAGAAAAGCTGCCTGATATGATATTTGTCGACCTGAATATGCCTGTGTTCAGCGGTTGGGACTTTTTGAAAGGAATGGAGCGGATGCAGCCTGAGATTTCCAAGGATATACCTGTTTTCATAATATCATCATCTCTGCGCCCGGACGACAAAGCTATGTCATCAAAATACTCTTTTGTGCAGGATTTTGTCAGTAAGCCTGTAAATAGCGAGGAAATTGAGCGCATAGTCAGTACTCAGAGCATTGCGGGGTCCTGAACACTGTCATGCTCTTTTAATTCATCAACGCGTTTGTTGGTTTTTATGAGCACCTCGTCAAGTTCGCTGGTGCACTGTTCCATCATCGCGATATATTGCCTGCGCTCCAGCTCATTTTGGCTATCCTTCGTTAATTGAATAAGGCTGATCACGGAGCATAACGACTTACGCACTTCATGCGAGTTTAACCAGGCAATTTCATGCAATGCGGCATTTTGTGACTTTATGCGTTCTTCCTTAACTACCGAATCGGTAATATTGGTTGCCATTACCATGCGACAATCAATGCCTTTGAAATTTAGGTCACTGGTAAAGATCGATGCATAAATAATTTCGCCTTTTTTTGTTTTATGCTTCCATACCCCCTGGTCGCTCAACCCCGGTACTATATTTTTAGTATTATCAGTAAATTTTTCTAGCTCTTTTTCCGGACGTATGTCTGTTATACGCATCGATAAAAAATCCGATTCGCTGTAACCATACATTTTGATTGCGGCTTTGTTCACTTTCACAAAACGAAAGTTGTCTGCGCGAAAAATCCATAATGGGCTGGGGTTACGCTCAAAGAGGTTGCGATATCGTTCTTCGGAAAGCAGTATGTGATTTTGTTGCTTTTTGATCTGAAAATATAACATTACTGCGGCTATCGCCACAAACGCCAGGTGATTGACGCTTCTTACAATTTCGCGGCCACCCGTACTAAGATATCCATCCAAACTTGCCAGCAAAGGGTGACTGTACAAGGCCCACAATATACCCATAATCAAAAAACCAAGGGGGATCTTGAACAGTCTGAAATTCATTTTTGTGGAATGGGCTGCTAAAAAAAACAATTATCTAATTCTCCTTTTTTACGCCTCAAATCCCTAAATAGTTATAAGATGGTGATATTGTTGTGTAACGCCTTTGTTACGCGTTGTCCCGGGAAAATTATTTCATACATTCCTCCAGCGATCCGTCAGACTTAACACTTATCTCCTTATTCCCGGGTTCAATTATTATTTCGCTTTTCGTGCTACGGTATTTTGAAAGATTGATAAGCAATACGCTGCCCAGGATAATGATCAAGCCGCTTATTTGCAATATTGACACATGCTCGCCGGCGAAGAACATCCCAAGCATCACTGCGATCACAGGATTTACATAAGCATAAGTGCTTACCTGGGTGGCGGGCCGTACCTGTAGTAACCATACGTAAGCGCTGTAAGCAGCTATAGAGCCAAATACGATAAGGTAACTCAGCGCACCCCATGCTTTCAGCGGTACTTGTGAAAGATCCAGGTGATCAAACTCGTGGTTGATCAAGCTGCCAGGCAGGAAGAGTAATCCTGCAATGATCATTTGCCAGGCCACATTTACGGTGCCTGAACCTTCAGTTGGGTGATGTTTTGCATATAACGAACCGTAAGACCATGATATAGAACCCAATATTAGCAGCAACATCCCCGAAAGTTTTGACACGACTGAACCGCCTGAAAAAATAGGACCTAACTGCTCTCCAAACAGCAAGATCACTCCTGCAAAACCGACGATAAGGCCGGCAATTGTAGATTTACTTTTGAAATTGACACCCCAACTTTGTTTATCCAGTAGCACAAACCAGATTGGAGCAGCAGACACCAATATGGCGACCATTGCGCTGGGTAGCTTCTGTTCAGCCCAAATTACTGCGCCGTTACCACCGCATAACAGTAGTATACCGGTTACAGCTGTTGTTACAATACTGTTGCTGTTGAACAATTTTTCACCTTTTATGGCACACCAGATCAACAGCAATGAACCGGCCGTGAAAAATCGCATAGCGCCCATCAGCAACGGCGGGATGCCCTGAATGGCCATCTGTATAAAAAAGTACGTAGATCCCCATACAATGTAAACGGTTGCAAAGGCTACAAGTACTAATATTGGTGAGGCAGATTTGTTGGTTGCAGGTGTCATATTTATTAGTTTTCGGGTATTACCAATTGTTGTTGCTCTTTTACGGTTTCCAGCACTATGGTAGTGCGGGTACTTAGCAAGTTTGGTATCTGGCTGAAGCTGTTGCGCATCAGCTGTACCAATGTGGATGAATCATAGGTGCGCACCTTTACCAGGTAACAATCATCGCCTGCTATGTGGTGCACCTCCTGTACTTCGGGTATTTTAGCCAGCGCTTCGGCCGTCTCTGTACAACCCGGTCCATCACTCGCTTTCATAAAAATAAAGGCCAGCATTTTTTGTTGCAGCGCTACCGGATTGATGCGGGTAGTGTATTGTTGTATCACGCCCTTTTGCTCCAGCTTTTTTACACGTTCGAGTACTCCCGATGGTGCCATGCCTAATTCGCGGGCCATATCAGCATTACTGATGCGGGCATTGTCCTGCATAAGCCGGAGAATATTAAGATCAACCTTATCGAGCACAAGCTCTGTCTCTGTTATCATACAGTAAATTTACCTATATATAGAATATAATTCAAAATGGTGTTTTAAAAAATGAATTTAATTCGACAAAACTCTTGTTTGTATGTTTAAACGTATAAAATGAGTTGGTCGATAACGAATTTGCCGGACAATATTTTTTACGCTGCCTTAAACCTTCTTTAACTCATATAGTCATAATAATAAGCTGCAGGTAATTTAATTAACCTGCTGATAACCATTTTATTAATTAAAAAATATACCTTATGGAAACCTTGAAAAACCTCGAAAATGATTTACACCATGTGTTTATAGATGGAGACGCTAAAAGTCAGCAATTGGCCCGTGTGTTTATGTTGCTTGATATTCCTTTGATGGTCATTGTCTTACTCGTTTGTCACTTTGTTTAATGACGTTTGGCGGTCACGAACAATAACGGGGAAATAATGTTATATTAGAACATCAATACCGCCATGGGCACTTTAAAACAGACCATATCAAATATCCGGCTCAGCTTTGACGACCTGCAGCAGGATGCCTTCAGGAAAATATTTACCAATATCGACCATCTTGCTATTAGGCAAGGGGTTGATAAACTGGGATTGGAACGATTTATAGAGCAATGTGCGCGTCTATCTGCCACTACCGGGGTTATCTCCGGCGGTGGCGGAGCGCTCACAATGGCCGTCGGCATTCCATTCGACATGCTCAATATGTTTACGCAGCAGATCAGGGTGACACTGGGTATCATATACTATAACCGTGGGACCTATAATATCACGTTCGATGAATTCGTATCGATCATGGCGGCCGCCGTACGTGTAGATGCTGGGATAGAGATCACTAAAAGTATTCTAGAGCGCGGGTCAGAACGTATGTTACTGCGGTTTGGGTCAAAAACTGCCGCACGACTGATACCCATAGTTGGCGCGGTAATTAGCGGCACTACCAATTACTTGTTCATCAAACGTATGGCAGAGTCGGTGAAAAGATTGCAATCGCGTTTTCAGCCGGTGACGGTGCATATTGATTAGAGTAATTGGGGCAATGCCTAAAAACGGTTAAGTTAGGTCTTTAAGATTTTTTTCGATCCATTGCATTAAAGTTTCGTTGCCATCACTCCTGTCATAATTATAAAGCTGTAGTACAGGGTTCCCTACTTTAACAGGATTAATAAGTATAGCCTTCCCATAAAGCCTAAATCCTTCTATATCTTTAATTTCTAGTTCTTTTTTGAAGAACAGGTTGCTTTGTACGATACTGCGATCAGATATAACTACTCTACTTTTTAATTTATTAATCGTGATCAATAGAACAGCCACCACCATTAATAATGGAACTATTATACCATCGGTTTTGCCTGTTTTTAATCCGGCCGATAACAGGTAAATAAAATAACATATAAGTGCTGTCGCCCCTAAACAAAAAGAAATTTTAATGGGTTTGCTAATTGTATATACCTGTTCCATTTTTTGAATTTTAACGTTCTTCCGCCTATGTTGGGGTCAACGGCATTTGTTAATACTCCGCAAACTCCTCATCCACATAACACCACAGCCATCTTTCCCCCGGCTCAGCGGAAATGACCACCGGGTGGCCAGCCTCCCGGGCGTGTTTGGAAGCATGTTTTTGAGGTGAACTATCGCAGCATAAAGTCACGCCACAGGTTTGGCAGGTACGCAGGTGTACCCATTCGCCGCCGTTTTTAATGCATTCCTCGCACACGTATTCTTTTGGATGTTTTAGTTTTTTGATGGCACTCAGATGCTCACAGGGTTTATCTTCCATTGGATTTATTTAGACGTAAAATAGTAAAATTTTTAATAAAAAGGGGATGTCACCCTGAGCTTGTCTGCCGACAGGCAGGCTTGTCGAAGGCGCGCGCGTAGAGGCCTTACCCACCATGCTTCGACAGGCTCAGCATGACATCCTATTCATTTATATATTTACACCTCGGCCAAATACTTATGTACAAAGCTTATCGCCATTGAACCTTCACCTACGGCGGACGCCACACGGTTCATCGCGCCGGCACGGACATCGCCTGCTGCAAATATGCCGGGGCAGCTGGTTTCCAGTAAGTATGGGTCGCGGTTAAGCTTCCATATCTTTTTGAAATTGTCGTAAGTTGCCAGGTCGCGGCCTGTTTCAATAAACTCCTTATTGTCTTTTATAATGTCTAGCTTTATCCAATCTGTAAATGGTTTTGCACCGATGAAAATGTACAAGGCATTGGCGGCATAATCTTTCTTTTCCTGGGTTTTTATATTGAGCAGCGTCAGTTTTTCAAGATAACTGTTGCCGCAGGCTTCGCAAACTTCCGTATTGGCCAGTATTCCGATGTTCGGCGAGTTTTTGATCTGGTCGATCAAATAAGCCGACATGGTGGCCGTCAGGTCATCGCGGCGGATAATGATATATACCTGTCGTGCAAATTTCGACAGGTACATAGCGGCCTGCCCTGCTGAATTTCCCCCGCCAATGATGAACACATCCTTATCTTTACAGGCGCTGGCTTCGGTAGTGGCAGCACCATAGTATATGCCTGCACCTGTGAAATTATCCACTCCTTTCACTTCCAGCTTGCGGTAATCAACCCCGGTGGTAATTACAACCGACCGGCTCATGATGTGCGGGCCATCGTCGAGGATGATCTTTTTATAGCCATCCTTTTCGCGTATATCATTCACCGAGTGTGGCGATAAAAACTGTGCCCCTAAACGCGTAGCCTGGCTTATAGCACGACGGGTTAGATCGGCTCCGCTTAAGCCTGCAGGGAAGCCAAGATAATTTTCTATACGCGAGCTGGTCCCTGCCTGACCGCCTGGTGCCCTGCGCTCTATCAGTAAGGTTTTCAACCCTTCGGATGAGCCATAAACCGCCGCAGCCAAACCCGCAGGACCGGCACCAATGATCACCACGTCGTAAATCTCGTTTTGTATTTCAGGTTTCAAACCCGCTTTTTCGGCTATCTGGCGTATGGTAGGCTGGCAGGCACATTCCCCGCTTTCAAAAACAATTACAGGCAAAGCTGTCCTATCCAGATTGTTAGCTTCCAGCAGCACTTTAGCTTCCGGATTGCTTTCAATATCAAACCAGCGATAGGGGATAAGGTTGCCTGCCAGGTAGTCCTTTATCTCGTGCGATTTTGGATTGTATTGATAACCAACAAGCTTAATTCCTTTAAAATCAGGTGTGTAATGGCTTTGCCAGTCGTCGAGCAGGTCATTTATCACCGGGTATAGCTTTTCTTCAGGCGGGTTCCATGGCTTGGTTAGGTAATAGTCAAGCTGAACCACGTTAATGGCTTTTATTGCAGCCACAGTATCCGAGTAGGCCGTAAGCAACACCCGTTTAGCATCAGGGTAAAATTTAATGGCTTTTTGCAGAAAATCTACGCCCTCCATTTCGGGCATGCGCTGATCGACGAGAAACATCGCCACCGGGTCGCCGGCATTTTTCATCTCGGTAAGTGCTTCCAGCGCCTCTTTTGCCGATGTGGTGCTGATGATCTTGTATTCAGAATTATATTGCGATTTCAGGTCGCGGTTTATGGCTCGCAAAACCTGTGGGTCGTCGTCTATTGAAAATATGATGGGTTTGTTCATGGCAGTTGGTTTGGTTAACTAAGTTGTATTGGTTGTAGATGTTGAAAAAGTTGTATTGGTTGTAATGGGTTAGACTGATTGCATTGGTAGTTGTTTCAACCACTTCAACCAATACAACTACTACAACCATTTCAACCACACTAACCCAATCATCCATCAATAGGAAAACATACTATAAACGCAGTATGCCCCGGTTCTGATATAACTTTGATAGATCCGTTGTGCTGCTGTACTATGCGTTGCACCACTTCGAGGCCCATGCCTGTACCTTTACCCATCTCTTTTGTTGTAAAGAACGGATCGAAGATACGCGAGCATATATCTTCAGGTATGCCCTGGCCGTCGTCTGCTATAGTTACCTGCACAAACTCCTTATCTTTTTCTGTTTTAATGGTTAATGTTCCCTTGCCGTTAGGCTCCATAGCATCCAGTGCATTGTCTATCAGGTTGGTCCATACCTGGTTCAGTTCACCTATCTGGGCTTTCACCGGTGGCAACGTTTCGTCAAATTCCTTCACGATGGCTATGTTACCTTTTTTAATACGATGGATGAGCATTTGCAGGGTGTTTTTTATGCCAATGCGTATATCAGCATATTGTTTTTCCTGCCCCTGGTCCATGTGGGTATAAGTTTTTACCGAGTTGACCAACGTGGCAATACGGCGGGCCGATTCACCTATATCCTGCACCATCCTGTCGGTAACCAGCAGGGTATTCATCCAGTTGAACACCGGTTCGATGAACTTCTGGGGGATATGCTGTCTGAACAATTGTACATCTTTAGGCTCAATCCCAAACTCAACAAAATTTTCCACCAACTCCGGATCATAACGCATTCCCATTTCATCAAATAGATCGGTCAATTCATCCTCTTTATCAGCACGTTCGCGAATAGTGAGATTCAGGTCCTTGCGTTCAGTTAAAAAACAGAAGAATTCGTGAGTTATCGCATCAACCTGTTCCGGTTCCATCCGGATAGCAATCATCGACTTAAAAGTCTCAGGTTCCATTTGCAGGTGCTTCAGCAGTGACTCAGAATCGCGCACAATTGCCGATGCCGGGTTATTCAATTCATGTGTCAGGCCGGCCGACAGTTTTCCGAGCGCCAGCATTTTTTCATTTTGCTGTTGCAGCGCAGTAAAGGTACGGACACGGTTAGTCATTACATGAACCAGGGCTTGGGTAAGCTCAAAATGGTGCCTGATCATTTCTTCAATCTTTTCCACCGGGAAAGTCATGATCTGCGTTACGCCAATGGTGCGGCCATAACCGGTGCTTACTTTTGCCCGCGAATAGGGCATATAGCCAGTAATGCTGCCGGGCTTAAAGTCGCCAAGTTCGCGCTTTACGCCGCCAATCGGAACATATAAACGTAGCTTGCCGCTGATAATAAAATGGGTGCCAATAATGGGCTGTCCCGGTTCGGCCAATAATTCCCCATCCTCATATTCGCGGCAATCGCTTTGTTCAATCAGCCATTGTAGTTGATCTTCCGGCACATCTACCAGTGCCTCAAATGTTTTAAATAACGCAGGTGTACATTCTACCATGGGTTAAAATTAGATATTTTTAACCACAGGTTGATCCTGGTTTTCGTCATAATTTACATAGAAATGAAAAATGTCGAAAGAAAACAACAAAATAAATTTTATGAAATTATCGTATTGATATGCTGATACTCTGTATCAGGTAACTATTTATTGCTTTGCGAGCCCGGTCACAAAGCGGGCAAACTCATCGCCATCATAGCTGGCTTTGCCCGTGTGATTAAATACGACCAGTCCCCGCTTGTCTATCACCAGGGTTTTAGGGATGGTGCCGGAATAAAAAGGGGTTGGTAAACCATCCAGCCTGCCTCCGTAAACTGGTATCTGGTATCCGCTGTTTTTCATGAAAGCTAAGGAATTATTCAGCTTGTTGTCTACGTCAACCGATAGAAAAACAATGTTCGGATCATTTTTTAACTTCTGATAAAAACGATTTACCGATGGCATTTCGGCCCTGCATGGCGGGCACCACGTGGCCCAAAAGTTAATAAAAACCACTTTGCCTTTTTGCTGCTGCAGGTCTACCGTTTTGCCGTCAATGGTTTGTACAATCAAAGCAGGTACAGGCATCAGCTTTTCCCCCGGTTTTATCACCGGTATTTTGGGGTTATAAAATCCAAGCGACATTAATCCCATGATGGCCCAGGTTCGCGCCCTTATGCTGAATATCAGGGCAATGGTAACGAGTACGAGTGCAATAGTGGCAACATCAGAAAAGGTGATTTTTTTGAGCCGCATGGATGGTAATTAAGCGATGCAATTTAAAACTTAATGAACATTCTCACTAAATTGATTCGCGTTTTAGAAAATTCCAAACCGGTATGGCAGAAATTGCACCCAAGGTAGTTGCTGACAAATAAATCCAGAGGTGCTCGATATGACCTGATACTACCGCCGGCCCGAATGATCTTGCGGGATTCATAGAGGCGCCGCAGATCGGTCCGGCAAACATTGCTTCCAATGCTACAACTGAGCCAATGGCTAAACCGGCAAACAGGCCCTGCTCCTTGCTTCCGTGGGCGACATTGATAATGACAAGCATTAGGAAGAAGGTGAGTATAAATTCCAATATGAACGATTGAGAATCACTTCCGGCTGGAATTGTGGCCCCCAAAAACTGATTATCAGGAAACAAATACTTCAATGTGAAGCTCGCTGCTACAGCGCCTGACAGTTGACTAACGATATACGGAATCAATTCTTTTACCGGGAATTTTTTTGCTGCGGTAAATGCCAGAGTTACGGCCGGGTTAAGATGCGCCCCTGAAATGTCGCCAAGGGCGTAGATCATGCTCATTACGATGAGACCAAAAGTGATGGCGACTCCGACATGAGTGATGCTGCCATGTGTTTCCTGGTCAATAATGATAGCGCCTGTTCCGGCGAATACCAAAGCGTAAGTACCTAAGAATTCGGCTACGTATTTCTTCATGCCTGCAGGTGTTCAGCTATGAAATCTTTGCTATATGCTTTTATCATATCACGCACATGCCTGAATTCGTCCATGATCTGTTCAGGTGTGCCTTGCGCTTTTGCCGGGTCGGGAAAGTTGTGATGGAAACGCTGCATCTTACCCGGAAAGTAGGGGCAGTTTTCGTTGGCATTGTCGCAAACCGTAATGAGGTAATCAAAAGGGATGTTGATATACTCATCCACATTGTTTGAGGTGTGGTGGGAGATATCAATATGGTCCTCGGCCATTACCTCGATCGCTTTTGGGTTTACGCCATGCGTTTCGATACCGGCACTGTAAACTTTGGCTTTATCGCCGGCGAAATCTTGTAAATAGCCTTCGGCAATCTGGCTGCGGCAACTGTTGCCGGTGCATAATACTAATATGTTTTTCATTGTAAGTCTTTTTTCATTGGAATTGCCGACTGCGGGCAAACATGGCTAAACTCTGATGATTGCTGTACTTCGGCAGGTATTTCGGTTCGAATAATTATATGATAACCTTTACGTGTGAAGTAATCCGGTGCTGTTTCTGTAAGCAGGAAAATCGACTTTAACTCTTCTGTTAGTGCGAGTTTTTCTATTTGCTCAACTAATTTGCTGGCTATACTTTGATTTCTGTAGTCTGGGCGAACAGCAAGGGAGCGTAAAAGGCCATATCTGCCATATGTTTCCAAACCTGCAACCCCTATCAATTCCTCGTTTTCGGTCACCACTAAAAAATTTTTCAGCGTGGCCGGTAAGTCGTCTGTCGGCAGCTTTTCAGATGAAAGCAATGCAATGACGTCGTCTTTGTAGTTTATAGCTTCTGTAATATCCATAGATATGTTTAGCAGCATCCGGCGCCAGGCGTGCAGCAGGAGTTGTCAGCAGCAAGGTTTTTTAATTCTATTTTTTGTTTTACTGGTGTACCACAATTTCCGCCCCTGTCAACGGCTTTGCATTGAACGGCGACCGGATTAAGATCAACGATTAAATTTTCCTCATCCAACACGAACGCGGCAGGTGATAGTTGACGGGTATCGAACTCACCGTTCCCAAATTCAATTCTTACCTCGCCATTGATGTCCAGGGGCATCACTTTTTCTACAACATCAATAATCGATAAGGCTTTCCGCACTTTCATGGCGCGTAGTTGCTGTTGATTTGCAGGCTCCATTAATTGGACAATAATTTCCGTCCATTCGTTTTTTACGCCGCCGCAATCAACCGAGGTGATGGGGGCCTGCTTTATTTCGGTGATATGATAGGAGGGCGCTACCCATTTATCTGCCGCGTACTGAAACTGAAGATCCAATGAAGGGTTTTGCAGGAGCTTTTGCTTAAATACTCCCCAGGTGACGGTTTCTTGCTTGTTCATGCCTGTTTTGTTTAATAATTGTTAATTGAACTGATTAAGTTGCATCATTGCCAACATATTCTAACTTAATTAACTACTTAACCTAATCAACTGATTCTAACAACACTTCCCGCTATTGGTATACAAAGCGAAAAATGCATTCAGCTTTTTATGTAATAGTTCCCATGCTTTTGGCTCAATACAGTAACAAACGCTTACCCCTTCAATTGTTCCCTGTATCAGCCCTGCGTTTTTTAGTTCTTTTAAATGCTGGGATATAGTTGCCTGTGCCAAACCTAATTCTTCTACAATGCTGCCGCAAACGCAGGCATTAGTTTTGATCAGATGCTGCAATATGGCTATCCGGGCAGGATGGGCCAACGCCTTGATCATGGTTGCCAGACGATTCTGCTCATCGGTGAATATCTCAGTTTTTGTAAGCCCCATTCTATCGCAATATTACGATTAATAAATGAGTGCGCAACTATTTTTTAAAAAATCTTTTGGAAATAATAATTGCTCAAAGCGCAACAAAAGTTAGGCCGTCTGAGTATAAATTGCGTATCTCCGGTAACACTTTTTTTGTTTTGGAGGGTTTTATCACAAAGGAATAGATCTTTAATACGCTGCTGATACTTAGTGCTTTTGCTTATGAGATTGCTTTTTTGCCGAGACCTTACTTATTCCAGAAAATATAATAACCCGGACGTTTAGAATATTTCTCAATAATTAATACTGTTACTGGTTTTGAGGGGCAAAATAATAGACACGATCAATAGCCTGCTTTTATTCCGAAAGCGGACATCACTAATTTTACTTTTGGTGATGAGCCTGGCTTCTGCGGGAATAATAGTAGTCAATATTTATTGTGTAAAAATACTTTCGGGCGCCCGTGCGTATGTAAATGGCGAATCGCAGTATTCCAAGGGGCAAAAGGATGCCTCAACTTACCTGATCAATTATATCGCTCTTCATAACAAGGCAGACTATTTCGCATTCAAAAATTCTATTGCCATCCCTAAAGGCGACCATGCTGCCCGGATAGCCTTAACCACTCTGCCTGTTGATTATAAGGTGGTAAAAGAAGGTTTGCTGGCCGGCAGAAATCACCCCGAAGACATTGACAACATGATATGGCTTTTCGAGACTTTTAAAAAGGTAGCCATGTTTAAAAAGGCCATAGAAATATGGACGGAAGGTGACGGAATGATCCACGACTTGGATCAGATAGGGGCATCTGCGCATGCGGAGATCGTGAAGGGGACAATGTCAGAAGATGAAAAGAAATCAATGATCGCCGCTATCAATAGAAACTCGGCAGCACTTACTATTAAAGAAGAGGCGTTTTCCGATACACTGGGCGATATTAGCCGGCAGATTAATACCTATGTGTTTGCAGCCAACGTGCTGATTACACTGATCATCGTGTTTTGTTCGTTAACCTCGGCGGCTATTCTGATCCGAAAGATATCAAAATCGCAAAATAAAATAATCGAACAAAACGAAAAGTTACAGGTGATCAATGCCGGGCTTGATAAGTTTGTATACAATGTCACCCATGATCTGCGCTCGCCGCTGGCGTCCATTATGGGGTTGATCAACCTGATGGATGACGAAACCGACCTGGAGCAAATAAAAGAGTATAGCCTAATGATGAAGGAAAGCCTTGAAAGGCAGGACCGCTTTATTAACGAGATGCTTACATTTATTAAGAGCAAACACACAGGCGTAAACAAGACGGAGTGCAGCCTGAACAACATTGTAGATAATGTGATTGCACAAAACAGTCACCACAATGGTGGTAAGCGCGTACACTTTTATAAGGAACTGGAGCTTACCCAAATACAAAGCGATGCACTTAAATTGCAGGTGATACTGAACAACCTGGTATCAAATTCTATCAAATACAGTGATGAGAAGAAGCCTGAACAATGGGTAAAGGTGAAGTCTTATCGCGCAGACAAGGAAGTAGTGATAGAAGTTGAGGACAATGGTTTAGGCATCCGTCCGAAAGATCAGGATCGGATATTTGATAAATTCTACATGTCTGGCGATAACAAAAAAAGCTCTGGTATCGGGCTTTATCTTGTCAAAGATGCCGTAACGCAGCTTGATGGCAAAATAGAAGTGCGCTCTGAACTGGGCATCTGCAGTAAGTTCAGGATTATTATTCCTTTTTCCTGATCCTTAGGCAGTTTTTGAGCGCGCCTGAGAATTAACCCCGTTGTCTTTACTGATCAATTTTACAGCAATCAGGTTTTTAATGATCAATAAAGCAGTTATAACATATACGTTATACAACGTGCTTACATCTTGCACCACATTTACGATGTGCGTGTTGTTCCAAACCAGCATGATTAGAAGCTGCAGCGGCCAGATCAGATAGTCGGCGATGGTAGAAAATATCAGTTGTTTGGTTTTATTGCGGTGATAAATATCGAGCAGGAAGCGATTGGCCAGGTAACAGAAAATAACGAATATAAGCAGCAGGAGGTAAAGCTCCCTGGTAAAGTTGGGGCCGGCCTCATAACGTACTTTGGCTATTCGATATACGAAACCGCGTAACCAATAATTTGTGGTGGTATACAACAGCAGCCAGTAAAATAAAGCAACACCGATTAACTGTAACAAAAAATTCAAAATAGCAGAAGCAATGCTCTTGCGGTTATTTTCCATGATTTAAAATTGGTCGTGTAGAAATTCAGCTACCAAACTAAAAAATATTTGGGAATTAATGTAGTTGATGGGTTGATTATGTTGAACGGTAACCCATCCCATTTTGAATTCTCACCAACAAATATTACATTGCGTCAGATAGACACAAGCCGATTATTTATTTCCTGCTTATGAAGAAACAATTGAAAATTGCTTTGGGCGCAGCTATGCTTGCGGCGTCTGTTATCTCTTATTCTTTTATCGTAAATAAAGCCAACTTTTTGGCAGTAGTGCCAACCGAAGCCGGTTTGGTTTCTGGTGTAAAAACAGGCGATATAACAGCCTACAAAGGTATACCGTTTGCTGCGCCACCCATAGGTGATCTGCGTTGGAAAGCCCCTCAGCCCGTTAAACACTGGGATGGGGTGAGGAAGTGCGTTTCATTTAGCGCGAGCCCGATGCAAGCCAAACCCACACCGTTTATGGTGTATACATCTGAGTTTTTAATACCGGAATCGCCAATAAGCGAGGATTGCCTGTACCTGAATGTGTGGACGGGCGCTAAAACTAAAGCGGATAAACGGCCGGTTTTTGTTTGGATATACGGTGGTGGATTTACCAGCGGAGGCAGCGCCTGCCCAATATATGACGGCGGGGCGATGGCGAAAAAAGGTGTTGTGTTTGTGTCGATCAACTACAGGGTAGGGGTATTTGGGTTCCTGGCATACCCTGAATTAACAAAAGAGGCTAACGGCGAAGGATCAGGGAACTATGGATTGCTTGACCAGGTAGCCGCTCTGAAATGGGTAAAGAGGAACATCACAGCTTTCGGCGGAGATCCGAATAATGTAACCATCGGAGGGCAGTCGGCAGGTTCTATGAGCGTGAATTGCCTGGTAGCATCACCGCTGACCAAGGGCTTGTTTAGCAGGGCTATAGCGGAAAGCGGATCGCTGGTAGTGAAAAATCCGTTACTTGCATCAAGTGCACTGGAAGCAGCGGAAGCACAGGGAACTAAACTGGCCGAAAAAGCGGGCGCAAAAACCCTGACAGAAATGAGGGCAATGCCTGCCGAAGAGGTATTGAAAAAGTTCCAGGGACGATTTGCACCAATAGTGGATGGGTACGTATTGCCTGCGTCTGTTCCTGAAATTTTTGCTGCCAACAAACAAAACCATGTGCCGTTGATAACCGGTTGGAACGATGATGAGTTTGGCGGTCAAACTAAAAGCAAAGAGTATTTTAAAAAATGGGCAGAAACGCAATATGGTACCGATGCAACAACTTTCCTGAAATATTTCCCGGCGGAAACCGATGAACAAGCTAAGGAATCGCAAATCAAGCTTTCGCGCGACCAGGTTTTTGCGGTAGCCGGATTTAAATGGGCGGCCCTGCAAAGTAAATATGCTAACTCACCGGTGTACGTCTATAACTTTGATCGTAAAGTGCCTGCTGAAGGGGATATGAAAAAATATGGTGCTTTTCACACCGCCGAAGTGCCTTATATGCTGGATAATTTGAAATTTTTAAATAACCGTCCGTTTGAACCTGCTGATAGGGAACTGGCTAAGATGATGTCGGGCTACTGGGTGAACTTTATAAAGACCGGTAATCCTAATGGAGCAGGATTGCCAGAGTGGCCAAAATACAATACCACAAGCTATAAGATAAAAGCTTTCAATGCTAAGACTGCAACTGAAACCCTGTCCGACAAGTACGGGCTGGCATTCTTGTTATCAAAAACCGAAAAATAGAGCGTTTAACTCAGGATGATTAACCGGCAAATTTATAGTTGACAGAACATCCCTGGGAAAGGCTGTTCTGTTTTAATATTTATAAGATTTTCAGGTTTAAAAGTTTGATGGCTGTAATTATTTCCAGAGATGGAATAACACTGAAACTATCGTGACGCAAATGCCAACGGAAATTGCTGTAACGCCAATAACCGACCATACAACAACGAAGTGTTCTTTTTGTGGTTCGCCTTCAACCACTTCTTCGAAAGATTGTTTTATTTTTCTCATGGGGTAATGAATTTAGATTCGTGATTATCAAGGCAATAAGAGTGCCATTGCTGTTTAGGTTGTTTTTGTAAAATGCAAAAGATGAGGTGGTTATTAAATTCCCCAAAGTGTGCAATTGATACTTTTTATTTGGCAAAACTCTCTACCTTTTGGGGTAAATGGCAATAAAAAACAGTAGGTGGGGAGTCCTGGCTGGTATGCAATTATGATTGTTGTTTGCTGGAAGGGTAAAAAAAACGGCAGGGGCCACTATGAACCACAATAAACCTCTCACCCCCGCCGCATAATTAATGACAGTCGTGCCATTAGAATTCAACCATAATTATTACGATTTCAGCATGGCTGCGGTTGCCTGCGGCGAATTATTTTTTTAACAAAACATAATAGCAAAAAAGGACTTATTGATTAAAATTGCACCCAAATTAGTATGACGATACAATACAGTGCTAGCCGTAAACTATTCACGTTTCTAAGTTTTGTTATTACTACTGCATTTTGGCAGCCTGTGTTTTCACAACAGGTTAAAAAGAAGCATCATCATAAAAAGACAACTGATGAAACTACGTCTGCCCCGGTTTTTAAATTCAAGACGATTATTATCGACCCCGGTCATGGCGGGAAAGATCCCGGTGCCCATGGGGCCTACTCTAAAGAGAAAAATGTAACGCTGGCTATTGCCAAAAAACTGCGAACTGCATTAAATGAGCAAATGCCATCGCTCAATACAGTTTTAACGCGCACTACAGACGAGTTTATTGAGTTGCACCGTCGTGATGATATTGCCAGTGAGCACAAAGGTAACCTGTTTGTTTCTATTCACTGTAATTCATCTCCTGAGAAGGTCAGTAGCGAACGTGGCGTTTTATTGCTGGTTTATGGTTATCATAGGGCAGGGGAGCAGTTTGAGGCACTGCGCGAAAATGCCTCCATATTTATAGAGAAAGATTACAAAATCAAATACAATGGATACGGCGACAACAGTGCTATTAACACCATTGTACTAAGCAACTTTCAGCAGAAATACCGCAAGGAATGTATCCATTTTGCCGACCTTGTAAACCGCGAATTTAAAAAAGAAGATGGCCGTCACAGCCTGGGCGTGAAGGAACAAGGGGTACTGGTATTACAGCAAAGTGCCATGCCTGCCGTTTTGATAGAAACAGGCTTTATCAATAATCCGAAGGATGAAGCCTATCTTAACTCGGCCGAGGGGCAGTCTGAAATTGTGCAATCAATTGTTCGGGCGCTTAAAAAATACCGCGAAAGCTTAGTGCAGAAGTAATTAATAAATATCTTATCCTATCGGTGTTGCAATGATAAAAGTTTAAAGAAAACTTTATTCCAGATACGATTCAATAATATTGACAACTTTCTGTACAGTGGGTGGTTTAAAAAAGTCGACGTGTTTGGTGTTGACGACCTTAACAAAAACATGCCCGTTTGTCTGTTCGGCCCAAAGTCTCGCGAATATCGAGTTGCGGTAAACCTGTATCTTTTTATACTCAGATTTGTGCCCGTCGGGACTGGATTCATAAATCAGGACTACATTGCCAGTGTATTTATCAGTGGGCTGATACTTTTCATGAAGTTCCAACACTTTAGTTTGGGTTTCAACATCTATTTTCACATCCTGTCCTTCTTTTTCTCCTTTTACCGCCAGCTTCAGCAGATGAGGGACACGGGTATGCAGATACCGGAATTTCTTACCTGCACTGATATAGTTAAAAACCCTGATCTCATCCCGCATCCTTCGGCTAAGCAACGCGCCTTTTGCCGGGAATGCAGGAAAATAACTTATTGCTGCCAGTAAACCTATTTCGCTTTTAGCTTGTTGCAGTTGCACCGCAACCTCTAAGATGGTCCTTGCACCCATGCTATAGCCCACCAATCCGCATGGACCATCGGGATAAAGCTGTTTTATGAACGGAATGAGGTATGCTACATATTCTTGTAAGGTTTCGAATGGGAAGTGTTCGGTATCTTCAGCATAAATGATACCATACAGTGGGTTTTCTTCCTTAAAGGTACTGACAAAATCATTGAAAATTGCCGGATAGCTGCTCCACGGTGGGAACAGGAATATAGGCATTCCTTTGCCTTCTTTTAACAGGAAAATTGGGCTCACTTTGTCCAAAGTATCAGAATCAATTTTTTCTGCCAACTGACGGATAGTGGGTAGCTGATATAGACTTGCTATAGTAACTTTTCCCTCCGTTGTGGTATTTATCTTGTTGATGACACCGATGGCTAGCATTGAACTGCCGCCCATGTCGAAGAAATTATCATCGGTCCCGACACGCGATATATTTAAAACCTCCTGCCAAACTGCTGCCAGGTTTTTTTCTGTATCTGTAGAAGCGGCTATAAAGTTTTCAATCTGTGGGCGGTGACTTTCACCAGGCATGGGCAGTGATTTGCGGTCGATCTTACCATTCGACGTTAAAGGTATCGCTTTGACGCTTACATAATATGTTGGCACCATGTAAACCGGGAGTTGTTGTTTAAGGAAACTCCGCAATTCAGCTGCTTTTGCATCTCCGGTGGTATAAGCTATCAGTTCTTTTTCCTGTCCGCTTACCAGGCGTGCTACTACAACGGCCTCTTTTACTTTGTCATATGTTTGTAGCACCGTGGATATCTCATCGAGTTCTATTCGAAAACCACGTATCTTTACCTGGTCGTCAACCCGGCCCATACATTCAATGTTACCATCTGGCAGCCAGCAGCCAATGTCGCCCGTTTTATACATGCGGCGGCCTGGCCTGAAAGGGTCGGCGACAAATTTTTCTTTGCTCAGTTCGGGGCGGTTCAGATAGCCCCTGGTTACGCCCGTGCCGCCTATATGAAGCTCTCCGGCAACGCCCACCGGTAATAATTGTCCCTGCTCATTCAGGATGTACACATATTCGCCAATAAGCGGTTTACCGATATTGACTTTAGTGCTGTCATGTATTGGCGACCATGTGCTCCAGATGGTAGCCTCGGTGGGCCCATACACGTTGAGCACCGATACATGTGGCAATTCTTTGAGTAATTCCTTATACATTTTTTCGCCCAGGGCCTCGCCTCCCACCATCAAAATATCCAAACCGGATAAATGCCCATAGCCCGCGCCGGCCGCACTAAGCTGGTTAAGGCGAGAAGGAGTAAGTTGCAAAATGTCAATCTGATGTTCCCGTAATTGAACCAGAATACGTGACGGATCGATTTCGTCCATTACCCGCACATGCACCCCGACACTCAGCGTACACAGCAGTTCCAATAACGAAATATCGAAGGTATAAGTAGTCAGTGCCGCCAGCCTCATCCCAGGCCTGAAGCCATACCGCTCAGTCAGATTTTGATTGAAGCAAGCCAGGTTGCCATGCTCCACCATAACCCCTTTAGGCTTGCCGGTAGAGCCGGAGGTGTAGATGACATAAGCCAAATTGGAAAGGCCGCTGATGGGGGGAAGATCTTGTTTGCTGCAATTGTCTTGCTGTTGTTTAAATTTACAGAGTTCCTCCTGCGTGATCATTACTTTACATTGGCTATCCTCCAGCATATAAGCAACGCGCTCCTCCGGATAGGCCGGGTCAATCGGAACATAGGCTCCTCCAGCCTTGAGTACGCCCAGCATGGCTATCACCATCCACTCGCTTCGGTCTAACAACAGGCCAACCAGGTCATCTGCTTTAACATTATAATTGGTGCGGAGATAATTTGCCAGCTGGTTACTTATCTCGTTAAGCTCCTGGTAGCTGAGTTCAGTTTTCCCGAAAGCCAGTATGTTTGTATCAGGGTGTTGTACCGCCTGCCGTTCAAATAGGGTTATAATCGTCTCACCAGCTGAATAGCACATATTAATGTCATTGAACTCTTCCGACGGCAGTCGTGCTTCATCCCGGGTAACCGGTTTTATCGATATTGGGATATTATTTTGCATAGCAGCTCTTTCCCCAATTTTAGATATATAGCATTATTAATTGTAGGGATTATTACAGCTGTTATACGTGAGTTAGCTGTGAAAGTTCCTGTAGGATACGACGATATTGTTAAGATGTGGTTTGGTTATTAAACGAATAATTCTTCGGGAAATGAAGCGCTGAAATTGTCCTGTTTGCAGTGAAATCTTTCATATATTTATAAGGCTCCGGTACTATTTAAAAGGATAAATAATTTGCTTTGATCCCTTTTTCTGTGCGGCGAGGGTACCTGGTCTTGCTATACAAAAAAAATTCTCCGAGGTTATGATTTTGGCATTATTTCATTGACATTTTGCCGGCTTAGCTGTTATCTTTACTAATAGTAAACCTGGAAACTAATTACCTATGAAAACACAGAATTATTTCTCCCGCCGTGATTTTTTAAAGGCCGGTATGGTTGGCGCGGGAGCACTGGCCTTAGGCAATCCTCTTAACCTTTTTGCAGGCAAACCGGCTAAGAAGCTGGGCATTGCATTAGTGGGCCTGGGTAACTACAGTACGTTCCAATTAGCGCCGGCTTTGCAGCATACAAACAACTGTTACCTGGCGGGTATTGTTACCGGGCATCCGGCAAAGGCCGAGGCCTGGAAGAAACAATACAATATCCCGGATAAGAACATTTATAACTACCAGACCTTTGATCAGATAGCACATAACCCGGATATCGACATCATTTATGTGGTGCTCCCGGTGTCTATGCATAAAGAATATACCATCAGGGCTGCACAGGCGGGTAAGCACGTGATCTGCGAAAAACCGATGGCGCTGAATGCGAAAGAATGTGAGGAAATGATTGCGGCCTGCAAAAAGGCAAACCGATTACTTTCAATAGGTTATCGCCTGCATTTTGAACCACATACCATGGAGCTGATGCGCCTGGGGCAAAAACAAGTTTATGGAAAAGTAACCGCTATAGATACAGGTAATGGTTTTACCTATCGCGGAGACCCGAATGCCTGGCGGCTAAAAAAGGCCATGGCTGGTGGTGGCGGACTGATGGATATGGGTATTTATTCCATACAGGGAACAAGATACACTCTCGGACAAGAACCTATTGCTGTGAAAGCGACACAAGAAAAAACGCGTCCCGACTTTTTTAAAGAGGTAGATGAAACCATTTTCTGGGAACTGGAATTTCCGGGAGGATTTGTGGCTAAAGGAAAATCAAGCTATAACCACGATTGGAGCTACCTGCACGTAGAGGCAGAGCGCGGAAAATTCGGGCTAGAGCCTGCTTTTGGGTACAATGGTATTGATGGGTATACACCAAAAGGCCCGATGAATATACCACAGATCATTCAGCAGGCTGCACAAATGGATGATTTTGCAACTTGTGTGTTACAGAATAAACAGTCAAGGGTACCAGGCGAGGAAGGGTTGAAGGATATGAAGGTGGTTGATGCCATTTATAATAGCCTGGATTCGGGGAAGAAGGAAAGGATAGTGTAATAATTATTAATTTCGGATTCATTTACGTTTTTAATTAACCTAAACTGATCAGAATATTTTTTATGGGAGCATGGAATACAGAAATTATTGGGGATGATAGTTCACTAGATATTTATCAAAGGTTTTTTGACCTGTATAATCAAGGAGAAAAAAAAACTGAAGATATAACCAGCGAGATTCGACAGGAATTTGCTGAAGAGTTTGAAGACCATGAATGTAAAAACAATTGTCTTTTTGGACTTGCTCTGGCACAATGGGAAACTAAGTCTCTTGGCTTAGAGGTTTTTAATAAGGTAAAGCAAATTGTTGAGTCCGGTGAGGACCTTGAAGTTTGGAGAGCACTTGGCGCCGACGAAAAAATCTTAAAGGAGAGGCGGCAGGTCCTTGATAAATTTCTAACGCAAATAACAAAAGAAAGGGAAAAGCCTAAAAGAAAGATAAGGCCCAAGTCTAATTACGAATACATTACTTTCGTCGATATAATGGCTCCCGATTTACAGAAAACCTTTACTGTTTCAGAGATATATAACAATAAGCAATATGTTCACACATGGGGGACGATAAAATGGGATGAGAGGGTTAAACCGGTGCTGCTTTACGATGGACAGGGGAAAAAGATATCGGCCGAATGGATTGGAAATCAAACATTAAAAATAAGTCATGATAGGAGCGTTAACGTTATAAGGTGGGATGATCCGGTTCCTCGTGGTAAGGAGGAAATAAATGTGATTTATATCGAGGTATCGTAACAATTGGATTTTTGAAGGTGTGAACGGAAAGTGATGGAGTTGTCAAATTTTATGTAAAATGATGGAAGAAACAAAATTAGCGTGGCCAGAACTGGCTTTTGAAAGTTGGAAAGACACATTGACTACCGTGCATTTGTGGACGCAGATTGTTGGGAAGATCCGGCTGAAAAAAACACCCTGGCTTAACCATTCATGGCATGTAACACTTTATATCAGTGCCAATGGCTTAACAACGCATAGCATTCCTTATGAAAACGGTGTTTTTCAGATAGATTTTGATTTTATTCATCATGTGCTTCATATCACTACAAGTGAAGGACATCAGGCAAAAGTTGATCTTTATCCCCGTACAGTTGCCAGTTTTTACCGGGAATTATTTGATAAGCTGGAAAGTGCCGAAATTGATGCTTATATCTACGCTACGCCAAATGAAATAGACCCGGCTATACCCTTTGAGGAAGATGAATCCCACTGCTCATATGATGCTGAACGGGTGCATAATTTTTACCGCGCGTTAGTGAAAATTCATAATGTATTTACGAAATTCAGGGCAAGGTTTACGGGCAAATGCAGCCCCGTACATTTTTTCTGGGGTGCGTTTGATATGGCCGTTACCCGCTTTTCGGGAAGGCCTGCGCCTGTACATCCCGGCGGCGCCCCGAACATTCCGCTGGCAGTGATGCAGGAAGCTTATTCGCATGAAGTAAGCTCCTGCGGTTTCTGGCCGGGCAGCGAACAGTTCCCGCACCCGGTATTTTACTCCTATTGTTATCCCACACCGGCAGAATTTAGCCAGCAAACAGTAAAACCAAATGAAGCATTCTTTAGTGCTGAAATGGGTGAGTTTATGTTATTATATGAAGTTGTCCAACGATCAGACAGTCCTGAAGAAATATTAACGCAGTTTCTGCAGTCAACTTACGAGGCGGCTGCTAATACCGGAAACTGGGACAGGAAGTCATTGGAATGTGATTTTTCAAGGTTTGAGAAGTGAATACACGATATTAGTGCTTAAGCTCATTTTTATTGATAGTCTTACATCTATATTTGCGTTGATGAAATTAATCGCCACCATATTGATATGCTATTTCAGCGTGCTGATCATCCAGCCACTTTATCATATGGATATGGCAAAGCCTGAAAAATGCGGTGCGGGTATGTGTTGCAAGAAAAGGGCGCATCAAACAAAATCGAAATCTTGCAGCGATGCGACCTGTAATACCGATTTTTGTAATCCCTTTGTGCCATGCGGTATTTCGGTAGCCAGTCGCACGGCACATTTTGAGTTTGGTAACCCTATACTTGAACTTTCTGTAATTCAGAGCCCGGCAGTTAACGATCATATTATCTCCAACTATTTGTCCGATTGCTGGCGGCCGCCCCGCTTATCCTGATCGTACTCAAATCTCTCTAAGACGATCAGAATCAATTTTTAACATTTAAATTTTAATAACAATGAAACCGTCATGAGCGCCTTTATGAAAATTAATAATTGCTCATGATAGCTTCATTACCATTAATTAAAAATTATAACAATGAAAAAGATAAGCTTAAGCGCCGTGGCTATTCTATTGGCCGCCGCCACTCTGTTTGCTGAAGGAACCGAAATGGTGAAACATCAACCTAAAAAAGCCAAGCAGGAATGCCAGGGCACTTGCCTTAAAAAGGATAAAACAGGTAAATGCACAAGCCAGGGTACTTGCTCAGACATGAATACCTGCGGCGAAACATGTTCAAAATAATTCGCTAAAACGAAAGCCCCTGGAATTTTCCGGGGGCTTTTTAAGTAATAATTTATAATAAAAAGTGGGTGCTATAATGCTCACAAGTCAGCCGCAATTTTTTGCACGTTATCTTGTTTTTTCACACTATCCCATACATCCATATTGCCATCTAATACACGAACTACCATATAGCGCCCAGCATCTTCAATGTTAACGAGCCATGCATTTTGCTCCTGATAATTAATTCTGACGGTGGAGTTAATTACGCAATCGAAATACTTGCTTTTTACAATGTTCCTTATGTCGGAAGGCATTTGTTTTTCGTTTCCAAAAGCCATATGGTACACTAAACTGCCGTTTTTTGTAAACTCCGCTTTATTCTTCTGGTTATTCATAATAAAATCAACTACATAAAGTTTGTCAACTGCAAACCACGTAGGGGCCTCGGCGCCCTTAAATAATTTGGCGAAAGATTCTGCGACTTTTTGTGATACTACCGCTTTAGTCGGGTCGCTCGAAATTTTGATCTCTTTCAGTTGGATCTGGGCAAATGCGCTGTTTACCCCAATTGCTAATAATAGCCCGCATAACAAAGATGGAATAATTAACTTTTTCATGATGTCTCAATTTAAATTAATCAATAAGGAACAATTAATCAATAAGGAACGTTGTGCATAATCAATGGTTAACATTTCTGACCCAAAGCTAAGGGGTTTTTGAAGGCTATAACATTTGCGAATACGTAAACAGATAATATGGTTTTAAACAACAAGATTCGGTGTGTGGAATGGGTTTATTAGTAGCTTAAAGCAGTTTATACACGAAAGTATATTGTTGGTTGCAGATTGTTGGTTTTTATGAAACCGATGTTAACTTTTTGCCATTAACAGTACGCCATTTACAAGCCTGGACGCCTGCTCGAATATGAAAGCGCAATATGTTGTTCAAAACAACAATGGCGTTGTAAAATGACAAGGCTCCCCGACGATATCGTCGGGGAGCCCTTTTAGGTTTAGTACTATTAACAATTAACGAAACAAACACTTTAATAATACACTACAGTTCCGCAGCGATCTTTTCCCCTTTATCAGCTTTTTCTATTTTATCCATCATATCCAAATTGCCATTTGATACACGTAGTACCAAATAGTGCCCGGCATCTTCAACATTAACAATCCATGCGTTTTGATCCTCGTAAGTAATTTGAACAGTGGAGTTAATTGCAAAATCGAAGTACTTACTTTTTACAATAGTCCTTACATCGGCAGGCATCTGTTTTTCGTTACCAAAAGCCATATGATAAACTAAGTTGCCATTTTTTGTAAACTCGGCCTTGTTTACCTGGTTATTCAAAATAAAATCGACAACAAAATCTTTATCATATTTAAACCATTTGGGAGCCTCAGCGCCCTTAAATAAACTGGCAAAAGATTCTGCGACTTTTTGGGATACTACCGCTTTAGTTGGTTCGCTAGAAATTTTGATCTCTTTCAGTTGGATTTGAGCAAATGCTGTGTTTACCCCAATTGCTAATAATAGCCCGCTTAGCAAAAAGGGAATAATTAACTTTTTCATGATGCCTTAATTTAAATTAATTAATAATGAGGGAACGTTTCGGAAGAGTTAATATATCTGATATAAAACTAATGCGTTTTTAAAAGGTAAAGCGTTTGCGGGTGCATAAGCAGATAATTTGATTCTATATAACAAGGTTTGGTATACAGAATGCATTCATTAACAGGTTGATGTAGTTTGTCTACGGAAATATGTTGTTGGTTGCAGATTATTCGTTTTTATCAAAAACAAATAGCAATTTTGTAACTATTAAACAGCTGAAACGTCATATAAATAACTGAAGCAAATTTTGGGTGCCTGGTCAGGTAAATTTTTGTTAAAGACCATCGGCGCCGGTATAATACGTCACCCTATGAAATTAATACCTCCGGTAATTTCAGGAGGGCTTCTTATTTAAGTTAATGATTTCTTATCTGCGTATCAACGGAGATGAGGCAAACTTGTTAAATATGAGGTGGAGGTGCTTGATCATAGATGACGACCCAATTCTTTTAATGATAATTAAAAGGTGGATCGAGACAGTGGAGCAACTTGAACTAGTCTCTGTTTGCAGTTCTGCTTTTCAGGCGATAGAGATCATGAAAACAGAAAGAATAGACTTACTCTTTCTGGATATACAGATGCCCGATCTGTCTGGCACCAGTTTTCTAAGGACCTTACAACATCCACCCCTGGTAATTTTCATGACCGCTTATAAAGAATTCGCCGCTGAGGCTTTTGAGCTGAATGCTGTGGACTATTTATTGAAGCCAATGAGTTCAGAACGCTTTTTTAAAGCTGTAAATAAAGTGATCGAAAATGGCGTGCCTCATGAGAAAGAGCACGATGTGCATGCTGAACGTGAGTGCTTATATTTTAAAGCAAACAGGAAAACAGTTAAGATCTTTCTGGACGAAATTACCTACGTGGAAAGCGCCAAAGATTACATAAAAATTTACAGGCAAGCTGGTGGGCCATTAATGGTTAAGCATTCGTTAACAGCTTTGGCAACCAGGTTACCGCGTACCTTATTTGTCCGCGTACACCGGTCTTTTATTGTTGCGATAAATAAAATTACCGCTTTTACCAACTATGATGTTGAAATTGGTAAGATCGAAATACCAATTGGACGACAATACCTGGGACAGTGGAAAAGGCTGTCCCAAACAAAGAAAGTTTTGGTATAAAAGAGAGTCCCGATAATTATTTAGTCGCCTTCATCGTTTCTTTGGTCATGCCGCAGTCGAGCATCTTTTTGCCCAGGTACGGATTTTTGATAGCAGATGATTCGCTCAGCCATGATTTCTTTTCCATTGGGCAGTATTGTTTGTAAAGCACCATATCATTGGTTTGAAAAGCTTTCACTACTTCATACATATTGGTTGACAGGCTGCCAAAATGCTCGCGCTGGTGATCGATAGCTGTCGACTCGCTGATGTGGTCGCCGTCATAACGCAACTTTTCGGCATATTTTGTCCATGCGGCTTTTTGTTTGGCATCCATTGCGCTTACCGGTACATCTTTCAATGCGGCGGTGAACTTTTTGGCCTCATCATTAGCGGCTTTGCTGTTATCAGTTGCCAGGGCATTTTTTATGCCGAGATAGCTTTTGTAGACATTATTAATAGCCGAATGAAGATCGGCAGGGGCTGCTTTTACAGTAGTTGCTGCTACGAATAAAACGATAGCAGCGAGATATTTGATAGTTTTCATAGTTAAATGATTTTGGGTACAAATATACCGTTTTGTTAGCTTCTGCGCATTATACGACGTTCGAAAGTCGCAATTGAAATTGCCCCATTATTGCAATTGCTCACCTGTATCTTTCTTATCCTGTTCATCATTGTTTACAGCTAATGGACGACTAACCTCTGGCAGTGGCGAAGCATAATATTCAGCATTGTATAACTCGGCTTCTCTATTAAGACGACTGATACGCCATTGTGCGATTATAGCACCCAAAGGAATAGCAACAGCCCAAACCGAACCCGTGTACCCCATCTTTTGAAAGCTTACACCTAGCAAGATTTGAAAGTTAAGCAGTTTGAAAAATAATCCATCTATGGCGTGGTACTGTATAGTAGGTACATTAAGCAATATAATACCGATATAGGCGAGCCATTTTCTGTTTAAACCGCTGCGTTTTACCATTATAATGGTGTAGATATTGAAAGCGAATACTATAATGGCAAAAATACCAAATAACCAGAACTTGGTCATATCCGGAATTGGCTGTTTAACATCCAGGGCTTTAATATTGTCGATTTTTTTTGTCTTATCATCGAACAATACCTCCAAAACACCGACATATTTATCACCATGAAATTCAATCTGAACCAATGTCGTATTAGGTGGGAGGTTGTCTTCTTTATTGCTCGAAAACGTCTTTTCGGCCTTCATAAAACTGTATTCCAATTTGGTGCCGAAGTTTCTGACAATAACATTGCTGAAAGTATCAAGATTTACTTTTAATTGCTGTATGTCAGCATCACGTGCCTGGCGTACAGCCATCAGGCTGATGCATTTGTCGAAGTCCTTTTTGATCAGGCTGTTCGTAAAAGCTTCCGTCGTGCTGCTATAACTGCTTAAACTATTGATAAGATTGCAGCCATTTAAACTGCATGCAAGTGACATAACTAGTAGTGAACGTAAAAGTATTTTCATTTGAGTGACCTGGTTTAGATACCCTATAAATATAATAATTTTCTTTCTCTTTATATTACCGGTTCCCGACATTAATAAATATTCTATTTTTGCGGCCATGCAAGTAAACGGTAATTCATTGAAAAACAAATTCGACAGTATCATATTCGACCTTGATGGTACGCTTTGGGACTCAACGGGCAATGTAGCCCTGGCGTGGGAAGCAGCGCGCAAGCAGGTGGATTATGTAAAAGAAGCTATTACGGTAGAACGCGTCAAGTCGATTACCGGGATGGCTTACGATGCGATATTTGAAGTGTTACTTCCTGAGCTTGAAATGGATAAGCGCAATCATTTTAAAGCTATTTGCGCGAAAAGCGAGATCGATATGCTTGATTCTAAAGGCGGCGATCTGTATCCCGGACTTGCTGAAACCATTAAATATCTTGCCGGCAAATACAAGCTATACATCGTAAGCAATTGCCAAAGCGGTTATATCGAGACTTTTCTGAGCCATTGCCCTGTGGCAGAATACTTTTCGGGCCACCAATGCTATGGTACCAAAGGTCAGCCGAAGGCGGAGAATATTAAAGATATCGTAAACGATCATCAGCTTAAAGCACCTGCTTACGTAGGCGATACCAAAGGTGACAGCGACTCAGCTGCCAAAGCAGGCGTACCTTTCATTTTTGCCAATTATGGTTTCGGAACTATTGATGGGGGCGCGGTTGCGACGATTAGCAGTTTGGGCGATTTGGCGGAGTTGCTGTAGTGTTTGTCAGATCCAGAATTTTTAGAATTAATGAATTTATAGAATGTCAGGTTTTTAATCATTCTGCCCATTCTTAAATTCGATTAATTCCGGTTCAGAAACTTACTTTTTCGAGATAACCGGACACTCCCTTACATAAAGGTTTTTCTCCAACGTATCTAACATGAACAATGCGACATTGCGCCTGCTAATGGTTAATGATGGCTTTGGATGATTATTGAAAGATACTTTAATATCACGGGCTTTTTCAGAATCAGTAAGTGCAACGGGTCGCACAATGGTCCAATCCATATCTGATGATTTGAGGATCTGTTCCTGTCTTTCGTGATCGTAGTACGCGTAGCGAATATTACTGTTCTTTATCAGCCACCTGAACCAGAAGGGGATATCTTTCTGTGTTTCGGCAACACCCCATGCGGTGGTAATGATAATTCGTTTTACACTGGTAGCACTTGCAGCCTCCAGAATATGCCCCATAGATGCCGATAAAAAATCTTTTGAAGTACGCAGCTTTGACCAGGGGAAATCAGATACACGGGAAATGTTGAGGGTACTTAAAACGGCATCACAGCCATGCGCAGCATCAGCCAGTGTAAATTTATTTAGCGGGGTGCCTTCAAATACTTTTATTGAATCGGATTTTACTTTTAAGGCGCCTTTATGACTTATCAGGGCTGTTACCTGGTGGCCACGCCTTAATGCTTCGGATAACAATATCCGTCCTGTTCTTCCAGTTGAACCTAAGATGAGGATATGCATGGCTAATTTTAATAGGGTTGATGACCGCCAAATTAACTATAAATGCCAACAGGGCAAAGTAAGCTTGTGTTATGTTTAAACTTTTTATTAAACAGTTGTTACCGGCAGGCTTTTTACTTCTTTCTCAAAGTTCTCCATCATCAATACTGCCGCACCGATGAGTTCTGCATCAAAACCCAGGTCAGAGATCAATAGTTGGGTACTTTCAGCCAGGCGTGGGATACAATATTTATGCAAAGCCTGTTGAATAGGGGCAAGCAGGATCTTTCCTGCACGTGCCCCGCGACCGCTTAACACAATCGTCTGTGGATTCATGATATGAATAAGGATAGCCAGCGCTTTGCCTATTTTATACGCCGCGTCCGAAAGTAGTTCAATGGCAAATTGGTCGCCTTTGCCTGCCGCATCCAAAATGTCATCAAGCAAAGCTTTTGATGCAACAAGGGTTTCTTTTATACCGGTAGCCCTGCCGCTGTTTATGCCCTCTATTGCCCTTTCGGCTACCACCTTCATAGACGCCACCGTTTCAAGGCAGCCGCGTTTGCCGCAGGCGCAAAGCGCATCGTCATCTGAAAGCGGAATGTGGCTCAGTTCGCCTGCAAAGCCATTTTGGCCTCTGAATATTTCATTATTGATGATCATGCCAAGGCCTATGCCCCAACCCAGGTTAATCACCATTACATTCTGTTGAGCTTTGGCAATGCCAAAACGCTGCTCGGCAAGTGCAATAAGGCTTGAGTCGTTATCGATATAAACGGGCAAGCCAATCTCGTCGCATAAGTACTGAACAAGGCTTCTGTTGCCTGCGTTAAGATACGTGTAGTTGACGCCCTGGCGAACATTGATAAAACCAGGCATACCCATCCCGATCCCGGCAATTTTCTCTTTTGATATCCCGGATTTCAGTATATAATTATTGACGCTTTTTACCAGTATCCCCAGCGCTTCATTGTTATTTAGCAGCCTTAAATCGAAAGTCATCGAGTCGGCAACCGGTCTGTTTAGTAAGTCCAGCAGCTGGATACGTGTGGATAGCTGATCCATTGCTACGGCCAGTATGTACATGGCATCAGGCTTAATGGAATATAATAAAGGACGACGGCCGCCGCTTGACGGAGCGTACCCATGTTCCACTACAAAGCCCTCTGCGATGAGTTCGTTGACTGCTTTTGTGATAGAAGGGATGCTTTTATCAAAAAGTTCGCTTAATTCGGCACAAGATAACGCAGTATCAAAATACAGCTGCTTAACGATCAAATTCTTTAATTGAGCGCTTTTTACAGTCTTAGGTTTTATTTCCATCAAGTAATTTAGGTAATCTCAGGTTTATAAAGCAGTAAAACTTCTTAAAATATTTCTAAAAGTATGTAATTAGAAAATAATCTGCAAATGTTTAGTTGTACAAAGTACACTATTAAGTTTTTAGTTGTGAGTTTTGGTTAAAATGAAGTAAAAATAAATACCGAAGCGATATTATATTGTTGTAATCGTAGTGAGATATTAAGCGCTCGTTATAAACGAGTGCAAGACTTTTTACCCTTTTTTAAGGTAAAATTTAAAATCAAATTCTTGAAATATCAGATCTTGAATCATCTCATACTTCTTATCGACCTTCTCTTTTGCTGGAAAATAGGTGTTAAACCTAAATTGATGAACTTTACCATGGCTTTTTATTTCAATTACATATAAAGAAAATGGCTGATGTAAGGGGATTTGCATGCTGTTTTCATCCTGACCATTTACATCCATCAGGTTAAGCGAATCAACTTTTAAGATGAATTTTTCAAAACCGTCTTTCGGTATAATATTCCTTTGTTTAAAAGTCGTCCTGTCTTCTTTGTGTTTCCTTACCGGATTAGATTGTATTTCTAAAAGCTTGCCGTCGTAGCCAAAGTCTTTATCATAAGAGACGGTAAATACCCTGTCTATAGATGTTGAGTTACGAACCCATGCCCTAAATGTAAATTGAGAGTTGTTTTCTGCAACCGGGAATAAACTTTCTCCTGTATATCCGGAACTTTTGAAGGGCATTACATATTCGTGTTTCGAAGCGCAACCGGCGAAGGTTACTGCTAAAATTCCAAATAAAAAAAATATGGGTTTAATTCTCTTCACGCAAAGGCCGCCAAGGTTAGGTGAAAATAAACAGTTTGCGATATAATCGCAAGAGTATGGTAAGCGCTCGTTATAAACGAGCGCAGGTAACATTTTAATAAAAATCCTGACTTCCGACTTCAACTACTTCTCTACTTCAAACTCTTCCTTTAATTTAATATTTTCAGACGAATTACCGATCATCACCTGGAATTTGCCCGGTTCAACGGTCCAATTCATGATTTTATCCAGGATTGCCAAATCATCAGGATGGAGGGTGAACGTTACTGTTTTCTTTTCACCGGGATTAAGGGTAACGCGCTCAAAGCCGCGCAGATCATACTCATAAGTGGTCACATCGCTGATCTCCTGTTTCAGATATAGTTGCACCACTTCGTCCCCTTTACGCTGACCGGTGTTGCTTACATCAACCGTTACTTTAATGTCTCCCTGCTGATGCTCTTTTTCAGGCGATACCTGCAGGTTGCCGAAATCAAAAGTAGTATAGCTTAATCCATAACCAAAAGGATACAGCGCACCGTTCACGCTGGTTTTGCCCCAACTATTGGCGCCGCCCTGGCCGGCCTGAGAGCCGGGTTTAAATGGAAAGTTAAATTCGATCTGCCCGGTAGTTTTTGGGAAGGTGATAGATAATTTTCCACCCGGGTTATTATCGCCAAATAATGTCTCTGCTATTACTTTGCCGCTTTCTGGTCCCGGGAACCAGGCTTCAAGGATGGCTGGTACATATTTGTTTTCCCAGTTAATAGTAAGCGGTTGCCCGTTGATCATTACCATTATAACCGGTTTGCCGGTTGCCTGCAGGGCTTGTATCAGCTTTAATTGGCGGCCAGGTAAGTTTAAACCTGTGCGCGAAAGACTTTCGCCCACGCGGTCCAC
>Ga0207706_10000126_pt1 | contig 82630 bp, 81 predicted proteins | sample KBSC53metaG_FD_184318 | JGI IMG/M metagenome (GOLD analysis project Ga0207706, IMG submission 184318) | Corn rhizosphere microbial communities from Kellogg Biological Station, Michigan, USA - KBS C5-3 metaG (SPAdes) (version 2) | ecosystem: Host-associated > Plants > Roots > Rhizosphere > Soil ...
GAACAATTTACCATCCTGCCGATATCTGAAAAATATGAAGAATATGCAAAAAAACTTTCTGATATATTAAAAGATTCCGATATTTGCGGGCTGATTGATTTTAGAGACGAAAAGATTGGGCGGAAGATACGCGACGCTGAAATCAAAAAAATCCCTTATATGCTTATTGTAGGCGAAAAAGAAGCAGCTGAAGGCAAGGTTTCAGTTCGTAAACATGGGCAGGGTGATTTGGGCAGCATGACAATTGAAGAATTTAAACAACAAATAATAAAAGAAATAACAGTATAACTTGGCATTAAGCAGACCTAATTTTAACAGAGGACCAAGGCCACCTTTTAAGAAAAAGGAAGCCGAACATAATATTAACCAATTCATCAGAGCTCAGGAAGTTCGCCTTGTGGGTGATAACGTGGAGCAAGGTGTGTACTCGTTAAGAGACGCTCTTGCAATAGCACAGGAGCAGGAGTTGGACCTGGTTGAAATCTCTCCGAATGCTGTTCCTCCTGTTTGTAAAGTAATAGACTATAACAAGTTTATTTACGAACAGAAGAAAAAGATGAAGGAGATCAAAAGTAACGCTAAGCAAACCGTTATAAAGGAGATCCGTTTCGGACCGAACACGGACGACCATGATTTCGAGTTTAAATTAAAGCATGCCATCAAATTCCTGGAAGCAGGTGAAAAGGTGAGGGCATACGTACACTTCAAAGGTCGTGCGATAGTTTACAAAGAGCAGGGTGAGATACTGTTACTGCGTTTTGCACAGGCTTTAGAAGAAGTGGGCAAGGTTGAGCAATTACCAAAACTGGAAGGTAAACGGATGTTTTTAACTGTTGCCTCGAAGGGAGTAAAAAAATAAATTCGAAATCGGACATCCGAAATTCGAAATAAAAGTAAAACGTTGAGAAACGTAAATATCTAAAAACAAACAAATAGAGTTATGCCAAAAATGAAAACCAATTCCAGTGCTAAGAAGCGTTTTACGCTTACTGGAACCGGTAAAATTGCAAGAAAGAACGCATACAAAAGCCACATCTTAACCAAGATGTCAACCAAACGTAAGCGTAACCTTACCCACACCAGTTTAGTATCTGATGCGGATATGGGTAACGTAAAACGTATGCTTTGTATCGGAAAGTAATTAATTAATTTTTAACCAGGTATTAGAGTTAAGAAGATCTCCGTATAAACAGGAGGCACTCACTACCAAAAAGACAAAAAGATGCCACGTTCAGTTAACGCAGTAGCGTCGAGAAGACGCCGGAAAAGAATCATGAACCTCGCCAAAGGTTATTGGGGTTCAAGAAGCAAGGTTTATACCGTTGCAAAAAACACAGTTGAAAAAGGTTTACAGTATGCTTACCGCGACCGTAAAACCAAGAAAAGAGAGTTTAGGGCTTTATGGATACAACGTATCAACGCAGGAGCCCGTCAGCATGGAATTTCTTACTCTCAATTAATGGGTAAGTTAACCGCTAAAAATATCGGTTTGAACCGTAAAGTATTGGCTGATTTAGCGATGAACAATCCAGATGCTTTCAAAGCAATTGTTGATGCTGTAAAATAGTTCTTGTTCGTGAGGACACGAACAAGGGGAAATAATTTTGAAAGGCTTGCGTCATGCAGGCCTTTTTTGTTTGTCTAAACCAAGATTCTTAAGATTAAAGGATTGGCTTGATTAAATGCAAAATCATATCAACCATAGGAGATAGCCTAAAGCCGATCCACCTAATACGACAAAAGCCGTGTTTAATTTCTTAAAGCAGAGTGATACGATAAATCCTAAAACTGCTATCACGATAGTTTTCCAATCGGTAATGGATGATTTGCCCATTTCTACGCAAACCGCCAATATTAAAGCGATCGATGCCATATTGACGGTATCGAGAAACACCGACATTACTTTTGAGCTTCGCAGTTTCCGTACAAGAGGATTCAAAAATGCTACGAACAAGAAAGAGGGTAGAAAAATGCCAATGGTAGCTGCAATGGTACCCTGGATACCGCCTATTTGCCAGCCAATAAAAGTTGCTGATGAAAATACCGGCCCAGGAGTGAATTGTCCTACAGCGATCGCATCGATCAATACCTGGTGCGATAACATCCCAGTTTTTACCAGTTCGGTATTTAGAAAGGCAAAGAGAACATAGCCACTGCCATATAAAATCGATCCAACTTTTAGAAATATCAAAAATATTTTCCACTTGTTTGGGTTGGTGGCGGCCACATCGCTTGTTATCAAAAATGAAAGTGGCACAATAAAATTTAACGATGCTGCTTGGTTTCTAGTAAGATAAATAAGAACACCCAGCAATCCTGAGCCAAACAATACATAAATCTCATTTACCCCATACAATGCCAACAGGGCACATGCAACTCCGATAAGCCCTAGTTCAATGGTCTTCAAGGCTTTTTTGCCCAAAGTGATCATCAGTGATACAATCACTCCGATAATAGCTGGCTTTATACCATAAATAAATGGGGTCACCTGGGGCAAAGTACCGTATCGCTGATAGGCCCATGCCAGCAATCCTGTTATCATAACAGCAGGCATAATAAAACACGCGCCTGCGACAAGTAAACCTTTCCATCCGGCACGTTCCTGGCCACAGTGTATTGCCATTTCTGTGGAGTTGGGACCAGGAATAAGATTAGTAGCACCGATTAGATCCAAAAAATGTTTATGAGTCATCCATTGCCGCCTCCGCACTATTTCTTCTTCCATCATGGCAATATGTACTGCGGGGCCGCCAAAACCGATAAGTCCTAGTTTCAGGAATACTTTTGCTATTTCAGCTATCTCTGATCTTTCTTTTTGCAATTGCGATAAAATTGAGCAGCTAAAATATTGAATACTTTATTAGGAAATTGCTAAGAATCAATTATCAGTTTATTCGTGGAGTAAATTGCGATAATTCATAAATGCCAAGCGATCTTTCAATATCGGCGACCTTGGCTACCATCCGTTCGAATCCGCCGTTGCCGAAAAGCTTACGTTCGTTGTTTTCAAATTCTTCACCTAAAGAATCGTATTCGTGCCCGGAAACGAGATTTCTGAAGGCCGGAAACAACACCGTATCTTCTCTTGCTTCGTGCGGACGGTACATCGCATTAAAACTGGCTAGTACCTGAATTAGTTTTTGAGTTTCGGTGTCTGTTTTATTGGATGATTTGGCCAATTGCAACACCTGCTCAGTTAGTATACGACCGATCTTATGTTGCTGCAATAGGGTATTTACCAAATCTGTCAATTCATTCGCTTTCTTAAATCGTGGGAACAAATAGTTCTCTTCCTGCTTTTCATGATAATCCTCTACAAAAGTCCGAATGACGCCCGCGGCTTTTGAGAGCGCCTCGATTGGGAAATTTTCCTTATTAATCAAACGCATTCTGCAGTAGTCATAAATAAGAAGTACCCGGTTTAGCAAACCATGTTCCTGCATCAGATCTTCGGGCGGCGATTCTTTTTGCCCTTCGTCCTTATCTTCGTCTTTGCATCCCGGTAAAAATATGGAACCTGTAAGTGTAGACATAGCGGTGAACTTTATTGCATTTTCTATAAAGTCGCGCCTGTCGTTGTGGGTTTCATTTGCTTCCATCTTCAATCGATTTTACTGTAAACACTTTGAAATCAATTGAGTTTTTGGCATCTTCTGTCAATAACGAAACTTAAATTTCTTCAAATTGGGGTTATACTTCCTTTCCCGTTTCAATTCATATTGATAAATCACCTGTCCCAGATTTTTCATAAAAGGCAGGCACACGGTTTTGTATTCGTATTTGTTGTCGTTGTAAATCTCGTCATCATTGGATTGCACCACTGCCGAGATGATAAATTCTAGCTTGTTCTTAAAATCGACGATATAAGCATTATCGATATCATAACCATAGGAATCGCCTATCTTATTGAATATCCTGATATTAGGATTGATCACGGCTAAACTATCGCCACCATACAACAGCCATTTACAATAGGCCGGGAAATATTCCGGCGGGTTGTAAGTCGGGTGCTTACTTTCGGTAGGCCACATGCTCATGTACTTATATATGAACTTATATTGATCGTCAGTCAGGTTAAAACGATCGTTTTCCACGTAAACCTCAGGGAACAACAACCTTCTCAAAACCGATTGCTGATCCACCAACGGGTAAACATTATTTTGCGAGAAAACAAAAGGCTCCATCACCAATTTATCATTCTTATCCAGGTAACCTTTGCCCTGGATCATATTTTCCAAATGCATGGGATAATCTCTGGCATCGAACAGCGGAGCCTTATGATAAACCAGTTTATCCCCGTTATAAAAATCAATCGGATTGGTATGCCGCGTACTTTCTCCTTTGTCACCAATAGCCAACCGACCAATAATGCGGGTGCCGGTCAGGCTATATTTTTTCAGTTTATCATTGATTTCCTCGCGTCCGACAAACTCATACAAACGGTTATAGGCATCGTTATCACTTACCAGCAATATCTTTTTAATATAATTCTCGATGCTAGGCAGACCATTTTTGGATGACGTGTCTTTGGTCACCTTGGTTTGTCCTGCAAAAGCGCTGTCTGTGATCATCGCCGATTTTACCGTTAAACCTTTAATGTTCAACTTGTTCAATTTCTCCAATGCGAAAATCGCAGTTGGTAATTTCACGGTACTGGCAGGGTAGAAGTACCTGTTTGGATTAAGCCGGTAGCTATAAGATTTAAAATGTGGTACATTGTGCTCATCCCGGTCAATTTGGGTATACAAAACCTGTACCTCGTTATGATTAGGGTGATGCAGAATATGTTCAAATAATTCAGGATGTGATTCGATCAGCTTTTTCAGAAAAACGGTATCAGGCTGTTGGGCCATGGCAGATAAGCTTAGAATAAATAACAGGCAGGTAAAGCGAAACTTCATAGTGATAAATATAGAGATTAGTTGATTGAGTTAAGTGGTTGATTGAGTTGAATGGGTTAAACCTGTTTTGAAACTTAATCAACCCAATCCAACTCAATCAACCAACGCCCTTGAAAATCCCAAATCCAACAACTACATTTGCGGCGCTTTAGGTTTTCCCGGTAACACCGGGAGATTAAAAGGGAACTGGGTGTAAATCCCGGACTGTCCCGCAGCTGTAAGCTCCATAACCGGAGTTCATTCAAGGCCACTGTCCCGATTTATCGGGGCGGGAAGGCAGAACAAAGGGGAGTAAGTCAGAAGACCTGCCAGAGCAAACTATTCATAGCTTTCGGGGATTGAAGCTTGAATGTGAAACACGACCATCTTAGTTTCCATTCCAAACTTTCCATTTCTGTATGCTGTGGGGATTAAACTCACAACAACATGAAAAAAAATTATGTTAACGTTGTTGCAGGCCTGGGGCTTGTACAACTGGCTTTGCTGAATACAGCGGCCCACGCCCAGGAGAAAAACCGGGCACTTGACACCGTAGTAGTTACGGCTACACGTTCACCAAAAAAATTACCCGAAACCGGCAGGGTAGTGACCATAATTTCAGCCGACCAGATTAACCGCTCGCAGGGCAAATCATTGCCGGAGTTATTAAACACCGTTCCCGGTATTACTTTTTCGGGTGCGAATAACAGTCCTGGTATAAGCTCAGATATTTTTTTGAACGGGGCCTCAACTGGCAATACCCTTATTTTAGTTGATGGCTTCCCGGTTAATAATGCAGGTAATATTGACGGCAGTTATGACCTTAATGCCTTCCCGGTCGACCAAATCGACCACATTGAAATTTTAAAAGGAAGCGGTTCAACACTATATGGCTCTGATGCTGTGGCAGGCGTGATTAATATTATTACAAGGCATGCTAAAAAGAGTGGTTTAAATGCCTCTGTTCAATTAACAGGTGGTAGTTATAGCACCTTCAAAGAATCAGCAAGTCTTATCGGAAAACTGAAGAATACAGGTTTCGCGATCAATTTATCTAATACCGATTCTAAAGGCTTTTCGGCAGCCATAGATACTACAGGTAAAGCGGGCTTCAAAAACGATGCCTTTCATCAGCGCTCGGTAAGTGTGAATCTAAACCAACAGATTTCGGACAAGTTCAGTCTTAATGGCAACTTTCAAACAAGTTATAATACAGGTGATTTACCCTATGACGCATTTAAAGATGATAAAAACTTTACTTACAATAACACATTCCTGCTTGGCGGCGTCGGTGGAAAATTGCTTTTGAAAAAAGGAACCTTGAATTTTAATATAAGCCAGAATGATGTTTGGAATAATTTCAACAATCAAGGACCAGATAATGATTCAACCCATTCGGAAACTAAAAATGTAGGTCGCATCACCAACGCAGAAGCAGTTTTTAATTATAACCTAACCAAGTACTTTGATATTACAAGCGGAGCGGGTTATAAATATAGCAGTACAGATCAATACAGTTTATATGAAGCGGCTTTTTATCATCCAAACCCTGATTTTAGCAGAATTAGTTCTGACACAGCACATAACAGTATTGTAAGCGCTTATACATCCTTGTTTTTTAAGTCCGATATATTTCACATGGAGCTTGGCGGCCGTTTTAACCACCACAGCAAATACGGTAATAATTTTACTTATACTATCAACCCTTCTTTATTCCTATTTGATCAGTTTAAAATATTTGGTACCGTGGCAACAGCCTTTAAGGCGCCTTCTTTATACCAATTGTCCTCACAATACGGAAACCCTTTGCTAAAACCGGAGACCACAACATCGTACGAGGCAGGCTTCGATTGGGAGATCATTAAAAATACCCTGTCATTTAATACCTTATTGTATAAGCGCGATACCAAAGAAGTGATCTATTTCGCTTCAATACCAAACCCTCCATTTGGAGTATATAATAATGGTTCAAAAGAAAATGCCAAAGGATTTGAAACGGAATTGACCTTTAAATTAGATAATATTACCGCTTCGGCGTATGCGGCTTATGTCACCGGTTCGCAAACCGACGTCAACGGCATTAAAACAAATGGTTTGATCCGTCGGCCCAAAAACACTTATGGCGCCAATTTCAGCTACCAGGTAATCAAAACACTATCTGTTGGTTTAAATTATAAATATTCAGGTGACAGGGGCGATGCAAAATTTGATCCTGTCACATTCACTCAAATACCGGTAACCTTAAAACATTATAACCTTGTTGATGCCCACGTTCAGTACCAAGCCTGCAAAAAAGTGCTTTTATTTGGCGACCTGAAAAATGTGTTTAATGAAAAATATGTAGATTGGATTGGTTACAATACCCGTGGGATTAATTTTACCGCCGGATTAAAATATCAAATCAATTAAATTTCATTTAAAAAGATAATTAAGTAATTTTACCTTGTAATAATCCATTATGTCACTACAAAAAATAAACCTCAGAAACAGCTTATTGATCTTAATGATCATAATAGCCGGCGCAACTCGTTTAATCAACTTTAACCATCTTACCGGGTGGACAAACTTTACACCGGTTGGCGCGATGGCTCTTTTTGGCGGAGCTTATTTTTCAGATAAATGGAAGGCCTTTTTAGTGCCTTTGTTTACTCTTTTTATAAGTGATATTGCGTTGGACTATCTTTATTTTGGCAAGTTCATGCTTTTTTATGAAGGTGCATTGCCTGTCTATATCGCCTTTGCCCTTATGGTACTGATAGGCACTTATATTAAGAAAGTAAATGTAACCAATGTGGTTCTAGGTTCGGTTGGCGCTGTTTTAGTGCATTGGCTTATTACAGATATCGACCCATGGCTGCAGGGAACTTTGTACTCAAAGAGCATTTACGGATATGGTGAGTCATTAATTGCAGCTATTCCATTTGAAAGAGGTATGCTGTTTGCTAACCTAATTTATGGAGCTGTATTATTTGGTGGCTTTGAATTAGCAAAGAGTAAATTTACCGCATTACGCACTAGCCAAGAGCTAGCGGTTTAAATGATAAGAATATAAAAGAAAAGCGATCCGCATAACGCAGATCGCTTTTTTTATAGGTTGATTTTTATGATATATTATATAACAGGTGGTACGCGGTCGGGTAAAAGTCGCTATGCCCAGCAATTAGCATTGGGTCTGAGTGACAACCCCATTTACCTGGCTACAGCCCGAATATGGGATGAGGATTTCGAACAACGCATCAAAAGGCATCAACAGGACCGTGATGAACGATGGCATAGCATTGAAGAAGAACGACACCCTTCAAAACTTGATTTGCAAGGCAGGGTAGTGGTATTGGATTGTGTCACCTTATGGCTCACCAATTTCTTTTCTGACACCAAATACAATATTGAAGAGACATTGAGCTTGATCAAAACTGAATTTGATAAACTTACTGCAGTTGAAGCTACCTGGATTATTATTTCGAACGAGATTGGTATGGGTATGCACGCTGATACTGAAATTGGCCGCAAGTTTGCCGATTTACAGGGCTGGATAAACCAGCACATTGCACAAAGAGCTGACAAAGCTGTTTTAATGGTATCGGGATTGCCGCTAAATTTGAAATGATGGATCACATTGTCGTATTAACCGGAGCGGGTATCAGCGCTGAAAGTGGTTTGAAAACTTTCAGAGACAGCGATGGCTTGTGGGAAGGTTATAATATTGAGGATGTAGCTACACCGGAAGCATGGGAATGGAATCCGAGCTTGGTGCAGGAATTTTACAATATGCGTCGTAAATCTGTTTTGGAAGCAAAACCTAACGCTGCGCATTACGCTCTGGCAAAGCTTGAGGAGAAATACAAAGTAACCATCATTACCCAAAATATCGACGATTTGCATGAAAGGGGCGGATCAACCAATGTGATGCATTTGCATGGTATCATCACCCGTTCGCAGTCCGGTAAGAACCCCAATCTTACTTACCCGATTGATGGGTGGGAATTAAAAATGGGCGAATTATGCGAATTGGGCTCACAGTTAAGAGCGCATGTGGTTTGGTTTGGCGAAGCAGTACCAATGATAGATAAAGCCGCTCAAATATGCTCACAGGCAGATATTTTTATGTTGATAGGCTCATCATTGGCTGTTTATCCGGCTGCAGGTCTAATCAATTTTGTACCGGCTCACGTACCGAAATATATCGTCGATCCTAAAATACCTTCTGTTTATGGGATTGGGTCTATGGTTAAAATAGAAGAAACGGCCGCAATAGGCGTGCCGAGGCTGGTGGAAGAGTTGTTAAAATAAAAAAGAATGGAAATGGAAGGTGATAGATTATTTAATCAGGAAGAGGCAGATCTTTTATTAGACATCATGGTGAACAGGAGGGATGTGAGGGGCAACCGCTTTTCCGGCCGGCCGATTGAAGAAGAAAAGATCCGGCAAATTCTTTTGGCTGCGGTAAATGCACCATCTGTTGGGTTTTCACAGCCCTGGGAATTCGTCTTGGTAAAGAGCAGTGAAATTAAACAGCAAATAAAGGAAAGTTTTAACCAGGAAAATGAAAAGGCGTCGAATCTGTTTGAGGGTGAAAAGCAAAAGGAATACAACCGTTTAAAACTTGAAGGTATTTTTGAAGCGCCATTAAACATTGCCATATTTTATTCACAAAGTCAAAAGCCTGTTCTGGGGCAAACTTCAATGCCCGAAGTCGGACTTTACAGTGTAGTATGTGCTATTCAAAATATGTGGCTCATGGCACGTGCATTAAATATCGGTATGGGTTGGGTTAGTATTGTCGACCCAGAAAAGGTGAAACACATTTTAAAAGCCCCTGAGCAAAATAAGCTGGTAGGCTATTTTTGTTTGGGTTATACCACTCAGTTTCTTAAACAACCCGAACTAGAGATACTGAAATGGGAGTCGCGTAAAGAAATGAAAGAAATAATTTTTAATGATACTTATTAAATAAAATTTGAACTCAATGTCCGAAAAACTGAAATGTATTTTTAATTGGAGCGGGGGCAAGGATAGCGCTCTTGCATTATACCATTGTCTTCAAAATCCGAACATAGAGATTAAATATTTAGTAACTACCGTAAACGATGCATTAAATCGTATATCGATGCACGGCGTAAGGGAAGAATTGCTGGTTTCACAGGCCGAACGAATCGGCATACCGTTATATGAGATAAGATTGCCTGAAATGCCTGGCATGGCGGAGTATGATAACGCAATGCGAACGCATATGGAAAAATTCAGGCTGGAAGGCATAACACATGCTGTATTTGGTGATATTTTTTTGGAAGACCTAAAAAAATATCGCGATGAGCGCCTTGCCGAAGCTGGAATGACTGGCATTTATCCGCTTTGGAAACGCGACTCGCACGAGTTGATCGGTGAGTTTTTGAATTTGGGTTTTGGAACGGTGATTGCCTGCACTCAAGCCAGACTAGAGGATTTTGTTGGACAGGAAATTACTCATGATCTGATTAAAAACCTGCCGGCAGATGTAGATGTCTGCGGTGAAAACGGCGAGTTTCACACCTTTGTATTTAAAGGCCCGATATTTTCATCTCCAATTAATTACAAAACAGGAGAGAAGGTTTTTAAGGAATATACTGCACCTAAAAACGCAGATGACACTTGCTTTTCATCAGATTCGGTAAAGAAAATTTCGGGCTTTTGGTATTGCGACCTGCTGCCTAACGGTTAATATAATTCACGGTTTGATAACAACCCTGCTGTTTGGCTACTGTTATTTTGGTGACAGAACCATAATCAACTTCAAGCTGGAAAATTTTATCAAGAGGAATGCTTAAAATATGGGCAAGAAGGGAGCGGATCACGCCTGCATGCGTTACTACAAATATCCTGTCTGCCGGCAAGGCTAATAATTCATTCCAAAATTGGATACAGCGACGATGCATCTGAACAAAACTTTCGCCGCCCGGTACCTGGTAATTTACAAAATCAGCCATCCAATCATTTAAAACGGGTTGGTCTATCTCAGTCCATAAACGCTGTTCCCATTCACCGAAATGCATTTCCGAAAGCCGGGTATCAATTTGAAATTGATCGCCGGACAAAAAGTGCGCGAGTTGCTTACAGCGTTGATAAGGGCTCGAATAAAATAATGCATTGTTTAAGTTTGGCTCCAGTTTTTGCTTTAAAGCATCAAAATGTGTTTGCCAGGCTGGTGCCAGATCGATTTCGGATTGGCCATAACATAGTTTCTCGGGATTATTAACAATGGTATGTCGTAGCAGGTAGATCTCCATCAGGCCGTATATTTAAAGATCAATATTAAGCTTAAATAAAAAACTATTTCCGATACTTGTTGTACTGCTCCCAAACAATCGCCGGTGTAGCCGCCTATCCATTTTTTAAAATATCTTGAAAAATACCAGCGAACAAACAACAGCGGCACCAACACCAACAATACATAAACGTTTGCAAATAAAATCAAAGGGACAATACCGAACAGCATAGCAAAGATTAATTCGCCGGGACTCATTTTGGTGGCCAGTGGTTTTGATTTGCTGGTGTCATCATCGCGGGCGTAATCATCGGTGAAGATCAATGACACCGCATTTAAACGGCTTATAGCATGCCCGCTTACCAAAGCGATCATGAGTGTATTTACCGGGAAATATTTCAATACAGACCACTTTAAAAGCAAAATAAGCCCTAATCCGATCACACCAAATGTACCCAGCCGCGAATCCTTCATGATAAGCAGGATTTTTTCCTTTGTCCAGCCGCCGCCGAAGCCATCACAAACATCGGCAAAACCATCCTCGTGGAAAGCACCTGTAATGATGACAGAAGAGATCATACTTAAGATTAACGCGATCTCTGCCGGGAAGATCAACTGGAACAACCAATAGATAAATGCGCTTACAGATCCGATAATGATTCCGATTACCGGAAAATATTTAGATGCCTTGTTCAGGTACTCTTCCGAATGGTCAACCCATTTCGGGCAGGGTATCCGGGTAAAAAACATTAGCGCGGTAAAAAACACTCTTATTTCCCGTTTCATTATTCTTTGTTGCTAACTCCTGCGGATTCAAAACTCGCCATTTCGTTTAAAAATTTGACCGCTGCTTTTACCAATGGAAATGCGACCGCTGCACCGGTTCCCTCACCCAGGCGCATCCCTAAATTTAGAAGCGGGGAGAGGTTAAGATATTCTAACAACAATCGATGCCCTTTTTCGTCTGATTGATGGCAGGCTATAATATAGTTCTTAATTTCGGGATGGCGTTTAAAGGCCGCGAGGTAAGCTGTGTTGGCGATAAACCCGTCAAGTAGTATAATCATCTGGTTTGCCGCAGCCTGCAACATCGCGCCTGTCATCATCGCTATTTCATAGCCTGAAAATGAGGCCATGATTTTTTCCCAATCGTCCAAATTACCGTGACGAGTCGCAACAGCTTTCAATATGTTGATTTTTTTGTTTAAACCGGCATCGTCCAGACCTGTACCGCGGCCGGTGCAGATTGCAAGATCAATGCCTGTAAAATAATGCATTAATAAAGATGCCGACGAAGTATTTCCAATGCCCATCTCTCCGAAGGCAATACAGTTACAGCCTGCTTTATATAAATCACCAACAATGGCTGCTCCCTTTTCAATACTTTCTGCCAATTCAGCCGTCGTCATCGCCGTTTCTTTCATGCAATTCCGTGTGCCTTTGTTCACCTTATAATTTAGCAGGTTTGGAGTTTGTCCGAAATCATGATTTACTCCCGCGTCAACTACTTTAACTTCTAAACCATTCTGCTTTGCAAACACATTAATAGCCGCGCCCCCGTTTAAAAAATTCATTACCATCTGGTAAGTCACCTCCTGCGGATAGGGCGTGATTCCTTCATGAACTATTCCATGATCCCCTGCAAAAACTACTACCGTTGCATTACTTAAAGTAGGGGTAAGAGATTGTTGAATGGTACCTATCTGACTTGCTAATGATTCAAGTCTTCCTAACGCACCAAGTGGTTTAGTTTTAAGATCTATCTTGGTTTGTAATGCTTCAACTATTGTTGAGTCCGGTGTTTGAATATTGAAATTTTTCATGAAAAATGAAGCGGTTTTGCTGCCAAATAATATTTTTGTTGTTATTATAAATTGTTTTAAATAAACATTTTAGGTTAAATATTGTAAAGTTTTTATTTAACAAAAATGTCGAAATAACTCTTTAGACTCTTATATCTGCCAAATAAAATTCTGTTTGTTACATATTTAAAACATAAAACACTGTACTTAAATTAATTACAGTGTTTATACACATTAATAGTTATACCTAAAATACGCGTCCTTATAATCCTTGCGCATTTCAATAAAACGTGCTGCTATTTTGGTCATGAACTCTTCATCCAAGATTTCAAATACACTATTTACGCCATCAGTCAAATCCATTTCGGGCACTTTGTAGCTTTGCTCAAGCGAGCCCTGTTCCGCCTTCACGATAAACTTTTGATTCATGTATAAAATCGATATCTTGAATTCAGCGTGGGGGAGTTCTGCAATAATTCTCATAATTCGTCCAATTTAATTTGCCCTTTTAGCGGGTCTGCGCTATTTAAAGTTCCGGTACAGGCAATAAGTTTAAACCGCGCAAATAGCTCTTCGCTGTACCAGCCTTCGTCTCTTGTTTTTCTGATTACTTCGCTGTGTTCTTTTGAACCGTACGCAAAAGCTTTTACATCATCCAGGCTATTCCAAATGGAGAATGTAGCCTGACGGTATAGCGGCCGCTCGCCGATGCCTAACGACATGATGTATCCGGGCGATCGTCGCATCAAATCGGACACCTCATCTACATTGCTCCAGAAATTCTTCAGCCGGTTGAACCGCACTGTCGCACGTGTTAAAATCGCGACAGGGCCGCCGTAGCCTTGAATATTTATATCACCAAATGGTTCTTTATCTTCCCATTTTCCGTGGCTTTGTAGTGGCTCGCATAATACTGTCCATTTTTCACACCTAAATCTATTCCACCACCTGGATATAAATGAGTCTTTGTAAAATTGATCAAAAGCTTGCCGGTCATCCCAAACAGCCAATAATCCCCATTGCTGCCAATCGGGTTTAAGGCTAAACGTTCCGTTTTTCCCACTGCCGACCAACTGCCAGAAGGAACAGCCCTCCTTGCGTTTCATAGGCTCGCGGTGCATAGCCATAGCCAGCAAAGCAAAGGGGATAAACCGTTTGCGGTAACGAACCATGGTAAGACTGACGATCATGAGGGCGAAATAAAAGATTAAATATGAGATTTAGCTTATTTAATTTCAAGGTGGCTTAACTACATTTGTTTTATGGCCGAAGATTTAACTATCATACAATCAACAGATAAACGAGAACAATATCAATCGCTCATTCCACAGATTGAAGCATTGCTGGAAGGGGAAAGTGATCTAATTGCAAACCAGGCAAATACAATAGCTGCACTAAAGGAACAGTTTAAATGGTTTTGGGTGGGGTTTTATACAGTAAAAGGTGGTGAGTTAGTGCTTGGCCCTTTCCAGGGACCGGTAGCCTGCACCCGAATTGCCAAAGGAAGTGGTGTCTGCGGTGCTGCCTGGGAACAAGGTAAGACCTTAGTCGTGCCTGATGTTGATGCATTTCCAGGGCATATTGCCTGCAGCTCGCTTTCGCGCTCGGAGATTGTGATTCCCATTTATCAAAATAACGAAGTGGCAGCTGTGCTGGATGTAGATAGCGAAGAGCTCGATCAATTCGATCAAATTGATGCTCAATACCTGGAACAGATTGTAAAATTGCTGCGATTTTAATGGGCAAGATATTCCTGATACCCGGCCTCGGTGCCGATGCTCGGATATTTCAGTATGTCGACTTGCAAAACCATGAAGTAGTTCCGGTTAGCTGGATTGAGCCTGAAAAGCATGACACTTTATCTACCTATGCAAAAAAGTTGGTCGATTATTATAAAATAACTCCCGGATCAATAGTTATCGGCAATTCACTCGGCGGTATGCTGGCAATTGAGATCGCTAAAAGAGTTGCATTAGGTAAAGCCATTCTTATCTCCTCTATAAAAACGAAAAATGAAGCACCAATGTCACATATATGGCACAAATACCTCCCGCTTTATAAATTAATTCCGTCTTCATGGCTACCGCAAACCGGCTTTATTGTTAAAATAGTGATGGGAAAGATGTCAACGCATCACCAGGAGTTGTTTGTAAGCATGCTGAAAGGCACACCGCCGAATTTTATAAAATGGGCGCTGGGTGCTATTTTACACTGGGACAATGAAACGGTTCCGCCAAATGTTTATCACATCATCGGAGATAAAGACAAGATTTTCCCCTATCAAAGGATAAAAGACGCAACTGTTATTAAAGGCGGCACGCACATCATGATCTATACTAAAGCGAAAGAAATTAATAACTGGCTAAAAAATATTATCAATTGAAACTACCTCAATCCTTTTATCTCAATGCCGACGTTGTGTCTGTCAGCAAACAACTTTTGGGGAAGTATTTATTTACTTCAATAAATGGTTTTCTTACTGGCGGTTATATTATTGAAACAGAAGCTTATAACGGCGTAATAGATAAAGCTTCACATGCTTTTGGAAACAGACGTACGCCGCGTACTGAAATCATGTACAAGGAGGGAGGAATAGCCTATGTTTACTTGTGCTATGGCATTCATGAAATGTTGAATGTGGTTGCCTCTGCTGAAAACGAACCAAGAGCCATTTTAATCAGGGCTATCGAACCAACTGTGGGCATCGACGTTATGTTGAGCAGAAAAAATATGGATTCGTTAAAGCCTAATATTACCGCTGGCCCGGGATCGGTTGCCAAGGCTTTGGGTATAGACCGTAAATTAAATGGTATTAGCTTGCAAAGCGACCAGCTTTGGATAGAGGACAGGGGGCTGATTTTTACCGACGATCAGATTGCCGCCGTTCCCCGTATAGGTATTGCATATGCGTTGGAAGACGCATTATTGCCCTATCGTTTCTATGTGAAAGGGAACAAGTACGTAAGCAAACCGAACAAATAATCAAAGATGCGAGGCATCGCGTCTCTACGCTATTTCGTAATATTGACCGATGATTTACCAAAATACTTTAGCTTTTGCCGAAAGTCTTGATGCGCAGGATGAACTGGGCCATTTCCGCAATGAGTTCCTGATACCACAGCATAAGAGTGAGGATTCAATCTACTTATGCGGAAACTCATTAGGCCTTCAGCCAAAATTCACAGAAAAATATTTAGGCGCTCAACTCAACGCCTGGAAAGACTTTGCTGTGGAAGGCTGGTTTCAGGGTGATGAACCCTGGCTGCAGTTTCACCATCAGCTTAAGCAACCTCTGGCTAATCTTACAGGTGCTCATCCCGATGAAGTTACCATAATGAATTCACTTACAGTAAATCTTCACTTATTACTTGTAAGCTTCTATTTTCCAAATAATAAACGATTTAAAATATTAATGGAAGGCGGCGCTTTTCCGTCTGATCAATACGCCATTGAGAGCCAGATAAGCTATCATGGGTTTGAGCCCGATCAAGCAATTATTGAAGTTTTTCCACGTGAAGGCGAGCATATTTTACGAACAGAAGACATCATTTCAGCCATTGAACAACATGCTGATGAACTGGCTTTGGTATTATTTGCAGGAGTAAATTATTATACGGGCCAGGTGTTCGATATGGAGGTGATAACAAACGCCGGACATCGGGCTGGGGCGTATGTTGGTTTTGACCTGGCACATGCTGTTGGAAACGTGCCTTTGCAGTTGCATAATTGGGGTGCTGATTTTGCTTGCTGGTGTTCATATAAGTACATGAATTCCGGTCCGGGAGGGATAAGTGGGATATTCGTCCACGAGAAGCATTTTAATAACCCCGATTTGAAACGATTTGCTGGCTGGTGGGGATACAGGCCCGACAAGCGTTTTTTGATGGCACAAGGCTTTAAGCCGGCTCATGGTGCGGAAGGCTGGCAAGTAAGTACAAGTCCTATATTGATTATGGCTGTTCATAAAGCCGCACTGGATATCTTCGAGAAGGCCGGAGGGTTAGATAAGCTTCGTCAAAAAAGCATTTTGCTCACCGGCTACCTGGAATATCTGATACATGAGATCAACCGCAAACACAGCGAAGAACTGTTCACTATTATTACACCATCAGATCCGAATATCCGCGGTTGCCAATTATCCATCATTTGTAAAAAGAACGGTAAATCCATCTTCAATTATCTTTCGGAAAACGGTGTGGTTGGCGATTGGCGCGAACCGGACGTGATCCGCCTAAGCCCAGTGCCGCTCTATAATTCATTTAAAGACGTATACAAGGCTGCAAGTCATCTGGACGCGTCTTTGGTCGTTTTAGAATAAAACCCATGCTAAAGGTAGCTTACGATCCTATATACGCACACCCATTGCCGCCTGGCCACCGGTTTCCGATGCTAAAGTATGAGTTGGTACCCGAACAGTTAATTCATGAAGGGACTATCACTATAGAAAATTTATTTTCGCCAGAACCGTTAGACGAAGCAACTATTCTCTTGACACATGATGCTGATTACTGGCATCAGCTTCGGGACTTGACCTTGCCTCTAAAAGAACAACGCCGTACGGGTTTCCCGCTTTCAGCACGTTTAGTAGAGCGTGAAATACGAATCAGCAAAGGGACAATCGATGGCTGTCATTTTGCGTTTGATCATGGAATTGCTTTTAATGTTGCTGGCGGTACCCATCATGCCGGTACAAATTGGGGTGAAGGATTTTGCTTGCTGAATGATCAGGCAATTGCGTCTAACTATTTATTAAGTAATGAATTAACATCATCTATCTTAATAATTGATTTAGATGTACATCAGGGCAATGGGACAGCCCAGATATTTGAAAACGAGCCAAGAGTGTTTACCTTTTCGATGCACGGAGCTAATAACTTTCCATATCGTAAGGAAAGATCGGACCTCGATATTCCTTTAGCCGATGGTACAAGTGATAAAGCATATCTGGATATTTTGAAAACCACTTTGCCCAAATTGATCGATCAGCATAAACCTGATTTTATATTTTATTTATCCGGAGTAGACATTTTGTCGACAGATAAATTAGGAAAACTCGCATTAAGCAAAGAGGCCTGTAAAGAACGCGATCGCTTTGTGCTGGAACAATGCCGCAAACATCATATTCCGGTCCAGGTTAGCATGGGAGGCGGGTATTCAACAGATATCAGGGATATTGTAGATGCACATTGTAATACATACCGACTGGCGCATGATCTTTATTTTTAATCCTGCGCAATCACAATCGGAACGTCATACTCGTGTTTCCTGCTGATCAGCTGGAATCGTATAAATAGCAGGAGGGATGAGGTTAATAACCCCAAAACCAAACCGTACCATACACCTGAAACGCCCATATGGAACCTAATGCCCAATAGATACCCAACCGGCAGCCCTAATATCCAGTAAGCGATAAAAGTGATGAAAGTTGGTACGTTTACATCACCCATACCGCGTAATACCCCAAGCCCAACAACCTGGGTTCCATCAAACAATTGGAAAAATGCTGCTATTATAAGTAGCTGTGATGCAATTAGTATAACGCTTTTATCTGAAGTATAAATCCATGGTAATAGATGATTGCCAAAAGTGAAAGCCAGAGCCGCGATCGCCATGAAAACGATAGCAATATGATAACTCGATATGGCAGACAATCGCAATTCCTGGTGTTTTTTGGCGCCGAAAAAATTACCTGATTTAATGGCTGCAGCTGCCGAAATACCACTGGCCGCCATATATGTTAACGAAGCCAAACTTATTGCGACCTGGTGGGCAGCCTGAGCGATCGGGCTTATTGTTCCAATCATAATTGCCGCACCGCTAAATGCACTTACTTCAAAAATATATTGCATGGCAACCGGCGCGCCGATCTTCAATATTTTACTACTGCGTAGCCTGTCAATATTTTTAACAGCAAAATTAACCAGGTATTTCCGGAAGTGCCTCGACCGGAAGACGTAAATCCCCATCACTGTAGCCATAGTACACCGGTCGATTAGCGTACTGTAACCCACGCCACGGATGCCCATAGGTTTGATACCGAACATCCCTTTCACGAAGATGATTCCCAGGCATACGTTCAATATATTACCCCAGATGGAGATCAGCATAGCCTGCTTGGTGAATCCAAGTCCCTCGGCAAACTGTTTAAAGGTATTAAATACCAATAATGGAATAAGCGATATTCCCAATAAAAACAAGTAAGGCTTAGCTTGCTCAACCACTGCCGGAGTCTGGTCAAGGTGCCCGATCAAGTGCATCGTGCCAAAACTGATGGCGACAAACAGTAAAATACCAGCGATAGAATTGATAAGTAAGCTATTTGACAACAATTGTCCGCATTCACTAAACTCGTTCCGCCCATTATGTTGTGCAATTAATGGTGTAATCCCATAAGAAATCCCTATTCCAATTACCATTGCAATCCCAAAAATGCTATTTACCAGCGATACCGCAGCAAGAGGAATAGTACCCGCAAAATGCCCCACAATGATACTGTCGGCCATTTGTACAAGCGGATGACCAAGCTGCGATATCATCACAGGAACAGCCAAACGAAGGCTATCCTTATAAAAGGGCTTGTATTTCTGGTAAAGGTTTTCCATTACAATTGGTTGCGGGAATGCTAATTTAGCAAATTAAAACTTGCTCAGGCGGCGGTATAATATTCTTCTTTCTCAGTGGTATGTATTCGTATAACACCGGAAAGTACCATATTCACCAATATCCGCTGTGCGTTGCGCCGGGTCAGTTTCAGCAGGTCGCAGTACTCTTTTACATTGATACGTTCCTGTTTTTCCAGGTATTCCAATAAAGCTTTTTCATTGGTGGAGTATTCTATCAGGACGCCTTTATCATCACCTGACCGCTTTAATACATCTACCACAATTTTACTGGCCAAAACGCTTTTATCCTTCACTCGAACATATACCCACCATTTTCCGTCTTCTGCTAAAGCATAGTGCGGCTTGCTATCGCTTTCTTTTATCTCGACTACCAATACAAGCTTATCGTCTACGTAAACTTCTTCAAAAATCGGATCCAAGGCTGGCCTTGCATAAAACTGCGCCGCCTTGGTGATCATATATCGTTCTTCGTCTTCAGATTTAACGCCTTTTATGGTTCCATCATCTGCAACGCCGATGAGCAATCGCCCGCCTTTGTTATTGGCAAATGATATCATCGTGCGGGCAATTTTTTCGCAGCTTGTGATGGTTTTTTTAAAATCAAGTGTTACGCCTTCACCTTCAAAAATCAGCTTTTTGATATTCATTTTTCTCCTCCTTGATTTGGTTTCTGATAAGGTGTAAAAATCTCCATCCAGTTTTGTGGCTTACTAAGCTTGGTAAAACCGAACTGCTCATATAACCCATGTGCATCCAGTGTCGCAAGCGACCAGCGTCTTAAACCCTGAAACTCGGGATATTGTTTAATGGTTTGCATTAACCATTTTGAAAGCCCTAAACGCCTGTATTCCGGAAGGATAAATACATCACAAATATACGCAAAAGTGGCCATATCTGTTATTACACGTGTAAAACCGGCTTGTTTGCCATGATGATAAATCCCGAAGCAAATAGAATTATCAATTGCCTTTTTCATCCGATCGCGTGTTATTCCCTGTGCCCAGTAGGAATCATCATTGAGATAGTTGTACACCGTCTCAAAATCGATAAGGCTTTTGTCCGTTGAAATGGTAAACCCTCTTTGAGCAAATACTTCGTCGTTCATTATTATTTTCATCAGATAGCAACCGTATTATGGGTTTCAGTTAAATTCAGGTTACGGATATATATTTCACTCGATACCGATACACATAACTCGCCCTCTTTATTAAACATTTCAATTGGATAGGCCTTCACATGTTTGCCATTCGTGTTCAGCACCTCCTCAATCTCCGCAATATCGTTTTCTGCAATGTTTATGTCGAAAAAAAGGTCAGTCCGGCCAGGTTTGAGATAGTTGATTTGAGCTGATTTAAGCCAAACGCGTACCTGGTAACCCTTATGTATTAATATTTGATGGAAAAGAAGAGGATAAAACGGATCTGCTGCTGCGAAAATAGTCCCCCCAAATATGGAATGATTATAGTTATTGTTGATCAGGCTCTTGTTCACTTTCACCCGCACGCCGCGGAAGTTTTTTGCAAACCTGATCACCCAAATGCGCTGAAAGAGGAGGGGGGGATAAAAACGAAGCGCCCACTTCAAAACATTTTCAGATACCAGCATGATGGCTAAATATCCGAAATTTATGTTTAAACGATGTATTTGGACTGTAAAAAGAAATCAACATTGGCCGAGTTATCACCACACCAATTTGTAGCCAATACCGCGGATGTTGATAATCTGCACGTTCGGATCGGCCTCCAACCGTTTACGTAATTTGGTGATATAAACATCCAGGCTGCGGGCGTTAAAAAAGCTGTCGTCGCCCCAGATCGTTTTTAGCAGCGACTTTCTTGAAATAACATCCTGTTCTTGCTGACATAGAAGTTTAAGTATATCGCTTTCGCGCGATGACAGTTGCCAGCTTTCTATACCCTGATGTATGGTGTTTTTATGCGGATTAAATAGGATATTGCCGATAGAAAAGCTTTCGTCCTTTTTTACTTTGGACTTTTGCAACAGCCGGTTATCGCTTAGTAGCACTCTAATTCTGACCACGAGCTCTTCAACGCTGAAAGGTTTCTTTAAATAGTCGTTTGCACCGGATTCAAACCCGGCCACAACATCTTTAGGTTGCGACCGGGCAGTTATGAAAAGGATAGGTGTGGCCTTATCGTTGAGCCGGATATGTTTAGCTACTTCAAAACCATCCATTTTGGGCATCATTACATCCAATGCCAGGATATCCGGTTTATGTTCTAAATATTTCTGCAGGGCCTGTTCGCCGTTTGTGCATAATATCACCTCGAAGTTTTCATGCTCCAGGCTTTCGCGTACAATGTGCGCTAGTGCCAGTTCATCTTCAGCTAAAAGTATCCGTGTTTTATTCATTGATTATAAGGGATAGATATAATAAACTCGCTGCCGGCATTGGGTTCACTTTCGGCCATAACGCTGCCGTTATGTGCCTCTACCACGTATTTGACATAACTCAGCCCAAGTCCCGTTCCTTTCACGTCGTGCACATTTCCGGTGGGTACACGATGAAATTTATTGAACACCTGGCTGATATGCGCAGGCGGTATGCCAATGCCGTTATCTTTTACCGAAAATAAAGCATTGTCGCCAACTTTATAGCACGTAATGATGATTAAAACCTGTTCATTGGAATATTTTATGGCATTGTCGATCAGATTTACCATTATATTCCTGAAATGTAGCTTATCAGCATTAATTGTTTTTATATCACTCTTATTCTCATAATAAATAGTAACCGGCTTATTTGCCTTTAATTTTTCAATTTCTATCACGTCATTTATCAGCTCATCTACATTTATACGCTCTTTAACCAATTTCACCTCATCATTACCAAATGCGGCAACATTCAAAACCCTGCTTACAATATCATTTAACCGGGTAAGCTCATTTCTTGACGTTTGCAGGTAGCGCTGCGTTTTTTCAGGGTCGTTCAGCGCATTATATTTCTGCAGGGCCTCAATTGCTACTGTCATGGTTGCAATCGGGGTTTTTAATTCGTGGGTCATGTTATTGATGAAATCATCCTTCAATTCGCTCAGTTTCTTTTGCTGAATAATGGTTTTGAAGATATACCAGAAACAAAATACAGTTAAAACAACAAGTAGTACCGACATTAACAACGTGATCAACATGCCTTTCAAGATGGCATTTTGCGGATTTCTGATCACAGCCCTTATAAAGAATTCGGGGCCGACGATACTTAAAAACATCCTGAAACCGTGATATTTATAGTGATATTCTGTAGTCTCACTATAGTGTGAGTTCAGCTTTGCAGGTGTTGTTGCAGCAGTTGAAATTACCAGGTTAAATGGTGCCCTGATATGTAGTTTATTCAATTCGATCTTTAAATAGCGGTCTATTTTGATGCTATCGGATGCCCGAAAATCTTTTCTGAGTGCGTAAACAGTATTATTTAACGCCGGATCGAACTTCATGATGCGATCTTCGGGTATATCCATCTCATTCTTATCATAACTCATAGCAAAACCCAAAATACCATGCGAGGTTATGTCATAAATACTAAAACCCTGGAGGATATTGTGCATCAGGACTGGGTTATCAAAAGCGGTTTCGGCAATCAGTTCTCCCAAACTGGCTTTGTGTCCTATCCTCTTTTTGTAAGCATTTAATTGAGAAAAGGGTATCAGGCTGTTGTCTTTCACACGCCAAAACCCATTTGAAATGGAATCAATGGACAAGTATTTCAGGTTGTGATCGCTTGTTTCGGTTAGAGTATCAATTTTCAAACGAGTTTCAGGAGGGGCGAGGCGCCGTGCGATAACGGTGCGAAGCGAATCCAGGTAATCTTTTTTACAATCGTTTATGGCACGCTGCAAAGCCACATCTATATTGCTGTCAAATTTTTCCTTATTTACCGCGAAGGCGTTGAAAGCCCAGTACACCTGGAACGCAATAATGCCGAACAGCGATAAAGTGATCAGCAAAAATATAATTTGTAGCTTTCGGCGCATCGGTCGGTTTGAATAATACTCTAATGTATAACGAGCAGTTCAAACACCATGAATCTGTTAACATACATTAACATAAAGTTGGGTTTGGTTAGAGTGGTTGTAGTAACTAAAAAAGTTATAGTGGTTAGAGAGGTTGTAATAGTCGGATTGGTAATGGATCGGCGCACTGTCCTTTAACGGCCGTGGTGCGCCGAAGTAATGCCCAGTATTTAGAGGATCCCTTTAACTACGCCGCCATCAGCTCTTAAAGCCGCGCCGTTTGTAGCAGATGATAAAGGACTTGCAATGTATGCTACCATATTGGCAACTTCATCAGTACTGGTAAAGCGTTGCAATAACGAAGTTGGTCGCATATATTGGAAAAACTCTTTTTCAATATCCTGAATGCTTTTATTTTGATCCTTTGCCAGTTTTTCAATGAAATCGCCGGCGCCTTCTGAAAAAGTTGGACCGGGTAAAACCGTATTCACAGTAACGCCTGTACCTTTAGTTAACTCTGCCAGTCCGCGGGAAACAGCGATCTGGGCCGTTTTGGTCATTCCATAATGGATCATTTCATCAGGTATCTGTATAGCTGATTCGCTGGAGATAAAAATTATGCGTCCCCAATTTTTGGCGATCATTTTATCAAAATAAGCCCTGGCCAAACGCACGCCGCTTAATACATTTACTTCAAAAAATTTCATCCATTCTGCATCAGTAATATCCCTGAATGCTTTTGGCTCGAATATGCCGACATTGTTTACCAGGATGTCAACTTCCGGCAGTTGCTGAATTAAATTGTCGATTTCCTTACTATTTGAAAAATCAGCTATTAAGCCATGAATATTCTGGTTGCCCGTTTCTTCCTTTAATTTTTTTATAGCCGCTTCAACGCGCTCGTTGGTGCGACCGTTTACATAAACCTGTGCATTTTCTTTTGCTAATTGTTTAGCTATCGCATAACCGATACCGGCGGTTGAACCAGTAACCAGCGTTTTTTTGTTTTTCAATTGCAGATCCATAGTGTGTTTTTCGTTTTGGTAATACGAATCTACAGGAATCACAGTTCGATGTTATGTTTAAAGTGAAAGATTGGACGAATTTGACAAATGAATATTTTTCACATAATTAATATTATGTTAAGTAAATATTCAAATTTAAAGGCCCGCTAAGTTTGCAGGCCTTTAAAAATATCTTCCCCTATCAGTTATTTATTAGGCAAAGCATCTATTTTCTTTTGGATATCGTTAGCGTTGTTGGTATCCTTAACACCCAAATAATATGATTTCAGATTTGTGAGCGCGTCCCTGGAATCTGGTTTCAATTCAACTGCTTTCAACAAATATGGCTTAGCCTGGTTAAATTGATCGGCTGCTTTTTTCATAGCTGCATCGTATGATTTCTGATCGTTCAGGAATTGAGCTGCATTGTACATATCAATAGCAGGCGCCATAATTACATAACCCAGGTTCAACTCGGCTTCGAAATAATTCGGATCCATATCTACTGCTTTTTTGTAAGCTTCAGCGGCCTTTGCAAAGTTTGCTGCACGGTCTGCTTGTAACTTTGCAATCTGGGGATTCGGTGTGAACTTAGTTCCTGGCTTTACTTTGGCTGCTGCTGTCTTATCAGCCTTTTGTAATTTGGTTATTTCTTTTTGTGAACTTTCAGCAATTTGCGAGTAAGTCAAGCCTGCGTAGTAATATAATTTCTTGTTGTTCGGATCGGCCTTAATGGCTGCTTCTATTTTCGTAACTAAATCGCCTTGCTGACCGGCCAAAAGGCTTGTTTCGATTTCTGTTTTACGCAGATCAGCATTATTCGGATATTTTGATGCGCCCTCGCTGGCAATCTTCACCGCGTTAGTGGTATCTTTATTTAACATATAAAGGATGGGCATATCCATGTATATCTTTTCTTTATCCTTATAATCTGTTGCCAGTAACTTTTTGTAGTTGTCAATAGCATTAGTATAATTTTTCGCGTTAGCTGCTGATACGCCAGCGTAAAGCATCGCGGTGGTGTCGCCCGGTAATATTTTTTGTTCAGCCGTAAAAGCGGTATAAGCTTCATCATAATTTTTTGCCTGGTAAGCCTTTACGCCTTTGTCAAGTTGTATTTGAGCCAATTCGCGGCTGGCGTGATCAATTAGTGACTTAAATTCACCTTTTGTATCGGTTTCTTTAGCTTTTGCAATCGCTTCTTCAGCCGTCGACGTTTCTGTTGCTGCCGCAGATGCATCAGCTTCATGAGCTGCCAATGATGCATAAATAGCTGCTTTTAACGCATAAGTTTGCGGCATGGTAGCAGTTTTAGCATTTGCTGCTGCCTTATCTATAGAAGTTTTTGCATCTGTTAATGATGGCTTCGCAAGTGCGAAATTTGCTCTCGATAAGCCGTCATATTTCTCGTATGCAGACTGAGCATTGCTTAACTCACCTTTTTGAGCAAATGCACTTATGGTGATCACCCCTAAAAGGCCGGTCAATAAAAATTTGATTTTCATATGTTATTGATTGGTTACTAATTTAAGTTTTTCGGTTACCCGGTCTAATTGGTCCTGGTTGCCCGTTTTTTCATATACCATTTGCAACAATTGTAGGCTTTTAACATCGTTCGGGTTTATCTCAGCTGCCTTTTCAAGCCACTGCCCAGCTCTGGCAATATCTTTTGAACTATCGTTGCCATGTTTTAAAACCCCCGTCTTAAGATACAGAACGCCAAGGCTATACACTGGTTCATATAAAGAACTGTTTAATTCAATGGCATGTAAATATAATGATTCCGCCTTATCAAATTTATTTAAATGATCGTAACAATTGGCACTGATAAAAACCACTTCTTCATTGTTGGGGTTTTCATCCAGTAATTTGGACAGTAAAGGCTCCAAAGCATGGTAATCTCGCTTGTTATTATAAATATTGGCCTCATCAAGCAGCAAAAACTTATCATCCGGCACATGCTTTCTTCCCTTTTGTAATATCTGCAAGGCCTTGGCGGTGTCTCCTATCGCTTTAAATGTATTTGACGCCGCCTCAATGTATTCGGCTTTTGTACTGTCGGTTTTCAGCAGATCGGTATAATATTTACCGGCATCAAGCAAGTTCCCCAGCCTGTTATTAGCATAAGCAATATATGCATTCAGATTTTTGAAGTCGGGCGCATACTTCTTTGCTTTTTGAAAGGTTGCGATGGCATTATTAAAATCCGACATCCGCATGTAGTCAAAACCCTGCCGTAAATAAACATTGGCTATACAGTTCTTGCAATAATCAAGTTCTGGCTGATATTTATAGCTTTTTTTGTTAGCCAACAGCTTATCCAGATGGCGGCGTGTCTGATCAAAGAAGTTTGCAGGCTGCTTTGTTTTGTTGGTTGAATCGATATAAACGATGCTCGAATAAACAACTGCCTTGTATATATTCTTCTGCAGATCGACTGAGTCAGAATGCGTTTTGATCAAACTGTCGACTGATTTTTTGGCGCCGGTCAGGTATTTAAGGTCCTTTTTCTGCTTATAAAAGGCCAGGTTATTAACTACGCTTTTAAATACTTCTGTTTGTCCAAAAGCAATTGAAGCGGAAAATAACGAAATAGCAAACAGTAAAATTACCTTGCGGCCAGCCATTTTTTATTCAGTTTCTTCGCCAGTTGACGGTTCAGTATCCGGATTTTCAGTTCCTTCAATATTTTCCTGTATTTCCTCGTCTTCATCATGTTCGATCTTTGCTACCGAAGCTATCTCATCATCCCCTTTTAGGGTGATCAGTCTCACTCCCTGGGTAGCACGTCCCATGGTTCTCAATTCGCTAATCGCGATACGGATAATAATACCTGATTTATTAATAATCATCAGATCTTCCTTATCAGTAACACCTTTAATGGCAACAAGTTTTCCTGTTTTATCGGTAATGTTAAGCGTTTTAACACCTTTGCCGCCACGGTTGGTCACACGATAATCGTCAATGTCGGTACGTTTACCATAGCCTTTTTCAGAAACTACCAGTACAGTTGTTTCTGGGTTATCGATACTGATCATGCCTACTACTTCGTCATTCCCATCCTCCAGGCTAATACCACGAACACCGGTAGCTGTACGGCCCATCGGGCGAACTGTGGACTCATTAAAGCGAATTGCACGACCCGATTTCAGCGCCATAACGATCTCGCTGCTTCCGCTGGTCAGATTGGCTTCCAACAACATATCGCCTTCGTTAATATTGATGGCGTTGATACCATTGGCGCGCGGACGTGAATAAGCCTCAAGTGAGGTCTTTTTGATGGTACCTTTGCGGGTACACATAATAATGAAATTATTTTCCAGATATTCCTGGTCTTTCAAACTGGTAAGCTTGATAAAGGCCTTGATATTCTCTTCTTTCGGAATATTAATAATATTCTGAATAGCACGGCCTTTTGAAATACGTGTTCCTTCCGGAATTTCAAACACTCTCAGCCAGAAACAACGACCTGCCTCGGTGAAGAACAACATATAGTTGTGGTTTGAAGCTACTAACAGGTGTTCAATAAAGTCTGCATCACGGCTATTGCTGCCGATAGCACCTTTTCCGCCTCTACCCTGTCTGCGATATTCGGTAAGCGGTGTACGTTTGATATATCCTTCGTGAGAGATGGTAATCACCACGTCTTCGTCCTCAATGAAATCTTCAGTCATCATTTCGGCAGATGAATGCACAATCTCGGTTTTGCGCTCATCACCATATTTTTCTCTTATTTCGGCAAGCTCATCTTTGATGATCTGGATACGTAAGCCTTCATCATCTAAGATGGATTTTAAGTATTCAATCAATTTCATCAGCTCAGCGTATTCCGCCTTGATCTTATCGCGCTCCAGTCCTGTTAGCCTTCTCAGGGTCATATCCAGGATAGCACGTGCCTGTATTTCGCTCAAGCCGAATTTGCTCATCAGTCCGTCGCGGGCCGCTTCCGGAGTGTCTGAAGCACGAATCAAAGCGATCACTTCATCCAAATGATCCAACGCGATTAGTAAGCCTTCGAGGATATGTGCACGTTTTTCAGCTTCAGCAAGCTCGAATTTGGTACGGCGAACGATCACATCTAACCTGTGATCCACAAAGTGATGGATCAGGTCCTTCAGGTTGAGCATCATTGGCCTGCCGTGTACCAGCGCAATATTATTTACGCTGAATGAGGTTTGCAGCGAAGTATATTTGTACAGGTTATTCAGTACGATGGCTGCGTTGGTATCTCTTCTGATCTCGTAAACTATACGGATACCTTCGCGATTAGATTCATCGCGAATAGCAGTAATACCATCGATCTTTTTATCATTGATCAGATCGGCAGTACGCTCGATCATGATCGATTTATTTACCTGGTAAGGTATTTCAGTTACGATAATACGCTCACGGTCATTATTGTAAGTTTCAATCTCAGCACGGGCCCTCAATACCACACGGCCGCGACCGGTTTCAAATGCGTCACGCACACCTTCATAACCGTAAATGATACCACCTGTAGGGAAATCGGGGCCTTTGATGTGTTTCATCAGATCCGATACTTCAATCTGGCGATCATCCATAAATGCCATGGTCGCATCGATCACTTCCGTTAAGTTGTGCGGTGCCATGTTGGTGGCCATACCTACTGCAATACCGGATGCACCGTTAACCAGCAGATTGGGGAATTTTGATGGCAAAACTGTTGGTTCCTCAAGCGAGTCGTCAAAGTTTAGCTGGAAGTCGATGGTGTCCTTATTGATGTCGGCCAGCATCTCTTCAGCAATCTTTTGCAGCCTTGCCTCAGTGTAACGCATCGCCGCGGGGTTATCACCATCTATCGATCCGTAGTTACCCTGGCCCTCAACCAACGGGTATCGTAAGCTCCACTCCTGAGCCATACGCACCATAGTGTCGTATACCGATGAGTCACCGTGCGGGTGGTACTTACCCATTACCTCACCGACGATACGTGCAGATTTTTTATAAGGCTTGTTGTTGCTGAGCCCGAGATCAAGCATGCCGAAAAGCACACGCCTGTGAACGGGTTTTAAGCCGTCGCGGACATCGGGTAATGCCCTTGATACGATAACCGACATTGAATAATCAATGTAGGCCGATCGCATTTCTTCATCAATATTTATTGGAATTATTCTGTCTTCTCCCGGGTTGTTCCCGTTTCCTGTTTCGTCAGCCATTTTCTTTTATGTAGAATCTCTGGTTTAAATTGTCAGTTGAAACTTGCTTTTTTACCGACCTGCGAAGTTAAAAAAATAGTTCGTTTTGAGGCATGTTTTTTATACACATTTGACTTGAAATGTGAGTAATCAAGTAATAAATTGAATAAAGATAACGCAGCGTAATGCCCGATTATTTCATGCGTCTCCAATACTCTTCAACCACCATGCCGCTGGGCAAGGTGCCTTTCAGCGTAAGTGTGTCATTTCGAATGGAATAGAGATATGGAACGGGAACATTCAACACCCTTGACGGCGGTCCGCTAAAGGTTTGCGTTTCTATGCAGGTATCGCCATGAATGACATAGGTGCCTGCTTCATATCTTTCAGGTGCACTGGCACTATCGATAGAATAAGACTCAAAATGCTCTTTGTCGTATTTGCGTTGTAACTTATAATCGGTGGGCGCTCCCTCCTTTTTACCGTTATAAATGCCGCCGGCATATTCCCAGGCGCCTTTCAATGACTGTTTGGCAATAAATGAGGACGCCGTAATTACTAAAACAAACAGCAACACATTTATACCCCGCTTTCTTGTCATACCCAATTAATTCCTTTTTTTAACAATCCTAACGTTTTTTCTTCCGCGCTATTGGGTTCCGGATGAAAATTATACAACCATTTGGCGGTTGGCGGCAAACTCATCAAGATAGATTCGATACGCCCGTTTGTCTCGAGCCCGAATTTAGTTCCGGCATCGTACACCAGGTTAAATTCTGCATACCGGCTACGACGCTGGTATTGCCATAGCTGATTCTGCTCGGTAAAGCCTTTATGCCTGTTCCGATTTACGAGTTCAGTATAAACAGGAGCAAAAGATCGCCCCACGGCTTTTGAGAAGTCGAACACTTGTTTCCAAGTTAATTCGTCAGTAGCAGTCAGCCTGTCGTAAAATATGCCGCCTATGCCACGTGTCTCATTTCGATGCTTTATGAAGAAATAATCATCGGCCCAAAGCTTAAAGCGATGATAAAAATCATGATAGTAGCTATCGCAAACAGATTTTAGGTTACTATGGAAATATTTTGCATCATCCTCAAAAACATAATGAGGCGTAAGATCAATGCCGCCGCCAAACCATTTCACTTCTGAACCCGGCATTTCAAAATACCGGATATTCATGTGGATAATAGGCACCATAGGATGATTAGGATGGATAACGATAGAAACACCCGTTGCAAAAAAGTCATCCTGGTCTACATTCAGGGCTTTTTTCATTGTCTGCGGCAAATGGCCATGAACGGCTGAAAAATTCACCCCGCCTTTTTCAAAGATGTTTCCGTTTTGAATGACGCGCGTACGACCGCCTCCTCCACCTTCCCTATCCCATAGTTCTTCTTCGAAGTGTGCTTTACCATCGCAATGCTCAAGGGCCGAGCATATTTCATCCTGTATTAGCCGATATGATTCGGCTATATCCTCTCTAGTAATCATTCTATGCAAAAATGCAGATTTTTGAGTTACCGGAGCTTATATCTGCTCAATATAATCTAAATCTTTTGTGAAAGTCTCTTTTAAAAGACTAAGTGCTATCAACGCAATTGCCGTAAGTATAGCCATCATAATATAACCACTATTAATCATGCCATGGCTCTTTACCAGCGCCTTGAAACCTAAAGTAATCAGGATAAGAGAGCCTCGAACAAAATTCGGCACTGTAGTGGCTACCGTAGCGCGCAAATTTGTGCCAAACTGTTCGGCAGCAATGGTTACAAATGTAGTCCAGTAACCTACCCCTACGCCCATCAGGAACCATATCCATTGATATTGGTGTTTGGTTAACCCAATTGCATTGAGATATATTACTGCGGTAATAGCCGACAGTATTAAGAAAATATACATGACAAGCTTGCGCGATTTGGTTACCTGTGCGAGGAGGCCGTTTATCATACCTCCAACGGCAATGCCAATATAGGCATACATAATGCTGTCGCCTGGCTTTAAAATATCTTTAGAATGCAAGGCATTGCCAAATTCAGGCTGCTGAGATATGAGTATGCCCACAACATACCATAGCGGTGCACCAATCAGGATACAACACAAGTATTTTTTCAGGCGTTCGCCGCTTGTAAATAAAAGAAAAAAATTACCTCTTGAAATATTGGATTCTGCAACGTTCTTAAACATCCCCGACTCAAATGTTCCAAGGCGAAGCAACAACAGTAAAAAACCTAAACTTCCTCCAACATAGTAAGCTTCACGCCAACCTTGTTTTGCAACAATTGCCGCGGCCGCCGCTCCAAATAAGCCAAGCGAGGCAACGAACATGGTCCCGTAGCCCCTGTTTTTCTTGCTCAAAGTTTCGCTGACGAGGGTAATGCCCGCCCCCAGCTCACCAGCCAAGCCTATACCGGCAATTACACGCACGATGGTATAACTGGTGGGGTCGTGCACCATTCCATTCGCGAAATTGGCCAAAGAATAAAGTGTTATAGAACCAAAAAGAACCTTTATACGGCCTAACTTATCTCCCAGTACCCCCCAAATGATGCCTCCAATGAGCAATCCGGCCATTTGCCAGTTAAGAATAGATATACCTACATTAAAAAGATCCTTTTGCTGTACACCAATATCTTTCAAGCTGTCGTTTCTAACGATAAGGAATACTAACAAGTCGTAGATGTCAACAAAGTAGCCTAGCGAGGCCACTAATACTAATAATGTAACGTTACGGGTAGGTTTTAGAGAAGCAGTATCAATCATAAATTGCAATAAATGGTCGGGCTAATTTAAATAATTATTTATTGCCGCATAAAAAAACCCCTGCAAACTATTGCAGAGGTTCTAAAATCAGAATAAGTTTAAACTATATCTTTTTCACCTTTACCGCCTGTAATCCTTTTCTGCCTTCTTCCACATCATACTCTACGCTGTCATTGTCCTTGATGGCATTTACTCCTCCCTGTACATCTTTAAAATGTACAAAAAGATCTTTGCCTTCATCAGTGATAATAAAACCGTAGCCTTTTTGTGTGTTAAACCATTTTACTTTTCCAGTTTTCATAATTAATTATACTGTTAAAAAAAAATTGTGTTATAAGATTAAAAACTAAAGGCAAACTGGAATAAAATTGGTTTTAACTCTCAGAAAGCATTATAATATTAACCTGTTTTTCAAATATATAAAATTATTTGAAAAATAAAAATTATTTATTTGGTTGAGGCGTTGTGCGCAAATATGGTTTTATTACCTTATGTCCTTTAGGGAACTTAGCCGGAATATCTTCAGTTTTAATTGCCGGAACGATAACCACATCCTCGCCATCTTTCCAATCGGCTGGTGTCGCAACGCTGTGATAAGCAGTTAGCTGCAAAGAATCAATCACACGCAGTATCTCCTGGAAGTTTCTTCCGGTTGACGCCGGATAGGTAATGATCAGCTTAATAGTCTTATCCGGAGCGATGATAAATAATGAACGCACAGTTGCAGTCAGTGATGCATTCGGGTGGATCATATCATAAGCCATTGCGATTTCGCGGTTCTCATCCCCTATTATCGGGAAATTTACTTCCACATTTTGGGTTTCATTAATATCATTGATCCAGCCTTTGTGCGATTCAACAGAATCCACACTCAATGCTACCACTTTTACATTACGCCTATCAAATTCGTCCTTTAACGAGGCTGTTTTACCCAGTTCAGTGGTACATACAGGTGTATAATCTGCCGGGTGCGAAAATAATACGCCCCAGCTGTCGCCAAGGTATTCATAAAAATCTATTTCGCCCTTTGATGTCTGGGCTTTGAAATTGGGGGCCAGGTCGCCTAGTCTTAAACTCATAGGATTAAAATTTAATGGTTTATACGTTTTATTTAAAGTCATAAAGTTAATGCCATTACTGGTATTATCAACAGCAAATTGCAAAATATCTATCAAATACATATACATTATAGTATAAAAATTACACCAACATTATAGAAGTTTTGTTGTTGAAGCTAATTAAGAACCTTAAAGCTGATACTTATCCGATGGCACGACATACCTACCAAACAGGAATAATAGGCAATTGCGCATTCCTGGCGCATGTAAACAAGAACACCAATATCGATTGGCTTTGCTGGCCCCGTTTCGACAGTACCTTTATTTTTGGCGGACTATTAGACAAGAAAAAAGGCGGCGAGTTTTCCATTTTACCTGAGGGCGATTATACCACCCATCAATACTACCAGGAGAATACCAATATATTGGTTACGGAAATACACGTAAAAAGCGGCGGCATATACCGCATAACCGATTTTGCGCCTCGTTTTTATCAGAGCCAGCGGTATTACAAGCCTTTGATGCTTATTCGAAAGGTAGAGGCAATAGACGGGTCTCCGCGCATTATAGTAAAATGCCAGCCGGTTTCGGAATACGGGGAGATTAAACTGCAGGTAAATCGTGGCAGCAACCACATCCAGTATTTAGGTGGTGATGAAAATATGCGGTTGACTACCAATATCCCGATCAGTTATATTTTTGATGAGCATGCTTTTGTACTAAACGAATGCAAATATCTGGTGATGACTTATGGCGAGCCGTTGGAAGCTCCTTTGATTACAACCGCAGACCGTTTTCTGCATGAAACAACGCGCTATTGGCAAACCTGGATTAAACATTCCTCTATAGCTACATTTTATCAGCCTTATGTGATCAGATCTGCCCTGGCCCTTAAAATACACCAGTTTGAGGATACGGGCGCCATAATTGCGGCCAGTACAACCAGTTTGCCTGAATCTCCCGGCAGCGGCCGCAACTGGGATTACCGTTATTGCTGGTTACGCGATACCTATTATGTTATTACTTCATTGAGCCACATTGGCCACTTTGAGGAAATGGAGAAATACTTCAATTATGTTACCGATATTTCTTTTTCTGAGGAATTTAGGTATCAGCCCTTGTACGGAATTACCGGTCAAAAACGATTAACAGAAAGGATACTGGATGACCTTGACGGATACATGGGCAATCAGCCCGTACGTGTAGGTAACCAGGCTTATGAGCACATTCAAAATGATATTTACGGGCAGGTTCTTATTTCGGTACTTCCTTTGTATACGGATCATCGTTTCATCTTCTCTGAACGAAAAGATTCAGCACGCTGGATTGACTACCTGCTGGCGAAAATTGAAAAGACGATAGATGAAAAAGATGCGGGAATATGGGAATTTCGCAATATGGCAAATGTTCACTGTTACAGTAATCTTTTCCAATGGGCCGGTGCAAATGCTGCAGAAAAAATGGCGAGAACTATTGAACATAAAGTTCTGATAAAGAAAGCAATATTGTTAAAAAAGAAGGCCGCTAAACACATCGAAAGTTGTTATGACCCAAAACGGAAAGTGTATACTAATTCGGCGGGTAATCCCAATCTCGATGCCAGTACGCTACAACTGATCATGATGAATTACCTTGATCCCGCCTCAAAGAAAGCAAAAGATCATTTAGCTGCATTAGAAAAAGAGCTAAAGGCATCTAATGGACTATTTTATAGATATTTATATAAAGATGATTTTGGTAAACCACAAGCAACTTTCCTGATATGTGCTTTTTGGTATGTTGAGGCGCTCGCCACCGTCGGCCGCATAGATGATGCTTTAAAGGAATTTGAAAATCTGTTGCAATTTTCCAATCATCTATTACTTTTTAGTGAAGATGTAGATGAAAATGATGGCAGTCAATGGGGCAACTTTCCACAAGCGTATAGCCATGTGGGACTGATGAATGCTGCTTACCGTATTGCAATGAAGCTGGATAGACCGGTGTTTTTATAGTGAATGGACATTAGTTATTGGTCATTTGTCAATAGCCAGTAACAGGTAATTCAAAACCAGCGACGAGTGACTAATAATAATCTACCCATGTTTCACCAGGCTGCTTTCGGCGAGCGATTTCAACAACCTGCGGGCCTCGGACGGCGTCCGCAGGTAAAATTTTGCCGCTGATACATTACTTCCTATTTTTATTGTTATTGCGCTTTCTGGTAACGCTTTAAATACATCCTCGTCCGTATAATCATCGCCCAGTGCCATTATAAAGTCGTATTTATCGCCGTCTGACATTGTTAAAGCAGCCTTGCCTTTATTGATCTCCATATTCTTCACTTCTACCACTTTATTACCAGGTAACAGCTGTAATCCTTTATCATTGGCAATGTATTTTAAAGTATTCATTAACTCCCCTGCTCTCAACTCGCCTAATCCTTTTTGCGCTTTACGATAATGCCAAACCAGCGAGTACGATTTTTCTTCGATAAATGTTCCTGGCGTGCGGTCTACATAGGTTTCCATTACCTGCATAATATCATGTTTCCATTGTGCAGAAAGGCCGGGAAGCTTGTGCCAGACGGAATGCTGTTTTTTAAACCAGGCACCGTGCTCGGCTATAAGGTCTATATTGTAGCCGCCAAACCATTCGCCCAGGTTATCATGTTTGCGACCGCTAATAATCACCACATGATTAGCAGGATCCTCGGTCAATTGATTTATTATCGTATACAGATCTTCATCGGGGATTGCCTGGTCTATAACCGGTTTAAAATCAACAAGTGTTCCGTCATAGTCCAGGAATATGATCCGCTTTTGCGTTTTCGCATAACGGCTAATAATTGATTGCTCCGTTGCTGAACCGATATAACGTGTGAGCATAGAACGCTGCAGTTGTTTTACCTCAGTCAGTTTATCCATAAATATTTTTACCCAATGCGACACGTTAAATTTCGATACCATTTGCCGCATCTGCACCATACGCCTTCTTTGTTCTTCAAAAGGCATATTGATAGCCTGTATAAGTGTTTGCGCAACCTCGACTGTATTATTAGGGTTCACGATAAGTGCGTCTATTAATTCCTTTGATGCCCCTGCCATTTCACTCAAAACGAGCACGCCATCATTATTTACGCGACTAGCCACATACTCTTTACTTACCAGGTTCATTCCATCACGCATAGGCGTTACCAGGCAAACATCAGCCGTTGCATACAATGCGGATAGCATCTCTATTGGCAATGAGCGGTAATAATAATGAATGGGCACCCAGTCTATAGTACGATAAACCGAATTGATAGTTCCTACTCTTTTGTCAATCTGGTCGCGTAGTTGAGCATATTGGGGAACAGTGTCGCGTGACGGAACAACGACCATATAAAGGGCTATCTTCTCTCGGTATTGAGGATAGTGCTCCAAAATATATTCGAATACCTGGAGCCGCTGCAGAATGCCTTTACTATAGTCGAGCCTATCAATGGTAACAATAAGCTTGGTGTTTTTAAAAGAATCATGAATTAGCTTGATATCTTTTTTTACTTGAGGATCATGGGTTAACGCTGCATATTTTTTGTCATCAATACCCATTGGGAACGATTCGACAACAATTGACCGTTCACCATCCGTGATAATGTTGGCTGATGACGTTACTGGTAATATCCTGGTAGAAGCATTGATAAAATGCCGCACGTCGTCAAAAGTATGGAAGCCAATCAGGTCTGCGCCTAAAAGGCCATGCATCAGTTCGGCGCGCCAGGGGATCAGCCTAAACATTTCATAGGAAGGGAATGGGATATGCAGAAAAAAACCGATTGAAAGATCAGGGCTCTCGTTCCTGATCAGGCTTGGTAACAACATCAGTTGATAATCATGCACCCAAATCGTATCTCCTGGTTTTGCGATATTTAATACCGCCTGTTTGAATTTTTCGTTTACCTTCTGGTAAAACTCCCAGTTTGACTCTTTATAGTTGGCATAGGTTGAGGCATAATAGTGGAAAACAGGCCACAATACCTCATTTGAGAAACCTTCGTAATATTCGCTGATTTCTTCCTGTGACAGAAATACAGGCAACAGGCTTTGTTCTTTCAACTGCCGGCTGATTTTTTTCTGCACTACTTGATCGGTAATTTCAAGGCCTGGCCACCCTATCCAGATATTGTCGTTTTGTTTATAAATAGATCCTAAGCCGGTTGCTAATCCTCCTTCGCTTGGTAACAATACATAATCGCCGTTATTTTCCTGGATTTTTACTGGAAGTCGGTTAGAAACAATTATGGTTTTAGGCATATCAAGAGTTTTTATCCTTAATAAAGGCCTAAAGGGGGCAAGTTGTTTTAATTTTCCTGCATAAAAGCATAAAAAAAGCCATCAACTAGCTAGCTGATGGCTTTTTTTGCAGAAATTTTACAATTACTTAACTTGCTTGTAAAATGTGATGTGTGCCTCAGGAGTAATTTTTACCAATACTTCTTTAGTATCGTTTTTCAAGTCAACAAAGTAGGCCGATTCGTCAGCATCAGGGTTTAATTCAGTGTTGTTTTGGATAACGATCACTTCATTAACATTGTAACCTTTGTAATTTTCGTTGATTTCTTTCATAGCCTTAGCCGGGATAGCTTTAGCATCAACGTCCTGGGTTAACGCAACGAACTCTCCATTCAGGTTGTAGAAAGCAGTTTTCTTAATGTTATCGCTAACGAAATCAGCTTTTTGGAAAGAACTGTTAACAGACCAAACTACATTGGTAGCGTCCGAAAAATCAGCATTGAATTGGTTTAAAACTGTGTAAGAAACATTCACATCAGTTTTAGCTTTGTTAGTGCCATCGGCAAAAACGCTTGCGCTAAACAAAGTAGCGATTGCAGCGGTTATAAATAATTTTTTCATAGTCTTAAATTTTAAATCCACAACAAAAATACGCTATGATTGCGAACTTTTAAAATATTTGGCAACTTTTATGATTATTTTATAAAGTTATGGCGGTTTTTTGGTTTTTTGTAAAATAAGGGCAAATACGTGGGGTGTTTTTTACATTATCGCAAAGTTTTTTGATTGCACTTAGTGTATTATTTACAATAAGTAATTTCTTAACAATTTCCTTGCAATTTGATGACAAACGGCATATTTTCATAAGATGGAATTTATAAAAGCGCTTATCTATTTTGGATAATTTAGATGCAAATTTCCAATACACCGTCCAAAATATGATATAAATAATGAAATCTTCCCAATTTGGAAATGGGATGATTTGAAAATTTGACGATGGGTGTTAATTTTCAAATCTTCAAACCGACGAATCTTCAAATTAAGCGCTTATCCATTATCGGCAAAGCCAGGGTATAGGGTCATTCCGCCATCCATAAATATGGTGGTGCCGGTAATATAATCTGCTTCATCGGAGGCCAGCCAGGCGGCCAGCTTGCCAATGTCTTCTGTCACCCCAACCCGATTATAAGGTATTAATGTGAGCAGTTTTTGCAAAGCTTCCGGCGTGCTCCATGCGGCCTGGTTAATATGTGTTTCGATAGCACCGGGCCCGATGCTCATTACCCGTATTTTATGCGGCGCCAACTCCTGCGCCATGCTCTTCATCAGCATCATTATGCCGCCTTTACTAGCCGCATAATTTACGTGGCCTCCCCATGGAATTACTTCATGAACGCTGCTCATGCAGATAATTTTTCCTGCAGCCCTGCTTCTGTCCTGGACCACTCCCCTGCGGATAAACTCTTTTGCTGCTTCACGGGCACAGAGGAATTGGCCCGTCAGATTAATGCTGATAACGGTATTCCATTGCTCCAGCGACATATCAACAAACTTTGAATCGCGCTGCAGTCCAGCGTTATTTACAAGGATATCAATAGTGCCATATTGCTTAAACATTTCGGCAAACATGGCTTGCACTTCATCCTCCTTACTTACGTCAGCATGAATAGCATATGCTTCGCCGCCGGCGGCCTTTATTTCATCAACGGTAAGCTGGGCTACCTCGTGTGCATCTACGTGATTGATGACCACTTTGGCGCCTGCTTTAGCCAGTTGTGATGCTACGCCTTTACCTATTCCGCTATCGCCTCCGGTAACCAGAGCCACCTGGTTTTCTAAAGAATATGAATTCATGATTACTTGCTTTGCTATAAATATAGCAAACGCAAGTTGCAGATTTGATTTTATAAAAATGTAAAGAAGTCGTTAAAAAAGGACCGGGTTAAGTTAGGCTCTTGGTTAATTATTGTTTATTAACTGATTTGATTGGCCTGTCGGAATGATTGAAATGTACCGCGGTCATGTCGACAAATCCTGCATCTTCATAGGCTGACATATTCGCGTTGTTATTATTCAAATTTAACAGCAACATGTCCATATTGGGCATCTGCAAGTATCTGGCCTGATTTAAATGAGAGCTGGCAAATGCACTGTTTCTTAGTTCGTCGCGCATTACAGGTGTAAGATGAGTAAAAATATGATCGTATATGGTAAGTGTACTTATCCAATTCCCAGTCTGGTCATAAGCAGCTTCGCAATCTGCATTGTTCATAACAAATGAAGCTACATATTGCCCGTTTTCCATCTTCCAGTTTTTTAGTTGAACCTGCGGAAACTTTGCAGAGAATGCGGTTTGAACTTTCTGCGGAATGGTTATATTTTGTGCAAAGGTTATGGTTGTCATCGCTCCCATCATCAGTAGAAGAGTAACAATTTTTATTTTTAGAGTTTTCATGATCACTCCTCGCTTCATAAAATGTCCTATCTAATATAGTAAATTTTAGCGAAAAATTTAGCAAAATGACGATTTTGATTTAAAACTGAGATTAAATCAGTTTGATGAATACAGTGGGAGTTGTGTTTTTATACTTTTATATCATCTGCGGTAGCGGTTCCTCCGAACAATCGGTGTTCTTCCCTGATAAAATCTTTTGCGGATGACAAAACTAATTTTTATCACTCGTAAAAAAATAAATATCTGTTAATGAGCGTGTTCATTTTGTTCACGAGCGTTCATGCATTGTGAACGTGAACATTAAACAACGTTTTATAACGCTTTAATATAATCGAGGAATAGATACAGTGCTTTCTTTTTATCCTCAGTAAGGCTGAAATCCAGCTTATGCATCAGGTAGTTTTCCAGGTCAAAGTCGTCGCGTTTGGGTAACTCTTTTAATAATTCAATGCGATGATCAAGGCCATACTTCAGCGCTACATTAAACTGATCCACAAACTCCTGCGGAATGGGTTTGTTAGATATCCAGGCGGCAAACATAAATGGCAAACCTGTCATTTTTTGCCATTCTTCCGCAAGGTCATATACATATTTGAATTGCTGCTTTTTGCCGAAAGTTCGGTCTCCGATTTGTACAAAAGCAGTAAGTGGATCGGAAGATTGAGCGTAATCCGGAGCATTTACAATCTGTTGCGGCGCCACCTTCCAGAAGTTTTTCATCAACACTTTCGCCAGGTTGTTTGAACTGCGCGACTGTGGATCAAGCTGAATAGTTTTTACTTCATGAATATCGCAATTGCTGAAAATGAATACTGAATTAACTGCACCATTTGCGCCAATGCAATAATCTGATACGATATGCCACTCAGGAAGATTTAATGCAGCGGCTACAGGTATCAGGCCGATATCTACCTTATCGTCAATGAGTTTCTGAGCGCAGTCAGATGGGATATCCAGGCTTAAGTCGATCTGATCGATTATTGAACTATGTTGTATCCCGTATATAAATGGTTTGGTATTGGTATAGCTAACGGCAGATATTCTGATCTTTTTCACAGGTGAATAAAAATTCTAATTTCTAAATATTATTAAATCTGAAATCGCAATTCCGAAATCCGAATTCATTTCAAATGTTGTGCATTATTAAAGTCAACGACCTCGTATTTGGTGCCGTCCCAGGTCACTTTATAAAGTACCAGGTTTTGATGGGGGAAGTTTTCCATTTCGGTTAAAGGCAGGTTCTGCAAAACGCAAAGGAATAATCTCATGGCACGGCCATGCATGCAAATGAGCACCGTTTTTTCCTCAGGATGACTCATGATCACTTCCAATGCCTCTAACTGTCTTGCCTTTACTTCATTGGGGCTTTCGCCACCTTCAAATTTGCTATCGAGATTGCCATCAAGCCAATCGCGCATCAATTTCAGGAAAGCAGCCTTGTTCTCTGGTGTGCTCGGTTGTCCCTCTAAAACTCCCCATGCCAACTCGTCTAAACCAGCTAATTTTTCAAAAGGAAGCCCGTCATCAATAAATGGCTGGATGCTTTGCTGCGTGCGTTTTAATTCAGAAATATAGATTTTATCAAAAGGGACATCCTTATAAGCCTCATAAAATTGCTGCGCCTGGTGGCGTCCCTCTTTGTTAAGGTCAGTGTCGCGTCCGCGGCCTTGTACAATACCTTGCTTGTTAAGGTCTGTCTGTCCGTGCCGAACGATATATAAAGTTTTTTCGATCATTAATTGTATACTGCTTAGTTAATCACCGGCAGCTTGTAAAATTGTGGTTTTGCTTCTTCAGGAAAGTTAAATTCGGTATAATCTGTTACAACATTATACAGTGTGTCACGTTCAATAGGCTTCCGCCCTACCTGTTTGATCAGTTCAACCAATTGTTTGGTACTCATACCCGGATGTTGTTCTTCGGCGCCTGCCATTGAATATATTTTTGTGGTGTCATCCAGCGTGCCATCGATGTCATCCACTCCGAAATTCAATGATAACTGCGCCGTATTGCGACTGATCATCGCCCAGTATGCTTTGATATGTTCAAAGTTATCCAGGTAAATACGTGCGATAGCGTAATTGCGCAAATCTTCAACAACAGTTGATTCTGGCACATGCGACATCTGGTTGTCCTGGTTCCTGAATTTTAATGGAATAAAGGTTTGGAAACCACCTGTACGATCCTGCAACTGGCGCAAACGCTCCATATGATCTACCCTATGCCAGAATTTTTCGATATGGCCATACAACATGGTGGCGTTGGACCGCATTCCTAATTTATGCCATTCTTCATGTATATCCAGCCATTGGTCGGCAGTACATTTATCTTTGCAAATCTGATCGCGGATCTCTTCGTGAAATATCTCGGCCCCACCGCCAGGAATAGATTCTAAGCCAGCGTCCTTCATCATCTTCATACCGGTTGCATATTCAATTTTGGCTTTTTTGAAGATGTAATGGTATTCAACCGGTGTCAACGCCTTTACGTGTAAATCGGGTCGATGTGCTTTTATTTTGCTGAACAGTTCTGTATAAAAAGGAACATCATATTGTGGTAAAACCCCTCCTACGATATGTACCTCGGTCACCGGCTCATCATCATATTTTTTTACTATGTTCAGCATATCTTCCATAGTATACTCCCAACCTTCCGAACGTTGTTTGATGAGCCTTGAATAAGAGCAAAACTTGCAATCATAAACACAAAGATTGGTAGGTTCGATATGGAAGTTACGGTTGAAGTAGGTATTATCACCATGTTTTTTTTCGCGGATATAATTCGCCAAAACACCTAGGTACCCTAATTCCCCTTTTTCGTAAAGCAAAACGCCTTCATCAAACGTGATACGCTCTCCATCCAACACCTTTTGCGCAATATGCTTTAAATCAGCAGAAAGATCACGATCCTGCAACAATAAGCGTAAATTATTTCCGGCTTCCATTGAAAAAACTTTGATGCAAAAATAGGAAATGTTAATGTAAAGCGTGTGTAAACATTAATTTACTGATCGCAAAACTTTAAGTTTGTCATATGAAAATCGAGACTATTGCTATTCATGCAGGCAATCATAATGACGAATCGACAAAAGCGGTAATTCAGCCGATCATAACATCGACTACGTTTGTTCGTGAAGCAGATGGCTCATTTCCTGCAGGATATATTTATAGCAGGGCTAGTAACCCAAACCGTACCTCGCTCGAAAATGTGCTGGCTAAACTGGAAGGCGGTGCTGATGCTGCAGCCTTTTCTTCGGGTAATGCAGCAGGTATGTCAGTTTTTCAAACTTTAAAACCAGGTACGCATATTATTGGGCCAGATGATATGTACCATGGTTTGCGTAATCAGATCAAAACGCTTTTTGCGGATATTCTGGAATTCGACTTTGTTGATATTAATGATCCTGCTGTATTAGCGGCTCATATTAAACCTAATACCCGGCTAATCTGGGTGGAAACACCATCAAACCCGTTATTGAAGATCACAGATATCAAAGCGATAGTTGAAACCGCCCGTAAGCATAATATAAAGGTAGTTTGCGATAATACATTTGCCACTCCTATCGGGCAACAGCCTTTAGCTTTGGGCGCCGATATGGTGATGCATTCATCAACAAAATATTTCGGTGGTCACAGCGATCTGATGGGTGGTGCCTTGATTACAGCCGAGAAAAACGAATGGTGGACAAAGATCCGCCAGGTGCAGGAAATGGGCGGCGCTATCCCCTCACCTACAGATTGCTATTATTTGACCCGAAGTATTAAAACACTGCCATATCGGGTTAAAGGTCATGTGCGAAACGCTCAGCTTTTAGCTGAATACCTGGAAAATCACCCCAAAATTGAACGGGTAATGTATCCCGGATTATTATCGCATCCACAGCATGCCACCGCAAAAGAACAAATGCTCAATTTTGGCGGCATGTTGTCATTTTGTGTAAAAGGCGAATCTGATGAAGCGCGTAAAGTGGTCAACAAATTGAAAATATTTACCCAGGCTACCAGTTTAGGTGGCGTTGAAAGCCTCATAGAACACCGCGCTTCCGTAGAAGGCCCTGATACCAAAACACCGCATAATTTATTGAGGGTATCTGTCGGTCTCGAGCATATTGACGACCTGATAGACGATCTTGCCCAGGCTTTGAATTGAGGTCATTTCTTTAGCAATTTCACCTGCTCATAGGAGATTTTGGCTATTTCAGACCACTTATCAGCATAATCGTAAGATAATTGTACCCATCCGCCCATTGGCCGCCCGCCCATCGGATCAAATAGCTTGGCACCGTCTAAACTTAAAGTGTTTTTTAACGGTTCGCCATCTAGTTTGAATACCATATCCTCTTTATAGAACATAGCAGATGCCTTACCATTCGGCGCCTTGATACACAAGGCACCGAACATTTTTGATTCTTTGGCTTCTGGTAACTGCGCGGCGATCTGGTGGAATAGTTCCTCGGCTTTAGTCATATCGATATTTATTGTTCTAAAATAAATAAATATTGGATGCCGGGCCTCAACCCTTATGCTTTAACTTCTTCAGCCTTCCTGAAATACTGCATGGCATCTTTGCCAATTGCCCTTCTCAGGATTCCGATTTGACCTATGTGGTATGATTGGTGATCATTAATAAAGGCCCACAACCCCGCCACTGTGTTGTCAAAAGGGGTGATAGGATGCCTAAATTCAATAGCAGTGTTTAGCGCTTCATCCGGAAGGTTAGCTAATCCTTCGCGAATGGCAGGTGATGTCTCGTTCCATTTATCTCGGATCTGTTCAATGGTCGGGAATTCACCTTTCGACATGTTTCTTTCCTCTTCGGTTGAGCCGGGGCCGGATAAGAAATGCCCAGTCCATGGGATTTCGACCTGCGCGCCGCCAATACGAACCAGATTCCGCTGCGCCCACAAAAGGTGACCTGCCAGCCATTTAATGCTGTTCAGTGGTTCTGCAATGCATTTATTGGCTTCATCATCGCTGATATTATCGATGACGTTATTAAACAATACATCATGCAGATCGTATTGCGCTAAAAGTTGATTTTTTGTTGACATAACTTTTTTCATCAAAGTTAGACGCAAGGTATACCGTCAATGAGGTGTAAATACGCCAATTTAAGTGTCATTTGCGCCATTTTTTGAGGTAAAAGGTAAAAGGTAAAAGGTAAAAGGTAAGCCAGCCATTGAGGTTTTTACCTGAGAAAATAAAATTTAATTTGGAGATATAGCCCTTTATGAGCTATGTTTGCAACATTATTTGGTAGAGATACCTAATCATTACCTCTTCAAACAGGTTTTGATTTATAAAGAAGCGGCGAGAGATCAGGCTCAGAGACCCGCTGGCAACCCTCCAGGGTGGAGAAGGTGCCAAATCCTGGCCCGGAGAATGGATCTCCGGGAGATATAAATTAATAACCATGAAAAGATTAATTAAAACTTCACTTCAACAATTTCTTTATTCCCTCAGGGACCTGTCAATTTACAGCTATTCCAACGGCTGCATATGCATGTGTTACTGTTATTAATATTGCACGATAGATTAAGTTTATCAAATCACGTGTATAAGCAATGGTAAATAACTATTTACCTGCATCCAGTAACTGATCACCAACAATTAAGGAATTAAACATTAAAATTTACAGCTATAATATCAGCCGCATCCGGAGTAACGAATAAATAGAATGAGCAAACAGACTTATACATACCCGCAAACATTCAAACTCGAATCAGGCAAGAAGTTGGAGGGACTTGAAATCGGGTTCCATACGTTCGGCAGACTTAATAAAGACCGGAACAACGTAGTGTGGGTATGCCATGCCCTCACCGCAAATTCCGATGTTTTTGACTGGTGGAAAGGATTGTTTGGCGCAAACGATTATTTCAATCCGGAAGAATATTTTATTGTATGCGCTAATATCCTGGGCTCAAACTATGGCACCACCAACCCATTAAGTGAAAACCCTACAACGGGTCAGCCTTATTATTTGTCGTTCCCCGAAATTACTGTTCGTGATATGGTGAATGCTCATCGCCTATTGGCAGATCACCTCGGTATAAACGATGTTAAAATATTGATCGGTGGCTCTTTGGGTGGTCAACAGGCTTTGGAATGGTCGATAATCGAACCAAACCGAATCAAGAACGTTATTCTGATTGCTACCAACGCACGCCATTCACCGTGGGGCATTGCCTTTAATGAATCGCAGCGCCTGGCTATTGCTGCTGATAGAAGTTTTTATGCCAATAAGCCTGATGGTGGTTCAAAAGGCTTGAAAACTGCGCGCAGTATTGCACTGCTCTCCTACCGTAGTTATAAAGCCTATTCAATTACCCAACAGGAAGACAGCGATAAAAAGACGGATGATTTTAAGGCATCATCTTACCAGAACTACCAGGGAGAAAAGCTGGTTAAACGCTATAACGCTTACAGCTATTGGTATCTGACTAAGGTGATGGACTCACATAATGTGGGTCGGGGCCGGCATGGTGTTGACAAGGCATTGAGCCTGATCAAAGCAAAAACGCTGGTGATAGGTATCAAATCTGATGTCTTATTCCCGATTGAGGAACAGCAATACTTGTTCAATCATATACCTAAAGCCGCATTTGCCGAATTTGATTCATTTTATGGGCACGATGGCTTTTTGATCGAAACAGAGGTATTAACTAACATCATCACTTCATTTTTTAAAACAGACGTTAAAGGAAAAATTATTGAACTGCAACAATCCGCATAATGAGTAAAAAGTTAACTATCGGTCTTTTTGGCTTTGGCGTAGTAGGCCAGGGTCTCCATGATATTATAAAGACCAAAAATCTGAATATCGAAATTGTTAAAATATGTATAAAAGACGGAAGCAAACAACGCAGTCTTCCGGCTCATTTATTTACAACCGACAGAGACGAACTATTAAATAACCCTGAGATAAATACTATCGTTGAGTTGATAAACGAGACCGAACCTGCTTTCGAGATTGTTTCAAGGGCGTTGAAGACTGGCAAGAACGTGGTTTCAGCCAGCAAGAAAATGATTGCTAACCATTTAGATGAATTGATAGACCTTCAACACCAATATGGTACTTCACTACTTTATGAAGGCGCAGTTTGTGGCAGTATTCCAATCATTCGCAATCTGGAAGAATATTATGACAATGAATTACTACACTCCATCTGCGGTATTTTCAACGGTTCGTCTAATTATATTCTATCCAAAGGTTTTATTGAAGGCTTGGATTACGCAGCCGCTCTGAAACAAGCACAAGACTTGGGGTTTGCCGAAACTGATCCAACCATGGACGTTGGTGGGTATGATGCCAAGTTTAAACTGGTAATTGCGGCTGCGCACGCGTATGGTGTGGTAGTAAAACCAGAGGAAGTATTCAATATCGGCATACAAACCCTCTCGGCATATGACCTGCAATATGCACGGGAGAAGAACTTGAAAATCAAACTGGTTCCCGTAGCAAAAGAGCTGGATGACAAACATGTAGCATTATTCGTGCTGCCAAAATTTGTGACAGAAAGCGAATTCCTGTACAATGTAGAGTATGAGTACAATGGTGTTATCGTGCAGGCTGCCTTTGCCGATCAGCAATTCTTCTTTGGTAAAGGAGCTGGTGGTCACCCAACCGGCTCGGCTGTGTTATCGGATATTGCGGCACTGCGTTATGATTATCAATATGAATACAAAAAGGCGAAGTCTAAGAAGGACTTAACCTTTACTAATGATATTGAGATCAATATCTATTTACGTTATGAAGACGATGATCTGGTAGAGGCTTTAGGCTTTGAATACATTCATGAGCGCTACCTATCGGGCAATTATAAATTTGTCATCGGAAAAATCAATCTCCAAAAACTGATCGACAATCAACATCGAATATTAAACGAAGGAGCTTTTATAGCGTTTGCCGATCAGTTGAAAGGGGTAACATTAGCTCCGGCGAGAAAACAAGCAGAAGCAGTTTTGGAATAAATAACTTTCGGCTGTAAAAAATTAAGGCTCCCAATCGGGAGCCTTTTTAGTTAGTTTAAATTTATTCGTTTCAATAACTCAGAAGAGTTCGTAATAAAAACAAATGAGCTAATTGGCATTTATTATACCTTTTTCTGTTTTGTATGCTTTGATTAACTTATCTATTCTTCCCAATTTGTATTCTTTACTTTTGATTTTTTCTACTAAATCAGGTGAATCACCCATTGCATTACACAGCACCTCAATAAAATTATCTTTAGTAATTTCTTTCGAATCATCTACGGATGCACCATAATAGTACTCAATATCAATATCATTATCAGTACCGTTTACCGAATGATAGCCATGTGAATAAATTTTTACGGACGAGGCGTTTAATTCCACCGAATAAAATAAGGCAGTGGTGTCCGGTTTACCCTTTTTTTCATTTATAGAAAGATTTACCACAAAGCTATCAGCTTTCGCTGCCACAGATTTTACGGCAATAGCCTCTATTACTTTGGCTTCGCTTCCAGAATTGATTTTAAACTTAAAAGTTGAAATTTTTCTTTTTCGCGAGCCAAGAATTGACCAGGTGTCTTCAGAGACATTGTTAATTTTTACGAGCCCAATATGTTTGGTGCCTTGTAAGTCATAATAGCCACCATCTGTCCATTTTTGCGCTTTTGCAGCAAAACTAATTAATAAAAATAACGAAAAAATAATAATAAAACGTGATAAATTTAGGTATCTCATTGGGCCAAGATATAAAATATTAAATTACCGACTATATTATATGGTTCTATCAATATCCCATTGCTCGAGGTAATCAGCTACGCGACGCAGGAATGATCCGCCTAAGGCACCGTCCACTACGCGGTGGTCATAAGACAAGGACAGGAACATCATATGCCTTATAGCGATCATGTCGCCCTGCTTCGTTTCAACTACGGCCGGCTTCTTTTTAATAGCGCCCACGGCCAATATGGCTACTTGCGGCTGGTTAATAATAGGCGTTCCCATTACATTACCAAATGAGCCTACATTGGTAATGGTAAAGGTTCCGTCTTTGACATCATCGGGCTGCAGTTTGTTGTTGCGCGCACGATTGGCCAGATCATTTACTGATTTAGTTAATCCTACCAGGTTCAGCTTATCCGCATTTTTAATAACCGGGACTATCAGGTTACCGCTTGGCAAAGCTGTTGCCATACCAATATTAACATCAGCTTTTTTGATGATCTGGTATCCGTTTACCGATACATTAACCATAGGCATATCTTTTATTGCCCTCACTACTGCTTCAATGAATATCGGAGTAAAGGTGATCTTCTCTCCTTCCTTTTTCTCGAATGTTCCTTTGATCTTTTCACGCCACAACACCAGGTTGGTCACATCAGCTTCCACAAATGAAGTTACGTGCGGTGAAGTTTGTTTGCTCATCACCATATGATCTGCAATCAGCCTACGCATTCTGTCCATTTCGATGATTTCGTCTCTTCCAGATGCAGAAGTTGCAGGAACAGAAAATGGTTTATCTTCAAATATCGGCTCCTGTGCTTTATAAGCGGGAGCTTCAGCTCCAGGCCGATGTACTTCCTGTATAGGCGGAGTATAAGATTTTTGTTGCTGTTCAGTGTGGGCTTCAGAAGACGCGGGGCCTTGCAGATAGTTCAGAAGGTCATCTTTTGTTAAACGGCCTTCCGCTCCTGTACCAGGTATTTTATCCAATTCTTCAATGCTGATTCCTTCCTGCGTAGCAATGTTCTTTACTAATGGTGAGTAAAATCTTCCTGAGCCTTTACTTTCTTCGGCTTGTTTAACTTCCAGTTGATCCAGTCCAGGTATCGACTCAGAGATAACAGACTCATTAGGCGCCTGTTCAGGTATATTGATCTCTTGTGGCTCAGTAGTTGCGACAGTGGCTACTTCTGCTTCGTCACCACCTTCTGTTTCAATAATAGCGATCACTGCGCCAACCTGAACTACTTCATTTTCGCTGCAAAGTTGTTGTATTAATTTTCCTGAAACCGGCGAAGGCACTTCGGAATCAACTTTATCGGTGGCAATTTCCATTACCGCCTCATCCGCTTCAATATAATCGCCTGTATTTTTATTCCATTTGATTATGGTAGCTTCAGCAACGCTTTCGCCCATTTTCGGCAGTAACAGTTGATATCTGGCCATATAGTTCTATATAATTTGGTCAAAATTAGTTATTAGTTTTTGAATTCCTCAAGCAATAAATGCAGCATGTTCAAAGCGGCAATAGCCGTCCTTTCTATATTTTGGATACGTTTATTCCCAAACTGGAACTTCTTAGTAATTGTCTTTTCCGTATTGGCCACTCCTATCCACACAGTTCCTACTGGTTTTTCCGGAGTGCCACCATCAGGCCCGGCTATACCCGTTACAGCAACAGCATAATCTGATTTAAAATTCAGCAAAGCCCCCTGCACCATCTCAGTCACTGTCTCCTGGCTCACCGCTCCATATTGCCATAATGTTTCATTCTTCACTCCCAGGATGCTTTCTTTCAACTCATATGAGTACGAAACCGCGCCGCCAAAAAACACTTTTGAAGAACCTGCATGTTGGGTAATCAAATGTGCAATGTATCCGCCTGTACAGCTTTCTGCGGTCGATAAAGTAAGCTCTTTTTCAGCCATATAATTTAATATAGCCTTTTCAATCGCGATATCTTCTTCAGCTACAATCGATCTTCCAACGCGTTCAACGATCCTTCTGGCAAATGATTCAACGTCATTTTTCAATAAGGCTTTATCCTTACCGTATCCGCTTAAACGCAAACGTACCTGTCCAAGTTTAGGTAAGTAAGCTAATTTTATATAAGATGGTAAATCGTTCTCAATGTCCGCTATCTTTTCAGCCAGGTATGATTCCCCCTCACCTGCTGTCAGAATTGTCTTATGAATGATAATAGGAAGCGCGAAAGTTGCTTTAAGCTTTGGTATTACCGATTCTTCCATCATATACATCATCTCATGCGGGACACCTGGCATCGACATGAATACTTTGCCTTCATAATTAAACCACATCCCCGGCGCTGTGCCATTGGCATTTAATATTACTTCGCAGTTTTCGGGCACAAGGGCTTGTTGCCTGTTTACCTCCAGTAATGGTTCTGAGACACCGCGCAAACGCCTGAAAATTCTTTCTACATTTTGCAGCGCATCTTTATTCTCGATCAACCCAACACCAAAATATTCTGCTAATGTTTTTTTGGTGATATCGTCTTTTGTGGGGCCAAGACCGCCGGTGATCAGGATAATATCTGCCCGTTGATAAGCCTCAGCAAGGGCATTAAGAATATGTTGTCTATCATCGGATACAGAAGAGACTTGTTTGACCTGAATTCCGATAGCGTTCAGTTTCTGCGCAATAAATGCCGAATTAGTGTCGACGATCTGGCCAATTAATATTTCGTCGCCAATAGTTATTATTTCAGCTAACATGCCGCAAAGTAAGCAATTTTATTGGTTAGGATTGTAATACTGATTGCTGGTGTAATCACTTCGTTTGGTCAGTTTCAGATCCTGTAAAATTGCTGCTTTCACACGCAGTGTGACATTGTATGATTTATAGTATCCAAAAGGCAGCCATTGCATAGATAGGTCCCAGCAATGTAGGTCGCGATAAATACCGAAGGACGTTGCACTACTTAGTTTGCTCGCTCTTAAGTCGTAGTTGGTAGTATATTGCACCTTCCATTTGGGTGTAATACTTACGTCCCCACTTATCTGCACTGTATTAGCCACATAAGTAGAAATATAAGAGTTATTATAACTGAAGCTATAATTTACGGATAAATTCCATGGCACATTAAAGTCCACATAAGCGCTTGGGTCGCTGTTCAGTAATGCCAGTTTAGCGGCCTGTTCGGGATTCATGTTCTGCAATGTACCCGGCTGAGGCGTCTGGGCGTTTTGGGGTTTAAATATTGCCGGATTCAAACTCGCACTTGCAGATACGTTAAATGATGTTAAAGTCGGGAATTTACCATCCTGGAAAGTATAGCGGTTAACAGGCACTTTATACCTGATAATAGAATTGTTACCAATGGAGTCGCGTACCTGCGTGACATATGGATCTAACGTTCCGCCAATCGATATATTCAACTTTTGTTTAAACAAAGCGGTGTGGCCTGAGAATTGGATAGCCGAAAGCTTAAACGAGTCGGCGGCAAAGTTGTAAAAGGTAGAAATATTAAAACCTTCGAGTATTTTTATTTTTCTCGGCGTGCCGGATGTATCTGTGGCTTTAGCCCGCATTTTAGCTTCAATATTATTGTCGATGGTCAGGCCCAATCCAGCGGTTCTACCCGCCGACGGTCCTCCATATACCGCATTCTGAAAAATAGAATATTTCTGGTAACTGATCGGATAAGGTACGGTAGCAGAACTGATGGCATATTGATAGTAACCAAAAGACGGATCCGAAAAATCCGGATGGTAGCTAAAACTCAATGATGGCGTAGCCACATACCTGATTGCTTGCAGATTACTGTTTTTGAAAGAAAGCGTACTATATATTTTTGTTGATAAGGAAGCACCCAGATTATATTGTCCGGCGCGTTTAAAACCGCTAATTGTATCAAACACCAGGGAGTCGTGGCCCGGAACGCTGCCTCTTGCAAAATGTTCCTTATAATGTTGTAAATACCACCATTCCTGGTAGTTGACATTGGCGCTGAACTGGAAGTATTTAAATAAGTTCTGATTAAAGCTTATAGGAATATTATGCTGAAAGCCGTTCTGAAAACGTTTTTTAAACGTTTCACTTTTAAACAGTTCCGCTTCCGGCACTGCAGTTACTTTATTGGTTCCCTGTAAACTATATCCTACAGTGATCTTTTGATACCATTTCTGTGTACTCACGCGCTCTTTGGAATCAAAAGGGCTAATAGTAGCCATATTGAAGTTAAAAGTCGGAAATTCCAGCGTCACTGTTTTATTAACCAGATCCTGGCTTTGTGAAAGATTAGCCGTCAAGTTAAATGGCGTGCCGGCCCAGGTTTTACCATAAGCAATACTTGAACGCAGACTACTTGAAGTAAGGTTGTTCAGGTTATAACCCTCCGTAGCGGGGTTGTGCCTGAAAAAGCCGGATGTACCCGCGTTAACCGATGCACTAAAAGTGGTTCCCGGATGTGCATTCGAGTTTGTACTATGCGACCAATCGATATGGAAGTCTTTATTTGGCGCGTCACCGGGTAAGCCATAATTAGTAGAGCTATAACTCAAAGACAATGTTCCCGAATATTTGTAACGGCTCAAATATCTTGCGGAAGTATTTACCTCATATGATCCTTTGGAGTAAAGCGTTCCGGTATTTGTAAGGTCGATATAGTCATTCAGGGCGAGGTAATAACCAAAGTTTCTTAAATAAAAGCCTAATTTCTGATCCTCACCAAACGTTGGGATAATGACACCCGATGACTTTGAGTCAGGTTTGGGAAAGAAACCAAACGGAATAGCCAGTGGCAATGGGATGCCCTCGATCTCAAGAAAAGCCGGCCCGGAGATAATCCTGTTCTTTTCGCCGATACCCTTGGTAATAACTATGCCAAAATGCGTCTCGGGGTAAGGAAGGCTACAGGTACTGAAAATAATATTACGATATGCAGCTTCAGTCTCGTTTAATTTCTTAACCTGGCCACCAGTAATAAAATTACCCTCCTGCTCGGACGATGCATTATATATTTTACCTTTTTTGGTTTCGTAATGAAAATATAGGGAGTCGGAGGTTACCGGTTTATCTTTCCCTTGCTTGGAAATCGGTCGTCCGATATATCTTTTTGTAAGCGGGTCTATCTGCCCGCTGGAAAAGATGACTTTATTCTTTTGGTCTACTCTTATATAATCGGCGTCGAGTTCAAAATCCTCATAAGTTACGCGCGCCCGACCATACAAGTATAAAATCTGGTGCACATCATCATATCGTGTAGAATCTTCGGCATGGGCTGTAACAATTGACTTTAATCCACCGTTCTTCTTAGTAGTATCATTTTGGGCTGTGGATGTTTTTGCTCCTTTAGGTTGCTTCTTATTATTTCTGAGAAGTTTTTTATCGCGGATGGTATCCAGCTTAATAATAGTGTCTGTAACCGGTTTATAGCTTCCGAAATTGCTAACCTTTGCAGATGCTATTGCGTTTACCGTTGAAATAATTACAAATAGAAAAAACAGGCTTACGAATTTCAAAATTGAATATGAATAGTATTTTTGCAGGTATAGTTAACAGCGTTCAAAAATAATGAAACCATCAGATTATTCAGTACGAATTGCAATGAATAATCTGATAGCTTCATCACAACTAAAAAACAAATAATATTTGATGAAAAATAAGGCATTGAAAAGATTGATTTACGGTTTATTGGCATTTGTCACTTCGCTACCTCTATTCTCCTTTAGATCAGTTACTCACATAAAAAATATTCCCGCTGATAGTACATTCAAACTCAAGACCATCATTGTTGATGCGGGCCATGGAGTGCGCCCTGAAGGCGCTGTAGGGCATTTTTCTCCAGGTGCATCCGGTTCATATTCTCATGAGAGAGATGTAACGCTTGCTATCGCTAAAAAATTGCAAACCGCGATCGAAAAAGAGCTTGGGGGCGTAAAAGTGGTTCTGACCCGAAAAACGGAGGAAGATGTTTCCTGGCAGCACCGTGCTGACATTGCCAATGAAAACAAGGGTGATTTATTTATCTCATTACACTGTAATTCACTGGCTCCAAGACGTATAAGAGAAGTGGTGGGCCATAAACATCACAAACCTGTGTATCGAAGCGTAGAGGTTCCAGATAGATCAGGCAAAGGCGTATTACTATTGGTATATGGGTTTCATCGCACCAAAGAAGAAGAAAATGCAATAAAGAATACGCAGATAGAAGAAGATTCGGACATGAATCAAACCAGTGCAGATGCTAACGATCCGCTGACTATGATCCTGATCAACGACTACAAGACCAAATTCCGCAAGCAAAGTATCCACCTTGCCAACCTGATCAACAGTGAGTTTGTTGAAGATGGCAGACGAAGTGAAGGTATCCGTGAGCAGGGAGTTCTGGTATTGTGCCATAGCGCGATGCCCGCTGTATTAGTGGAAACCGGTTATATTAATAACCCGGATGATGAGGCGTTTTTGAACTCTGAAAATGGCCAGAACGAGGTGGTTGATGCTATTATAAGAGCATTAAAGAGCTATAAAGACGAGATAGAGCAAGTAGCAAAATAATTATGTTTAGATTTGGGACGTAAGATTTGAGATAGGGTTACAGAAGATTAATAAATCCAAACCTATTTGAGTCTCATATCTCAAATCTCACATCTAAATCTACCATATGAAAATATCAAACGAAACAAAAATAGGCATATTAACCGCACTGGGAATTACAATCCTGATACTAACGTATAGCTATCTGCGCGGTAATGACGTTTTTTCAAGCACCAACAAGTTTTACGCCATTTATGACAGCGTCGAAGGCCTTTCTGTATCCAAACCGGTGCTGGTGAATGGTTTTCCCATTGGACGGGTATCTAAAATGGATTTGCGCCCTGATGGCAAAACGGTTGTTCAATTTAAGATAGAGCCGAAGTATAACGTTCCTAATAACACCCTTGCAAAATTAGTGAGCACCGATCTATTAGGCACCAAAGCCATCGTGTTTGAAATGGGAAACAGCAAAGTATATGCTGAAGACCAGGATACTCTAAAAGCCGATATACAGGGCAGTCTGGCGCAAAGCCTGCAACCAATACAAAAGAAGGCTGAACACCTGATCAACAAACTGGATTCATCCTTGGCAGCGGTTAATAAAATTCTAAACCCTGAGTTTCAGAAAAATGTTGACAGAAGCTTTCTGAGTATCGCTAATTCCTTGCAAACTTTAGAAGGGACTACCAAAAAGATTGATGCACTCGTTGCAGCGCAGAGCAATCATATAAACGGCATAATGACTAATGCTGAAGATGTTTCCACTAATCTTAAAACAAGTACTTCGCATTTGAATGCTATTGCAACCAACGCCGAAACTTTAAGCCATGACATGGCCAATGGTAACATCAAGCAAACCCTGGATAACGCCAATAAAGCTGTTTCCGACCTGCAGGCTGCGATCAGTAAGATTAATAATGGCCAGGGCTCAGTAGGTTTGTTGCTAAATGACGACAAGCTGTATAAAAGTCTGAATGATGCATCAGCCAATCTGAACGCTTTATTTATCGACTTGAAAGCACACCCTAAACGCTACGTTAGCTTCTCAGTATTCGGAAAAAAAGACAAATAGATGTGCAAATGCGAGGATGTGCAAATGGCTAATTATGCGCGACGTAGTCTTTTTCATCTGCACATCTGCAAATTTGCACATCCGCACATTAATTATGATTCAATCACAAAAGTCTTTCCCTCAACTGCTAGTTCCGTTTCTGGGAACACACTAATTGCCTCATCTAAAAGCTCTGTTAATGTTTTATAACGGGCCGAGAAATGTCCGATCAGCAACTTTTTAGCACCGGTTTTTAACGCTACTTCTCCTGCCTGTAATGCAGTGGTATGAAAGGTGCTTTGTGCTCTGTCCAGCATGCTATGCAGAAAGGTTGACTCGTGATACAGCAGATCAACATTGCTTATCTGGTCAAAATAACTTTCATCATAAATTGTATCTGAGCAATAGGCGTAGCTCTTAGGCTCCTTCGGGTTATTGGTTATCTCCCAGTTTTTATAAACCGTACCATCGGGAGCGATATAGTCCGCGCCCTTTTTTATTTCCGAAAACTGATTGATCGGGATATTCAGTTCAACGATTTTTTCCTTGATGATCTTTTTGAGCCGTTTCTTTTGTTTGAATAAAAAGCCGGTTGTTGCGATTCTATGGTCGAGCGGAATGCTCTCCACTGTTATATCGGTTGTATCTAATATCAACTCGGGTCCATTAGTATGCGTGGCAATAAATTCGAGTGGATACTGCAGCGTAGTATCCGAATATTTCAGTTGCAGGTCAATAATCTCCTTTAACTCGGGAGGCCCAAACAATTTCAATGTCTTAACACGCCCGTTAAGGTGCATAGACGACAGCAAGCCAACCAGGCCCAGGTAATGATCGCCATGAAGGTGGCTGATAAAGATATGGTCAATACGACTGGCTTTTACATCAAAACGCAGCATTTGTTGTTGCGTGCCTTCGCCGCAATCAACCAAATATAAACGTTCGTTAATGTTTAGTATTTGTGCCGACGGGTTTCTGTTGTAGATTGGAGTTGCCGAACTGCTGCCAAGTATTGTTACCTCAAACTTCATATCGGGTAAACAACATTGGATTTTATTTTGCTTCCTTCTTTAACTGTTTTTCTACTTCTTCCATGAAAACAAGGTCAATCGCTTCTTCGGTGGTCGGAACAATAGAAAGTACGGAATCAAGCTGGGATATTGCGATCAAACGAGCTACGGCATCATTTAAGCCGGAAAGAATAAAAACACCAGATGCATTTTTGCACAAACGGTGACCAACTAGTAAGCTGCTCAAGCCTGATGAGTCAGCAAATTTTATCTGTGACAGGTCCATGATGATATTTCTCTGCCCTTCAGTATTGATCAGAATCAATTCAGATTTTAGTTGAGGAGTTACCAACGAATTCAGTTTGGATTCGTTCAACTTCAACAAAACATATTTGTCGTGCTTATCAACAGTAAATTTCATCTTGTGTTAATTATGTTACTAAGATATAATTTTTTAAATACAATAAAAAATTACAAAGCTATGAGGGCGTTATTTATTGACCCTTCAACCCTGTTTAATACAGAAGCATTATCAGACTTAACAAAGTTTTCACCAGTAATTTGTTCAAACAGCTCGATGTAACGATCTGATATAGATTTAACTATATCTTCAGTCATTTCTGGAACCACCTGCCCTTCTTTACCCTGGAAACCGTTTTCAATCAGCCATTTTCTTACAAATTCTTTTGATAACTGCTTTTGAGGTTCATTTGTTTGCTGGCGATCTGCGTAACCTTCTTTATAAAAATATCTGGAAGAATCCGGTGTATGTATCTCGTCGATCAGATAAATCTTATCATCGGCTTTTCCAAATTCGTATTTAGTATCTACCAGGATCAAACCTCTCTTTGCTGCTATTTCTGTACCGCGCTGATACAAAGCATGCGTGTATTTCTCTAGCTGCGCATAATCCTCAGCTGAAACTATTCCACGCTCCAGGATTTGCTCTTTAGAAATATCCTCATCGTGACCAACCGATGCTTTTGTAGTTGGTGTAATGATCGGCGCAGGCAATTGGTCGTTTTCCTTTAATCCTTCAGGTAAACTCACTCCGCATACCTCTCTTTTACCCGAACTATATTCACGCCATGCGTGCCCGGCCAGGTAACCGCGAATCACCATCTCTACTTTAAACGGATCACAAATACGACCTATGGTTACACTAGGATCAGGAACAGAAACCACCCAGTTTGGCACGATGTCGCTGGTGTCATGTAAAAATTTGGCGGCGATCTGGTTCAACACCTGCCCTTTATAAGGAATCGGCTCAGGTAAAACCACATCAAAAGCCGAGATGCGGTCGGTAACCACCATGGCCAAATATTTATTATCTATGGTATATACATCCCTAACTTTTCCTTTATAAAAGTTGGTCTGCTTTGGAAAATGAAAATGTGTCTCTTTTATTGCGTTCATTGTTAGTTAATTAGAGATCAGTTAATCAGTTAACCAATTATCTGTTACAAACTTGATGATTATTGAATAGCAAAACAACTAATCTCTAATCATTGGTTAACTAATCACTATTACTGTATATCCCCGTAGGCCTCTAATATGCGTTTTACCAATTTGTGGCGCACTACGTCCTCTCCAGTCAGGTAGATCAGCTCAATACCTTTAATATCTGTTAAAATTCTTAATGCAGTATGCAAACCAGATTGTTGTTTTTTAGGTAAGTCGATCTGCGTTACGTCGCCGGTTACAATAAATTTAGCAGATGGCCCCATACGGGTCAAGAACATCTTTAACTGCATATCAGTGGCATTCTGAGCCTCGTCCAATATCACAAAACAATTATCCAGCGTACGGCCCCGCATAAATGCCAATGGCGCTATTTCTATTGTGCGGTTCTCCAGGTATACCTTTAATTTTTCTGCCGGGATCATGTCATCCAAAGCATCATACAAAGGCCTCAGATATGGATCGATCTTTTCCTTCAGATCGCCTGGTAAAAAACCGAGGTTCTCCCCCGCTTCTACCGCGGGACGGGTCAGGATAATACGTTTTATCTCTTTGTTCTTTAAGGCGCGAACGGCCAATGCGACAGCTGTGTAAGTTTTGCCGGTACCAGCTGGGCCGATTGCAAACAGAATATCGTTTTTATCGATGCCTGTCACCATCCGTTTCTGGTTGGCCGTTCTTGCTTTTACCAATATCCCGTTCGGGCCAAACACCAATACCTCACCTGTTGTCGATTTATCGTTTACAGGTTCGGGCGCTGCATTGGATGAAGGTTTTGAACCTAAAATCCTTTCCAGGTCAGTGATGTTCAGGTTCTCGAATTTTTCGACGTGGTTGAGCAGATGCGTGAATTTTTCATCAAAAACCGTCAGTTCGTGATCATCGCCTAAAACCTTCAGCTCGTTACCTCGTGCAACTAATTTTAGCTTAGGGTACTGTTTTTTAATGATCTCGAAGTGGTCGTTATTCGGCCCCCACAGTACAGCAGGGTTAACGTTATCTATAGATATTTTAAGTTCGTTCAACAGTAATGAATTTATAGTTGCAGAATTTTTTATGAATTAAAAATTGAATATTTGTAGCATTAAATGCTAGCACAAGATTAGCAATAAATATTTAAAAAATTAATGGCAATAATAACTTTAACTACTGATCTGGGCGACAAAGATATTTACCAGGCTGCACTTAAAGGAAGTATTTTTAAATTGTTGCCAACCGTAAATATTGTTGATATAACGCATAGCGTAGCGGCATTTAACGTACAGCAAGCTGCTTTCATATTAAAGAACAGTTTCTACTATTTTCCCGAACAAACAGTTCACCTGATAGGTATAGATACCGTTTACAATTCTGACACCAAGTACCTGGCTGTCAGCTACAAGAATCATTATTTTGTAGGATCTGACAATGGCATATTTTCACTAATGTTCGACTCAGAGCCGGATGAAATGGTGGAGATCAACATTATGCAGGACCTTAAATTTCTGCACTTTCCGCTGGCTGATATTTTTGTTAAAACGGCCTGCCATTTGGCTGGCGGAGGGAAATTAAGCGAGATCGGATTGCCCATTGCTGCAATGGAAAAGAAGATGACCCTGCAGCCAGTTGTGGAAAAAAATATGATCAAAGGCGCAGTGATCTACATCGACTCGTTCCAAAACGTAATTACCAATATTACCAAGGAGTTTTTTAATAAAGTTCAGCAGGGACGGCAGTTTACCTTGTCCTTTAAACGCAATGAGACCATCAACCACATGAGTTGGCACTACAACGAGGTTCCCGAGGGCGAAAAGCTATGCTTGTTTGGAATAAGTGACCATCTGGAGATCGCTATAAACAAAGGGAACGCAAGCGGGTTATTAGGGTTGAACCTGGGCGACAGCGTTATCATCAATTTTGAATAATTGCACATGAAAAAACTTTCCGGATTTTGCGTTTTGTGTTTATTACCCGTACTTGTCTTTGCACAAAAATCAAACTCGGATTCTTTAGCATATCAACTGCAACGGGCTAAGATCAACCAGATGCTGGAGAATAGAAGACAAAAGTTCGGGCAATATGACCAGAGTCTGAAAATGCACACCGGAATTTTCGGGTTACAGACCAAAAAGGACATTCGCCGCTCAAATGATATTTTAATGGACATCGTTAAAACCGACGATGATATATTCCGTGAGCTTAAAATACTGATGGATTACCGTGTTTTCCAGCAGCAACAAGCGCAAACCCACTCAACAGAGTCGGAAAATGTGACATTGGCTTACATGAATACCATCAATCGGCTAAGGAACCAGGCAGATCAGCTAAAGCAAGAAGCGCAGCAAGAAAAAACACACCAACAGAACTTGTTACGTATCCTGATCGGTGTTGTAGTTCTCCTATTTGTGTCAATTTTATATTTATTAAACAGAAAACGAGCAGCTAAGCCTTAATTTTGTGGCTTTTATAATTAGAAAATGGCAAGAGGAAGAAGTAGTCTGAATAGTGGTGGTAAACAGGGAGAAGAACTTCCCAAAGCCAAACTAACCAGGCAAACCTTAAAAAATGTTTCAAAACTTTTATCATATGTACGGCCGTACAGAGGCAAATTTATAGCGGCTTTATTTTTTCTGTTCCTATCCAGTTTGGTGGGTTTAGCTTTTCCGTCTTTTTTAGGAGGATTAATCGATGCTGCCCAGGGAAAACATACCAATAAATTTTTACCTGCTACAATACAAGGCATAGGGCTATTAGCATTGATTGTACTTTTTTCGCAGGCATTTGTGTCCTTTTTCAGAATACTTTGGTTTGTCCAGATTGCAGAACGTTCACTGGCTGACATCAGGCGCGATACCTATTTTAAGCTGATCACACTGCCGATGGATTTCTTTGCAAACCGTCGTGTAGGTGAATTGAACAGTCGCATATCCGCGGATTTATCGCAGATACAGGACACCCTGACCACTACCCTTGCGGAAATAATCAGGCAGTTGGTTTTGCTTATTGGCGGGATTACTTTTCTGGCAATTGTATCAATCAAACTAACACTGTCGTTACTTGTCGTATTGCCGGTACTTGTAGTTACTGCCGTGCTTTTTGGACGATTCATCAGGAAACTTTCAAGGAAAGCCCAGGATAAGCTGGCTGAGTCGAACACAATTGTTGAAGAGACTTTACAAGGTATAGCCAGCGTTAAGGCTTTTGTAAATGAGGCATATGAATCAAGCCGATATAGTAAAAACATTCGCGAAGTAGCAAATATTGCCATTAGAGGGGCAAAATACCGAGGTTTGTTCGCGTCCTTCATCGTATTTGGCATGTTTGGTGCTATCGTGGCGGTAATTGCTTACGGCTGTTTATTGGTAAGTCACCATGAGCTTACGGTGGGCGAGTTATTCAAATTTGCTTTATATGCCGTATTTGTTGGCAGTGCTATGGGTAGTTTTCCGGAACTATACGCTAACATACAGAAGTCAGTTGGTGCCAGCGAACGTGTATTAGAAATATTGGGCGAAAAAGGTGAAGATATTTCTATCGATTATGCTGAAAACGAAATCAAACAAAATATTGAAGGAAATATTGCTTTCGACAATGTCAACTTCCATTATCCCTCACGCCCTGAAATTGAGGTACTAAAAGACGTGTCCTTTGAGGCGCAAACGGGGCAAAAAATTGCAATCGTTGGCCCAAGCGGTTCGGGTAAGTCTACCATGGCTTCGCTGATATTACAGTTTTATCATCCGCAAAGCGGGACTATCATGTTCGATCACAAATCATCGAATAAATATAGTCTAACCGACATACGCAACCAGGTAGCAATTGTACCGCAGGATGTGATGCTGTTTGGTGGTACTATCCAGGAGAACATTGCGTATGGAAAGCTAAGCGCTACCAAAGAAGAGATTATCAAAGCCGCGCAGCGCGCTAATGCAGATCAGTTTATCATGTCGTTTCCGGAAGGCTATGATACCGTTGTCGGAGAGCGCGGTGTAAAGCTTTCGGGCGGACAAAGGCAGCGCATCGCCATCGCACGGGCGTTGTTAAAGAACCCGTCGATCTTGATTTTAGATGAAGCTACTTCTTCCCTCGACTCTGAATCGGAGCGCCTGGTGCAGGATGCCCTGGAAGAATTAATGAAGAACCGTACCTCTATTATTATAGCCCATCGTTTGTCCACTATACGCGAAGCCGATAAGATCATCGTGCTCGAAAAAGGCAAAGTGATCGAAAGCGGAAACCATGAAGAACTGATCGGTAACGAAAATGGTCTGTATCGGTATTTAAGCCAGTTGCAGTTTGAAGCGTGATTAAGTTTTACGTTGGACGTTCTACGTTGAACGTTTAAAATCACGTCAATAAATATTAATTTGCACATAAAACGTAGTACGTAAAACGTATAACCTTACGAATGAAACTAACCATACACGGCGCCGCCCGGCAGGTGACAGGAAGTATGCACCTGCTCGAGGTTGACCAATATAAAATACTGATAGATTGCGGACTGGATTATGAAAAAGACCGCAGCATTCAATCGAATGAGAATTTTCCGTTCGATCCAACGGAAATTGATGTGGTTGTATTAACCCACGCGCATATAGACCATTCCGGTAATTTACCTACGCTGATCAGGATGGGTTTTGAAGGGCAGATACTATGTACCCCGGCCACAGCTGACCTGACTGAACTTTTGTTATTTGACTCAGTGAATATTTTCATGGGGAAGATCAACAAAAGCCGCAAGCACAACCGTAAAAAAAACCACCACCCTACTCAGCAACCCTTATACCTGCAAAAACATGTGATGGATACCATAGAACGATTTGTGACGATAGGATTTAATCGTCCATTCCGCATTAATGGGAATATCGAATTGACCTTTGTATCCGTGGGCCATCTGTTAGGAGCTGGTGCCGCCGTATTTAAGATAAGTGATCACGGTGAAGAAAAAACGATTGCTTTTACCGGCGATATAGGCCGTAAGAATTATCCCGTGCTCGATGATCCGCAAGACTTACCACATGTGGATTATTTGGTGACAGAGTCTACATACGGCGGGCGGATGCATACAAAAGATAAAACCGTTGAACAGGCGTTGATCGAAACGATAGAGAAAGCCTGCATAAAGGAACAGGGCAGATTAATCATCCCTGCATTCAGCATTGGCCGCACGCAATCACTGGTCTATTCACTAAATAAGATCTTCACAGAGGGTTTACTACCACCTGTAAAGGTATTTGTAGACAGCCCGATGGCTGTAGCTGCTACTGATATCTTCAGAAAGCACCATAATCTGGTTAATGAAGATGCCCGCAAATTCTATCAAGCCAAGGGTGACGAGTTTGAATTTGAGAACCTGGTTTATATAGAATCATTGCAGGATAGTCGCCAGGTATCTAACTACTTTGAGCCCTGCATCATCATCTCATCCGCAGGCATGTTGGAGGGCGGCCGTATTCAGGATCACCTGTATGAAAATATTCAAAATTACTACTGTACTATTTTGTTTATCGGCTATTGCGCTAAAGGAACTCTAGGTCACCGGTTACTTCGTGGCGACCCTATCGTTTTCATAAAAGACAGGGAACTATCGGTATATGCCACAATCAAGCAAACAGATGTTTTAAGCGCCCACGGCGATCATGAAGATTTGATGAATGTTGCCCGTCAGCAGGACAAGGATAAACTGAGAACCATTTTCCTGGTGCATGGCGAAGAAGCCAGCATGCAGGCTTTAGCAGAAGGTTTGGAAGAAGAAGGCTTTCCGGTGTCTATCCCGGAAAAGGATGTGACTTATACGCTCTAACAGCTTCGCTATTTTTAGTAACTTAGTAGTAGCCTTTAAAGTCTTATCATATGGTAACAGAAGAGGAACTTCAAGAACGATACGCTCAATTCGACACACCATCTTTACTTGAAATAGTTTCCAACAAATCGGGATTTACTGAATTAGCCAATTCGGTGGCTTTGAAAGAGCTTAGAAGGAGGAAAGTACCTGAATATGAAATTCGGAATTACAAACCTATTTTAGTAGAGAAGATAAATCCTTTGACCAGGCAAAATTGTCTTATTGATTTAAATATATTCTATAAAATAATTTTCTACTTCGTTTTTATTCCAAGGCTTAGACGTTATTTCAGTTATAATTATAGCCCCAAAGGCTATCTATTAAAACTCCATCAATCTTATTATTATTCAGTTGTAGGATTTTCTTTTTGCATTTTGTCATTTGCAATAATGGAATATTCAGGTACTAATATCTTTATATTATGGTGCCTGGGTTTTATTCCTGCATATCTTTTCGATATAGGTTTTAACAAAAACAGGCAAATAAAGAATTTGCAAAAAGCTTTGGATAACGATGAATTACCTTTTGGGTATGAAGTATAAAACAAAAACCCAGTCAAATTGACCGGGTTTAATGCAGTGCGGAAGAAGGGACTGTATTTGAACACCTTGAAGATATATTGCTGATAATTTTATGAGTACAATTTTCGCCTTTTGATTCAATTCGAGTAGTTCTCAGGTGCCAGGTAGGCGCGCGATTTATTCAAATTGACATTCAGAATAACCTTTGCACATTGAGCCTTTTGATAATCATTGAAATTATGATACACACGGGTAAAGCCTTACATCTTCATCCCCGCCATACTTCCCTGGTCGCTCCCGTTTCTGAATATGGCTTCACTGTTCAGTAAATATGCCCCCGAGGTTACAACGATCTCTCCGCTGCTTAGGCCTGAAAGCACGTGCATGTAATTATTACTGCCACTCCCAAGCTCAACCATGCGGGGCGAAAAACTGCCGTCGCTGTTTTTGATCCAAACCAGGCTTCCCTTTCCGCTGGTGATAACCGCGGAGGATGCAACTGCAAGTGTACGGTTTCCACCACCAAATGAAATATAGGCTTGCATACCCGGCCTGATCTGCCCATTGGCGTTTGGAATGGCTATACGTACCAATTCAACTTTCGAATCATTGGACAATTCAGGATTAATAAAGCCTATCCGGCCTTTTACAACCATGCCGTTCAGGTCTGGTAAAGAAACGGATACCGGATCGTACAATTTGAAGTCGCCACCCTCGCCTGCATAAAGCTGGGCTTCAACCCAAAGCGCGCTTAAACCTGCGACTTTTAATATCGTCGTTCCTTCGCTTACATAGTCCCCTTCATGCACGCCGATATCGGTTACTGTGCCGCCAACTGTACTGGCTATGGTCATTATAGGCGATACTTTCCTCGAGTGTTCCAGAGCGGTTACCTGCGTTGGGCTTAATCCCCAAAGTGCCAGCTTGTTTTCTGCAGCGCTGATCAAAGACCTATAGTCGACATCCGGGTTGTGCAGTTTTTGCTGCTGTTCTTTAGCCAATAGTAATTCCTTCTCGGCTTCCTGCAGATCCTCACTGTAAATGGCGTATACCGCCTGCCCTTTGCTGACCTGCTCACCAATAGCGCGAACGAACAACTGCTGAACGCGCCCAGATAACCTCGCGCTCAGTTCTCCGGCATTATTTTCATCAATAGTTACCGTTCCCGCTACCATTTTTTGTGCCCCTGTGTTTTCCTCGCGGACGGTGTCTGTTTGGATACCCGCTAGCTGCATCTGCGAAGCGGTTAACCTGATGCCTCCGGCTTCTTTGTTGTCACTTGCGGCCATCTCGACCTTGATGAGCTTCATTCCGCAAATGGGGCAATTGCCTGGATGGTCCTCGTGCACCTGCGGGTGCATCGAGCAGGTATAGTAAAAATTGTTTTTTACTAGTGCCTGCTTTTCGGTCGGCTGTTTCTTATGCCCGCAGCTGATTAATAGTACTATTCCAGCCAGCATTATTGCCATATATTTTAAAGGATTGATCCGTCTATTCATGACTGTTTATTTTAATAAAATCTTCACTATCCGCAAGGTACTGACCGTTAACCGCCACACTATCCGCGGCTGTCAGGCCACCGGTTATCTGTATTTCGTCCGCTTTTTGTGTACCTGTTTGCACCTGCTGCGCCTGGTAGGCATTCCCTTTTTTCAGCCAGGCAATTTCTGTATGTCCCAGGCCGATTACGGCGGTCCGCGGCAGCCAGAGGCCTGTCCGGCTACCGGTTGCGATCGACGCATGAACCAGGCTGCCGACTTTCATTTTATGAGACATATTGTCGAGATAAACACGGACGCTTGTCGCCTTATCGCCGGCTTGCAACGCAGGGACAATAAAGTTGACTTTCCCATTAACCGCCATGTCCTGGTCAGAAATATTGATGCTTACTGCTTGCCCTAGCTTTACCAGGCCGGCGGCGGATTGCCTTATTTTTAAAATCGCCCAAAGACGATGCGGATCGACGATATTTAACAGCGTTTGCCCTTTTTCTATATACATGCCCTCCTTTATGGCAAGCGGCAGGTTTTGCGCATAGTCTGTCGGCATACTTTCAGCCGATGTGCTCATTTGGCTATGCGCTACATCATGCACATGCCCGTCATAAGGGCTGTATAACGGAAGGGTGTAATATGCCCTTCTCGTTTTTTCGATTTCGGCGACCTTTGCTGTCGTCATTCCCAGCAGCAATAGCCTTTGTCTGGCAGCATGGATCAAGCCGGTTTCTGCGGGCGAGTTTTTGACGAGGTAAATTAAGTCCAGTTGTGCAGTGACCATGTCCGGACTATAAATATCCATAATGCGCTCCCCGCTATGAATGTCCTCGAAGGCATATTTAATATACAGCTTTTCAATCCGGCCCGAAAACCGGGCGGCAATATTGTTAAAGGTGCGGGTATCAAAATCCAGATAGCCGTCTGCTTTCAAGGTATCGCTTTCTGTCTTTAAAGCCGGTGAAACCGCAGGGACGCTTGAGACGACGGATGAATTGACCGGCATCAGTACGGTATGCAGATCAATATTGGTACCCTCGCTTGCCTGGCCTGTTTTTTTAATCAGCGTCATCCCACATATCGGGCACGTGCCCGGGTGATCCTCCAGCACCTGCGGATGCATCGGGCAGGTATATTGGACCTTTTTAACAGTTCCCTGTGCGTTATTTGGCTTTGGATGATTCATGCAGGCTGCCGGCAGGAGCAACAGCAGCACCACACTAATATTTTTCAATTTCCTTTTCATAAGCTACCTGTAAGTTTGAAATATCCTGTAAACGGTCAAGTGCTGTCATTCTTGCGGTCTGGAGGTCGCTGATACTGCTCAACACCGAAGGCAGATCGCCGGTGTTCTGGTCATATGCCTGCAAAGCTGTCTTATAACTGTTTTGCAGCGCCGGAATAATGTTATCCCGATAGTTATTGAATTGTTTCTTTCTACTGCTTATTTCAGCCCTGAGCGCTGCCAGTTGTCCTGCCGCCTGGTTCAGCATATCAAGCCTTTTTTGCTGCAACTCTTCCACCTCATAGCGAATGCCTTTTAAGTTTGCTTTATATTCCTTTGACGCCCAGGGCACGATTGGAATCGTCACCGATGCCATCAGGATATACTGATTTGGATAGCCGCCGTAGCTGAACATATGTCCGGCCTGCAGACCAAAATCCGGTTTGCCCATGCTCTGCTGCACCCTGGCATTCAATTGCTGTACATCGATGCTGCGGTCAATGCTTCTGATGTCGCTTCGTGAAACGGCAAGTGTCGCAGTATCTGCGGCTGCAGTTTGGTAATCTTTAATGGTGAAACTTGTATCTACCGCAAAAGGAGTAAGCTTATCGCGGTTCATTAGCGTGTTAAGCAGAATATTTCTTTGGCTGATGTTCGCATCAATTTGTTCCCTGGTGTTGTCCAGGTCATACAGCTGCGCTTTTGCTTTGTAGATATTGCTCAGTTTCTCCTTACCGTAGGTCAGCCTGATGTTCGCGTCCTTCAGCATATATTCCAGCAATCCTTTAGTATGCTGCAGCAAGGCCAGTTTTCTCTCCAGTATAACGCGTTCGAAGTAATATTGCCTCGCCTGCGCGAACAACTGATTTTTCAGTTCATTTTTGTCTTCGGCGGTTACCTTGGCTAAACTTTTCTGATAGTTTTCTTTCGCATGCAGTTTAGCTGGATTCGTAAACATTTGCTCGGCTTGTACCATAAAGGAACCAGTATTGGGATTGAGAGAGTACGGTGTCTGGTATTGGCCCGCGCTAAGCCTGGGCGCATCAAGGCTCTTGGCCCCGGATGCGTAGGAGTCCTGAGCATTGATCTGCGCATCATATGCCTTTACCGAAGGGTTTCTTGCTACTTGCGCAAAAACACTGTCTAATGTCAGCACCTGAGCCCGCGCAGACAATCCAAAACAGCTAAGCAAAAGGCCGCATATAATTGATTTCCTTGTTTCCATAGTCTTATTCTTTTACCTCCCGTACATCCAACTTGCCGAACTTCCTGAGTTCATATTCCTTGACCAGTAAAAAGATCAGCGGCGTTACCAATAAAATATGGGTAGATGATGTTAATACCCCGCCGATCATGGGGAGTACAATGGGGCGCATGACATCACTGCCCGTACCCGTCGCCCAAAGCACCGGTACCAAACCGAATAGGGCGACGCAAACCGTCATCAGCTTTGGCCGCAATCGCTTTACAGCGCCATTCATGACATAAGTGCGCAGGTCCGACCTGGTAATGGTTTCCCTGGAATTACCTTTTAACTTAACCAGCTGCTGCATGGCGTCGTTCAGGTAAATGACCATGACAATACCGGTTTCGACAGCAATCCCGAACAATGCAATAAAGCCTACTGCAACGGCAACCGACAAGTGCACGCCGAAGAAATACACCATATACGCTCCGCCGATGAGCGCAAACGGAATACTGATCAGGCTGAAAAATGCTTCACGAATGGAGTGGAAGGCAAAGTAGAGGCAAGCGAAAATAATGATCAGTACAATGGGCAGAATAAGCTTTAGGGTCCGTTCCGCGCGGACCAGGTTTTCATACTGGCCGCTCCACTCGATGTAGTAGCCTTTGGGCAGGGTTTTTACCAGGCCGCTCAGCTTTTGCTGTGCGTCGTTAACCGTGCTGCCGAGGTCGCGGCCCCGGACGTTAAACAATACTGTTCCGCGTAAGGCGGCATTTTCCGACTGGATCATAGCCGGCCCGTCCGTGATACGAATATCGGCTACAGTAGATAATGGTACTGGCCCGAAACCGGGGGTCTGAATCGGAATCCGCCCGATCTCATTCAGGTTGCGGCGGTAATCCTGCGCAAGCCGGACGCTCACACCAAAGCGCTGCCGGCCCTCAACGGTTGTGGTGAGGTTCATGCCTCCTAATGCACTTTCCACGACCTCGTTTACATCGTCGGCATTTAAACCGTAGCGGCCTATCGCGTCTTTGTTGATTTGTATATCCAGGTATTTCCCGCCAGTGATGGGATCGACATACAGATCTTTAACCCCATCAATACCCATCAGGGCTTGCTTCATTCTGTTGGCAAGCATATTGATGGTATCCAGGTTCTGTCCGTATATTTTCAGGCCGACATCTGTCCGAATGCCTGTTGACAGCATATTGATGCGGTTGATAATCGGCTGCGTCCAGCCATTTACTACACCGGGTATCTGAAGCTTGGCATTCAGCTCATTGATAATGCCTTCCTTGGTTATTCCTTTGCGCCATTCATTTTTCGGCTTTAACAGGACGATAGTTTCCGTCATACTAATCGGCGAGTTATCGGTAGCTGTACTTGCCCTGCCAACCTTACCTAAAACATTGGCTACTTCCGGTACGCTTTTAATGATCTTATCCTGTACCTGGAGCAGTTGTTTGGCTTGAGCATTGGAGACATCAGGCTGTGTTACCGGCATAAACAGGATTGTCCCTTCATCCAACGGCGGCATAAATTCGCTGCCAAGGCCGATCAATAACGGAATACTGATAATAAGCGCCAATATATTCAGGGCCAGGGTTGTTTTCCGCCAGGTCATACACCAATCCAATACCGGGCGATACAACTTTTCAAGAAAACGGTTCAGCGGATTCTGTTCGTCACTGCGCAGCTTTCCTTTCAGAAAAAATGAAATGAGAGCGGGAGCCAGCGTAACGGCAAGGATGGCGTCTATACCCAAAATAAAAGTTTTGGTCCAGGCCAGCGGCCCGAATAGCTTACCCTCTTGTCCCTGAAGCAAAAAGACAGGAAGAAAAGAAGCTACAATGATCAGCGTGGAAAAGAAAACACCACGGCCAACCTGTTTACAGGCTTTTTCGACTATGCCAAGTCTTTCTGGTTGCGGCAGCGAGCCAGCGAGGGCCAAATGCCTGTGCGAGTTTTCGACCATGACGATACCATTATCGACAATCACACCAATCGCTAATGCAATCCCTGTGAGCGACATGATGTTCGAACTGATACCAAAGGCATTAAGCAGGATAAAGCTTGCTGCAATCGTGATGGGTATCTGGATAATGATACTCAGTGCGCTGCGCCAGCTAAAAAGAAACATGATAACGATTAAGCTTACCGTGATCATTTCTTCGATCAGGGTGCGCTTGACTGAGCCGATAGCGTTCTCGATGAGTTCACTGCGGTCATACGCAATATGAAATGAAATGCCTGCCGGCAATCCTTTTTGCAGATCGGCCATTTTGTTTTTTACGGCATGGATCACCTGGTCGGCATTCTCACCATAACGCATGACCACGATGCCGCCGACCGCTTCGCCGTTGCCGTTCTCGTCAAATATCCCGAGCCTTTCATCGCCTCCCATCTGTACAGTGGCAATGTCTTTCACCGTTACAGGCACCGTATTGATTGCGCTTACCGGAATGTTTTCGACATCATGCCGGTTTTTGATATACCCCAGCCCGCGAACAATATATCCGGTACCGTTCATTTCAAACTTGCGGCCGCCGACATCGTTGTTATTGCTTTTTACCGTTCGTAGCACTTGTGACAGCGGGATTTTGTAGTAGGTTAGCTTGTGCGGATCGATGTTGACCTGGTACTGTTTTTCAAAGCCGCCAAACGAAGCGACCTCACTTACCCCCGGCACGGTTTGCAGTCCCAGCTTGACGTACCAATCCTGCAAAGCGCGTTGTTCGCCCAGGTCCATGCCTTTTGCATTCAGCGTGTACCAGAGAATGTGTCCAACGCCCGTGCCATCAGGCCCCAGTGTAGGCGTCACGCCTTGTGGCAATAGCCGCTGCGCATAGTTAAGCCTTTCCAGTACACGGCCGCGGGCCCAATAGATATCGGCTTTGTCATCAAAAACAATGTAGACAAAGCTCATCCCGAACATCGATGTGGCGCGTACCGCTTTTACCTTGGGGATGCCTTGTAAATTGCTGACGAGGGGATAAGTGACCTGGTCCTCCATGATCTGCGGGCTGCGCCCTTGCCATTCGGTAAATACGATCACCTGATTCTCCGACAGGTCGGGAATGGCATCAATAGGGTTTTGCTGTACGGAATAAAATCCCCAGGCGAATAGCCCCACCGCAAGCAGCAATACGATATACCTGTTTTTTAATGACAGGCTGATCAATTTATTAATCATCTTACATCATTTTGTGAGGCCCGCCGTTCAAATGCAGACGGGCTAATCGGATTACATTTTCATTTTGCCTGACGGTTTCTTTGTATCTGTCTTTTTAACCAGGGTCATCCCGCAGCCGGGCTTCGGACATTTGCCAGGTTTGTAGGCGATCACATCCGGATGCATCGGACAGGTATAAACGACTTTGGCAGGCTTAGCTTTTTTCGCTGTATCAGCTATTATTTTACCATAGTTTGGACTGGCCGCAAAAGTGCTTGCAGCAGTGAACAGGATGGCAGCAGCCATCAGCATTGGTTTTTTCATGTCTTTAGAAATAGATTTTTAATAAATAGCATCAGTTAATGCCTGATGCATGAGTTATGATGAAGATGATAATTGCTTATCTAACGGCCGCGGAACACAGCCTGAGAAGGGTCAAATCCGGTAATTGCAGTTAAGGATACATAAAGATATATCCGGCCCTGGTGGTGCATTGCTTTGATTAGCATCATTCCGTGTAATTATTGCAGGGACATGGAAAGGTAGCCACGTTATCGTAGCGATATTTGCCGGGAAGACTTTACCGAGTGCAAGTTTCGCTGAACTGACATGATTGTCTTTTATCTTGAAACTTACTTTTTCGGTCTTGCAGCACTTTTTGTTTGCTGTCGCTTGTCCGTCAGCATGCTTGCCAGCGCCATAAGAAAAGGTAACCGACGCTAATTTACCGCAGCAATAGAAACGCTCCGCGTCAACTCCTGCGCAGGATAAAAGGTAGATGACAACCAGTGCTATGAGGCTAATGCGTTTCACTATACGAAGATACTATATTATTTTACGCCTTTAAAAGGAATATTGTTGCTGCCAAAAATAACTGGAAATACTTTTGGCTGCTTACATGATTATGTCAGATTTTAATATAATTCTGGTTATATTTAGGTGTTAAGCCCTTTTAAAGCCATATTTTGGGTGTTCGGATTCCTGATAGCGGTTCCAGAAATGCACGTTGTTTTATATTTCTTCCGAAATTGAGTGAATTTTAAGTTGTTGATAATCAACACTAAATAAAAAATGGGAACGGTGTTCAAACCATTCCCATCTGGTGCGGAAGAAGGGACTCGAACCCCCACGCCTCGCGGCGCCAGATCCTAAGTCTGGTGCGGCTACCAATTACGCCACTTCCGCATTAGGATTTTTAAGAGCGGCAAAGATAATTATTTAAACGGATTTCACAGATTATTTTTCAGATTTCACCGATTGAGGCTCGTAATCAATTGTTTAAAATATTCAGGAGCTTGTAGTAATCTGCTTCCATACCAGGAAAAGAGTTCGCCATCCACTAATTGAATATTGGCATCTGGTACCAGGGCCTGAAATTCGGTAATATGCCTGTCGGTAAATGGATAGGGTTCTGATGAAAGGAACACCAAATCCGGATTGGCCTCTACTATCTGCGCCGGAAATACTTCGGGATATCTTTCTAGTTCAAAAGCATTCTTTAAGCCACATTTTTTTAGCATATTATCTATAAAAGTCCCCTTCCCTGCTACAATGTAGGGTTTACGCCATATCAGGTAGGCTACCTTTAAAGATGATGACTTGATCTTTAAATTATTGAAAGACCTAATTATAGTCGAAGTTATCTGAGTTGCTTTTTCTGTGCTATCGACGATCTGTCCCACTTTTTGGATCATATCGATAGCGTCTCCCAGATTGGAAATATCACTCATCCAAACCGGAAAACTTTGCGCCAACTCTTCTATCTGATCTTTTTCATTTTCTTCTTTATTGCCAATGATCAAATCTGGGTTTAGTTTTTTTATTTGATTGATATTTAGCTTTTTAGTTCCACCCACTTTGAGTCTGCGTTTGACTTTATCGGCCGGGTGAGTACAGAATTTGGTAATACCTATGATTTCCTCATCAAGCCCAAGATCAAACAGTAATTCAGTTTGAGATGGCACGATAGAAATGATCCTTTTTGGTGTAGACGGTATATCTACCGTACGTTTCATCTGATCTTGGTAAACGGACATGGACTATTAAAATGTTCGATTAATATACAACATTTCAACTTTACAATCTTCCAACTACTCATCCATTATAAATCTGGTATACTCCGGTTACTGTCCGGTTTTGTGCTGAACCAACCAATATGGTGGCAATTTTACGATCGATCATCAACTGTTCAGCCTGATGGATATATTCCTCCGGTTCCACAATAACCGGATTGACCGTCATCATATCATCGATATGCAATTGTTTGGTATCAGGATTACGCACTAATGCCCTGCGTAGATCGCCATCGGTTACAATACCCTCTACCCTGTCGGCTCTCCCGACAATAACCATCCCTAACTTTCCTTCTGACATACAAAGCAGCATTTCTGTAAACGAAGCGTTTTTATCAATAAACGGTAAGTTTTCTTTGCGCATCAAGTCCTTCACTTTTACCAATAATTTTCGGCCTAAACTACCTCCGGGGTGAAACCTCGCAAAATCTTCATGCTGAAACTGCCTGGCTTCCATCAGTGCAATAGCCAAAGCATCGCCCATTACTAAAGTGACCGTGGTTGATGAGGTGGGGGCTAATTCCAGTGGACACGCCTCGCGGGTAATGCACACATTTAAATTGTAATCACTGTTTTTTGCTATGGTCGAATTTGGGTTGCCTGTAACGCTGATGATTTTATTGTTATTCCATTTTAAAAAAGGAATGATCTTCAATATCTCGTCTGTTTCGCCAGAGTAAGAGATTAGTATAACCAAGTCATCATGCTCCACCATCCCCAGGTCACCATGAAAGGCCTCCCCGGGATGCAGGAAAAAGCTTGGAGTACCCGTGCTGGCTAGTGTTGCTGCTATTTTACGGCCTATTAAGCCTGACTTGCCAACTCCGGCAACGATGAGTTTTCCTTTTGATTCAAGTATAGCATTAACGGCCGCTGTAAAATCATCGCCAATGGAATTAGCGACTTCTTTCAGCGATTCGATCTCGATATCAAATACCCTTTTGGCAGTGTCCTTCATTTAGGTTGTACGTTATACGTTTAACGTGATACGTTTGGCAATTTTCTAATACGTACAACGTAAAACGTCATACGCAAACCTCTTAAACTATTAAAGCAAAGGCTTTATAACTTCTTCCAACTGGTGTAATTTCACCATGTTCGGGCCGTCGCTTAATGCGTTATCAGGGTCAGGATGTGTTTCCATAAAGTAGCCATCAGCGCCAAAAGCTTTGGCGGCTAATGCCATCATCGGAACAAAAGTACGGTCGCCGCCTGTTTTGCCGCCCGCCCCACCTGGACGCTGTACCGAGTGTGTACAATCCATACAAACAGGATGACCAAACTTTTTCATATCATAAATATTCCTGAAATCAACCGCAAGGTTGTTGTACCCGTACATGTTGCCACGTTCGGTTAGGATAACCTGTTCATTTCCCGCTTCAATTACTTTCTGTGCCGGGTAAAACATGTCTTGCCCCGAAAGAAACTGGGCTTTCTTGACATTCACAACCTTGCCTGTTTTTGCAGCAGCAACCAAAAGGTCGGTCTGACGGCATAAGAAGGCCGGTATTTGCAATATGTCAACTACCTCAGCGGCTATAGCAGCCTGGAATGGTTCATGAATATCAGTAGTAACAGGCAAGTTGAAGCGTTCTTTTATATTTTGCAGCATTTCCATACCTTTTTCAATGCCCGGTCCGCGGTAAGAATGGATTGATGTGCGGTTAGCTTTATCAAAAGAAGATTTAAAGATTACCGTTATTGGATACTTCTGCCCTATTTCGGCAACTTTTTCCGCAACGGTGTAAAGCAGGTCCTGGTTTTCCATAACGCAAGGCCCTAATATGAAGAATGGCTTTTGCCGTATCTGATCGTATAAACTCATGCACAAAGATGCAATTTTTTGGTTATACGTTAAACGTGTTAGGTTATACGTAAGGATGACGGTAAAAACGTAATACGTATCACGTAAAACGTATAACTTTGCTGATATGATCAATTACTTCGATTTCTACGGAATACCCGAATCCTTTCATCCTAATGTGGCGGCGTTAAAAAAGAAATTTTATGAGCTGAGCAAGCAATATCACCCAGACTTTTATGCCACGGATACGGACGAAAAACAGCAGGAAATACTCGAATTATCTACCATCAATAATAAAGCATGGCAAACACTGAGTGACCCGGCTAAACGGCTTGAATACATTTTACGTCAGCGCGAGCTATTAGTTGATGGTGCAAAACCTGCTCTGCCCGGCGATTTTTTGATGGAAATGATGGATATCAATGAGCGCCTGATGGAGATTGAAGATGCTGATCAATGGGCCGAGATCAACAATGAAGTGTTAGCAGTAGATGATGATATCAAACAGAAATTACACTCGCTAACAAAGGATTACCACGAATTGGATGATACCGCCAAAGAAAGTCGGCTGAACGAAATTTTAGATATTTATTATAGACAAAAATATTTGTTGCGTATTAAGGAGAGTTTGAATACATTTGCAGCCCGGTTTTGAACGAACTAATCCACCGTTCAGACCAAAAGAGGCCCAGATGGCGGAATCGGTAGACGCGTTGGTCTCAAACACCAATGGCTGCAAGGCCGTGCCGGTTCGACCCCGGCTCTGGGTACAAAGCCTCGATACTACGGTGTCGGGGCTTTTGTTATTAGAATGGGGTTCGAATCCCTTCTTCCGCACACGTCCTACGCACCGGTTAATTGGCTTTTTAATAAATTCTAATTCTGCTCATTAGCAGACCTTTTAAGGAACCTTTCAATCGCCTTCTGCAATACAGAAAAATCAAAAGGTTTAGAAACCACAGCATTCCACCCGTGGTAATCCCGCTCAAGTTCTGCTTTAGAATAGCCGGAGATCATAATCACTGGAATATCAAATGTAGCAGGATTACTTTTTAACTGCTGGCATATCTTATCGCCGTTCTCTTCGGGTAACTGGTAATCCAATAGGATCAGATCCGGATGGTATTGACTGAATGCCTTGAATATATTGTCGACCCGGGATAATGTAAATACTGTGTAGCCTTCTAATTCGAAATAGGTCTTGATCAGTTCAAGCAGGTCTTTGTCGTCATCAATAACAAGTAATCGTTTTTGCATATTACTATCTACAACATGGGCCGCGCCTGATTGTTTTGGTGAAGATATTAAGCTGGCTTGCTGAAATTACAGCTGCTTTGCAATGAAAAATTGACAATTGATTCGACCTTTCCACGGCGGGAACACCAGCCTCCTGGCAAGTCAGAGATATTCTATTTTTGTGCTTTATATAACGTTAACGTAGTAATTGATACTTATGGTTAAATCTCAATCTCGTATTTCATTTAATACATAAATGATGTATTTTAGAAAAAAATCTTATCACAATGATCGTCGTTTTCGGAACACGCTTTTGTGGGAAAGTGGCTGCTGTCAACAATCAATGGGTCGAATCAAAATTCTTTTCGGTCATGTTTATACCTATTTTCCCGGTAGGTTCAATGTTTGTAACTAACTCTGACTTCAGACGCCGCCAGGGTTTTACTATGGCAGTAAACGCTCAAAGTGTTAAAGCCGTATATGGCAGAATGTTTAGTCTTATATTTTCAGTATGGTTCTTATTTCTGGCTGCCGATAACTATGGCAGCTATGAGCAGGATATGCTGAAAATAACTATTTATCTGCTGCTTGGTCTTTTATTCGCAGGCTTATGTGCGTATTTTTATTTATATTATGGTAAGTCCGGTCCAGATGATATCGCATTACGAAACAGGATGGGTGCCCTTACGGGGTATTATGCTTTACCTCACTGGTTTGATTATGGCCAATTAAGAAATATGTTTGGTACTCTCGAATTAAAATATAAGCAGAAATATCCTGACAGTAATTGGAAAACTGATCTGCAAAGTGACGACATCGACCGGCATAAACATGTGCTGCTTTTCGGGCTGGCGTTGTTTAATTGTATGATATATGATATACCTGAAAATGATGAACTTTATGCTAAAGCTGATCAATTATTTTCATAAGAGCTACTCTTCTGCCCTTTCCGCAACCCGGATATAATACCCGTTAATATCAATAAAGACAAATTCTCGCAAACCGTAAGGATGTGTTCGCAAGATATCAGCAAATTCTATTCCTTTATCTTGAAATTCTTGAAATACCTGATCGATATTGTCAACGAACCACATCAGTGCCAGTCGGTTTTGAGGGCCGTTGTTGATGGTGTTTACCAAATCAGGGGCTTCGCCAAAAAGCAAGCGCATATCATCCCGTCGGATGCCCCCATCGGTTTCCTGTCCGTTTTTATCGATCCATGTCCATTCATCGTAGAAACCTAAAACATCACGATAATAGCTCAACGTTTCCCTGAGATTTTTTACAGGGAGATGCGGATTGCTTCTGATAAACTTCTTCGATTTCATCTAATTTGGGCAATAATTATACCCAAATTAGAAATTAAATCGGGATTACACCAACTGAACTTCCCGGTGATCTTCCAGGAATTCAGCTATCTGCATCTGCTCATTAACAGAAAGATTGCCATGATATTCCCATGTTTGGTGATCCGGCGAAAAAGAAAAGTAGCCGCCCGGTGTATCGTCTTCCTCAAACCACACGGAATAAATCATAGAACTATCTATTCCATAGTCTTTGAGGTTATCGTATTTACCGATAAGCTTTATGTCATTGGTATTGCCATTTGGCATTCGTAATTGCAGCGATAGAAGGTTATTCATATGTTAGTAGTTGTAAATTCAGTAGAATTAAAATGCTCCGAAAAGCAAGCCAAAACTATGCCAATTGTTATCTTGCGGCATTATTTATATAATATGAAACATTCTCTCCTCCTCATTTTTTTGATCTTTCTTCTTTATTTGTCTGATGCAAAAGCGCAAAACAGTTATGAGTTGAACAGCGACTGGAAATGTGCACCTGTCGATAGCGTTAAATCTGATGGTTATAAGATTTCATCTGTCGGTTTCAATTTAAATAACTGGATGGCAGCAACTGTTCCTGGAACAGTTTTGACAACTTTACTGAACAATAAAAAAGTTCCTGATCCCTTTTTCGGGATGAATAATGAACATATTCCAGATATCTACAAAACAGGCCGGGATTATTACACTTATTGGTTCGTTAAAGATTTTAAACAACAAGCTGGGATCGATGACGAGGTTTACCTTGATTTCAGAGGAGTGAATTATAGTTGCGACATTTATCTGAATGGAAAAAAGCTCAACAAAGCACCCCATGTGGGGATGTTTCTCCGCTATAGCTACAACATTACTTCATTCCTGAATAAAAATGGCGACAACAGGTTGGCTGTACTGGTGCATCCCCCAGATGTGCCAGGCAATCCGAATGGCGGACAAGGCGGCGATGGTACCATCGCCCGGAATGTTAGTTTGCAATATACCGCCGGATGGGACTGGATACAACCTATGCGAGATAGAAATACCGGTATTTGGGATAAGGTTATTATCCGGAAAACTGGAAGAGTTCGTATCACAGACACGCATGTAATCACTTTGGTTCCGGGGGTGCGACAGGTTGACGGCTTTCAGCAGCCCGCAACTATTAAAGTATCAGCTGAACTGAAAAATCCTGCCGCAACTGCTATATCGGGTGTTTTACAATACGATATCGACGGTAAAACGGTATCAAGAAATGTGTCGCTGAAAGCTAACAGCACACAAGAAATTGGCCTAAATGATCTTGTTCTGCAAAATCCTAAACTATGGTGGCCAAATGGCTACGGTCCGCAGAATTTATATGATCTGCATGCCCGCTTTTTGATCGGCGGTAAGGCTTCGGATCAGCAAACAGTTAAAGTTGGCATACGTCAGTTGCAAACAGAGTGGAACACCCTAACCAAAAGCAGGCAGGTTTCGGTAAACGGGCAAAAGATATTTATAAAAGGCGGTAACTGGATCATTTCCGATGCGATGTTGCGTCTTTCGAATATGCGTTATGACGCCGAGGTTCGTTTTCATCGCGATATGAACCTGAACCTAATACGGGTTTGGGGCGGTGCTATGATAGAACGGCCCGAGTTTTACGATGCATGCGATAAATACGGTTTGCTCGTTTTTCAGGATATGTGGGGATCAGGCGACTGCAATGGCCGCTGGGAAGACCCTATGAAACTGGATGACCAATGGACAAGAAGAAAATACCCGGACGATCATTCCTTGTTTTTGCGTTCGATTGAGGATCAGGTAAAAATGGTGCGTAATCATGCATCGTTGGCCATTTGGTGTGGCGGCAACGAAATCACACCACCAGAGGACATTTTAGCCGTGCTTCGTGATACTATGATGCCGAAACTGGATAACACACGCTGGTTTGTAGATTATTCAAATTCCGATGCCATGTCCTATAATACGCTGTTAGGCAATGGCGATGGTCCTTATGGTATTCAGCCATTATCAGTTTTCTGGCAGCATCAAACTTATCCGTTCAATTCGGAAGTAGGTTCTATTGGAGTAAGTGATATAGAATCACTGCGGAAATTTATTCCCAAAGATCATTTAGATAATATCCCGGTTTATGATGAATCAACCCATAAAACTAAAACTGACGAGGTTTGGGATTACCATAAATATATTGGTTATGATACCAGTATAAACAAATATGGTGAAGCTAAAAATGCTGAAGATTTTGCTTTTAAGGCGCAGTTAGTAAACTATGACCAATACCGCGGCTTGATGGAAGGATTTAGTGCCCATATGTGGGAATGGTATACAGGCACAATCATCTGGAAAACACAAAACCCCTGGACTGCCATGCGCGGACAGATGTACGATTATTACCTCGATCCCAATGCCTGCTTATATGGACTACATAATGGAAGTGAGCCTCTACATATTATGTATAACCCCATTAGTGGCGTAGTAATGGCAGTCAACAATACATTCAAACCTCGCAGCGGCATGATGCTGGTAGTAAAAGCTTGTGATATGGACGGAAAGGAAACCATCCTTACCCAGGTTTTTGCAGATATTGGCCCTACTCTTGCAAAAAAATACATTTCTATTAAAAAAGAAGTTGACAAATTAGCTGCAAATAAAGGTATTTTCCTTGATCTCGAATTTCAGGATGCTAATAAAAAACCAATCACTCAAAATATTTACTGGATACCCGACGGTAAAGGAAATTACTCCGGCTTGCAAAAAATGAAAGAGAGCGAACTAATGGTAAATGCTAAATACCTGAAGCCGGGCAAAGTTGAAGTGACCTTAACTAATGATAAACAAAATGCTCCGGCATTCTTTAATAGGGTTTCAATAACGGATGCAAATACAAAAGCCAGACTTTTACCTGTTTTTTATAGCGACAACTACATCACTGTTTTACCCGGCGAACAAAAGAAGATCATGATTGATTGCGATCAGTTTAAAGGGAATAAAAATATCCAGGTGTCCATTAACGGATGGAATACGCCTTTGAAATTTATTGATATAGCAAACTGATAACCCTGTGCTTTTTAAGATTTTGAAACGCTACTTTTGGCCAAATTCTATTGGGTCAAAAGTGGCGGTTTTCATTGTTACGGAAATTTTGATGCTAATTAACTTTATATGATTGACTTAACAAAAAGATAATATTAAATTTATATTTATATCATCTACATTTGGCGCAAATCAATCATGAAAAAGGAAAAACAAGAATCTTCTGCAAAGGCAGCAAAAAAAATAGCAACCAAATCGATTCAACAACGTCTGATCAAAACATTAAAAACTATCACAGCAGAATTGGGCCAAGTTGAACTTGACATCGAAAAAGAGGCAAAAAAATTAGCCAAGAAAGTTATTAAAAATTTAAAAGTCGCTAAAGAGCCAGAAAAAACTGCAGCTACTGCGGACGCAGCTAAAAAAGTGGAAAAAGCTCCTGTGCCCATGGCGAAACCTGTAGCTAAGCCTGCGCCTGTTGCGGTTGCTAAGAAACCTCTAGCAAAAACGGTTTCGGCAAAAACTCCGGCGCCTAAACAACAAGCAGCGAAAGCACCTGCCTCAAAAAACACAAAGAAATAAATTCAGTTGGTTTGATTATAACGCTTTGCAAAAGCGTAGTGTATTGCCATCATTGTCTGTGATATAGAATTCTCTTGTTCCCCATGTTTGGTCGAGTGGCCCTTGATGTACCGGAGAATTCTTTTTATTTGATGTGTCCAGCCCGCGTTCAAGATATTTATTAAACAGACCGTCCACATCATCAACCCAAACATTTATTACAGATACGAATAGATTGTAACTTTCAAGCACGGTAAGT
>Ga0207706_10000127_pt1 | contig 81664 bp, 77 predicted proteins | sample KBSC53metaG_FD_184318 | JGI IMG/M metagenome (GOLD analysis project Ga0207706, IMG submission 184318) | Corn rhizosphere microbial communities from Kellogg Biological Station, Michigan, USA - KBS C5-3 metaG (SPAdes) (version 2) | ecosystem: Host-associated > Plants > Roots > Rhizosphere > Soil ...
GAAGAAGTCGCCAATCGTCTCGGCGTACCGCTTTAATCGACGCAAGCATCTGATAGCACGGAAAAAAATCGCTTCGGCGCTTTGCATCCACGAATCATGCTGTTATGATGCGCGCCGTTGGAGAGATGCCAGAGTGGCCGAATGGGACGGATTCGAAATCCGTTGTACCTTCACCGGTACCTAGGGTTCGAATCCCTATCTCTCCGCCATTATCGAATAAGACTAAGCCCCTGTAATCATTGATGATTACAGGGGCTTTTTCGTTTCTGTCGATCCATTTAGGGCATTTCTAGGGCATAAACCTTGCCCGTTATGCCGCTCTAGTCCGTCCTAAACCCCAGCATTTTCGACACGACACCGGCCATGCTCTTGGTGTCTTTGGGTATCCACCTCCCATAATGTTTTCTCACCATCGTGGTGTCAGCATGTCCAAGCTGTCTCGCTACCCATTCCACTGGTACATAGCTCGACAGCATCTGGCTCGCGAAGGTATGACGGCATTGGTTGGCGCCTCGGTGTCGGACCTCTGCCTTCTTCAGGTGAGCCGTGAACCAATTGCTCAAGGTCTTTCCGCTCCATAGCAGCCCGCTGGTGGAGCTGCGGAAAAGAAACCTGACTTTCATCTTCTTCGACGTGATGTTGTCACGCTGGATAACGGTGATCTCTTCCGCGGGGACCTCTCTTGCAGCAGCTACGATCTCTCGCATCAGTACAAGTGCAGGATCGATCAGCTCTATCACCCTAACCCTGGAGCGCTCTTTCGGGACTTTGAACTCACCAACGACCAGCGCACGACGAACCTGCACTAGGCCGGCATCGAGATCGATATCTTCGACAGCGAGCGCGATGAGCTCGGATAGCGAAAGTCCGGCCCAGCAGTTGAACTCAATCATCCTGCTATCATGTCGTCTGTCCGGATCCGCTTTGCCGATCAGCTCGATCTCGGTGCGGCTGAAGGGATCGGCGTGCTCAAGGTCTACGTCCGAACCGACGTTACTGATTCGGTCCAGTGCGTTGGCTTTCAAAATGCCGTCGCCAAAGGCGTCAGCCCAGACGCCACGAACGACGGTGAAGATGTCGTTTACTGTCTTAGGGGATAGCCCTTGCTTTAGCAATTGAGCTTGGAATAGCTCTATATCGCTCTTGCTGATGTCGACGATTCGGCGTTTGCCAAATTTGTTATCGACGTGCTTGGCCTTGCTGACATAGTTAACGACGGTACTTGATGCTTTAAGCGCCCTTTGAACCTCCAGCCATCGGTCGATACCTTCTTTGACTGTACGCTTTAGGGACGGGCCGCCGGTGTCCGTGAACATGGCGGCCCTTGGTGAGTTGGGAAAGTGAGCCGCATAATCGAAACGGCCCTCTCTAATCTCCGCTAAGATGGTGCGCCGTTTGTTGTCGGCGTATGCAATTGCGGCTTTGTTTACTTTCGAGATTCCTTCGAGAGGTTCTCGGCAACGTTGGCCGTTGAAAATGAACCAGATGCGTAATTGCTTGCCATTCATCTCGACGCCTGTGGGCATCTTGTCAGTCATGGTTGGCCTGCCATCCACTTTTCAATGGCCTCCTTGTTATAAACAAGCACGTTCGCTGGGTCGGTTCGATAGTGCTTCCCTTCTAGCCAGATCCCGCGGGATCGGTATTTGCGGACTGCTTCCGTGCTTAATCCAAAAACTGGATACAGCAGATCCTGCCGAAACCAGGCGCCTGGAGTTATGTGGAAATCAATTTTTTCTGCGGCGCTCATGCTCTCACTCCTTTTGGCTGAATGCCTTTCATGTGATCGGTCCTTTTTTGGGTTACTACGCGTTTTGCTAATTGAAGCGCTTGTTCTCGTAGAGGTCTGGCGTCGCGCTCGAGCTTCTTGCCAGTACGAAATACGCTGAAGGTTTCGGCGGCAATTCGCAGTAGGTCGCCGATGGCGACCAGCGTCTGCTTTTCTGTCGGGCCGAACTGCGGACTTGCTTCAAGAAGTTTGCAAGTTTGTGCCAGGCGCGCGTGATCAGCCCTGATGAACTGCAGGGAGGCCTGAAGCTCGCGTATGGTTTTGGCGCTCACGGCGCGCTGAATGTCTTCACTCTCGCGCAGGCCGACCTCCAGACCATCTCTGCGGCCCATGATGTAATCGCCCCAAATAAGGAGAGCGGCGAGCGCCGTCAGGATGACGAGTGCAACTATTTGTATTGGAGTCATCATTTGGTGTGCTCCTGGGGTTGTCGTGGGGTAGTGGTAACTGCCGTTAATGGAGTGGGTGCAGCATCGGGTTGGTCTTCCTGCTGTCGCTGCATGTCTTCATCGGCCTTGTAGGCGCAGATGTCGATCAACGAGGCCATGTGCCGGATGTGGACGTATTTAAGTGCCTTGCGACTGGCGTCGATCGTGGTGATCGGAAGCTGAATCCGGCCGTTGTAGATCTCAGTCACGAACAACTGCGAATTCAGGTTGCGAAAATAGGCCTCCCGAATTTTTTCCAGCGGGATCAGCACATTCCCGAAAGTGCGATAGAGCATTTCAACGGTGGTCGATTCAGGCGCCGGATGAAGGCGAAGCGGTGTTTGGTTCGCGTTGTTCATGTGGCTATTGAGCCTCCTTGCGTTTGGATCGTGATGGGTGGTTCCAGGCGTTCAGGCAATGGCGTTTGGTCAATTCCCGCAGATGTTCAGGCACCTCCTGGAGCGCGGCATTGCGCTCCTCACGTGTTCGCATTGCGATGATCTGTCGGGCGTATTCCCTAGGCCACGTCACGGCGGCCTGCCGGAATGGCGGGGAGGTCGATACCCAACTGGTCAGCCAGCCAGCGGATTCCGGCCTGCTTGACCCGAGTCGACTGGCTGTACTGCATGCCGTATTTCTCGTCGTACCAGGGACTGCTTTTGATCCGCAGATAATCATCGTCACGGTTGAGATCCGCCGGCAGGTTTCCCTTGAGCAGACCCTTTTCGCGCATGCGGGCGATGAGCTTGGGGCGGGTCAGGCCGAGATGAGCAGCTGTTTGGGCGAGGGTACGTTCCATGTCGCCCACCTTAAGCCGCGTGTGCAGCAGGAGTGGCCGCTGCAGCAATTTGGCTGATGGATTCGCTGACTTTGCCGTAGATCTCGACATCGGTACCGCACGCGGTAAAACACCGGGTACGCGGGCTCTTTTTGCCGATGCTGAGGATGGCGGTGATGCAGGAGAGAGTGTGCGGGCGATGAACAGCCACGTGCAGCGGCAGATCGAAACCCATGTCGAGGCTCAGCACGCCGCCGGTACGAATCAGCTCGAACACCCGTTGCTTGTCCTGGACGTCAAAGCGGCCGTATTGGCGATCGGCATGCGCGCGATGCGCCGGGTCGCTGGTGTTGCTCGGATCAAGCGGGCCGTTGGCAATCTCTTCGATGAAGTCGGCTAGCTTGAGGTGCATCTTCTTGTCGTTCGGCAGGGTCAGCGTGTGGCGTTCACTGCCCAGCTCGATGACAAAAGTGCTTTCCACGGGGCCGCGCTCAGCCTTGAGACGGAATGCCAGGCACTCGCGCTTCGGCGCTGTGCGCAGAACATGGTTGAAGGTCTCGCTCAGGTTGACCTGGGCATTGAGCAACTGCAGGGTACGGTTGTCGATCTTGAACTTGATCATGCCGCGTGCCCTCCGCCGTTCGGATGAACAGGAGAGGGCTGACAGGACTTGGCGACAAGCTTGGGTTTGCTGTTATGAATGACGACCAGGCAGCCCGTGGCGAGCTGCAGCTGTTCGATCAGTTTTCGATTGCTGACGCATGCCGGATGGACATGCAGGGATGCGGTGGTACGCATGGTGAAGCCTCACTGTGGTAGGAGAGTGAGGCGAAAATAACCTAGGTGTTAGCATGATGCAATTACTTTGGTTTTAGATCTTCAATTTCTTGGAAGAGGAGGAGCATTCACGGGGCGGATTGTCGACCACCAAAATACTCGACCTAAAACTTTCATTTGCTGCTCTACAAACTGGTCAAATGTATAGGATTCATCTGGATGTTCAGCTCTGTTATAGCTCACGAGCTTCAGTCCACCACCCTCCAAACGTTCCAGGAATTTAATCCTCAGCGCGCCCTCTTGCTCAATGGCATAGAGATGGTCAGAAATGATTTTGGTCATGCCGCGGTCTATTCCGACCGTCGCACCGTGAAGGATTAACGGTTCCTGGCTCCTACCTGTGACTGGCGCACATAACGCATTAGCAGGGTGGACGCCGCACTGCCGAAGTGTTGCAAGGGAAAAACGAAGCACACGGCCATATTCAGCCTGAACAGCTGTTCTCCCTGCCCCAGCTGAAATCTCAACTTGCTTAAAAAGTGGTATCTCCACCTCGTCATCATTCAAGGGGGTGTCGTTATCCCACGCGGATACCGGTTCAAGAATAAGAGGCGGGGGTGATTTTTCCTGACGACGAGTGATGGGCACTATGCTGGCTGGCATATCGCCATTCTCAAGCCACGGTAACGAAAGGTTAAGTCCGCGAGCTATAGCGCCTGTTTTGCGGCTTTCTCGTGTTTGGCCATCTACGATTTTGAAAATCGTCGCTTGAGAGCATCCCGAAAGCTTCGCCACATCAGTTTGACTGAGGTTGAGTTGCTCCATGGCATATTTCAGCCGATCGGAGAGCGTGGGGAGGAGATCGATCGGTAAGTATTTCATGGGGTAATTCTACGACCTCGGTTATAGGGCGTCCTAAACTATTGGGTGTTGACTTGTCTATTACGAAGGTTGTAGATTCGCTTCGTCGTTCATCAGGGAGAGCTTAATCAGTGACTTACTGCGTTAAAGACGCCGAGCTATGTCGGCAGGCCTTAGAAAAGGTCATCAAGATTTGCGGTAACAACCAGTCAGAGCTTGCTCGCCGCTGCAACGTCAAGCAACCGCATGTCTGGAAATGGGTCAGGGCGGGGCGGGTTCCCACCGAACGTGTGCATTCGGTTGCTAAGGCATCGGAAGGAAAAGTGTTACCCCACGAATTGCGTCCTGATTTACCTGATCTTTTTCCAGCTCCAGCTCCAGCTCCAGCTATTTCCGCTGTCGCTGCATAAAACCTAGAAAAAAGGCGACCCAAGGGCCGCCCAGTTCCTCCCGTTAGCATCATCACATGCTGCCGGGGCGCGATGTCGGTAGGTGCGCACACCACATGCCGCCGACCTCCATCGCGTTTCCAAGGCTCGGAAGCCTTGGTGTTGCTGCCGTTCTTACCACAGAGCTGGCAGCTGTTGCGCCAGGGGGGAACAACGGATTGTTCGCCCCGGCACGGTGCCGGTTGTCCCCTGCAAGGGTTACCGGCGTTTGGGCCTCTCCAGACCACGCGGCAAATGTATCACCAACATCTGTCGCATGGCACTGGCAACTTTTAGGATTAATGCCATGAGCCGAATCGCTCTCAGTTCTCTGGAACGGGCGCAGCGGGAAATCCTGCCGCTCGATTTAGCGCTGTACCACGCCGCTCGCGAATACCCAGGCGGCGCTGCTGCCATCGCTGCCACGACCGGTCGTAACCCGACCACGCTGCAGCACAAGCTGTCGCCAACCCATCCGAGCCACTCCATCAACATTCAGGAGTTTGGCGAAATCCTCGAACTGACCAAGGATCGCCGCATTCTGGATGCGGTGCATGCGCTGGTCGGCGATACGATCTGGCAGGAGCTAGCCGACACCTACACCAACGACATGCCCGAGACCCTGACCACGGGTATCGCCGAATACTTCCGTCAGGTCGCCGATCTGGCCGAGACCTGGGCCAAGAGCATTGGCGACGGTGTGGTGACTGATCAGGAACTGGCGGCGATTCGCCTGCAGGTGTTCCGCGGCATTCAAGGGCTGCTCGGGTTGTTCAACCGCGCCACCTACGTCAACCAGACGACGCGAGGTGCCGACCGTGGCTGACATCGCCGATTTCGCCAACGATCTGGTGCAGGAACGCATCGATCAGGCCATGGCAGCGCGCAGCGCTGCCAAGGCCGAGAGTGCTGCCCATTCCTTGCTGTTCTGTGAAGCCTGTGACGATCCGATTCCGGAAGCACGCCGACTGGCCCAACCGGGTTGCTCGCAGTGCATCAGCTGCCAGTCCCTGTCTGAGCGGGGGATTCAGCATGCTCGATGAGGTATTGGGCCAATTCGCCGACTACGGTCTGGAGCCAGCGCAACCGCTGGTGTTCGGCAAGCTGACCCGCTGCAAGACAGCGCAGGACAAGGGCAAGGAAAAGAACGGCTGGTACGTGGTTCACGAGCAGCGCACGGAGAAGGGCGACACGCTGATCTTCGGCGCCTTCGGTGATTGGCGTTCGGGCGAGACGCAGAAGATCAAGGTCAAGGCCGGGCGCATGTCGCCGGAAGAGCGCGAAGTGATGCGCGCTCGCCAGGAGGAAGCCAAGCGCCGTGCCGCCGAAATCGCGAACAACGCTGCGCGGCGGGCGGCGAAAAGGGCGCAGGGTTTGTTCGAGCGCATGCCGACCACCGGACGCAGCGACTACCTGGACCGCAAACAGATCGTCGGGATCAATGTGCGTTACGCGCCGCGCACCGGCGCCGTGCTGGTCCCGATGAAAAATGCCCGTGATCAAATCATGGGCCTGCAGGTGATCTTCCCCAGCAAGCAGGAAGACACTGGCCGCGACAAATCCTACTGGCCTTACGGCATGGCGAAGGAGGGCACCTTTCACCTGCTCGGTCCGCACCCGGAGCCGGGTGAACCGGTGCTGGTGTGTGAGGGTTACGCCACCGGCGCCAGCCTGCACATGGCGACCTCGCTCACTGTGGCGGTGGCCTTCGATGCGGGCAACCTGCTCGCGGTGTGCAAAGCCATGCGTGAGCGTTTTGCCGGATGCCCGCTGATCATCTGCCGCGACGATGACTGGAAGACCACCAAGCCCAACGGTGATGCGTGGAACCCCGGCGAAGAGAAGGCCGGCAACGCCGCGCTGATTGTCGGTGCCCAGGTGGTTGCGCCGACCTTCGCGCTCGAGCGCCACGACAAGTGGACCGACTTCAACGACCTGCACGTCGCCGAAGGTTTGGATGCGGTTCGCCGACAAGTGCTCGCGGTTGTGCGTCCACCGGCCGCCGGTGGCTGGAAAGATCAGCTGGCTCGCAGCGAGAGCGGGGCCCTGATCGCGCACATGCAGAACGTCGAACTGATCCTCGCGCATGACGAACGCTGGGCCGGGGTGATCAGCTACTGCGCCTTCAGCTCGAAGATCGTCAAGCTGCGGGCTGCTCCTTATGGGGGTGGTACCGGCGAGTGGGCCGACATCGACGACGTGCGGGTGATGAAGTGGCTCGCGCAGCAGTACAACCTGCGCGTGAAGTCGTCGCACGTGATCGAGGCGGTGAGTGTCGTGGCCCACGACCACGCCTTTCACCCGGTGCGCGAGTACCTGAAAAAACTCGAATGGGATCGTGTGCCGCGCCTGGAGCGTTGGTTGACGGATGTGATGGGGGTGAAGGCAACGGATTACACCTCCAAGGTCGGCAAGCGCTGGATGATCTCCGCCGTGGCGCGGGTGATGAAGCCGGGCTGCAAGGCGGACTCGGTGATGATCCTCGAAGGCGTACAAGGCGCCGGTAAGTCGACCGCGATGAGCGTGCTCGGTGGCGAGTGGTTCATGGACACGCCGTTTGCCCTCGGCGACAAGGACGGCTTTCAGGCGATTCGTGGCAAGTGGATTGTCGAGCTGGGCGAACTGGACAGCTTCAACAAGGCCGAGAGCACCAAGGCCAAGCAGTTCTTCTCGGCGTCGACCGACACCTACCGCGAAAGCTATGGCCGCAGAACGTTGGACGTGCCACGCCAGTGTGTTTTCGTCGGGACCACCAACCAGGACGAGTACCTCAAGGACGCCACCGGCAACCGGCGTTATTGGCCGGTGGCCTGTACCAAGGTCGATGTGCCGTTGCTGCGCGAGATCCGCGACCAGCTGTGGGCCGAAGCGGTGTTCTGCTTCGAGGCCGGCGATCTCTGGTGGGTGACACGAGAGGAAGCACCGATGTTCAGCGAGGAGCAGGACGAACGCTTTGTGGTGGACGAATGGGAAACACCGATTCTGAACTGGCTCGAAGAGTCGCAGATTGGCGAGACCACCACCGGCAGTGAGGTGATGAGTCAGGCGCTCAAGCTCGATCCCGGTCATTGGGGCAAACCCGAGCAGATGCGCGTCGGTGCGATTCTGCATCGACTGGGGTGGCGACGGTTCCGTCTGGGGGCTTTGAACAAGAGCGGTCAGCGGCCATGGGCGTACAAGAAACCCGAGCACTGGGGCAGGGCGCCTGCACTTCAGAAGGAAGAATTCGAGGAGCCGTGCTTCGATGATTAAAGCGATCGATATGGCCCTCAAACAATGGGCCCAGGAGCTGCACAGCGACGAAGTGGCCGCCGGTTATTCGGGCGGCAACATGGTCGCCATGATGATGGAGAGCGGTGGTCAACTGGTGCGCGGCCGGCGCGGGAGCCGGGTGCCGCTGGAAGCCTCGCTGGACATTGAGCGCATCGTCAAGAAACGCCTCGACCCCGAGCTGATGACCGTGGTCAAGGTGCATTACTTCCAGCCTGACGCGCCCTTAGCCGCACGTCTGACCCGCAGTGGCTGCACGCGCAACGTCTACTACCAGCGCCTGCACGACGCCCACATCGTGGTCGAGCACTTCCTCCTGGGGGAAGCGGCTTGATCGTGGGCATCTCTCTGGCTCATGCCGTCCCACTGGCCTGCCTCCGTCCCACCGCTTTTTGCGGTGGTGGGACGGGCGCAGGCCGCGTCGTTGTTGGGCTGTCCCACCGTCCCACCTTTTTCATGCCTCCCGCCCGTGTGTGCGTAGCGGGTACAGGTACGCGCGTTTACGCGCACGCGTGCTTTTTAAATTTCTTTCTATACACGAGAAAAGAGAGATAAAAGTAGGACGGTGGGGCAGAGCCCCAATCTGCGGGGCTTTCAGACGTCCCACCTCGTTTTAAAGAGGTGGGACGCATGGGACGCCAGAAAAGCAAAAGACAGCCGGGACAGATATTCACCGACATTCGCCAGCCGTTCACCGGGTGTCACCCACACATTCACCGGGTGGCATTAAAACGGTCTTGCTGCCACCAGAATCGACCTGTAAAAAGGGGCCATCTTCGATGGGTGCGACCGCAAAGCGCGGCAGGCCACCCACCACCTGACCCGACCATTGCGCCGGGTCTTTTTGTTTAAGGGGCAGGGCAATGACGAACGAGCAACAGGCACTGGCAGAGATGCCGATCTGGTTGGTGATTGCTCTTTCCCTGGTTGGCGGTGTGTCCGGCGAGATGTGGCGCGCCGACAAGGACGGGGCACGAGGTTGGGCGTTACTGCGCCGGCTAGTACTTCGCTCCGGTGCCTGCATCGTGTGCGGCGTGTCGGCGATGATGTTGCTGTTCGGTGCGGGCCTGTCGATCTGGACAGCGGGCGCCCTGGGTTGCCTGACCGCGATGGCCGGCGCCGATGTCGCCATCGGCTTGTACGAGCGCTGGGTGGCCAAGCGGCTGGACCTGAGCGAGGCCGAGCCGAAAGCATGAGCCGGGCGGGCCGGGTAGGGCGCAGATTTCACGGGTCCTCCCCAAGGGCCGCCCCCTACACGGGTTATCGAACTCGCGGAATCTCTCTAGCTGAAATGGTTGCAGGGATGTCCGTCTTTCCAACGGAATTGGGGCAGGGCATGGCACTCGGATGCTGGCTCGACCGGCCGGACCCGGCAGAAACCCGCCGGGGACCCTGGGGACTTTCAAAGGACACGGGGTCGGAAACCCGCGGGATCTTGTTAGTGGGAGGCCCGCCAGCTTACTGAAATTTCAATCCACTGAAATCTTGAAAGGATTCATTGAAAAGCCGCTGAAAAGGAGGGCTTATGACCGTAGCCACCTACCTATCCAAGAGCGCCTTCGCTGCGCACATCGGCCGGTCACCGAGTTACATCACCTGGCTTAAGGAAAACGGCCGACTGGTCCTGTCTCCCAATGGCAAGCAGGTCGACGTGCTGGCCACTGAAGCGTTGATCCGCGATACCGCCGACCCGAGCAAGGCTGCCGTCGCTGCTCGCCATCAACAGGAGCGGATTCAGCGTGATGTGTACAGCCACGTCGCTGCACAATCCGAGCCGACTAACATGGCTGCGCCGCCGCCCGCTGATCCCGCGCAAGGGCAGTCCCCGGACTTTCAGAAAGCACGAGCGCATCGCGAGCACTACTTGGCGCGGATGGCGGAGATGGAGTTTCGCAAGGCCCAAGGTGAACTGGTGGAAGTCAGCTTCGTGCAGAAGGCCGCTTATGAAACGGCGCGTTCGCTCAATCAGTCCCTGATGAGCCTGTCGCCACAGTTGGCGCCTCAACTTGCTGCGCTATCGGACCCGTGGGAAGTGGAGCGGGAGCTGACCGCTGCGCTACGTCAACGGCTTAATGAAGCAGCTCAAGTGTCCAGCGACGACTTTGGACTTTTATCGGACGAGTGCTAAGGCGAGAGGAGTTCACAGGGTGAGCCAAATGGTCCGCTTTCGGCCAAAAGCGGACGCTCACTAGCGACCGCTACAGGTAACAAGCAGTCGGCGTTTCAATGTGGGTCAGGCCACTCGCTTCGAGTACCCCTCTATCCAGTCCGCAAGCGATCGCACATCTGTTTCGAGTTGGGCGAGTTCGGGGGGGACCGCTGGAAGATCGTCTGCCTGAGAATGCTCATACACAGAGTATCGTGTCATCAAGTCGTCTATCAGATCACAATCCTCCTGAGTGATGTTACTTAGCCGACCGTGATAACGAGCAGGCTCAGCTCTACACCGAGATTCAAGCCCAGCTTCAGTTGCAGCTTCAGGCACGAGAAGAGGCCCGGCAACGAGCGGCCTTGTAGTCGCGATAATGCCCAAGGCCCCCAGTTCTACCCTCAGTGTGGGGCCAAAGAAACAGAGGCAAGCACGCTATGAAGCATTAGCATGCTCGCCAATGAAAGCGTCGCTTGATGTGGTTAGATCTTTGAGATCCGGTTGGTGAACGGGCGGGCAAAATCTAAAAGACTAGCTTTATGCGCAATTATGCAAAAAAACATAATTTGTCTGGAGAGATGGCCGGGCTGCGAGTAATGGGGTGTGCAGGACGCTTGGGTCGGCGGTTAGAAACGGCTGCCGACCCGAAACATCAACGCATTCGATCTTGAGTCATCGCCGAGTCCATATGAGCCCTGGTACGTCAGTCCAGTACTCACGCCCGATGACAGAAGGAAGTCTAATCCCAGCGCCACCGTCATGATGTTCTCGCTCTGCCCTACCGTTGAGATGGCATAGGTAGAATCGCTGACATCGGCATAGCCAACACGTGCAGTACTATCGCCGCTAAACGTATGGCTGTATTCGACTCGACCTCTCAGAGTAACGGCTGACTGCGTCAACGGTATGCCATATTGCACGCGCACCCCACCAACGCCAGAAAACACTGTCATACGCTGCTCCGCGTAAGCCAGGTCATAGATGCCGCTACCGCTCTCGCGAAATCCGTCCAGCTTGGTCGAAGAAATATCCATGCGGCCATAAGGCGCGACCTTCCAATTCTCGTCCCGGAACTCATAGCCAGAACTCAGGGAGCCGAATATTTGATCTCCATCGCGGCTGCCCTTGGCGCGGCCTCCGTTATCGGTAACGTAGCGCCGACTATCGAATGACAAGCTGCTGTAGCCGAGTAAGCCGTCGACGAATATCCGTCCAGGATGCAAGCTGCCATACAACGCGGTGCTGAATGAGCGCCCCTTACTGCGACTATCCCGGGAACCAATATCGCTCGAATCACTTCCATAACCGAAGCCGATGCCGGCGGTGAAGGTATCGAAGAAACGATAGTCAGCACCCGCACTAACCCCCACCATCGTGCTGTCGAACTTGACGTCATCTCGATGAGTATCACTAACATTCACGTAACCGCCGCTCCACAACGCGAGGTTATCGTCTCCCAACCAACCATCCTGCTCACCTGCTGCAGCGTGCCGCTCAATTGCCGGAGCATCGTTACCGCTCAGCGACGACAGTGCCTGATACATCTCGGCAGCACTGGTATTTCCGGTGCGAGATGGGCGGGACTGCGGTAGACCCAACTGTAAATTGAAGCCTCTATTCCGCCGGCTTTCGTCGTCGTGCAACTGTTCAAGCCGATCATTGAAGTTGTCGATCTGCGCGCGAGCAAAGCGCGTGGAGCTCTGTGCTTGAGCGCCGACCATACCGATAACCTCTGGATCCTTGCTTGGATCGGATCGCCCGGTAATCTGCACGCTCAGCGCAATAGGTTGAGAAGTCCCCCAACGGTTGCTCAACGTGTAATGGATCACTGTCGCTCCCGAGGCCTGAGCGGCCGCAAGAAAAGTGAGGTTCATACCGTTCAGACTGACCTGTCCCATTGCTCTGGGTGGGATATCAAGCAATGAGGCTTGAGTAAATGGACCGCCGCTGATGTTATCGGTGAGATCAACCGTTAGTGACTGACCTGCCAACAAAGACGTACTACGATCCGCGCCACTTGGCACCGAGCCATTCACCGTCAGGCTATAGGGAACCTTCGCAGATGTGCCCGTATTATCGCTCACTGTTACCAAAACATTGGCCGTACCAGAGGTGGTCGGCATGCCACTGATGACGCCTGAGGATGCATCGATAATAAGCCCTGCTGGCAGGCCTGCCGCTACAAAATGATAGGGGGTGGCTCCGCCTGAAACACTAATGAGCTGCGAATAAGCGACACCAACTGTTGCACTGGGTAACTCCGACCCCGCCGGCGAAACTGTAAGCACTGACGGAGCGACAGTAATGCTGACCGTCGCTGCTGGTGATGTCCCCGAGGCATTACTGGCTGTGTATCGGAAGCTATCTGTGCCGGCGAAACCTACTACCGGTGTGTAGAAAATCGAAGTTCCACTGACTGCCGTCGAACCGTGTGATGGCGGTGTTACTACCGCCACAGCAGTTGCCGTCCCACCACTGATCGACAATGCGACCGCGCCGCTGCTGTTGGCAACAACGGTGGTTGAGACTGGATTCGCAACGGGTAGTGCTCCAGCCGCAACATTCAACGTGTAGTTCGCACTTCCGGTTGCGCCATGGCTATCTGTCACCGTAACAGACAAATTGAAAGTGCCTGTACCAGTAGGCGAGCCACTGAGCAGTCCACTGATTGAGTCCAGGTTCATACCTACGGGAAGGCCCGAACCGACGTAACTGTAGGGAGCCGAACCGCCGGATGCGCTGAAAGATTGGCTGTAAGTGCCGCCGACCTGCGCCGACGTCAACGTGCCTGAAGTCGGTGTCAGAACAAGTGTCGGCGATGTGACGGTCAAAGTGACCACTGCCGGCGCAGATGTGCCAGAACCATTGCTTGCTGTATAGGTAAAACTGTCGACGCCTGAATAACCTGCATTCGGCGTATAGGTGATTGAAGTACCGCTAGCCACGGCAATGCCATGCATCGGTGCAGACGCTACCGTTACAAATGTCGCTGTGCCTCCCGACAACGCGACGGAAACAGCATTACTGGTATTGGCCGAAACGGTGGCGGAGACTGGATTGGCGACAGGTAACGCAGCAGCAGCAACATTCAACGTGTAGTTGGCACTACCGGTGGCACCGAAATGATCGGTAGCGGTAACAGACAAATTATAGGTACCGCTGCTGCTCGGGATGCCGCTGAGGTGCCCATTGGAGGGATCAAAAATAAGACCTGGCGGAACTCCCGTAGCCACATAACTGTAGGGTGCTGTACCGCTCGAAGCACTGAAGAACTGATTGTACGCAACACCCATCTGACCAGAGTTTAGTGTTCCGGCCGCCGGCGACAGCGCTAACAGTGGCGCCGTCACTGTAACTGTCACCGTGGCAGACTGTGAGTTACCAGCTCCATTGCTAAGGGTGTACTGGAAGCTATCTACCCCTGAATAGCCGGCTGTAGGTGTGTAATAAATCGATGTACCTGTCGCTACTGCGTTGCCATGAGACGCATTTACGGACACCGCAGCCGACGTATAAGCGCCTCCTGAGTTGGACAGCGTGACAATGTTATTCGAACTGTTGGCCGAGACAGTCGCCGTCACTGCATTCGAAATTGGGACTGCGACTGCTCGCAAGACGCTTACTGAATAGAGATTCGTGGTGGTGCCGTCTTGGGCTGTGACGGAAATGCTGATCGGATTTGTGCCTTCACTTAGACCGATCGTGGGAGATGCCGCACCAGATACAACCGTATTGCTGCCTACATTAATCGTAGCATTGCCACTGCTGGCAATCGGCGTGAAGCCAATCGAAGAAACGCTGTTAGCAACAGAAATACTGTAACTGGTGGTACCTGGAGAAAATGATGGAGACAACGTGCCAGTCGACGGAATGAGATTGGAAAGCGTGGCGTCACTGGATACTGCCGACCCACAGGAAATCGACACTGCACTCAAGTATGTCCCAGCTTTGATGCTGACGAACGCGCCACCGGTCAACTGTGAGGATGTCGCACCACCAGTGTGACTACCTCCGCTACCGGTGTTGCTTCGGTAATCATAGTAGGCGGTAAACGTCGTCGGATTACGAAGAATGACCGAATCTGCAGAACTGGGATTGGAATTTCCGACGTTTGAACCGTTATCCGAAAACGAGACAGTCAAGGTATCACCAGGATCGAAAGATCCTGCAGCAAATGATCGCGAGAAAGACGTCGTACCGCTTTGGGCGTTCAAGGTTGTACACCCTGCGGAGAGGGCATATACCGATGGAGAGAAACCAAAAAGGGACGCCGTCGCTAGCAAAGTTAGCGCAAGATTTCTGGCAACCGCAGTGAAAATTAGCTTCCGTGTCAGGGACATTCCGACAAACCTGTTTCAAGCGCAATTGCCAGCCAAGTGAAGGGGGCTGTTCAGACTGCAATTTATTCTGGGATCAGCGTGTATCGGCAATGTGGCTCGAATCTGCAGAAATTTAGTAAAGCGGGTTTCGCATTCACGTCGAGGCATTGCACCAAGGGTCTTGAACCTGATAATGGCAATATGGCACTGTCAGTCGCAAATCTCAATCCGTAGAGAAGCGCTCATGGTCGACGACGTACTTGAAGATGGCGAAGGTTCGGAAAACCCAGAGGGAGGAAGGCCCCTCTCCAACGAACCGCCGCAACGGAAGAGCAACGGATTCAAAGAACCGGATGATCTGGATGCTATCTCCGCTGACGACATCGATAAACGACTCGACCGTATCTTGCTGCGCAAGCATGCTTTGGATGTGCGCAAGATGGAGAAAGAAAGCGAGGCCGAAGCGGAGAAGTTCCGGAAAGAAGCGAAAGACAGGCGTGCGCAGTTGTTGAAGGCCGTCGAGGCATCAACGCCGGATTTGAGCGCGAAGCTGTTCGAGAAGATGGAAAGCCTTGAGCACGAAGGACACGAGTTCTCTCCTCAAGAAAAGGTCGCATTGCTTCAGGCGCAATTGGCTCCTCTAAAGGATGCGCAGGATTTTTTTGACCTGACAGTGGCTCAACGTGATGACTTACTCGATCGTGTTGGTTTTTACCGCGGTATCGTCCTCGATCCGTCGACGTCTATAGATGCCAGCTTTCGAGAAGTGCTCCGTCGCCCGGACTTCAGTGCGACACAGGTCGATAACAATGAACTGTCTCCAGCCACAGTGCTGTACAGGAAACCGCTGTTTTCCGGTTATTTTGAGAACCAATTCACCTTTTCTGAAGCGGTGCATCAAACGCAAAAAAGCGGAATATCCAACCTCTCCTTTTCGCTAGCAGTCGCCGGCGGAGCTATGACGACCGTCGGCGTCGGGATGGCAGCCAGCTATGCCAGCCAAGAGCAATCGAGTGCTGGAATGATTGGAAAGAGGTCGTACACCACGGCCAACTTCTTCCTACCCCGCATCGAATTGTCGTTCGACGAACATAAACCATGCGCCAGTCAGAGCTTTTTCGAAAAATGCCAGGCTGCCATGGACAAAGAAGACGACACCGAACAGTTCAAAGCTCTGAAAAAGGTGCTCGGGTATTACGGGCATTTCGTCTCGACGCGGACCCTAGTAGGAGGACGCCTTTTCGCAACGCAGTCGAAGGTATTTGACGGAAAGGAAGATAAATCCAGCCTGACTGAACGTTTCGCAGCGAAGGTTCAAGCTAGCCTCAGCGCACCGACAGTTGATGTGCAGTTGTCCGCATCTGCGGAAAAAAGCACTCAGGCGGACGAAAAGAACAAGTCCAGCAACGAATCGCAATCATCAACCTTCCATGCCGTCGGCGGTGAAGGCATCGTGGTTCAAGATGCGGCTCGATGGGCCGAATCGCTTTACGATTACAAACGCTGGGCAGCAGTTCAAAGAGAGAACCTGATTCCGAGCATCAACGTGTTACCGGATGAGTTATCCAGCAAGTGCTGGGCAATGTTGAAGCGCTATGCAAAAACTCAAACGAAACGCGCTCTGCTATTTGAGGAAAACGCGTGGTTCCTTTTTTATGGCGAATATGGAGATTCCGTAGGCTGCCTGGCCAAGGATATCTACTTCACGATTGGCAACAAAAATAACGACGCACTATTGAGCTTGGCATCCGACACCGAGCTTGAAGGAACTGCCATCGTCTGGAAAAAAAGTGAAGATGCGCCAGAGCGATCACAGCTGTGGCGTATGACTGCCGAAGGCCACATAGTGAGCCTGGTCACACGTAAGGCTGGCGCGTGGGGCGCCCGCGGGGATATCACTTTCGCCATCACTCCCGAAAAGGCCTCTGGTACCCAAGATGCCGTTTATACGCTAATCGCCCATCAGCTTGGTAAAGCAGATAACCAAATCTGGGAATCAGCAGGCTCCGGTGAAATCACCAATGTCGGGATTGGGAAAAACCACGCACTGCTTGCTGCAGCGGAAAATAAAATTCTACTGAAAGCACGAACAGATAACACCCGTAATGATCGACTATGGCAACTGGACGAGATACCCCTCTATTTTGTCGACAACCTAATCAAAGCCGCTAACGAAGACACTGCTCCACTCTGGTTCAAACTTCGGCTAGCCGACGGCGGTCCGGTTCTTTCGATCAATGGCGGCGAAGGCCTGGAGTCTGTGCTTTCGACTTCACAATGTTCGGTAGTTACACAACCTGACATCAATGGTGCACATCAAATATGGCAACTGGATGCGAAAGGACGGTTGATCTCAGCTGTAAAAGCGCAGGATGCTGGGAGCTTCATGGATCTACTATTGTCAGCCGACCTTAAAACCAAAGCCCTGGTTGTGAGCCCAGAGTCACCCAATTTTGCCCAGCGATGGACATTGCAAAACGACCAGCTAATCGTGTCACGTCATTCAGAGCTGGCGGATTTGGTAATCGCGGCCGGTAATGACTCCAACAACGCGAAAACTGGTAACCCTTTAGCCATGAGGGTCAGTGGTACAGCTTCTAAACAGAAGTGGACGAAAGTCACAGTTGGGAAGAGCCTGGGATACACCAGCTACAAGCAAATAGTAGCCAATTCGCAGCGAAGTAATGAATGGGCGAAGATGATAGATCGGCGAGAGTTAATTATCGCGGGAAATCTGACTTCGCTTGCGCTTAAGCTCATCAAACGTGGTGGTTTTTGGTCAATCAATGAAGGCTATGCCGTTCAGCTGACGATAGGTGTTTCGCGGGAAAATGCTAAGCCCGCCTATGAAACCCATAATGAGCCGGATGATGATCAAGTGTTAGAAATCACTTCCGATTCTGTCACGGGTATCGACACTCAGTTTCTATACTTACCCGAGGAGCCGATACACGCAATCAAGCTCGATGTAAAGCCCAAAAGCAAGCGACTTTGCTTTCAATACAAATTGAAGCCGGATAGTGCTTGGACCTTTGTGGCAGATGATGCATCGGACGAGCCTCAACAGCTGAGTGTTTCCAGTACCTTCCTTTCCAATATAGAGTCACCGGATAATCAGGGCCTTCTGGCCATCGGGCTTCACTTCGATGCTGCATCCGGTGTCTTATCGCCCAAAGCAATCTATAGAAACTAATATTTGGAATGGCGTTCATTATTTATTGAACGCCATTCTGTAATGGAGTCGGTGAAATGCCAGATTCAGTTTATTACCCCGGAGCCAAAAACGCTCTCAACCTTCTGGAGAAAATGCTAATTTCTACGCAGGAACTCCCGGAAACGCCGGCAAACAAAAAGTCACGAGACTGGCTGTTGGACAAACACAATGGTTGGGAAAATTCGATAACTGGCATAGCAATGGGGTATTACGTAGAATCCGCAAAAGGCCTAAAACATCTTAAGAAAAAAAATTTCGCAGGAGGCTTTTCTGAAAAAGTTAATAACAAGGTCGTCAAAAAAAACCGCGGTGACATTACAACAACAACCAATAAATACAACGAGGAGGGAAAAAGCCAAGGAAAGGTTATTCAGCTGAAACATACCATTTGCGATACACCATCAGCAGTAAATAATGCCATCAGAGATGCGTTCACTCAATTATCCGGCCAAAAAGGTGAAATGCCATTAGCAGACGACATTTTAATTGCGGATATTTTCATTGCAAGTCCGAACAACGCATGGCCACTTGACAGGAGCGGGACAACTGATGGGGAAACATGGATTGCCCACAATTATCCGTTTTTAATATCCCAGTTCGTAGAGAAAGTTAAAATAAGAATTACCAATCACTTGCTTCTTGATGATTATAAAAAAAATTACGCCGAAGCCAAAGAGAAAAGAGATATTGAGCTTCAATGCAAAAAAGCAAAGCGCGCATTTAGCGAGCTCTATATTCCTGGCGAAACTTTTCATACTGCTGGTTTGTTTGATTCGGATGTCGGTACTCCCACCGCGCTTTCCGGTTCAATGCCTAATAAGTTATTACGAAAAAACGACAAGGCATCCCAAAAAGCCCGTTCTGATGTACTCGCTGCGGAAAACCTCATAAAAGAACCATCCCCCGTATCCACGAAAAATAAATCTAATAAATCTAATAAATCTGTCGGACAAAAAGATCTTACCGATTACCCAACATTGGTACTGAAATTAAACTTCACGACCGGTCGAAAAATACTATTTGAAAATCAACAAGAACCCACCATAGTGAATAAAATAGTTTTATCTGTACGCTGGACCAGTGGAGAGCTGTCCGTCCAGTTCGTCCGAGAAAAACCAGTAAGCTAGGATACGCAAGATGGCATTTCTGAATAGTCAACTGTACGAACATCAGACGTTGATTATATAGGGAGATAAAAATAAATTTGCATTTTCTAGCCGGTTGGCAGCCCCCCCCTCGCTATTTTTTTAGATTTTTAGTGTAAGCGTCCGGCGAACTCGCCTTCCAACTCCAGCATTAAGGGGAATGGTGTCTGTAGCGTTTAAGTAATCCCGGGCATGACGTTATTTTTTATCGGCCTGAGGTGGGGCAGCCCATCGTTGAACTGAACCGGTGCTCTCTCAAGCCGTCATGTCGCTCACATTAAGTATGGAAATACTGTAGTGCGGCGACAGGCAACCTGCTTTAGATGTGGAGAAGAGGAAGTTTTCCATAGGACAGAGTTCGCCCTTTCTTAAAATTGCTTTTACGGACATTAAGGCGCTCATCTCAGTCAGTCCCATTAATATCGAGAACGCCTTATCTATTCGAAATCCCAAAGTGGGTTCAGCAATCACCACCACGAACCAAAGAAATCTTTGTCTCAGTTCATTCTTTGTTTTCTCATTTATTTCCTTTTGTACCAGTAGCCGTAACTCGAGCGATGCAGCGAGCAACAATTCTGACTCCAAAAGGCCGGCGAAGAAGCCATTTGCTCTAAGTGATGCGTTGATTGCCATGACCTGTAATTACTGGTTTAAGCCAAATCATTTAAAAGAGACGTCGGTATAATCAGCCACAGTTAGGCATAGCTGGCCATCAGAGCCGAGAAGGCGATGATAGGTAGGTAGTGGAGAAAACGCATTCCTGCCCAGGGATCCTACTGGCGTCCAGGAGGATTGCGTTCCCTGGCTTCGTTAGCATCTTTGAGTGTCCGCTTTTGGCCGAAAGCCGCCGTTCGTGAGCGGCAGCTATCGGCCGAAGCGGCCAGTCAAGGGGGGGCGGACACGGACGTAAATCGACGGGAGAGCAACAACTTCCCTCGAGCATTGATGAAATCAACCGGATCTGTATCTATTGGCTTCCTTGTTACCTTGGTACGATTCCACCCCGCCCTCGTCCGAGATAATCCCATGCAGCTCACCGACATCCCATTTGGGACCACCAATTGGTAGAAAATAGAAGCGACTGCCCACCCTGGCGAAACCGGCACGGCACACTGACGCACTTGCCAATTCGGTAATGCAAGAGACCCCGCCTTGGTGGCCTTGCTCCGGGCCGGGGGAGGTGCTTTCCACAGACAGATTTTATGAACTCGTCGTTTTCGCTTAGCCCATCAAACCAGCTTGCCTAGGCCGCCCATACACCCACTTCTAGGCTAATACCATATGTGGGGTTCGTTGGGATCCTGGGTCACCCTGAGTCGTTCGAGATTCATGACATTGAGCGTGGTATCGCCGTTGACACGCCGCTTGATCTTACCCACGCGTCCTTGGATCGCGATCGGGTATTGAGTCGAACTCTTTGAGACGGCGTAGTGGGCCTCCATTTGCCGGGCATGGTCGAAGTAGAACTGATTCCAGCCAACGGTATTGCCTGCAAACACTGGTTCTAGGTGCTCGTCGATGTCAGCGTCTTCGTCGCACATTGCGCGCAGTCTGAGGACGCTTTGTGCGGTATTGATATAGGAGGACAACCGATTGGATGATGGTGTGTAGGTTCAGATGGCAGTAGAGGATGTCTCACCACCGTCATCTTTCTTGAGTCGTCTAGCATTTGCTTTCAACTCTTCTGTCACCGCGACCGACGCATGCGGAAGCGGTTTTTCTGGACGCTTTCGACCAGGCAGTTAGAGGTGCTGGCGAGCTCAACGATTTGCTTATCAACACCGAAACGACAGTTGGGGCCATGCGTTCCATTCGCTTGCGGGCGGAAGCAGGCCCGAACCTTAGAGGTTTTGTAGTAGCAGCCCCGAGTGAAGGAATTGACATGAATTACTGTTGCGTCGCACCGTTCACACTTCAGAGCATTTGTACCCATGCTCTTGGCATAGGTGCCCGCACTGAGGTGGATATTCCCGCCAGGCTGTTGTAGCAACTGGCTGGTGCCTTCACCAATCCCTAGGATTACAGGCCTATGGTCGGGTGAGCTATGTTGAAATCTTTATGATGGTCGAACTCGACCTGTATTGCCTGAGGCGGCGGCCCTTGAAACGTGACATGTCAGCAATCCTTAACTATTTGATGGCTCCATTCTCACTTCACGACTGGCCGTGTCAGAACCGCACTTTCCCATTTTACAGAATTTAGTGATGCCGATGGTCAGTGGGTGTCTGCGACGAGGACTCCAGATGGAGAAGCTGAGCAGGGGGTGATCCCCAGAATCGTGCAGGTGGCTCGACGACTCAATGGGTCGGATATTTAACAAGCAAAGCACTATCGCAGAGAGGAAAAGTACAGAGTGGGCGGTTTTCCCAAAGCTTTCTTGAACATCGTGATAAAGGCGTTAACAGAGTCATAGCCCAGGATGCCTGCCACATGCTGCACGGATACGCCTTCTGCCAGATGACTCAGTGCGATCATCAGATGCAGTTGCTGGCGCCAGCGTCCGAAGCTCAGCCCAGTCGTACTTTCCACAAGTCTGGCTAGCGTTCGCTCACTCGTTGCAAGCCGATTGGCCCACTCGCGCAACGTGGTTCGGTCACCGGGGTCTGCAAAGAGCGTATCCGCGATTTGTTTGATCTTGGGGTGGTCGGATATCGGCAAATGCAGCTCTTTCAGCGGAGCATCGGAAAGCTGCTCAAGCAGTACTGCAACCAGCCGCGCAGTTTTACCCTCGCAAAGACAGGAGGGTTCCTGCTCTGCGAGGTGAAGGATCATCTCGCGGACAATGGGGGTAATGGCAACCGTACAGCAGGCGTCAGGCATCTCTGCTGCATCGGGTTCAACAAACAAAAAACAAGTGCGGGCGTTTTCGGTCATGCGGCAACTGTGCGGCGTGCCGCCGGGAATCCATACCGCATGTTGGGGAGGCACAAGCCAAAGTGCGTTCTGCACCTCACAGCTCACCGCTCCGTGCAAAGACAGGACTAGCTGGCCTTTTCGATGATCATGGGCGCGGGCAACCGAATCATTGGGGGCAGGCGCAACCTTGAGCGCAATCGCAGCCTGAGCGAAGAGATTTGAATCGAAATCTTCCGGCGAGGTAACGACATTTTTTGAGCTTGGCATAATTTAGGTATCAGGTGTCTTGATATCTATATTAGATAATTCTGAAGCTCTCTACAGTGGTCTTCTTTTCAGAGGACAGCTACAGAATATGTCAGATACAAAAAACAAGTGGCATGCCATCGCGCTCGTCGCGGGCATTCTGCTCATTGCCGTAAACCTACGCGCTCCCTTTACGGGCATCGCCCCTGTTTTACCGCTCATTCAGAATGACTTTGGCTTAAGCGCCTCAGCTCTAGGCCTGCTTACTTCACTACCACTTCTGGCTTTTGCCGCCTTTTCCCCGCTTAGCGCTTCGGTTGCCCGCAGGTTCGGCATTGAACGCACGCTTTTCGGTGCACTGTTGGTCATTTCAGCAGGCATCCTGCTGCGCTCGGCAGGCAGCGCATGGGCGTTGTATGCCGGTACGGTATTGATAGGCACCGGGATCGCACTGGGCAACGTGCTATTGCCTGGCCTGATCAAACGCGACTTCTCGACGAAGATGGCGTCTGTGACGGGCGCTTACTCCATCACGATGGGGGCAGCAGGTGCTGCCGGTTCCGCCGTTATCATTCCGCTGACCCAATCATGGGGATGGCCGATTGCCCTGAGTTTGTTGATAGCAGCCCCGCTGTTGGCGCTGATTGTGTGGCTACCCCAGTTGAAAAAACACGAACATATTGTTCTGTCCGGCCCCAAACAAGCGGCAACCGTGAACGTCTGGAGTTCACCGCTGGCGTGGCAGGTCACACTGTTTATGGGCCTGAACGCGATGCCTTTTTACGTCGCCGTAGGCTGGCTGCCGACCATGCTGATGGATCATGGTATATCCCCGGAGCAAGCTGGCATGGTACACGGCACGCTGCAATTGACCACCGCCATTCCCGGCTTGATTCTGGCGGCCACGCTTCGCCGTCTCAAAGACCAGAAACTGGCAGCCGCTACCGTTAGCCTGTTAACCGCCTCATCTTTGATCGGGCTCATTTACGCACCAAGCTACGCCATGTTGTGGGCAGCTTTCCTGGGCTTCGGCTCTGGCGCTAGCATGATGCTTGGCCTGACGTTCATTGGCTTGCGTACAAAAAATGCCGGCGACACGGCGGCACTATCAGGAATGGCGCAGTGTGTGGGTTATCTGATGGCGGCCACAGGCCCATTGCTACTGGGCCAACTGCACGACTGGACTGATGGCTGGACAGCACCGCTGTTGATCACAGCGGCAATCGCCGTTGCCGGCGCATCCACCGGCATGCTGGCCGGGCGCAATGTTCAACTCGAACCCACTCATTACAGAAGCACGCCCATGCAACACAGCTAGGCCAGCAAACATGGCAAATACGTGTCGATCGCCACCGAGCGGCCCTATCACGATCCTCATCGTCGGTGATTAAGCCTCGCGAGCAACGTACTGATCATCAACGGTGCCAAGCCATTTCTCATCTCCAAGGGAGAACTAAACAATACGTTCGCCACACTGGCCGCCGAGCACTTCGCTGCGCTTGGCTACTCGTCGCTATTGGCGCACCAGCTGAATATTCGAGCCTGTTTGTTCAGCCCTGCAGCCACTGAACTCAGGCTGAATCCCCGTCACGAACGAGCTCGGAGATCCAGTCAGCGAATGCGCTCACGGCTGGCGAAAGAAAGCGCTGATGCGGGTATAACAGGTGCACAGGAATCGAAGCCGGTTGCCAGTCAGCAAGTACTTCCACCAACCGCCCTTCTCGCAGGTGCTCGGAAACCACGTTCTCGGCGAGTTGCGCCAGCCCAAAGCCTTCAAGGCACAATTTTATGTAGAGCCCAGTCTCGTTGACGGCTGTTGTTCCGTTCACCTGAACCGAGAGCTTTTCAGAGCCACTGGCGAAGCGCATTTCGCCCGCGTGCCTTGCGTGGCCCGAAAAGTAATGGATGGCCCGGTGGTGTGACAAATCCAGTGGTGTTTGCGGAGTACCGTTTTCTTCGAGATAGGCAACAGATGCACAGGTCACCCAGCGAAATCGGCCAAGGGGGCGCGCAACAAGCGTTGAATCGTCGAGCTCGCCTGTGCGAATGACGCAATCTACACCCTCTTGAACAAGGTCAACCTGCCGATCGCTGACGCCGATCATTAGGTAGATATCTGGGTAGCGCATGTAAAAAGCTTGCAGATTTGGCATGACGATGAAGTGTGCAATGCCGCCCGGCATATCAACCCGCAAACGTCCCTGTGGCCGTTTTACGGAATCCGTCAGACTAGTCTCTGTGTGTTCTATCAGCTCCAATATTTCCCGGCATTGCGCCAGATACTGTGCGCCCTCAGGCGTCAGACTAACCCGCCGCGTGGTTCTGTTGAGCAAGCGCACCTGCAGGTACTTCTCAAGATTCTTGACGGTGCTGGTAACCGTCGAGGCCGGCAAAGAGAGCGTCTGCGCCGCCTGGATAAAGCTTCCTGCCTCAGCCACACGGACGAATACCTGCATCGCTTGAATACGATCCATGACTGTTAGCAGCCTCAAAGCAGTGACCGGGGAAAGCATTATTATTCGTCATTCTTGAATAATAAAAACAGTTTAATCATCTTTTTCCCGCAGTATCGCCTTGCGTACATTTCTTCCAACGAAATTGGAAGAGGTGTACTGAAATGGCTGAATACAACCGCAGCATTGTGCAGGCCCCAGTCGCTCCGGCCGCACGCACACTTATCCGCGGCGCCACTGTACTGAGCATGGATGGCGACATCGGCAATCTGGCGCGTGGCGATATTCTTATCGAAGGCACCACCATCACGGCAATCGGTGAAAATCTCGAAGCCGGCGACTCTGTCGTGATTGAGGCATCCGGCATGATCGCTATGCCGGGCATGGTCGATACCCACCGTCACTCCTGGGAGGGGCAACTACGGCGAATAAATCCGAACGCCGCAACCCTGGAGGACTACTGCAACGCAACCCACTTCTCGTTCGCCAAATACTATCGCCCGGCGGACATGTATATCGGCAACCTCCTGAGCGCATTGGGCTGCATCGATGCCGGTATAACGACCTTGGTGGACAACTCGCATAACAGCCGTACGGGTGAGCACTCCGATGCCGCTGTCGAAGCGCTGCTCGATGCAGGCATACGCGCCGTACACGCCTCGGGGGCGCCGGTTGCGGGTGAGTGGGACAAAGCCCACTGGCCGGGCAATCTGGAGCGTCTGCAGGAAAAATACATCAAGAAAGGCGACAACCCGCTGCTCTCTCTGGCGGTGATGGCGCAGTTGGAGCCTGAGCTGTGGGCTGAGGCCCGACGCCTAGGGCTGCCTATCATCACCGAGTTCTTTGGCGGTGACATGGCGGCTGAGTTGGAAGGATTGCATCGCGAGGGGCTGCTGCGTTCCGACAACATCTTCAACCACTGCACCGCGCTGCCGGACGCCGGCTGGAAAATCCTTCGCGAGGCTGGCGTTCGGGTCAACGTATGCCCGCGTTCAGATGCCCACTACGGCATTGAAGATGGAATGTTCGCCATGCAGTCGGCCCAACGTCACGGTATCAGTCCAGGCCTGAGTGTCGATAACGAAACCTCCTACAGCGGTGACATGTTCATGGAGATGCGGGTGGCGTTCTACCTGCAGCGCGTCATGGGCATGCACCACCAGCGCTGCTGCGGTGAAGACCATCATCCGGTGGTGACCCTGCCCGCCCATGGTTTGCTCAAATCCGCCACCGTCGACGGCGCGGTCTGTGCCGGTTTACAGGACAAAATCGGCAGCCTGAGTCCCGGCAAGCAGGCTGACCTGATCCTGATAAACGCGCGGGACATCAACCTTTATCCGTCAGGCAATGCCTTCGGTACCGTGGTACATGCGGCAGAGCGCAGCAATGTCGACACCGTCATGATTGGCGGGCGTATCGTCAAGCGCGGTGGCAAGGTTTTAGGTGTGGATAGCGAAAGGCTGCGTGCGGCGATCAACGAGTCCCGTGAGCATCTGTTTGCTGCTGCAGGCTATCAGCCGGATATCTTTGCCGAGAAATTCCTGCCGCTTGAGTCAGCCAAGTAAGGAGGTGTGAGATGAATGCAGCCTACTACCTGCTGGCCATCTGCGCGGGGCTTGGCATCACCCTGCAGACCACACTGAATGGCCAACTCGCTAAAGGTGTGGGTGGAGACTCCGTAGCGGCGGCGCTGTTCTCTTTTACTGCTGGCGCGGTATGCCTGGGCATTTTTTCATTGATGCGCGGGGGGATAGCAGCCTCACTGGCGGCCATACCTGCACAGCCTTGGTGGAGCCTGTTGGGTGGTTTGCTGGGTGCCAGCGCGTTGCTCAGTTATGTAGTGCTGGCACCGAAAATCGGTCTGTCAGCACTGCTTGGCCTCGCTATCGCTGGGCAGATCATTTCGTCACTGGCGATCGATCACTTCGGATTGATGGGGGCATTGGAGAGGCCGGTGTCTTCCATCAAGTTGGTCGGGACGGTGGTGATGCTCGCAGGTTTGGCTATCGCGTTGTTCGGTGACCGTTGGTCAGCGCTTTTCTCCAACTGACTACCTTGTTTACCCCATTCTGTTTCGTAGGAAGCAACCATGTTTAAAACTCTAACCGACACCACCAGCATGCTTGGCGAGTGCCCTGTCTGGTGTGAAAGAACCGAACGCCTGTTCTGGACGGACATTCCAAGCTGCGAGTTACGTGCTATAGATCTCGTAAGCGGTGAAGTGCAGTGCTGGCCGCTGCCCGAGTCGCTAGGCTCATTTGCCCTCACGGCAGACGAAGACGTATTGCTAATGGGACTGGCATCCTGCCTGGGCTACTATCAGCTGAGCACAGGCCGTTTCAGCAGAATTGCAGTCACGCCTGGTGTACCCGGAACCCGAATCAATGATGGCCGCTGCGACCGTATGGGCAACTTTGTGTTCAGCACGATGGACGCCAGTGAGCAGGTGCAAACCATCGGCAGATTTCACCGCCTCAATGCGTCGACGCTCGAAACAGAAACGTTGGACATTCCCGCAGTGGCGATCCCGAATAGCATCTGTTTCAGCCCGGACGGCTTCACTCTGTATTACGCGGACTCCCTGCAGGGACGTATTTTCTGCTGCGATTACCCCTCACTGGAAAACCAGCGTGTGTTCACGACGGTTGACGGTCAAGGCGCTCCAGATGGCTCTTGCATTGATGCGCAGGGGTTTCTCTGGAATGCCGAATGGGGCGGCAGCAGGGTGGTGCGTTATGCGCCGGATGGAAAAGTCGATCGCGTAATCGACTCCCCGTGTATTCAGACCACTTGCCCAGTGTTAGCGGGCGCCGCTTATACCACGCTGTACAGCACCAGCGCGCTGATAGGCCTGGACAAGCCGACATGTTCCGATGGTGCGCTGATAAAAGCCGAAGCCGTTGTCGCTGCGGGACTTTCTGAAGAGCGATTTTCAGGGCTACTGAGCTGAGTACTGGGTTCTAGCCTCGGGCGTCGCTCTAAATGCCAATTTCTAGCCGCATCGGAATGAACCCACCAAGCTTCTACCGGGCGCATCCCCACTTCGTGCAAGATGGCTATCATACAGATGCGGGCTCTGTGGCCTTAGACGACCGGATGCTTTTTTAGCGTGAGAAGCCTCAACTGTCTGTCTATAATCCGCGCATGCTGAATCCAACCGAAATCCGCCCAATCCTCAAGCAGTGGGTCGCGAAAGCGATGTCCCATGAAGAGAGTGACGTTTTCATCGAGGAGCTGTGCTTCATTGATAAGGCCAGACGCGCCGATCTCGTTCACGCCAATGGAAAGCTAACCGCGTTCGAAATCAAATCGCATGCTGATACCTTGGCTCGCTGGGAAGGCCAGCAGCAGGCCTATATGGCATGCTTTGACGAAGTCTGGCTATGCTGCCATTCGAAGCACTTGGTGAAGGCTCTTGAGTCCTGTCTACCGCATGTTGGAGTGCTCGTAGTCGATGACTATTCGGGCATGGCGATGATTCGAAGGGCGAAGCCCAACAAGCTCCAGGATAAATTTCACCTTACGGGATTCTTGTGGCGTAGCGAGTTGGACGCACTCGCGGCCCAGTATGGGGTGCCAACGAAAAGTCGCAACCTCATAAAAGAGGTGCGTCGCCAGCTATGCGACGCCCTCCCCATGAACGTGATCAGATCGCATGTACTAGCAAGCTTGAAACAACGCTATCGCTCGCTAGAGTAAGTCGTCGGCATCAAAGTCATCGAAACTGTTATCCGTATCTACGATGGACTCGATCATGGCGCAGATATGCTGATTGATCCTGTACCCATTCCATGTGCCATTGTTCCCGTAACCTGTAGATGTGGCGACAATTCTGCTGTACTCACGAGTAGCCCAGCAAAAGTCATCACCGTGGTAACCCGGCAGGCCTCTGATTTCTTGGGCGATTTCAACGTACCGTACAAACTCCTTGTCCGAACCTTTGCGTCGTTGCCACCATTCTGTTGGCGTGTAATAGCAGGCAAAAGGAAGCACAGGCATGCCTCGTATGTATTCCATCGAGGCGGTCGGATTGGTGGCGGCGTAATCCCCGTAGACGATATCCAACTCTATGCCACTGGTATCGACCCTTGCTTGCCACGCAACGTCGTAACAGGCGGAGGAACGTGAAGTGTTTGAAGCCGGCTTATCGATAGGGAAGGAAGTGCTCATGAGGATCAGATTTCGTATCTGATAGCTGTTCAGTTGTCTCAGGGATACGTTGAAATCTGACCCTGAGGCGGTGTTGGCCGGAGCGGTGGCACCGAAGTCTAAAATCACCGTCGCGGTGTCCGGGCGTTCAAGAGCATCCAGGATTGATAGCAATCTGCTCCACGAAGTCGAGGTGGGGTTTTCCGGGCAGGTAACCCTTATGGCTATATGGGGGAAATCGCCCTGGAGAGCAAGTGCACTTTGGATGACTGCTCGTTGGGGATCGTCATCAACCCAGGAGACCACCGGTATAACATTCTGGTTGATGGCTGCCACATCGGAAAAGAAGCGACGTTTGTTCTCAAACGCGCCATGAGGATTGTGCAGGTCATTGGTAGTAATGAATTCTTCACCAACGTCCTTAGCTATTCTTGAAACGTCCAGGAAAAAAGGATGCTCAGTCCAACTCGCTAGGAATGTTTGAAGGTGTCTGTCGTCGTCACCTCGCATGTCCAACAGCGGAGCCACTACTTCCCGCCTGTGGTCTTCCAGATTTATCAGCGCCTTAACGTCATTCTGACCAACTCGTAAACAAGCCACGTACTGCATCTTGCACTCCTTGCATGCTGTGAAAACAGGTTTTGCCGTAATCTGAAGTCATAGCGAGTCAAAGGCCTTGGTGAGCAGCGAGCGTCGACATGCGGAACGTATCGGTTTTGCTCAGTTTCACTGGCCGACGTCATGCTCCCAGTGAGACGGCAGGTGGAGATTGGCAGGATAGCACTTGGCCACTCAATAAAAGCCTTAATGCGTATTTTGGGATGTGGGGCGCGTCTATGTCCGATCAGTCGGTAGGTTACTCATGCCTTTGCACCAGAGAGAGGCTTTTGTATGCCGGCCTGGCTGCATCGAACAGCCTGTACCGTCACATGAGCGACATGTTGCGGGTCGCCATGGATCATGGGAAATCCGCTCTCTGGGCCAGAGATGGTGTCTACTTAAATTAGGTGGAAACCATGGCCTTTAGCAGTCGTTCGAGGAAGATATGTTTGCCGGACGGTTACAAAACTTGAGGTCGACCTCGTCTAACAGCGTGATCGAGCTGGGTGCAAAATGACACGAAAGCGCGCACTCGGATGTCTTAGTTCGAATGTTTTATATGGAAATATAAGTCAATCAGCGCGTTATGGGACTACGACGATACCGCTAGCTGGCAGAGCGTCGTCCAAGCGCCAGGAGTGAGCGCATGCGACCAGGTTGATCGCGTCAATGCTCTAGGGGCTAGGGAGTGGAAATCTTATTCAAACAAAGCAGGATCGACTTTGTGTCGGCGAGCTTGTTCAAGGTGGCGCCGCATCTGGTCAGCAGCAGCCAAGCGGTCGCCACGTTCCAGGCAATCGAGAATCGCTAAGTGCTCTTCCGCTTGGCCTTTACGGGGTGTGCGTGCGCTGGCCTGGCGGTATTCCACCAGGCGTCGTAACTGGTCGAGACGGCGGACAGTCTGCTGCAGGAAACGGTTACCCGAGCACGCTGCCAATGTCTCGTGGAACTGGGAATTGGCCTCAAAAAGCTCCTGAGGCGTCATGGTCAGGTAGCCGCCGTTCGCGATGAATTCCTGCTGCTTACGACATGCCGCCAACGTCTCGCGATCAATCTGAAAAGTCGGTGACAAAAGGCCAGAAGGTTCGACGGTCGCTCGGAAGGAGTAGCTTTCTTCGTAAGCCTCAACAGAGTCGATCATGGGAAGCAGACGCCACCCTTGGCCTGCACGCTGTTCAACCCACCCTTCTTGCTGCATCCGAGACAGCACGGCCCTCAGAGCTGCTCTGGACACATCGAACTGCCGCATGAATTCGATCTCGGTAAACAGTTCAGGAAGCTGCCGACTGAGGCGAAGTTCTGCAAGCGTCAGGTACAGAGGATCGTCGCTCTTCTCCATGACTTCAGAGACAAGGTCGCTCAAGTCGTCACTGGATCGCGCGAGGAAAAATCCCCTGTTGCGGTCGTAGGTCAGCATACCCTTTTCAACCAAATGGCCCAGGGCAAACTTCACAGGCGTGCGCGACACATTCAGTGTGTTCGCTAGCTGTGATTCAACCAGATGATGGCCAACAGGGAAGCGTTCACGTCGGACGTGGGAAACGATGTCACGCGCGATGCGTGCTTGCAGCGGGCTTAGAGGCATTAGGTCGGAAACCACAGAGATCTGAACCGAAGAAAGCCCATTCTAGCGCGTCATTTTACGCTGTGGCAGAGACCGTTTGGCCTCCGCCTCAATTATGACGTCCAGCGGGGCTTACCGAACCTGATAGAAGGGAAATGCCCCAAACAGAAGGCCGCCCACCAACAGGCCGAGGCTGGCCAAAATAGCCCATTTGAGCGCGAAGCGTTGATGATCTCCGAGATCTACTTTGGCCAAGGCAACGAGCAGATAGAGTGATGGCACCAGCGGGCTGAGTAGGTGGACGGGTTGACCCACAACCGAAGCCCGCGCGATTTCCAGTGGAGTTATCCCGTATTGGGCTGCAGTCTGTGCGATCACCGGAAGGATGCCAAAGTAGAACGCGTCGTTAGACATGAAGAATGTAAACGGCAGGCTAACGAGGGCGGTGAAGACAGCCAGGAACGGGCCGAAGCTTGGTGGGATTACATGCAGCAAGCTTTTCGCCATTGAGTCCACCATGCCGGTTCCGGAAAGGATCCCCGTGAAAATGCCCGCAGCAAAAATGACTGCTGTAACGGCCAACACATTCGTCGCATGAGCGGCAATACGTGCTTTTTGCTGCTCAATGTTCGGGTAGTTGAGCATGATGGCAATGGCGAAGCCGACCATGAACAGGATCTGGATAGGCATTGCGCCAATGATCAGGCAAGTGATGAGGCCTAGTGTCAAGATCAAATTCGGCCAAAACATTTTCGGACGACGATTTTCATCACATTGCTCTGCTGATCCATTGCCCAGCGACACAGGGCCGTGATGAAGACCGTCCATATCAAGAATGCCAATGCGCGCACGCTCTTTGCGCCCAATGACTACGGCAGTAAAGATGAGGCAGGCGCAACCTAGCAGCATGCCAGGAATCATGGGCAGGAAAATCTCCATTGCATCCACATGCAGCGCTGCTGCTGCGCGAGCAGTTGGCCCACCCCACGGCGAGATATTCATGATCCCGCTGGCAATGTTCACCAGGCATGTCATGCCCAGCACGCTCATCCCCAGTCGCTGATACAGCGGCAGGAATGCAGCGCAGGCAATCATGTAGGTAGTCGAGCTGTCACCATCCAGCGACACCAGCATCGTCAGCACCGCAGTGCCTACCGAGACCTTGAGAGGGTCGCCTTTCACCACTTTCAAGATGAAGCGGACGAGCCCGTCGAACAGCCCAGCGTCGATCATTATGCCGAAGTAGAGAATCGAGAAGGTCAGCATCACGCCGGTTGGAGCAAGTGTTTTGACGCCGTCGAGCATCATGGCACCGAGGCCTACGTAATGGCCTCCGATCAGCGCGAAAACGATAGGTATCAAGATCAACGCGATGAGCGCAGAAAGGCGCTTCGTCATGATCAAGTACATGAAACAGATAACCATTGAAAAGCCAAGGACTGTTAGCACGGTCGAACTCCCATTTTTCAGATCTATGTGGCTCTGGTCGGCCATATGGCCTGGATAGCGCAATAGGTCTCAGGTCGAGACCGGCTCGATCCAAATGGGAGTGGTGGGGGAGCGGGGGCAAAAGAGCTTGATCATGGCGGGCCTCGATTTTTCTTATCTTTATTTTTTCTACCGTACCTGACTGGGCGCTACGTCGAAGGAGCGAGCATGCGCAGTAGAAATCGTTGGTTGGGTACGTCCGACACTCAAACAAGATGAATCGGATGACCCAACATTGACCTATATCATCACAAAGTGCAATATGCGTCCCACAAGAACGTTACCCGTGTTGTTTGTGAGGAATAGTCAATGCCTAAGTCAAAGGGTCAAATCGTTTCCGCCAACGGAATCGAGTACCGTGTCAGCGACATCCGGGGGGTCGTGACCGACCTGGGTGGTGATTACGCGAAGCTGCCCTACAGCTTGCGAATCCTTGCCGAGAACGTTTTGCGTGGAGAGGCTGACCCTGAAGCCGCGCTCAAAGTCATCTGCGCCCGCTCTAAAGAATTCGACATTCCTTTCCGTCCAGCTCGCGTCGTTCTGCAGGATCTGCTCGGTACGCCGGCGCTGGTCGACCTCGCGGGTCTGCGCGATGCCGTCGCTGCTCAAGGCGGCAACCCGAGGCTGGTTAACCCTGTTACACCGACCCACTTGGTAGTGGATCATTCGCTCAACGTAGAGCGTTGGGGTGACGCCAGTGCACTCGCCGATAACGAAGCCATTGAGCGTGAGCGCAACGCCGAACGTTTCCAGTTTCTGGACTGGTGCAACAAGGCGTTCAGCAATTTGTCGATCATCCCTTCGGGCAAAGGCATCCTTCATCAGATCAACTTGGAACGCTTGACTACCGTAATTGGCACTCAGCGCCGTGATGGTGAGCTGTGGGCGTTCCCGGATACGCTGGTCGGCACCGACAGCCACACCACCATGATCAATGCCATCGGCGTGCTGGGTTGGGGTGTCGGTGGTATCGAGGCTGAGGCAGCTATGCTGGGTAAATCCCTGATGCTTCGTCTGCCTGAAATTGTCGGTGTGCGTCTGGAAGGCACCTTGCCCCAAGGCTACCTGGCAACGGACATCGCATTGGCTCTGACCGAGCTGCTGCGTAAGGCTGGCGTGATCGGCTCCTTCCTGGAGTTCTTCGGCCCAGGTGTTCCACAGTTGTCTCTTGCTGACCGAGGCACCCTGTCGAACATGGCGCCTGAGTTCGGCGCTACCGCTGCCATGTTTGCCATCGACGACCGCACGCTGCATTACCTGCGCATTACCGGTCGTGGCGGTCAGATCTCGGGGCTGACTGAAGCCTATGCTCGTGCTCAAGGCCTGTGGCATGACAGCCTCGGCGCGGTTGAATACAACCGCGTTGTAACCCTGGATCTCGGCACCGTGGAGCGTTCCATCGCCGGCCCGAAACAGCCTCACCAGCGTATCGTGCTGGGTCAGAAGGCACCGGCAACCAATCTACCAACTGGCCTGGACAATGGTTCGGTCGTATTGGCTGCAATCACCAGTTGCACCAACACCTCCAACCCCCGTGGTGTGATCGCCGCTGGTCTGGTAGCACGCAACGCCCGCAAGCGTGGTCTGAAGCGCGCTCCATGGGTAAAAACTTCGTTTGCGCCAGGTTCGATGGTGGTTGCTGGTTACCTGGAGCGTTCGGGTCTGAACAATGATCTGGATGCACTGGGCTTCAACCTGGTCGGTTACGGCTGTACCACTTGTAACGGTATGTCGGGGCCATTGCTGAGCCCTGAGATCGAAGAGGAGATCCGCACCCGCAAGCTGGAAACCGTGGCTGCGACCTCGGGCAACCGTAACTTCGAAGGCCGTGTTCATCCGCTGGCTCGCGAAGTTTTCATCATGTCGCCGCCGCTGATCGTTGCTTACGCCATCGCCGGTACCTATCTGATCGATCCGGAAAAAGACGCGCTGGGCGTGGATGACAACGGTGTGCCTGTTTACCTGCACGAGCTGTGGCCAAGCGACGAGGAACTCACCTCAATCGAGACTGAAAACCTCACCGCCGACCTGTTCGACAAGGCGTACGAAGACGTCCCGCGCGAAGCCGGACTGATTGCCAGCGACCTGCGCGCCGGTGTCAGCGACCAATACGCATGGCAAGCGAACAGCACCTACATTCGCAAACCTCCCTACTGGAGCGATGCGGTGACGGCCACTGACATCAGCAAAGACTTGAGCAACATGCGCGTCCTCGCCATGCTGTCGGACAACATCACCACCGACCACATTTCTCCATCGGGTGCGATCCTGCCGGAAAGCGATGCGGGCCAATACCTGCAATCGCACGGCATCGCGGTGCCTGACTTCAACTCCTATGGCACACGTCGCGGCAACCACGAGGCTGCGCAGCGCGCCACCTTCGCCAGCCCGCGCCTCAAGAACGAGTTGCTCGAAGATGGTCGTGAAGGCCCATGGACGCTGCTGCTGCCTGAGAAAGAGGTCACCACGATCTTTCAGGCTGCCGAGATCTACGCAGATCGCAAGCAGTCCCTGATCGTTGTCGCCGGCAAAGAATATGGCAGTGGTTCGTCTCGTGACTGGGCGGCTAAAGGCCCACGCCTGTTGGGTGTGCGCGTGGTAGTAGCTGAGAGCTTCGAGCGTATCCACCGTACCAACCTGGCGGGTCTCGGCATTCTTCCGCTGCAGTTCGAGCAGGGTGTCTCGCGCCAAAGCCTGGGTCTGAATGGCCGCGAAACGTTCAGCGTGGAAGGCATCACCGATGACTTCCAGCCAGGCGCCAAGGTCACTCTGGTGATCGAGCGCGAAAACGGCGAAACCGAGCGCGTCACTGTGGTGAGTCGTCTGGATACCTTCGAGGACGTTCGTTACTTCCGCAATGGTGGTCTGTTGCCGCAGTTGCTGATCGAAAGCATGAAGAACGCATCCGCTAACTGATGTGCCGCTGATTTGTCGCAGGAGATATCAAATGACTCAAAGACGTATTCCAGCCGTTTACATGCGTGGCGGCTCCAGCAAGGGTGTGTTCTTTCTCGACAAGGATCTGCCGCCTGCAGGCCAAGAGCGAGATGCCATCCTGCTCCGCGTGATCGGTAGCCCGGATGTGTACGGCAAGCAGATCGACGGGGTGGGTGGTGCGACCTCCAGTACCAGCAAGGTGGTGATCATCGGTAAATCTAGTCGCGAAGATTGTGACGTGGATTACCTGTTCGGGGCTCCGGCCATCGAGACGCCAGTGATCGACTGGTCGGGCAACTGCGGCAACCTGAGCTCGGCTGTCGGCCCATACGCCATCTCTGAAGGTCTGGTAGATGCGCCTCGCGATGGCATCGCCGTCGTCCGTATATGGCAGGCCAATATCCAGAAACGCATCATCGCGCATGTGCCTATGCGCAACGGCGAGGTTCTGGAAGAAGGTGATTTCGTGCTCGACGGTGTGGCGTTCCCCGCTGCTGAAGTCGTGCTGGAGTTTCTTAAACCAGGCGGCTCGGGGGGCAGCATCCTGCCGACGGGTAACGCCATCGACGAACTAAATATTCCAGGCATTGGCAATATGCCCGTCACGTTGTTGAACGCTGGTAACCCTACCATCTTCGTTGAAGCTGACCGAGTGGGCCTGAAGGGCACCGAAACTCAGGATCAGGTCAATGGGGATGCTGAGCTGCTGGCACGCTGCGAAACCATCCGTGCCCACTGCACCGTTGCCATGGGACTGGCCGCCACCGCCGAAGAGGCAACTCGTCTGCGTCCGCACACGCCGAAGCTGTGCTTCGTGGCCAAGCCTCAGGCCTATCAGGCGGCAGGCGGCAAGCTCGTTGAGCCTGGTGATATCGATGTGATCGCCCGGATCTTGTCGATGGGCAAACTTCACCATGCGATTACGGGTACGGGTGCAGTCGCTGTCGCCGTCGCGGCAGCTCTCGACGGCACGCTGGTGAATCGTATCGTGGGTGACATCGGGGATCGTCAAGTTCGTATGGGGCATACCGCTGGCAGTGTGGCAGTAGGCGCAAAAACTGTGCTGGAGGACGGTGCCTGGAGTGTGGACAAGGCTGTGATGAGCCGCAGTGCTCGCCGGCTGATGGAGGGCTGGGTACGGATTCCTGAAGTCCTCTGATCCAGCCCGTGCTCATGTCGGCTTCCGTCCGGCATGAGCACAACCCTGATCAATAATAAAAACAACAGAGAACCACACCATGAGTTCATCCGAATTCCCGCGTCACTCGATGCTCCGCCGCCAATTCATTCAGCTTTCTGCGCTCGCGGCAGGCGGTGTATTGGCTGGTGGCTTCACCCTCCCGGCACACGCTGCTGCTACCAGTGATAAAAGCAAGATGACCAATAACAAACGGTCGCATACCCCTCGGTTTGCTTATGTTGGATCACGCACAACCAAAGAGCGCAATGCCCGTGGCGTAGGCATTACTGTATACCGTTATGCGCCTGAAACGGGTGCGTGCACGTTGGTTCAGGCGCTCAATGATCTTGTGAATCCATCGTTTCTGACCTTCGACCACTCGCAGACTCATCTTTACTGCGTACATGGTGATCTCAGCGAGGTGAGCTCGTTCGCTATTGATGCGAAGAGCGGTGAGCTGACCAAGCTCAATACAGTTGGCACCCAAGGCAAGAACCCCGTTCATCTCAGCGTCGATCCTTCCGGTAAGTTCCTGGCTGTTGCGAACTATGCCACTGGCGGTTTTGCGATCTTCCCGATTCAGGATGATGGTAGCCTCGGCGCGCTGGCTCATCTGGAGTCGCTGCCTGGCGAGCCTGGGCCGCATAAAGTGGAGCAAAGCAGCTCTCATCCACACATGATTCCTTTCGATCCGTCCGGACGATTCTTGGTCATTCCCGACAAAGGATTGGATGGCGTCTTCGTCTACCGGGTGCAGCAGAACAACGCGAAATATGGCGCCACCCAGGTCAGCATGGTCAAAGCACGCGAAGGCTCGGGCCCGCGCCACGTGGTATTTACGCCGGTAGGGAAGAGCGCTTACGTCGTAAACGAACTCGACAGCAGCGTCACCGGGTACGCCTACGATCCTGAGCAAGGCTCGCTAAAGCCTCAGGAAATTGTCTCCACTCTGCCGTCGAACTTCACAGGCAATAGCCGTGCCGCGGCCATCGTGATGGCGCCGTCTGGAAAATACCTCTACGTGTCGAACCGGGGCCATGACAGTGTGACGACTTTCGCGCTGGAAGAGAGTGGGGCATTTGCTGCCAAGGCTCACACTTCGTCTCAAGGACGTAAGCCTCGCTTCATGAACCTGACGCCGGATGGCACGCGTCTGTTTGTCGCCAACGAAGAGACAGACACCATTGTCGGCTTTGATGTTGATCAGGCTTCCGGGGTGCTTACCTCGAACGGTCAGGTGATCAAGACCGGCAGCCCGGTCTGCATGATCTTCAAAACTGTCTGATTAACCGGCCCCCTGGCTTGGAGAGCTCATTTTGATCGAACTCATAAACTCGCCAGGGTTCTGGCTGGCGGTGATGCAAATCATCGCCATCGATATTTTGCTGGGTGGCGACAACGCGGTGGTCATCGCGCTGGCTTGCCGCAAGCTCCCAGAAGCTCAGCGCAATCGCGCCATCATTGGTGGCGCGTTGGGGGCGATCCTTCTCCGGATCGCCATGATCTTCTTCGCTCTGCAATTGCTGGAGCTGCCGTACCTAAAGCTAGTTGGCGCCGTGCTCCTTCTGTGGATCGGGATCAAACTGATCGTTCCCGAAGGCGAGGACGCTCACGACAACTTGGCTGCGAGCCCCAAGCTTCTGGGGGCAATCAAAACGATCATCGTCGCCGACGCGGTGATGAGCCTGGATAACGTCGTTGCTGTGGCGGGAGCATCCAACGGCCAACTGGAACTCGTGATCTTCGGCATCGTCATCAGCATTCCCATCATCATTTGGGGCAGCAAGTTGGTGCTGCACTTCATGGATCGGTACCCGATAGTCATCACGCTGGGAGCGGCACTGCTGGGCTGGATCGCGGGTAGGATGGCGATCACCGACATTAGCGTGCCGGCAGTGCCGACATGGTCTCATTACGCCGCTGGAGCATTAGGTGCGCTCATGATTTTGATTATCGGAAAAATGATTATCCATTGGAAAGGGGCAGGCGCTAGCCAGTCAGAAGCGGAAAGGAGCGAGCGATCGTGAAATTTGAACTTGCCAACGTGTGTAGGGATTTGGCTCCTCACGGGACACTGCGGGTGGCCATTAACCTTGGCAATCCTGTCTTGGCGAAGCGAGATGAGCAAACTGGAGTTCTTTCCGGAGTGTCAGTTGCGTTGGCAAAGGCCCTTGCCGATGAGCTTGGCATCCAAATTTCGATGGCGACGTACGATGCTGCCGGCAAGGTGTTCGCTGCTTTAGAAGAACAGGCTTGGGATCTTGCATTTCTGGCAATCGAGCCAGTTCGGGCCGAGAAAATCGCGTTCTCGAACCCCTACGTTTGTATCGACGGAACCTATCTTGTGAAGACCGATAGCAAATTCCATCGAGCCTCTGCTCTGGATACAGGCGGAAACCGTATCGCCGTAGGAAAGGGTGCCGCCTACGACTTGTTCCTGTCCCGCACACTCAAGAATGCTAACCTCGTCCGAGCGGAAACCTCGTCTGAAGCTGTCCACACCTTCCTGGAGTTGGGCCTGGATGCAGCCGCTGGTGTTCGCCAACCATTGGAGCGTTTCGCCAAGTCGACTACTGGCGTGAGGGTGTTAATGGATAACTTCACAGAAATCCGTCAGGCACTGGCAGTGCCTAAAGGCCGCGATATTGCGGCGGAGTATGTCCAGGGCTTCGTTAACCGCCAATTGCGAAGTGGATTCGTAGCTAAGGCTCTTGGTGACAGTGGCGAGTTCGACGCCCATGTCGCCATGCCCGCTTGAATCCTCATGAAAAAAACCAGATCTGCACTGGCTGAATGAGGCGATAACCTCTCTCATGAGCCTATGCCGTTCTTGGACGTCTCTGCTATGGCCGCCTCAATTGGCAATCTCCGCTACCCGAGGATGAATCTAATTGCTCAGATCAACAACTTGGCTGAACCCCGTGACTGAGCCTTCAATGGTCTATAAAGATCTTTTCCCTGTGATGGAGACAGTGCTTGCGAGCGGCGTTACGCTTCTTGGGGGGCTGCAATATCATAGAGTTGATGGCTACCGTCCCCTGACGCTCGACCTCTACTCCCCGTTGAAGAAAGGGCAGCCTCACCCAAGGCAGTTACCCCTGCTGATCTATATCCACGGAGGAGGTTGGAGGCGTGGTGACAGTCACCGATGCGGTGTTTTCACTGACTTTCCGAGATTATTGGGCGATATTGCGAGCAGAGGTTATGTCGTCGCAGCGGTGAATTACCGACTTAGCTCAGAGGCGAAATGGCCAGCGCAAATCGACGATGTTCGAACTGCTGTCAGTTTTCTGCTGAACCAAGCTGATGCATTCGGTATAGATCCGCAAAGGGTCTACGCTTGGGGCGTGTCAGCCGGAGCTCAGTTGGCTGCCTCGCTGGGCAATCCAACTGAATCGGTAAGTAGTCAGGATCAGCATTGTCCGGTCACGGCAAGCGTTCATGGCGTAGCGGCTTGGTATGGAGTTTTCGACTTCACCACTCTCGGTGATCAAGCGCTACAGCTGGGAATTGACATTCCAGATGATGCGCCGGAGTGGAGGCTTATAGGGGCAGAGCCTGGCCAGGATCGCACTGCTCGTTTTCGCTCAGCCAGTCCCGCTTTTCACCCCACATCTCGAACTTCGCCGATGCTGATTTTAGCCGGGAAAAAGGATCGGAAGGTTCCATATCTCCAAAGCGTGCAAATGAAGGACGCGCTTGATCGTGTGGGTGTGCCAAATCTTTTTTATATATATGAGGAAGTAGGACACAGCTTCATCTGCGAAGATAACCCTGCTGAGACTAATCGAGTCAATTTATTGGCAATAAATCAGACTATTGATTTTTTCGATGCTTTGGCCTTTTAGTGTCGACTGAGCAGCAGCATTGGGGCCCAACATTAACAGCCAGCGCAGGCGTCGCCTGTGCTGGTGTCACTATGTGCAATGCATGGTCATGCTGATGGCCCAATAAAGAGCGTCAGTGCGATTGATTAATTACTACGCTATTCCTCAGCACCGGGCTTCTAGTACGCTGCGAGTAAATCAGTCAGACGCTTCTGAGCCTAATGGTGTCGACGTGGGTATTTGCCATACAGGCTTTTTATCATTCTGATTGTCGAAATTACGCCGCGCCTTGCGGAAATCCTCAACGTTTTCGACAACCCACGTCCAGATGGGGGACATGCGGATCAATAGTTCCATGCCTAGCGGCGTGAGCTCATACTCGACACGTGGTGGAATTTCATCAAACTCCCGCCGATTCACTAAGCCATCCCGCTCCATGGCGCGCAATGTCTTAGTCAACATCCGCTGAGTCACTCCGGTCATCTGCCGTTTTATTTCGGCATGGCGCATTGTGCCGTACACCCCTAGGGCATGCAGAATGCCTAATGACCAGCGGCTGCCTGCGTGAGCAAGCACTTCCCTTCTGACGCCATCATCGTCTTCTCTAAGCGTTCGGCAGATTGTCTCAGCTTGGCTGAGAGCCTCCTGACTGGACATTTCTTTGTCTGGTATCACCGGTGTGCCTTCTTACAAGCGTTGCCTAATCGTGCAAGCATTTGTTCATCTTACAGGCAACAGGGCTCAGGAGAAATCATGACCGAAGTGACCCAGCTTTCCCCCCAATCCATTCTCGTTCTAGGCGCCGGTGAGCTTGGACTGCCGGTTTTGCGCAACCTGGCGCGGGTAGCAAAGCGTGCGCCAGGTTCCACAATCAGCGTCCTCCTCAGGGACTCGACCATCAACACTCAAATTCCTGAGAAAAAGGTTGAAATCGATGAGCTTCGGGCCCTAGGCATCCAGATGGTAGCCGCAGACCTCGTGAATGACTCAATCGATCAGTTGGCGGAAGTATTCGCACGTTACGATACCGTAATCGGCTGTGCAGGCATGGTTGCAGGCCGGGAAACCCCGATGAAACTGGCTACCGCTGCTCTGAAGTCAGGTGTGAAGCGCTACTTCCCGTGGCAGTTTGGTGCCGACTTCGAGGCAATCGGTCGGGGCAGTCCTCAGGATCTGTTCGATGCTCAGCTTGATGTTCGCGAATTGCTTCGCGCCCAGGATAAAACTGAATGGGTAATCATCTCGACTGGTATGTTCACCAGCTTTTTGTTCGAGCCTGTATTCGAGGTGGTCGATTTCGAAAACGACACCGTGAACGCACTAGGCAGTCTCGAAACCAGCGTGACGCTTACGACTCCAGACGACATCGGCGCCTTGACAGCGGAAATCGTTTTCTTCGAACCCCGCTTTCGCAATGAAATTGTTTATCTATCTGGAGACACTGTGACGTACGGAGAGGTCGCCAGCCTCCTTGAACGTGTGCTGGGTCGCCCGTTCAAACGAAACGTGTGGACTGTTCCGTACCTGCTCCAAGAATTGGAAAAAGACCCCACCCATCACATCAAGAAGTACCGTGCCGTATTTGCTCAGGGCAAAGGTGTGTCATGGCCTAAAGCAGGCACCTTCAACGAGCAGCAGTCGATTCAACTCACGACCGCTGAGAACTGGGCCCAGGCAAACCTGACAACCTCTTCAGTATAAGTGGGGTAGCTGAGCTAACGTTTCCGCTCTGGAAATTTACCTGCTACAAGCTCTTCAGTCTGATAGGGCCACCGATAACCGAAGCTAAAAAACGGGGTAGGGATACCTGATTGCCCTGAGCACCATTCCCCTAGTTTTCGGTGGTAGGGGAGCGAGCTCATAGAAAGCCTACCGTCGAGCGGCTCATCCCAAGCTGCCTGGCGGTTTGGCGTTAGCATTCGCAGGAGCCTGACGGCTGCTGGCTTCGAGCCGGCCTTCACCTGCTCTGCTCTGCGCCTTACTGGTGGCATTAGGTTTAACACTAGCGCTCTGTCCATGTCCTCGGCGTTTACGCCAAGTCACCACAGCGCCGCTGAGCCTTTGCAACAACCAACCGACGGAGTGTCGCGTTCCCGGATCAACCAACTTACTCAGTTGGGTTTTGATTTCTGGCCCCATCGCTCTCAATGTGCCGGTGTGCGTCATCACCAGTTTTTTAGCCTGGTCCGGCAGAAGGTTTTTCGCTGCGCTATTGGCAACTCCTTTACCTACGGCTTTGTAGGCGCTAAATGCAGCCCCAAAGATATTGCTGATGGCCGCCTTGGGATCGCTAAGCAATTGATTGCCGGCAGCAGTGATTTTCTGACCCGCGGCGCGCATCGCCTTTTGCGTCGAGCTTGCCGTTGACGACGGCTTCAAGCCCTTTCGCAATTTCTTTTACCGCGCTTGCCCCCAAGTTCCCGGCATCGGCAAGAATGCCCGAAAGTTTGCCTTGGGCCTGTTTTACGAAGTCATCGATCGTGCCGACGATGGTGGCGTTCAAGTGCCCGACCAGCACTTCGGTCATTGAATCGCCCAACAACATCTTGGCGCTGTTACGCAGTCCTGATGTACTAAAAACAAGGTAGGGCGCAAACTCATACGAGCAGCAGCCATGGTCGGAGGGGCTGGTAAAACACCGATCAGGTTGATACCCAGGCTGACCCAATCAAGTAATTCCCGCTGCTTGCTTTTGGTGAGCGTGACGATGTCGTCATGGGAATACAAGCATTCACAAGGTGATCACGGATGTACATCTACAAAATGGTTCAAGTGCCGCCAACCATTGAAGTTCGTGCGAAGGAGCACCGAGTGAACGAGGCCGCAGTTTATCTATAAAATGTGGTCAACACTCATGCTGAAGATGGGGGGGAGTTTTATCGGATAGACACGATTGGCGTTTCAGTCAAACCGGGATGTTTCGACGCGTTAATGGGGAAGAAAAACGTTCTGAACCAATATTACGTGATTTCTATGCGCAAGCCCCGGTGATCAAGCTTTGCGCCGTCTCAGCAATTCGTTGCTATCAGCGAGTTGCTTCCTCTCGATTGCGAAATGCCTGCCGCTTTGAGCCTTCCTGTTCAAACTATGCGAAACAAGCCATCGAAAAGTATGGTGTTCTAAAGGGCTGCCGCATGGCTGTCGGCCGCATCTGCAGGTGTCGGTACCCGAACGGCGGGAAAAATTTTCCCTGTATAGTCGGACAGTGAGCCCCGACGCCTCAATTGTTCAGCTGTGCTTGCCATGACCCTGACGGGCTGCTCTTGGCCAAAGGCGGCTTGCCAATGTCCGCTTCTGGCCGTTAGCTGCCGTTTGGCTAATGACAGGGCGACTGGGCTGGCGACGGGGCTGTTACTCACCGCCCTTGGCTGCTGCTTTTCATTGGTTCGTTATTCGATTAAGTGGAAATCGTCGCGATGCTTGGGATTGGATGTCGCGCCTCGGCAGTTCTCGCCTTTAGACGGTGGGTGACCTGGCATAAAAATTAGCCCTTCGTTCTCGAAGGCGTAAGCCAAGGCTTGCATCGTTACCTGATTCAACTTCCTTGTGCCGCTCTCAAGATCTTTGATGGCTTTCACGGAAACGGAGGAACGAAAGGCTAATGCCTCAATGCTCCAGCCCAGCATTTTTCTCGCTACAGAACTGTGATCTGCAGAAAAGGTGAGCGGTAGCCTTTGAAAAAAAGCTAACAGGTCGGCGTCCTCGGCCGCCTCGGAGTCGGATTTAACTCTATAGAAATCGATAATTTCAGCACTCATCATGGTGGTCCTTAACTGTATGAATAGACAGTGCTTAGGGTAGCCTCCTGGATTTTCTTTAGCTAGCGGTGTTTCGCACTAGGATCTAACCTGAGCTGCACACTCTAAAAAAAGCTGAGCGCTATTCAGCGTTTTTTAGGGCAAATTTAGGACATATCATGGGCCTATCCGGGCCTCTCTAGACCAACCCAGATGGCTCCAAGGCAATGCTTTCGTGGCCTGAGGCGGCATGAGTGTGATGTGGCAGGGGTTCGAATCCCTATCTCTCCGCCATTACATAGAAAAAGCCCCGTAGCCGAATAAGCTACGGGGCTTTTTCGTTTTGGAATGTAATCGTTCCTTCTCTGTGGCCAGCAAGCCTTCAAGCTTGACCCTACTTCTTACCCTTGGGCTTTGACGGCGGCTTTTTATCCGTCTCCTTCACCGTCTCCCTAGGCCTCTTCTTTGCCTCAGCCTCTGTCACGTACTCCCCTGTGACCGCGTCACGATATCTAGCTGGCATATAACCTCCTTGGCAGTCTGTCGCCACGGCAGCGACTTTTTCAGGCTAGCCCAGGGGCCTGGGGGCACAAGATTCATTGTGCGAATTCTCATTACCAGGCTTTTCCATCGCTGTGACGGGCGTTGCGACACTTTGAAAATAAAAAAGCCTGCTGGGCTTAAGGCTCAGCAAGCTTTTTGGGTGGGCACTCTTCGCTCAGGCGGGTTGGGCCGCCAGGCTATTGCTTACATTCCGCCCCAGCACCAGCACAGTCATAAAACCGACGCCGACCAAGGCCGTGGCCAGGCTCAACAACACCGAGCTGCCCATCTGGTCGACGATCCGCCCGCCAAAGAACGAACCCAGGGCAATGATCACTTGAAACAAGGCGACGAACAGCGGCATGCCGCGTTCGACATCCTTGGGCGCGACCACGAACATCCAGATACTGGCGCAGGCCGGGAAGGCGCCGAAGGCAAAGCCCCACAGGCCGATCAGCATTGCGGCGCCGGTCATGCCGGTGGCGAAGTAGGGGAACAGCGCGGTGCTGGTGCCGATCATCAATGCAACCAGCATCAAGGTGTGACGCACGCTGCGGTTGGCAGCAAAACCGGCAAAAATATTACCGAAGACCCCGGCCACGCCAAAGAGCAGCAGCAGTGAGCCGATGGTCGGCCCGTCGAAGCCGGAGCTGTATTTGAAGAATGGCGCGACGTAGGTGTACGCAGCAAAGTGCGCCAGGCCGATCAGCAATACCGCGATCAACCCGACCCGAGCCCGTGGGTTGATGAACAAGGCAGGCAGGTCACGCACGAGAATGGCTTTCTCCGGATCCAGCCGGGGCAGCAGGAGGACCTGCGCCAACAGCACCGGTATGCCCACCAGCGCGGTGACCAGGAACGTCATGCGCCAGCCCATCAGGCCACTGAGCCAAGTGCCGACGGGCACGCCCAGTACGGTGGCCAGGGTCACGCCCATCATGATGATCGAGGTCGCCTTGGCGACGTCCACACCCTTGGGTGCCAGGCGGCCACTGAGGGCGATGGCCGTCGCCCAGAAACCGCCGATACTGATGCCCAGCAAGACGCGGCCGAACAGCAGCAGGCTGAAGTCACTGGCGAACGCCACGACCATGTTGGCGATGATCATGATCAGCGTCAGGCCGATCAGCAGGTAGCGGCGGTCCATGGCGCCAATGATCACCGACAGCAATGGGGCCGCGAGGGCGGCCATGATGCCGGGCAGGGTCACCATCAGGCCGGCGTGGCCGGCACTGATGCCGAGGTCGGCAGCGACGTCGTTGAGCACGCCCACCGGGAGAAACTCACTGGTGACCAGGGCGAAGGCACCGACGGCGACCGAGAGAATCGCCAGCCACTGCTGTTTGACGCTCTGTTGATTATGTTCGGGGAGGCCGCTGGGGGCCTGGCTGGCACTTGGCATGGTGTTGGGTTCCAGGGTGAACGACGCCTGCAGTCAGGCGAGGGGGAGGGGATCTGGAGGCGATTATAGGAATCAGTGTTGAAAATCGGGCAGGCGCTCGTTTCGATAGTAATCATCAGTGCTATCGATGCGACGCTCTGGCACGCACTGCATGACGAGGCAGCAGTCCGTGCGCAGGTGGGGCGTTGGTCGTACGGGGGAGGAAAGAGTGAAAGGCGTGCCGCGAACGCGGTTCATGGCACGCCGTAGGCTGCACTAATGCGTACTGGGTTCTTCCTCAACGCGAATGTTGAATGCCTCCAGCACACCGTCGCTTCTTCTTCTCAACTCGTAGGTCACGGTTTGCCCTTCGTGTTCCAACACCCGATCCCTGCCGCCTTCCGCCAGCAGACAGGTCCCCGCCCTGTAGGTGTCCCGGTCTATCGGCGCCTAGCCCTACTCCCCTACGCCCTGTCTGATCTTTTCCAGCAACTCATCGATGTGAAAGGGCTTGGTGATCAGGTGCATGCGTTCGCCCAGGAAGTTCTGGCGGTTGGCCGCATTCTCGGCGTAGCCGGTCATGAACAGGATCGGCAGGTTGGGGTTCAGGGCTCGCGCGTGGTCGGCCAGCTCCCGGCCAGTCATGTACGGCAAGCCGACATCCGTCAGCAGCAGGTCGATGCCCGCATTGGCTTTCAGGATGACGATGGCTTCGTCACCATCGGCCGCCAGGCTGCAGCGGTAGCCGGCATCCGTCAGTACCTCGGCGACAAAACTGCGGACCGAGGGCATGTCTTCAACAATCAGTATGTGTTCGCCCATGCTGTTGCCCGGCACCGCCACGGTTTTGGTGGCAAAGGTGGCGGGGCCGTCGGCGGCGGGGAGCATGAGGGTCACCTCGGTGCCCTGGCGGGTCACGCTGCGGATCTGCGCATCACCGCCGGACTGGCGGGCAAAGCCATAGATGGTCGACAGACCCAGGCCGGTGCCCTGGCCGACGGGTTTGGTGGTGAAGAAGGGGTCGAACACCTTGTCGATCACGCTGTGCTCGATGCCCACACCGTTGTCCCGTACCGACAGTGCAACGTACGGGCCATCTTCCAGCTTGAGGTTGCCGTTGGAGTACGACGGGTAAGTCGTCACCCAGATAATCCCGCCCTGGGGCAGTGCATCCCGCGCGTTGATCACCAGGTTCAGTACCGCACTTTCCAGTTGGATCGGGTCCACCAGCGCCACGGCGGGGTTGGTGGTCAGCTCCAGTTTCAAGGCAATGTGTTCGCCGATGGTGCGCACCAGCAATTCTTCCAGGGAGCGGATATGCGCGTTGATATCGGTCGGCCGGGTGTCCAGCGGCTGCTGGCGGGCGAAGGCGAGCAGACGGTTGGTCAGGCCGGCGGCGCTCAGGGCTGAACTGAGCGCCGCGTCGGCATAACCCAGGACCTTGTCGGTGCGCTGGCTTTCGATACGCTTCTTGATCAGTTCCAGGCTGGTGATGATGCCCGTCAGCAGGTTGTTGAAGTCGTGGGCGATACCGCCGGTGAGCTTGCCCAAGGCATCCATTTTCTGGGCCTGGAGCAGTTGCGCTTCCGTACGTGCCAACTGGGTGGCGGCGTTGGCCAGCTCGGCCTGTTGGTGGCGTTCACGATGGCGGTGTTCGGTCACGTCCTCGACAAACACCAGGCTCAATTCGGCGCGGTCATAGGGCGAAATCTGCCATTCGGTTTCGCGCAGTTGCCCATCGACCTTCATCTGCAGCGTGCCCTTCCAGCGTTCACCCGCCGCGAGGCGCAGGCACAGCTCCTGGATGACGCTGTATTGATCGCTGGCGAAGCATTCGAGCAGGGCGTCCGGGTTGAGGTTGTCGTGGATCAGTTGGGCGAAGGCGTGGTTGCACTCGTGAACCTTCAACTGCGCGTCCATCACCGCAATCGGTGCGCTGATATTGAAGAAGATTTCCCGGAAGCGCGCCTCGCTTTCGCGCAGTGCGTATTCGGTGTCGCGTACCCGCAGCAAGGTGCGCAGGGTCGCCAGGAGCACCTCGGGGTCTACCGGGTGGATCAGGTAGGCATCGGCGCCTGCGTCCAGGCCGGTGATGATGTCGCCGGTCTCGATGGACGCCGCCGAAACGTGCACCACCGGCAGCAAGGCTGTGGCCGGGTTGGCACGCAAACCACGCACGATGTCGAAGCCGCTCATGTCCGGCAGGTTGACGTCCAGGATCAGTGCGTCGATCTTGCCCCTCGCGATCAGGTCGAGCCCTTCCTGGCCCGTGCCGGCTTCCAGTACCAGGTAATGATGGCGCTCCAGGCGTCGGCGCAGGGCATAGCGCGTGGCAGCGTTGTCGTCGACGATCAGCAGTTGTATGTCACGTTTCATCGACGGTCTCGCTGGCGATGGAAAAGGGAATGACCACAAAAAACAGCGAGCCCACACCGGGTGTGCTTTCCACGCCCACCCGGCCACCGAGCAGTTCGGCGAAACGCTTGCACAAGGACAGGCCCAGGCCGGTGCCGCGCAGGCGCTTTTGCAACGGCGAATCGATCTGGGAAAAGTCTTCGAACAGATTGCTGTGCAATTCACCCGGTATACCCAGGCCGGTGTCCTGCACCGCAAAGCGTATCTCGTGTTCATTCTCCATGCGCGCCGACACCCGCACTTCGCCTTGCGCGGTGAACTTCAGCGCGTTGGAGATAAAGTTGCGCAGGATCTGCGCCAGTTTCTTGTCATCGGTGTAGAGCTTGGGCAAGCCGGAGGGCTCTTCGAAGATCAGGTCCACCGAGGACGCATCGACAATCGGCCGGAACATGCCGCGCAACGCCGAAAACAGGTCGAACATATCGAACCAGGCCGGGGAAATGCTGATACGTCCGGCCTCGATCTTCGCCAGGTCCAACAGGTCATCGACCATCTCGCGCAGTTCGCGGGCCGAGTTGCGAATGAAGCCGACCTGGGTGTGCTGTTCCTCGCTCAACGGGCCATCCAGCTCATCGGCCAGCAGGCTGGTGATGCTCAGGATCGAGCCCAGCGGCGTGCGGAACTCATGGCTCATGTAGGACAGGAAGCGGCTCTTGAGGTCCGACGCCTGGCGCAGTTGGTCGGCCTGGGTGTCCAGTTCGGCATACAGCGCCAGCACGCCCTGGTTGGTTTCGTCCAGCTCGGAACGCAGGGCGTCCGCCTCCAGGCGAAGACGTTGGATTTCAGCGGCGAGCGCGGCAGGGGTGTCAGCCATCAATGGCCTCCAGGGCAATCACGAAGACCGTGACGTCATCCCGGCCGCGACAGAAGTCACGGTGCAGGACGGCGGCGATCAGGGCAGGGTGGCGGTGGACGAGCCCGGGGTAGTCCGACAGGTTCCAGCGTGACTGCAGGCCGTCGCTGTAGAGGATCAGCAACTGGCCGCCCACTTGAGCGTAGTCGAAGGCATGTGCCTTGCGAAACTGCACGCCGACGATCCCTGGATGGGAGGCCAGGCCACGGGATTTTTCCGGCCCGATCAGGCTGGCGCCAATATTGCCCACGCCGGTAAACCTCAGGTTATCGGCCTCGGCATCGTATTGGGCCACGGCGAGGGCGCCACCGCGGGTGCCGTTCATGGCAATGTGCAGGTCGTTCATCAGCACCGTCGAATCCAGGAAGGCATTCTGGGCGAATACCCCTTCACCTGCCCGGGCGGCTTGCTCGGCATATTCGCCATGGCCCAGTCCATCGGCCACCATCACACTGAAACCACCGGCTTCGATTGCCAGGTGCCAGGCATCGCCGCAATGCGGATCATCATGCAGTGAGTGCTGGCTGACCCCGTAGCGAATGTCCTTTGCCACTGAGCCGCGTGGATACAGCCTGGCCAGGATCGCCGTTCCGCGTGGATTGGCGTAGGCATCGAATACCTGGGCCAGGCGCGAAATCGCACCCAGACCAATGCCTTGGGTGCCCCCGGTAGAGTAACCGTCCACCAGGCAGCTGTTCAGGTCGAAGCCTTGGCCACGGTCGATGGCGACCAGTTCGAGGCCACCATTACCGGTGGTGCGCAGGTGCAGTTGGCCATGTTCGGCATGCTTGAGGACATTGCTGGCCAGTTCGGTGGCCACCAGGGCTACGCGCCCGGCATCGGTGTCGTCGAAGCCCAACTGCTCGGCGAGTTGCTGCGCCGTGCGGCGGGCGTGGCCGACCTGGCTGGTGTCTTCAATCAGCAGCACATGGGTCAAGGCACTGGGAATGTTCAGGCCCATCGGGTGATCGTCACGCGGGTGCCCTGGCCTGGCGCGGTCTCCAGTTCAAATTCATCCACCAGGCGCTTGGCCCCGGTGAGCCCCAGGCCCAGGCCGCTGCCGGAGGTCCAGCCGTCGGTCATTGCCAGTTTCAGGTCGGGAATGCCCGGGCCTTCATCGCGAAAGGTCAGGCGCAGGCCGGGGCGGTGGTCTTTTTCGACCACCGCCCAGTCCATGTAGCCACCCTTGCCATAGACCACTGTGTTGCGCGCCAACTCGCTGACCGCCGTGACCAGCTTGGTCAGGTCGATCAGGCGCATGCCGCAGTCCTGGGCCAGTTTGCGTACGAGTTGTCGAGCCAGCACGACGTCCTGTTCGATCAGCACCGGGTGGGTGCCATTGCTGGCTTGGGTCATGAGTGTTCTACCCGGTCGCGCAGCAGTTTCATGCCGCGCTCGACATTCAACGCCGTCGCCACGCCAGGCAGGGTCATGCCCAGTTCCACCAGCGTAATGGCTACGGCGGGCTGCATGCCTACCAAGACGGTCTGCGCGTCCATGATGCGCGAGAGGCCGGAGATCGTGCCGATCATGCGTCCGATGAACGAGTCGACCATGTCCAGCGCCGAGATATCGATCAGCACACCGCGGGCGGAGGTACGGCTGATGCGTTCGGACAGGTCGTCCTGCAGGGTCAGCGCGAGTTGGTCGTGCATGTCCACCTGGATGGTCACGAGCAGGAACTCGCCCATCTGCAAAATAGGGATGCGTTCCATGCTTAAACGGCCTTGGTGACGGTGACGCCTAAGCGTTTGAGGGAGAGTGCCAGCGCATCGGCCAGGTTGGCCTTGGTGACCACGCCTTGCAGGTCGAGACCCAGGTGCACGATGGTCTGCGCGATTTGCGGGCGTACGCCACTGATGATGCAGTCGGCACCCATCAAGCGGATGGCCGTGACGGTTTTGAGCAGGTGCTGGGCGACCAGGGTGTCGACGGTCGGTACGCCGGTAATGTCGATGATCGCGATTTCCGCGCCGGTGTCGACGATGCGTTGCAGCAGCGATTCCATCACCACCTGGGTGCGTTGCGAATCCAGGGTGCCGATCATCGGCAGGGCCAGGACGCCTTCCCACAACTTCACCACCGGCGTGGACAGCTCCAGCAACTCTTCCTGTTGGCGCTTGATCACCGACTCGCGGGATTTCTGGAAGGTGCGGATGGTGTGCATGCCCAGGGCGTCGAGCAGCTCGGAGACTGTCAGCAGTTGTTCGGCCAATTGTGCCGGCTGGTCGGCATATTCACGCTGCAACAGCGTGAACAGCGGGCCCTTGAGGGCAAAAATGAAGCTGGCAGTCTGCTGGGAGTCCTGGCCGGCGAGGGCGCGGCTGTGGGAGAGCTTTTCCAGGAATTGGCGGGTTTGTGCCCAGTTTTCATGATCGGTGTGCTGCGAACCGCCATTTTGCAGGGCTTCAGTCAGCAGAGCCAGGAACTCGGCGGTCTGTGTTTGCACGTCGTCAGGCTTGATATTGCGCGTGGCCCCCGAGGCTTCGAGACTGGCTTTCCATTGATCAAGGAGAGTGCTGCGATTAGCTTGCAGGGCCTGGATTGTGTTCGTTTGCAGAGTTGCCACGGTAACCTCCTTGAATGCCATTGATGCGGTGCGCGCAATCTATACTAAATTGAGCTGTTTGGAATTGTTTCAAGCGGATTCGTTCAGGGGTGCCGTCACTTTAAAAGTGCCCTGGGGGACTATAGTTTGGGCCTCCTGTTTGGCCAGTGACGCGGGTCATTTAACGGCCTGCCGGTCACCCACATATGGCGACGCTGCGACTCGCGTACGATAATGCCCGCCACTTCGACCACATTGGCCCTCCCGTGATCATCAACTTCGACCTCAATGACCTCCAGGCCTTCCGCGCCGTGGTAGACAAGGGCAGTTTCCGTGGCGCCGCCGAGGCCATCCGCATCTCGCAACCGGCCCTCAGCCGGCGCATCGAAAAGCTCGAAACCGCCCTTGATGTGAAGCTGTTCGAACGCACTACCCGACGGGTCAGCCTGACCATGGTTGGCCGTACGTTTTTGCCACAAGTCGAACGCATGCTTGACGACCTCGACGTGGCGCTGATGGGCATCAGCAACGTCGCGTCCACGCGCATGGGCAATGTCACTGTCGCCTGCGTGCCGTCCACCGCGTACTACTTCATGCCCCACGTGATCTCCGAATTCCGCAAGCTGTACCCGAAGATCCGCTTGCGGGTGCTGGATACCAGTGCCGGCGAGGTGTGCAGTGCGGTGGAGAGTGGCGAAGCGGATTTCGGCTTGAGTTTCAGCGGCAGCCTGGCCGAGGAAGTGGAATTCGAACTGTTGTTGCAGGAGCGCTATGTGCTGGCCTGTCGCCGCGATCACCCGCTGGCCCAGCGCGACAGCGTGAGCTGGGCCGAAGCCTGCGAACATGATTACATCACCCTGGACAAGACCTCCGGCAACCGCCTCCTGCTTGACCAGGCCTTGCGCGGCATACGGGTGAAAAAGCCGAGTGTCTGCGAGACGCACCACGTGACTACCATGATCGGCCTGGTGGAGGCGGGATTGGGCGTGGCGATGGTGCCATCGATTGCGATGCCGGCCCTGGAGCACACGGTCCTGGTCAGCGTGCCCCTGGTGGAGCCGCAGGTGATGCGCAACGTGGGCTTGATAAAACGCCGCGGGCGGACATTGCCGCCAGCGGCGCTGGAGTTGGAGCGGTTATTGCGGGAGATGCCGTTTCGCTCAGCGTGACACCGAGTCCAGGCCGGTGGATTGCACCACCGGTTGCGCCTGGGGTGAGGCCAGGAATTGCAACAACGCCTTGGCCTGCTCCGGGTGTTGCGCGTTGACCGGAATGCCGGCGGCAAAGCGCGTCACCGATTGCACATCTTCCGGGATCTTGCCGACGAAGGTCACACCTGGCACCGGCAACAATTCCGCCACCTGTTGCAGGCCGACTTCGTAGTCACCCTTGGCCACCTGTTCGGCCACCGGCTGGCGTTCGATCATGGTGCCTTTGGCGGGCATGCCGAGCTTCTTGAACAACTCTTTCTCGACGTATACACCGCTGGCGCTGTCCGAATAGGCGACCGACTTGGCTTTGCTCAGGGTGGCTTTCAATTCGGCATCGGTGCCGATGGCCGGTTTGACGGCGCCGGCTTTTACCACCAGGCCGATGCGCGAGTCTGCCAGTTCCACGCGGGAGGCCGGGTCGACCTTGCCCTGCTTGATCAAATCATCCAGGGCGTAGCCGACCATGATCACCACGTCAGCGGGTTCGCCTCGGGCCAGGCGGTTGGGAATCGCTTCCGGTGCCTTGCCCATCGACGGGCCGAGGATAGTGTCGAGGGTATCGCCGCTTTGCTTGGCATATTGCGGGCCAAGCAGTTTATAGGCGGCAGTGAAGCCACCCGATGTCATTACCTTCAACTGCTCGGCCTGGGCCGACAATGCCAGTGCGCCCAGGGCCAGGGCCGTCAGGGTCTTGAGCAGAGCCTTCATTGTGCGGCCCCCTGCATCACTTGCCCACGGGCGTTGGCACGACGATACAGCGCGAGGGTCGAGCACAGCGCGCATGCTGCGGCGAACATCATCCAGTAGGCCGGCGAGGCCTTGTCTTCGGTGATGTGGATGAACCAGGTGGAGATCGCCGGGGTGAAACCGCCGAAGATCGCGGTGGCCAGGCTATAGGCCAGGGAGAAGCCCGCCACGCGCACTTCCACCGGCATGATTTCGGTGAGGGCCGGGATCATCGCGCCGTTGTACATGCCATAGAGGAAGGAGAACCACAGCAGGGTTTCCAGCATATGGGCGAAGCTTGGCGCGTTCACCACGTAGGACAGCGCTGGGTAAGCCGTGAGAACGGTCAGTACGGTCATCGCGATCAGCACAGGCTTGCGACCGAAACGATCGCTCAAGGTGCCGCCGATCGGCAGCCAGACAAAGTTCGAAACGGCTACCAGCAAGGTCACCAGCAGCGCATCGGACGTGCTCAATTGCAGCACGGTCTTGCCGAAAGTCGGCGCATACACGGTGATCAGGTAGAACGCGGTAGTGGTCATGGCCACCATCAGCATGCCGCCGATGACCACGGTCCAGTTTTTCACCAGGGTCGCCATCACTTCACGCATGGTCGGGCGATGTTTGCGGTTGGCGAACTCTTCGGTTTCCTGCAGGTTGCGGCGCAGGATGAAAATGAACGGGATGATCACACAGCCGAGGGCGAACGGAATGCGCCAGCCCCAATCGGCCACCACGGCCGGCTCCATCCACACGTTCAGGCCATAACCCAGTGCGGCGGCGACCACGATGGAGATCTGCTGGCTGCCGGATTGCCAGCTGGTGTAGAAGCCTTTGCGGCCTGGCGTGGCCATTTCGGACAGGTACACCGACACACCGCCCAGTTCCGCACCGGCCGAGAAGCCTTGCAGTAAACGACCGAGCAGCACCAGCAGCGGTGCCCACAAGCCAATGGTGTGATAACCGGGCACCAGCACGATCAGCAGGGTGCCGCTGGCCATGATCGACAAGGTCACGATCAGCCCTTTGCGGCGACCGACGTCATCGATATAGGCACCCAAGATGACCGCGCCCAAAGGACGCATCAGAAACCCTGCGCCGAATACGGCGAAGGTCATCATTAATGACGCAAACTCATTAGCGGCAGGGAAGAAGGCGGCAGCGATGTAGGTGGCGTAGAAACCGAACAGAAAAAAGTCGAACTGTTCGAGGAAGTTGCCCGAAGTAACGCGAAATACCGCCCCCACTTTCGAACGGGTAGAGTCGGGCCGGGTAGGGCTAGTCATGGTTTTATGTCTCCAGCGTTCTTTTTGAATGTGCTTGTTTCGCTTAAGACCTGGAATAGTGGCTGACACATTTAGAAATGTTAAGTGACAATTTTGGATAGATTGATGTTCGTTGGCTATCAATCGGTAGCGCAGTTGGAAACGCGTTCGCTGTCTATGCTGAAGATGTGACCAATTCTTACGGATGGGAGGTGGCAATGACGGATCAACAGAAACGGCGGGACGAGCCGGAACGTGAGCAGCCCCAGCGGCGGGAGGAAGAAAAACCGCAGACCTGGAAACATCCCGATGATGGCACCGAGCTTTCAGAGCGGGATCAGGAGCGTCCGCTAAAACCCTGATATCAGGTTAAATGCGCTGCAAATGTGGGAGTGGGCAAGCCCACTCCCCCAGTTGTATGTGCAACTCTCAAAACTAGGAAACTATTTGACATATTTGATTTGTGATCACATATTGAGGCCATAAGAACGACAACACAGGTTTTGCCTCATGACAGATGGTCCGCTCCTCCTGCCCACCCTGCGCCAGGTGTCCCGCGATACCTTGCAAGACCAGGTCTACCGCCAGATCCGCGAAGCGCTGATGAGTGGCCGTTTCCAGCCTGGCCAGAAACTCACCATCCGCGGCCTTGCCGAAGCCCTCGGTTCCAGCCCGATGCCGGTGCGCGAAGCCCTGCAACGCCTCAGTGCCGAAAACGCCTTTGAAGTCACCGAGACCTCTCGTCTGCGGGTGCGCTTGATGACGGTCGAACGCCTGCGTGAAATTCGTGATGCACGTGTCGCCCTCGAAGGGCTGCTGGCGGAAAAAGCCGTGCTGCGCCTGCAAAAGGCCGACCTCGACGAAATCACCGACCTCTGCCAGCAAATGCAGCACGCCGCCGACGAAGTCGACGTGTCGCGCTACCTGTGGACCAACTTTGCGTTTCACCGGCGCATCTACGCCGTGGCCCAGGCCGAGTTGACCATGGCCGCCGTGGAAAACTTCTGGCTGCACATGGGCCCGTGCTTTGCGCTGGTCGCCCCGGATAAAGCTCACCTGCAACGCTCGATGGAGGCGCACACGCGCATTGTCGAAGCCCTGGCGGCCCGCGATGGCGCCGGTGCACGCGCAGCGGTGACCGATGACATCATGCAGGCCGCCGATTCCCTCGCGCGCCTGCTCGTCAAGAACGACCGTTCGCGGTCGTCTGCTTCAGGAGGTAAACGTGCATGAGTGTCTTACAGCGGCTGCAGCCCTATCCTGGGTTACGTGTGTTGATTTCCGGCGGGGCTGCCGGCATTGGTGAAGTGCTGGCGGCGGCGTATCTGGAAGCCGGTGCCCAGGTGCATGTGTGTGACGTCAGCGAGCCGGCCCTGGCCGCGTTTCGCGACAAGTACCCGGGCACCGTCGCCACCCGCGCCGACGTCAGCGATGCCGTGCAGATCGAGGCGGTATTCAAGGTGCAGCGCGAGCACTTCGGCGGTCTCGATGTGCTGGTCAACAACGCCGGGATCGCCGGGCCTACCGGCGGCATCGATGCGATCAGCGACGCCGAGTGGCAGGCCACCATCAACATCAATCTCACCGCGCAATACCGCTTTGCCCACCATGCGGTGCCGATGCTCAAGGCGTCGTCCCACGGCCACCTGCTGCATATCGCCTCGGTGGCGGGGCGCCTGGGCTACGCGTGGCGCACGCCGTACGCGGCGACCAAATGGGCGATTGTCGGCCTGATGAAATCCCTGGCCTCGGAGCTGGGCGAGAGCGATATCCGCGTCAACGCCTTGCTGCCCGGCATTGTCGAAGGCCCGCGCATGGACGGCGTGATCCGTGCCCGTGCCGAGCAGGTCGGCGTGCCCGAAGCCGAGATGCGCCAGGAATACCTCAACAAAATTTCCCTCAAACGCATGGTCACCGCCGAAGACGTGGCCGCCATGGCGTTGTTCCTCTGTTCGCCCGCCGCACGCAACGTGACCGGCCAGGCGATCAGCGTCGACGGTAACGTCGAGTACCTGTAAGCCACGCAAGAACACAGCGCGCTGCACCCAGGATTTTTCTCATAAGAATAAAAGTCGGAGAGTCGTCATGCCCAAAAATCGTCCTGTCATCATCACCTGCGCCGTTACCGGTGCGATTCATACGCCGTCGATGTCGCCGCATTTGCCGATCACTGCGCAGGAAATCGCCGACGCCGCCATCGGTGCCGCCGAAGCCGGCGCCGCGATTGTCCACCTGCATGCCCGCGATCCCAACGATGGCCGCCCAAGCCAGGACCCGGCGTTGTTCGCTGAATTCCTGCCGCAGATCAAGGCCGCCAGCGACGTGGTAATCAACATCACCACCGGCGGCGCGCCGACCATGGGCGTGGAAGAACGCCTGCAACCGGTGATGCAGTTCAAGCCGGAACTGGCCTCGCTGAACATGGGCTCGATGAACTTCGGCCTGTATGAAATGCTCAACCGCTTCACCGACTTCAAGCACGACTGGGAGCGGCCGTACCTGGAAGAAAGTGACGACCGGATCTTCCGCAACACCTTCCGTGACATCACCCATATCCTCAATTCCTGTGCCGAGAACCGCACGCGGTTCGAGATCGAGTGCTACGACATCGGCCACCTGTACACCGCCGCGCATTTCCTGGAACGCGGCCTGCTCAAGCCGCCGTTGTTTATCCAGTCAGTGTTCGGCTTGCGTGGTGGCATCGGCGGGCACCCCGAAGACCTGGCGCACATGCGGCGTACTGCCGACCGCTTGTTTGGCGACGACTATGTGTGGTCGATCCTCGGCGCCGGGCGTGGGCAGATTCCGCTGGCGACTATGGGCCTGTCCATGGGCAGCAATGCGCGTGTCGGTCTGGAGGATTCGCTGTGGGACGGCCCGGGCAAATTGGCCGCGTCCAACGCCGACCAGGTGCGACGTATCCGTACGGTGATCGAGGCGCTCGGCCATCGCGTCGCCACGCCGGATGAAGCGCGGGAAATCCTCGGGCTCAAGGGGCGCGATCAGGTCAATTTCTAACCCAACCAACTGCCGCGTCACGGCGCGGCCTGCATCCCGCACAACAACAATAAGGGGATCACACCATGCGTATCGAAGTGCTCGTCGACGTCAAGACCACCCTGGGCGAAGGCCCGGTGTGGGACGTCGAACAACAACGCTTGTATTGGATCGATAGCGCCGACGGCCGCATCCTGCGCTGCACCGACGACGGCCGCGAACTGCGTGCCTGGGAGGTCGGCCAGAAAATCGGCTCCATGGCCCTGCGCCATAACGGTGAGTCGGCGATTGTCGCCCTGCAAAACGGCGTACACACCCTCGACCTCAACAGCGGTGAGCTCAACCTGGTCATCGACCCGGAACCGCACCTGCCGGATAACCGCCTTAACGACGGCAAGGTCGACCGTCAGGGCCGCTTCATCTTCGGCTCCATGGACACCTTGGAGGACAACGCCAGCGCCAGGCTTTACCGCCTGGACGCCGACCTGAGCCTGCACAGCCTGGACGAAGGCATCATCGTGTCCAACGGCCCGTGCTGGAGCCCGTCCGGTGACACTTTCTATTTCTGCGACACCTGGTCCGGCGAGATCTGGGCCTACGACTATGACCTGGCCACCGGCAATGTGAGCAACCGCCGCACCTTCGCCAGGGTCGACACCTCGGGCGGCGGCGCTGCCGACGGCTGCACGGTGGATGCCGAGGGCTGCCTGTGGCAAGCCTTGGTCTATGCCGGAAACCTGGTGCGTTACACCCCCGACGGCCACGTCGACCGCATCATCCCGATGCCGGTGAAAAAGGTCACCAGCCTGACCTTTGGCGGGCCGAACCTGGACACTCTGTTTGTGACTTCCATGGCCAAGCCGCCGCTGCCGCGTTTTCCGGCGGACGGCCAGCAGCGCGGAGCGCTGTTCGCCATTACCGGGTTGGGCGTGCAAGGAATAGCCGAGCGACGGTTCGCCAGCTAGCGCGTGTGTGTGACAAGGCATATTCCTTCGCAACCTTGTGTCAGTACGCGCCCTCGCGCGCCTGGAGAGGCCCATGGCAACTATCAAAAAAGCGTCGCTGCGCAGCATTCACCGGCATTCCTGGGTGTCGCTGCTGGTCTGTTGGATGATCTGGATTCTCAATGCCTACGACCGTGAGATCGTGTTGCGCCTGGGGCCGACCATCTCCAAGCACTTCGATTTATCCGCCGACCAATGGGGCACCGTGGCCACGGTGGTCATGCTGGCCCTGGCGTTGCTGGATATACCCGGCTCCATGTGGAGCGACCGCTACGGCGGCGGCTGGAAACGTGCACGTTTCCAGGTGCCGCTGGTGCTGGGCTACACGGCGATCTCGTTTCTGTCCGGCTTCAAGGCCCTGAGCGGCAACCTCGCCACCTTCATTGCCTTGCGCGTCGGGGTCAACCTCGGCGCCGGCTGGGGTGAGCCGGTGGGGGTGAGCAACACCGCCGAATGGTGGCCGGTGGAGCGACGCGGCTTCGCCCTGGGTGCGCACCATACGGGCTATCCGATTGGTGCGATGCTCTGCGGTATCGTCGCCAGTTTCGTCATCACCGTGTTTGGCGAGGACAACTGGCGCTACGTGTTCTTCTTCGCCTTCGTGGTGGCGTTGCCACTGATGATTTTCTGGGCGCGTTATTCCACCGCCGAACGCATCACCGCGTTGTACGTCGACATCGCCGCCAAGGGCATGACGCCACCGGACAACGCGCCGGCCAGTTCGGTGAAGGGCGAGGCCTGGCGCACTTTCGTCGCCACCTTGCGCAACCGCAATATCGCCCTCACGGCGGGCAATACGATGCTCACCCAGGTGGTGTACATGGGCGTCAACATCGTGTTGCCGGCCTACCTCTACAACATCGCCGGACTGTCACTGGCCGAGTCGGCGGGGATGAGCGTGGTGTTCACCCTCACCGGCATTCTCGGGCAACTGGTGTGGCCGTCGCTGTCGGACATCATCGGCCGACGCACCACCCTGATCATCTGCGGGGTGTGGATGGCGGCGAGTGTCGGCGCGTTCTACTTCGCCAACACCCTGACCCTGATCATCGTCGTGCAACTGTTGTTCGGCCTGGTGGCCAACGCGGTGTGGCCGATCTACTACGCGGTGGCCTGCGACTCGGCCGAGCCGTCGGCGACGTCCACCGCCAACGGCATCATCACCACCGCGATGTTTATCGGCGGCGGCGTGGCGCCGGTGCTGATGGGCAGCCTGATCGCCATGGGCGGCGGCTGGACCACGCTGCACGGCTACACCGTGTGTTTCTTCGTGATGGCCGGCTGTGCCCTCGGCGGCGCACTGCTGCAACTGTTTTCCCATCGCCCCCAGGCGTTGGCCCTGCAACTCGACTCCTAGAACAACACCGATGCGCCCCCCAGCCCACCTGGCGGGGCGCCAAGAGGAACTGCCGATGACTACCGCCACCGCCGCCCGCACCCCGCAGGCGTTGAACAAACTGATGTTCGTCAAACTGATGCCCTTGCTGATCATCGCCTACATCCTGAGCTTCCTGGACCGCACCAACATCGCCCTGGCCAAGCATCACCTGGACGTCGACCTGGACATTTCCGCCGCCGCCTATGGCTTGGGCGCGGGGCTGTTTTTCCTGACGTATGCGCTGTCGGAAATCCCCAGCAACCTGATCATGCACAAGGTCGGCGCGCGGTTCTGGATCGCGCGGATCATGGTGACCTGGGGCCTGATCTCGGCGGCCATGGCCTTTGTGCAGGGCGAAACCTCGTTCTACGTGTTGCGCCTGTTGCTGGGCATCGCCGAAGCGGGGCTGTTTCCTGGGGTCATGCTGTACCTGACCTACTGGTTCAACCGTGAGCAACGGGCGCGGGCCACCGGGTATTTCCTGCTCGGCGTGTGCTTTGCCAACATCATCGGTGGCCCGGTGGGTGCGGCCCTGATGCGCATGGACGGCCTGCTCGGCTGGCACGGCTGGCAGTGGATGTTCCTGCTCGAAGGCTTGCCAGCCGTGGCGTTTGCCTGGGTGGTATGGCGCAAACTGCCGGATCGCCCGAGCAAGGCGTCGTGGTTGTCGGCCGAGGAGGCGCGCGGTATCGAACAGCGCATTGCCCGGGAAACCGAAGAGGGCGCGGGCGAGGGCGGTCACTCGTTGAAAAACTGGCTGACCCCGCAAATCCTGCTGGCGATTTTCGTGTACTTCTGTCACCAGATCACCCTCTACACCGTGATCTTTTTCCTGCCGAGCATCATCAGCAAGTATGGCGAACTGAGCACCATGAACGTCGGCCTGCTGACTTCATTACCGTGGATCGCGGCGGCACTCGGTGCCTTGCTGATTCCGCGTTTCGCCACGACGCCCGGACGCTGCCGGCGGTTGCTGGTCACAGGGCTGCTGACCATGGCGCTGGGCCTGGGCATCGCGTCGATATCGGGGCCGGTGTTCAGCCTGCTCGGTTTTTGCCTGTCGGCGGTGATGTTCTTCGTGGTGCAGTCGATCATTTTTCTGTACCCGGCTTCCCGTCTCAAGGGCGTTGCGCTGGCCGGCGGGCTGGGATTTGTCAACGCCTGCGGGCTGTTGGGCGGTTTTGTCGGGCCGTCGGCGATGGGTGCGATCGAGATGAGCACCGGCAATGCAATGAACGGCTTGAAAGTCATTGCGCTGGTGCTGGTGGTGGCGGCCGTGGCGGCCCTGCGCTTGCGCATGGGGCACGAACCTGAGCGTGGTGCGCAGGCCAGCGAAGCGTCCTACACGTAGACGCCGGCTACGGGGCTTTCTAAACTGCGGCTTGTCTTGGGAAAAGGGCAGGCGCCGATGAATCGCAATGAACTACGCAAAGCCGACATCAACCTGATGGTGGTGTTCGAAGCGTTGATGCTGGAGCGCAACGTGACGCGGGTGGCGGAGAAGCTGTTTCTCGGCCAGCCGACCATCAGCTCGGCCCTCAACCGCTTGCGTACCTTGTTCAACGACCCGCTGTTCATCCGCGTCGGCCACCGCATGGAGCCCACCGCGCGGGCCGAGGAGATCATCCAGCACCTGTCGCCGGCCCTGGATTCGTTGTCATCGGCCTTGAGCCTGACCCACGATTTCGACCCGTCGATCAGCACCATGACCTTTCGCATCGGCCTCTCCGATGACGTGGAGTTCGGCCTGTTGCCGCCCTTGCTGCGCGCCTTGCGCCAGGAAGCGCCGCAAGTGGTATTCGTGGTGCAGCATGTGGACTACTGGCGCATTCCCGACCTGCTGGCCTCCGGCGATATCACCGTCGGCATCACCCAGACCCGTGGCCTGCCGGCGAATGCCAAGCGCAAGCTGCTGCGCCATATCCGTCCGCGTATCCTGCGCGCCGATGCGTCTGAAACGCCGCTGACCCTCGATGAATATTGCTCACGGCCCCACGTGCTGGTGTCCCACACCGCCAACGTGTCGGGGTTTGCCGATGAGTGGCTGGCGGAGATCGGACGCAAACGCCATGTGGTGCTGTCGGTGCCGCAATACAGCGCGCTGCCGGCCTTGCTCGCCGGCACTGACCTGATCGCCAGCCTGCCGGACTACACCGCCGAGGCCATGGCAGTGTCGGGCCACCTGTTCTGTGAGCCGTTCCCGTTCGAAACGCCAACCCTGGATTTGTCGATGGTCTGGCTCAGCCACGTGGACACCGACCCGGCTGAACGCTGGGTACGTTCGCGGCTCGAAGCGTTTATGAGCGACAGAGGGCTGGCCAGCAAAGCCTGATGCTTTTATCCGTGGTATATCTAGGAATCTTCCTACCAAAGACTCGGAGCCATCCATGCCACACCTGCACCTGGAATACACCGCCAACCTGACGGGCCTTGCTGTCGAGAAGACCCTGTTGCGGCTCAACAACGTGCTGATGGCGTCCGGGCAGTTCGGTTCCGAGTTCGACATCAAAAGTCGTGCGGTCAAGGTCGAGACGTTCCAGGTGGGCACCTCCCTCGACGCACGCGGGTTTATCGCGGTGAAGCTGTCGCTGCTCAGCGGGCGCCCACCCCAGGTCAAGAAGCAGCTGTCGGACAGCCTGCTGGCAGCCCTGCAGGACATGGGCGATTGGCCGGAGGGTATCCAGGTTCAACTCAGCGTCCAACTGGTCGACATGGATCGCGACTGTTACAGCAAAGTCGCCATCGGCTGAGGTTTACAACAAACCCTGATCCGCGCACACCTTCACCACCTGCTCACGAAACCAGGTATTGGCGCTGTCCTGTTCGCTGGTTTCGTTCCACTGCATCTCCAGGGTGAATCCCGGCAACCCGTTGGGCACTTCGCAGTGGCCGAACGTCGTGGCGGGGGCCAGCAACTTTTGTACGCGACGCGGCAGGGTGACGATGAAGTCGGTGCCGGTGATCATCTTCAACGCTGCGCTGTAGCTGTTGGCGCGGGCGATCACCTGGCGCTTGTGGGCCTGGCGCGCCAGCCAGCCGTCGATCATGTTGGTGTCGGAGGTCCACGGCGTGGGGAACACGTGGCGCCGTTCGACGAAGGACTGCAGGCTGAACGCCGGTTCCCGTGGCGCCGAGCGCTTATCGAACACGCACACCAGGTCGTCTTCGAGCAGCATCTGGGTACGCAAGTCCTTGTGGGCGCGGTGGAAGTTGGGGCCGAAACAGATCACCAGGTCGAGGCGACCTTCGCGCAGGTCGTCGGCGGGGATGTCGGTTTCCAGCTTTTGCACGTTGACGATCACCGGCAGGTCGGCACGGTCGAAGTGCTTCAACAGGCGCGGCAGGATCAACTGTTCGAAGTATTCCGGCGCGCACACGTTGAAGGTCACGGCCTTCTGGGTCGGGTCGAAGGCCTGGCCACCGGCGTGGCACAGGTTGATGCTTTCGAGGATCTTCTGCACATGCCCGTACATGGTGGTGGCCTTGTACGTTGGGCGCATGCCCGCCCGGGTGTTGATGAACAACTCGTCTTCAAAGCTGGTGCGCAGCTTCTTCAGGCTGTAGCTCACGGTGGACTGGCTGACAAACAGCGTTTCGGACACCTCGGTAACACTGCTCTGGTCGTAGACGGCGATAAACACCATCAAGTCCTGCATATCGAGCTTTCTGAGCAAGTTACTGTTTAGCATCGGTTTCGTCCGTAAACCCTTTGTACCGAACTCAGTACAAGACAGCACAAAAGCTTAACGGAACGAACGTGCCATTAGAAAGCTCTGTAGGGCGTTTCTATGTTTGGCGTGAGACAAATACTGTTTGCAATACGACGTCAGCGGATATGTCGTGCGTAATGCCTGGGGTTGAAGCGCGTGACGATCAGCAGCATCACCCCGATCACCGCTGTCAGCGACCACCAGGCCCATTCGAAGCTGCCCAGTTGATCGCGGATCATCCCGGCGATCAGCGGCGACAGCCCGGCGATCAGGTAGCCGATACCCTGCACAAAGGCGGTGAGACCACCGGCGCGGCGCGGGTTGTCCAAATGGTCGAGGGACAGGATCAGGCTCATCGGGAACAGGCCGCCAATGCCCAGGCCCAGTAGGCACGGCCACAACAGGCTCAGGTGGTGCGGGCTGAGAATCAGGCCGCAGAAACCGAGGATGATCAGCACCAGCAGCACCGCCACCACACCGCGTTTATCCTGGCGGCGGTTAGCGATGGCGGGAGTGACTAGGCCGGACACCACTTCCATGGCCGTCAAGAAGCCCAGCAGCAGGCCGGCATTCTGCTCGCTCCAGCCTTGCTCCACGTAGTACGGCGCGAGCCACGCCAGTACGCAGGTGTAGGACGCGGTACCCAGGCCGAAAAACACCGCCAGCAACCAGGCCCGGCCATTGCCGAAAAACGACGCCTGTTGAGCTGTGCCGGCTTGCGGCAACGGTGGCAGTACCGAGCGTTGCGCGTACCAGAACACCAACGCCAGCACTGCCAACACCGCCCAGATTGACAGGCCGATGCGCCAACTGCCGGTCTGCACTTGCACGAACGGCGAGAACGACGCCGCCAGTGCTGCGCCGCCCATGATCGCGGTGACGTACACACCCATGAACAGCGCAACATTGTCACTGAACCGCGACTTGATCAGCGCCGGCATCAACGCCTGGATCATCGCGATCCCCACGCCGGCCGCGATGGCGCTGACGATCAACTCCAGCGCCGAATCGAGGAACAACCGCGACAGCGTGGCCACGCCGATCACCAGCAGGGACACCACGATGCTGCGGTGCTCGCCAAAGCGTTTGGCCAGGCCCATGCCGAAGAACATCGCCAAGCCCATGGCCATCACCGGCAACATGGTCAGCAACGCGGCGCTGCTGAAACTCAGCGACACATCGCCGCGAATCGATGACAACAACGGGCCGACCGCCGCCATCGACGGACGCAGGTTAAGGGCGACCAGCACGACGCTGGTCATCAACCAGAGGGCGGTGGTGGGTTTTGCGTGAACGGTTTCCATGGGAGGCCCTTGAGTGATCAAGGGCGAATCAGGCCATGGGTGGGAGCAGGGGGCAAATGAGAAAGTCGCTAGGTCTATCTAAAAATTGCGCTGGTCAAAATGTGAGAGGTGGCAAGCCCCCTCCCACATTAGATAGACCGGATCACATGCTTGATCTCCTGGAAAGCCGCCAACCCCCACGGTCCCAGCTCGCGGCCGATGCTGCTCTGCTTGTAACCGCCCCACGCGGTCTGCGGGAAGATCACTTGCGGCGCGTTGATCCACACCAGCCCGGCCTGCAAGGCATTCGCCACACGCTCGGCGGTTTCGGCATGGCCGCTGACCACACTCGCCACCAGGCCGAAGTCGCTGTCGTTGGCCTGGGCGATGGCTTCTGCCTCAGAGGTAAAACGCCGGACACAGAGCACCGGGCCGAAGATCTCTGCGTTCCACAACGCACTGTCCAGCGGCACGTCGGTGAACACCGTGGGGCGAATGAAAAAGCCCTTGGGCAAGTCCGCCGGGCGTTCACCGCCGCACAGCAAACGGGCGCCGTCCGCGATTGCGCGCTGGATATGCCCCAGCACTCGCTGATACTGGGTACGGTTGATCAGCGCACCCATTTCCACGTCATCGGCAAACGGGTCCGCCACGCGAATCGCTTCGGCCCGCGCCTGCACACGCACCAGGAATTCATCGGCGAGCGTGTCAGCCACCAACACGCGACTGGTGGCTGAACACATCTGCCCGGCGTTGAAAAAACCGCCACCACAGGCCAGTTCCACCGCCAGGTCCAGGTCGGCATCCGCCATTACCAGCAGCGAAGACTTGCCGCCCAGTTCCAGGCTCACGCCCTTGATGGTTTCGGCCGCGCGCTGCATCACCTGCACGCCAACGGCGTTGCTGCCGGTAAAGGAAATCTTCGCTACTCGACGGTCCGCCGCCAACGGCGCGCCGACATCCAGGCCTGTGCCGCACACCAGGTTGAACACGCCAGCGGGCAAGCCTGCCTCGGCGATAATCCGCGCCAACTGCAACTCGGCCAACGGCGTGACTTCCGAGGGCTTGAGCACCACGCAGCAACCGGCCGCCAGGGCCGGGGCGAGTTTCCAGGCGGTGGTCACCATCGGGAAATTCCACGGCACGATCAGCCCCACCACGCCGCAGGGCTCACGACGCAGGCGTGCGCTGAAGTCATCGCCGGGCAACGCCACCGGCTGGTCCTGAGCGGCGTCCATTTCTTCGGCCACGCTGGCGTAGTACTCGAACGTGGCGATCACATCGTCCACATCAATTGCGGCTTCAAACAGTGGCTTGCCGTTGTTGCTCGACTGCAGGTGCATCAGCTGTTCGCGCTGCTCGCTCACGCCCTGGGCGATCTTGCGCAGCAGGGCGGCGCGATCACGGCCGGTGCTGTTCGACCACTCGCTGAAGGCCGCGCTGGCGGCGTCGACCGCCTGGGTCACCGCCGTCGCATCGCCGACGCTGACCCGGGCCAATACCGCCTCGGTGGCCGGGTTGATCACCTCGAGTACGGCTCGGCCGGCTCGCCACGCGCCGCCGATGTAGATCCCGTTCGACACCGCGCTCATACCGCCACCTCTTTCATCCACAGGCCCTGGTGGATTTCGATCAGCGTCGGCCCTTGGCGATCAGCGGCGCTGCGCAGTGCCGTCCGCAGATGCGCGATGCCCTGGATGCTTTCAGCGGCACAGCCCAACGCCTTGGCTACGCCGATAAAGTCCGGCGTATAGATGTCCACACCCACCGGCTCGATGGCGCGGTTGACCATGTATTTCTTGATCTCTTCATAGCCCTGGTTATTCCACAGCAGCACGATGATCGGCGTGCGCGCCTCCACGGCGCTGGCCAGTTCCGGCAGGCTGAATTGCAGGCCGCCGTCACCGATCAGGCACACCACCGGTTGCCCGTCGCCACGCCCCAGCCACGCCCCGATAGCGGCGGGCAGGGCGTAGCCCAGGGTGCCGTAGCCGGTGGACGAGTTGAACCAGCGGCGCGGGTGGTCGAGGTTCAGGGTCAGGTTGCCGCTGTACACCGGTTGGGTCGAGTCGCCCACCAGCACGGCGTTGGGCAACTCCTCCAGGACGGTGTCGAGGAACCGGGTTTGTGCGCGGGTGGCGGCGTCCCAGCCGGGGTTCAGTTCGGCCCACAAGCGTGCAACACGCGCCGCGCCCCACGCGCAATTGCGGGGCGGCAAGGGTTTGCTGTTCAACTCGAGCAGCAGCGCTTCGGCGGCGATTTGTGCATCGGCCACCAAGGCAACCTGCGGCGGATAGTTGCGCACGGTCTGGTCCGGGTCGATGTCGATGCGCAGCAACGCACCGGGAATCCCGAAGCCGCCGGCGAAGGTGACGTCGTAGTCGGTTTCCGCCAGCTCGGTGCCGATGGCCAACACCACGTCCGCTTCGGCGACCAAGGCGCGGGTGGCGACCAGGGTCTGGGTCGAGCCGATCAACAGCGGATGGTTGGCAGGCAGCATGCCCTTGGCATTGATCGTCAGGGCCACCGGCGCGCCGAGAGCCTCGGCCAGTTGCGTGAGTTCTGCGGCTGCATCGATGGCGCCGCCACCGGCCAGGATCAAAGGCTGCCTGGCGGCTGCAAGCAACTGGCTCATCTGCTTGATCGCCGATGGCGCGGCACCGGCGCGCGCCACGCTGACCGGTTCACTGCCCAGCAGTGCGTCGGCGTTTTCTACCAGTACATCCAACGGGATTTCGATATGCACCGGGCGTGGTCGTCCGGCCTGGAACAACGCAAAGGCACGCGCCAACACGCCGGGCAACTCGGCCGCCGACATCAGCGTATGGGAGAACGCCGCCACGCCGGCGATCATCGCGCCCTGGTTCGGCAGCTCATGCAGCTTGCCGCGCCCGCCGCCCAATTGGCTGCGCGACTGTACGCTGGAGATCACCAGCATCGGGATCGAGTCAGCGTAGGCCTGGCCCATGGCGGTGGTGATATTGGTCATGCCGGGGCCGGTGATGATGAAGCACACGCCGGGCTTGCCGCTGGTGCGCGCATAACCGTCGGCCATGAAGCCGGCGCCCTGTTCGTGGCGCGGGGTGACGTGACGGATGCTGGAACGGGCCAGGCCGCGATACAACTCCACGGTATGCACGCCGGGGATGCCAAACACCTGGTCCACGCCATAGCCTTCCAGGAGGTTGACCAATACTTCGCCGCAGGTCGCCATAAACGTCGCTCTTGTTGTTGAGATAAGGCGTTATTGGACCGGCTGGCCGGTAGCGGCAACAATCGATAAAAAGTCATACTAGCCATGTCCTCACGTCATGGCTGCGCCCCGATGAAACGCCTCCCGCCGCTGCCCGCGTTGCACACCTTCTGGGTCACGGCCCAATGCTGCAACTTCACCCGCGCCGCCGAGCAACTGCACATCACCCAGGGTGCCGTGAGCCGGCAGGTTGCCGGGCTGGAAAGCCACCTGGGCTACGCGCTGTTCCAACGCCAGGCGCGGGGCTTGAGCCTGACTGAGGAAGGCCGCGAATGGTCGTTGCGCGCGCAGCAGGTGTTTGGTCTGATCGGCGAGGCGGTGGAGCAGATCGGCAGTCGCCGCCAGGTCCTGCAGCTCAAGGCCTCCACCTGTGTGATGCGCTGGCTGTTGCCGCGCTTGATGCAGTGGCAGAAGGAGCGTCCGGATGTGCCGGTAGCGCTCACTACCACCGTGGCCTACACCGTGGACTTTCGCCGCGAGCAATTCGATGCGGCGGTGATCTATGCGCCCATCGCCGAGCAGTCGGCCGAGGCGCGGCATCTGTTCGATGAACAACTCACCCCGGTCTGCACGCCCGCGCTGCTCGGTGTGCTGCACAGCCCGGCAGACTTGCAGCAACAGGTGCTGCTGCACCCCACGCGGGATGAACGGGACTGGACGTTGTGGCTGAAAGCGGCGAAGACGCGACTGAGTAACCTGAGCCAGGGGCATCATTTTGAGACGCTGGATTTGGCGATGACGGTGGCGTCGCAAGGCTCCGGTGTAGCGATTGGCGACCGCGCGTTGATTGGCGACGATTTGAAGACCGGGCGGTTGGCGACGCCGTTTGAGCTGCGGGTGCCGACGGGGATGGGCTATTACCTGGTGTATCCACCGGGCAGCGAGCCTTCGGCGGGGCTTGAGGCGTTGATGAATTGGCTGGTCATCAACGCCAGAATCTCCTGACGCTCACATTTCAAATGTGGGAGGGGGCAAGCCCCTCCCACATGTCAGTAGCCGACGGTGAAACGCTGACGCGAGTGCTTCGGCGATTCCACTTCGTCGATCAAGGCGATGGCGTAGTCGGCAAAGCTGATCCAGCTGCGACCTTCACTGCTCACCAGCAGATCGTCCTGGCCCACGCGGAATTGACCGGTGCGCTCGGTCTCGACGAACTCCGCCGAAGGCGACAGGAACGTCCAGTCCAGTTCCTTTTCCTGACGCAGCGTGTCGAGAAATGCTGCGCCTGCACTGGCTTCGGCTTTGTACTCAGCCGGGAAACCTGCGCTGTCGATCACCCGACCGCCACCCGGCAACAACAGCGAACCGGCACCGCCCACCACCAGCAGGCGTTTCACCCCGGCTTTCTTTACCGGCCCGATCACGGCGCTGGCCGGTAGGGTGGCGAAGTGCGCGGCGCTGATCACCACGTCACTGCCGCTGATGGCCTGTTGCAGGGCCTCTGCGTCCAGGGCATCAACCTGCTTGACGGTGACGCCAGGGCGCGCCGCCAGTGTGTCGGTGTTACGTGCAATGGCCACAACGCTATGCCCGCGACGCAGGGCTTCTTCCAGCAGTTGGCTACCGGCACGGCCGGTGGCCCCAATGATTGCGATCTTGCTCATGACGTTCTCCAGTACGGTTAAGGTTTGAAACGGTTCACCACTTCATTTCGCCCTTGGCGACTTTGGCGCTGAGTTCCAGCGAGCTTTCGTCGGCGAGGGTCGGGTAACGCTGTTTCATGGCCGCGATCAGGGCCGCGGAATCCTTGGCCTTGGCGGTTTCGGCGTCGAAGGCCTTGATGTAGTCGGCGGTAAATTTCACGGATTGAACAGACGGCGTAACCAGGTAATGGCCCGGGATCACGGTGCGCGGTTGCAGGTCTTCAATGCGTTGCAGGGTAGCCAGCCAGTCTTTTTGGGACTGCGCGCTCTGGGTGTCGGCCATCCACACATGAATGTTTTCGGCGACGACCACGCCACCGACCACGGCCTTGATCGAAGGGATCCACACAAAACTGCGATCCGGCTGTGGGCCGTCCAGGCCGATTACCTCCAGTTGCTGGCCTTCCAGGCTCAAGCTGTGGCCTTCGAGGACCTGCGGCACGATAGTTTTGGCTGGCTTGTCCGCAGCCATTTTCGGGCCCCAGAACTCAAGCTTGCCGGCGACGGTGGCCTTGATGTGATCGACCACCGGTTGCGGCGCCAGCACCTTGGCGTCGGGGAAGGCGGTGGTGAGGGTGTCGAGGCCGAAGTAGTAGTCCGGGTCGCCGTGGCTGATGTAGATGGTGGTCAGGTGTTTGCCGCTGGCGCGGATCTTCTGCACCAGTTGTTCGGCCTGGCCTTTGCCGAACTGGGCGTCGACCAGGATCGCATCCCTGGCGCCGCTGACCAGCACCGAGGTGACCGGGAAGATCGCGGCGTCGCCAGGGTTGTACACGTCCAGCTTCAGCTCGGCGGCGGCCGCGTGGGCGGCGAAGGCCAGGGCGGCGGTGGCCAGGGTCAGGCGCTTGAGGGTTGGGAACATCGGGCAGCTCCAGCATCGGTAAAGGATGCACAGAGCTTAGTTGCACAAAACCAGACTAAAAATGCGATGCTGGGACATAGTTTGTTTCTGAAATCGGGCAAATCATGGACCGTCTCCAAGCAATGCGCGTGTTTGTCACCGTGGTGGACCTGGGCAGTCAGTCCGCCGCCGCCGATCATCTGGACCTGTCGCGCCCGGTGGTGTCGCGCTACCTGGCCGAGCTGGAAGACTGGGTCGGCGCACGCCTGCTGCACCGCACCACGCGCAAGCTCAGCCTTACGGCGGCCGGCGGCGAAACCTTGCCGCGCTGCCGACAATTGCTGGACCTGTGCTGCGATATGCAAGCCGCCGTCAGCGAGCCGGATGACGCGCCCCGTGGCCTGCTGCGCCTGAGCGTCAGCACCTCGTTCGGCCAGGCGCAATTGGCCGCAGCCATCGCCGAGTACGTCAAGCGTTACCCGTTGGTAACCGTCGATCTGCAAATGCTCGACCGCACGGTGAACCTGGTGGATGAGCGCATCGACCTGGCCATCCGCACCAGTAACGACCTGGACCCCAATCTCATTGCGCGCCGCCTGACCCTGTGTCGCTCGGTGGTGTGCGCCTCGCCGGCGTACCTGCTGGAGCATCCAGCCCCGCAGAAAGTCGAAGACCTGGCCGGGCACAACTGCCTCACCCATTCCTATTTCGGCAAGAGCCTGTGGCATTTCGAAGAGCGGGGCGAGCACGTCTCGGTGCCCATCACCGGCAACATCACGTCCAACGAGGCCAGCACCTTGTTGCGCATGACGCTGGCCGGGGCCGGCGTGTCGATGCTGCCTACTTACCAGGCCGGCGATTACATCCGCCGTGGCGAACTGGTGCGCCTGCTGCCCGACGCCGAGCCCCGGCAGATGAACATCTACGCGGTGTATGCGTCGCGCAAGCACATGCCGTCGGCACTGCGCAGCCTGTTGGATTTTCTGGTGCTGAGGTTTCCGGAGGAGCCTGCGTGGGACGTCGGTCTGTAGGGCGACATAAACCTGTTGAATGTCGCCCGATAATGGCAACTCGCCCTGGTTGACCTATGCTTTAAACAGCACCGTTTAGATCCGCAGAGGTCTGTGCCATGAGCATTAAAACCAGAAAATACCTGATGATTGTCACCCTGTGCGCCATCGCCAGCGCGCTTTACGGGACCGCTGCCTACCGTGTTGAACTGACCCGCATGCAGCCGACTTTTGCGATCAGCTGCCATCAGGACCAATGCGTGCCGCATACCGGCAGTTTCAGTGCGCTCAGGTAATCGGCTGTTGAGCCTTGAGTTGCTCGCGAAACGCCTTGGGTGAGAACCCGACCCGTCGGCGGAACAGCCGCGAGAAGTTGGTCGGGTCGGAAAAACCCAGCACTTCCGACATTTCATTGATGGTCATGCTGGTGTAGGTCAGCAGGCGCTTGGCCTCCAGCAATTGGCGGTCGTGCATGATCTGCAGCGCAGGCTGCCCACCCAGTTCCCGGCATGTGCCGTTGAGGTGTGACACCGAGATGCCCAGCTTGTGGGCCAGATCCTCGATCTTCGGGTGTTCGCGGTAATGCTGCTCGACCAGTTGGGTGAAGCGGCGGAAGTATTCACGCCCCCTCGGCGCCCGTGGGTGGCGCTTCTGGATGGCCTGGCGGCTGATCCACACCAGCAGCACGCTGACCAGCGCGTGCATCATCATGTCCCTGGCCGGTTGTGCGTCGGCGTATTCATCCTGCAAACGGGCGAACTGGCTGTTCAGGTAATCACTGTCCTTGCCCGCCGGGTAACTGCCCAGGGACTGCAAACCGTCCACCGTCGCCCCCAGTTGTGTCTGCAGGTGGCTGACCAGCGGCGCCGCGAGGGTTACCACGTAGCCTTCGACATCCTCGGGAAACCGAAAACCGTGCACACACAGCGGCGGCAGGACTTGCAGCGTCGCTTCGTTCAGCGTGGTGCGCTGCCCTTCGATTTCCAATTGTGCCTGACCTTTGTGCACATACAGCAACTGGCACAGATCCGCGTGCCGGTGGGGCTGGATTTCCCACTGGTATTCCCGACTGCGCCGGGAAATGGTTTCGCAGTGCAACAAATCGGGCGTCGGCCATTGCTGGTGTTCCCCGTAAAGCTTGAAGACCGGAATCGCGGTTTTGATCATGGTTTCAATCCGATACTCAGGAGAGTGGTGCGGTAATCGCCCCGATTGGCAAAAAGCGCAGGCTTTGGCTCAGTTTTCACCTTCTTATGCCGGCCACTCAAGTGAAAAATGTCAGCAACAAGACCAATGACAACTCTTTCACTCAATCCGTTCGAGTGGAACTTGCGGGCCATAAAAATAATGAAAACGCTGAAAACCCAAGTCGCCATTATTGGCGCCGGTCCCTCCGGACTGTTGCTCGGCCAACTGCTGCACAACGCCGGTATCCAGACTCTGATCCTGGAGCGCCAGAGCGCCGATTACGTACAAGGCCGCATCCGTGCCGGGGTGCTGGAACAAGGCATGGTCGACCTGCTGCGGCAGGCGGGCGTCAGCCAGCGCATGGACAACGAAGGCCTGGTGCATGAGGGCTTCGAGCTGGCGCTCAATGGCCAGCTGACCCACATCGACCTCAAGGCGCTGACCGGCGGCCAGACGGTCATGATCTACGGCCAGACCGAAGTCACCCGCGACCTGATGGCCGCCCGTGCTGCCGCGGGCGCCATCACCCTGTATGAAGCCCATGACGTGCAACCGCACGACCTCAAAAGTGATCGACCCTGGCTGACTTTCGAACATCAGGGCGAAGCCTTTCGCCTGGAGTGCGACTATATCGCCGGTTGCGATGGTTACCACGGTGTTGCGCGCCAATCGATCCCGGCTGAATCACTGAACGTCTTCGAACGGGTCTACCCTTTCGGCTGGCTCGGTATCCTCGCCGATACGCCGCCGGTTCACCCTGAACTGGTGTACGCCAAACATCCGCGTGGCTTCGCCTTGTGCAGCATGCGATCGCCGACGCGCAGCCGTTATTACCTGCAAGTGCCGGTGGAAGAGCCGCTTGATGAATGGTCCGATGCGCGCTTCTGGGACGAACTGAAAACCCGTCTGCCCAGCCACCTCGCAGCCGACCTGGTGAGCGGTCCGTCGATCGAGAAGAGCATCGCGCCGCTGCGCAGCTTTGTGGTGGAGCCGATGCAGTACGGGCGTCTGTTCCTGCTCGGCGATGCCGCGCATATCGTGCCGCCCACCGGGGCCAAGGGCTTGAACCTGGCGGCCAGTGACGTGAGCACCCTCTATCGGATTCTGCTCAAGGTCTACGGTGAAGGACGGGTGGATTTGCTGGAGCGCTATTCGGCCATCTGCCTGCGGCGGGTGTGGAAGGCCGAGCGGTTTTCCTGGTGGATGACCTCGATGCTGCATCAGTTTCCCGAGGCGGATGGCTTCAGCCAGCGCATCGCCGAGAGTGAACTCGATTACTTCATCCACTCCGAGGCCGGGCGCAAGACCATCGCCGAAAATTACGTCGGGCTTCCTTACGAAGCTATCGAATAGCCTGCTATCGTATCGAGCATTCCCGCGGGCCGCCTTTCCCCGCGGGCCCTGCTCGAAGGTCTTGCCGTGACGCACCTCAATCAGCCCGTTCCGCCGCTGCCCGCCGTGCGCAGCATCCTCGCCTCACTGATGATGGCGATCTTCCTGGGGGCCTTGGACCAGACGATTGTCGCCGTGTCCATGCCCGCGATCTCCGCTCGATTCCATGACGTCAACCTGCTGGCCTGGGTCATCTCCGGCTACATGGTGGCGATGACCGTGGCGGTGCCGATCTACGGCAAGCTGGGCGACCTGTACGGGCGGCGGCCGATGATGCTGATCGGCATGGGCCTGTTTACCCTGGCCTCGCTGTTCTGCGGCATGGCGCAAAGCATGGAGCAACTGGTGCTGGCGCGGATCCTTCAGGGCATCGGCGCGGGCGGCATGATCTCGGTGAGCCAGGCGATCATCGGTGACATCATCCCGCCCCGCGAACGCGGGCGCTACCAGGGCTATTTCAGCAGCATGTACGCGGTGGCCAGCGTCGCCGGGCCGGTGCTCGGCGGCTACATGACCGAGTACCTGTCGTGGCGCTGGGTATTCCTGATCAACCTGCCATTGGGCGCCGGCGCCTGGTACGTGGCCCATCGCACGCTGGTGGGGCTGCCGGTGCCGCAGCGCAAGCCGATCATCGATTACCTCGGCACGTTGCTGATGATCATCGGCCTGACCGCTTTGTTGCTGGGCATTACCGAAATCGGCCAGGGCCATCATTGGCGCGACGATCAGGTGCTCGGCTTGCTGGCGTGTGCGCTAGTGGCGTTAACCGTGTTTGTCTGGCATGAGCGGCGCGCCCGTGAGCCGTTGTTGCCGATGCATCTGTTCGCCAACCGCAGCGCGGTGTTGTGCTGGTGCACGATTTTCTTCACCAGCTTCCAGGCGATTTCCCTGACGGTGCTGATGCCGCTGCGCTATCAGACGGTGACCGGCTCAGGCGCTGACAGCGCGGCCCTGCACCTGCTGCCCCTGGCGATGGGCTTGCCGATGGGCGCCTATTTTGCCGGGCGCATGACCTCGGTGACCAGTCGTTATAAACCGATGATCCTCAGTGGCGCCTTGCTGAGCCCCTTTGCGATTCTTGGCATGGCCTTGAGCGCGCCCCAGGCGGTGGGGCTGACGGCAATGTTCATGTTGCTGTGCGGGATCGCGGCCGGCATGCAATTCCCCACTTCGCTGGTGGGCACGCAGAACTCGGTGGAACAACGCGACATCGGCGTCGCCACCAGCACCACCAACCTGTTCCGTTCCCTGGGCGGGGCGGTAGGGGTGGCGTGCATGTCGGCGCTGTTGCTGGCGCTGTTGCAGGACTCCAGCTTCGCCCACCTGGCCAGCGGTGCGCTGGTGGCCGAGGGCAGTTCCGGCAACGTGCTGCTCGACGGCCTCAACGCCGCCCCCGGCCCGGCGCAGGACGCCCTGCGCGGGGAACTGGCGGTGACATTCCGGCATTTGTTGATGGTGAGCGCAGCGGTGTCGCTGCTGGGGCTCGCGGCCGCAATCGCAATGCCCAACCGGGTACTGCGCGGCCGTGAAGACAACGCTAAATAACCGGCAGGACACCATTCACGGGCTGTAGTAACCCACCGCCACCATGAAATGCCCGGCCTTGCGCACATACGCATGCTTGTTCTCGACCTTGTCGGTCACCGGGTTTTTCCAGCGGTACTTGTATTCGCCCTGGTCCTGCTCGGTCATCAGCTTCAGGATCGGCTCGCCCACCGGCTTGCCGTCGGGGTCCTTGATCTTGCTGAAGTCGGTGTTGATCAGGCGCAGGTTGGTGCCATGGGCCACATAGCGCTGGGTATCGAGGTCGACCACGAACACGTAGAGGTCATCCTGCAGGAAACCGCCCTGCAAGGAATTGATGGCCTTGAGCGTGCCGGCTTCATCCTTGAGCAGTGCGTTCACCGCCTTGTTGCGCAGGGCCCGGGCCTGTTCCGGAGTGGCCCGGGGCAGGTAGTAACCCACCGCCAGGATGCGTTCGCCCACGCGTTGATAAAACACGTGCTTGTGCTCGACCTTGCCGTCGTTCCAGTTCTGCCAGCGGTAATCGGCCTGTTGGATGCCCTGGCCGTCCGGCACCTTGAGCGCATCCTTGAATGACTGGCGCAACTCCGGCCCGAGCACCTCGGACACGTCGCGGCCGATCAAGGCGGAAGAGGGCCCGCCACTGGCCAGCAGCACGCCCCGGGTGTCGACCACGAACACATAGCGGTCATGGTCGACAAACTCGCCCTGGCGGCTGAAGGCGGCAAACGCCTTGTCGCCATTGCCCTGGTAGTAAGCCAAGGCTTTTTCCAGCAGCGCCTTGGCGGCCTGGGCGTCCTCATCCTGAGCCGTTGCGGCGTGCACCTGGCTGAAACACAACAGCAGCAGCCAGGTGGTTCGAAGCAGTGCCTTCATTACCCGTCCCTCGATCTTGTTGGTGTGACAAGAGCGTAGACGGTCGCGGGCCACTCAGAAGGGTTTGGTCGGCAGGTACTTGCCATCCAGGGTGATCACAGCGCGCGAGCCGCCGTCCGGGTCCTCGACCTTCTTGATGTCCAGCTTGAAATTGATCGCACTGATGATGCCGTCACCGAATTGCTCGTGGACCAGCGCCTTGAGGGTCGAGCCGTAGACCTGGAGCATTTCGTAGAAGCGATACATTGTCGGGTCCGTCGGCACACCGCCGGGGAAGCTGCCGCGCAGGGGCACGCTTTGCAGCAGGCGGCTGGCGTCCTGGTCCAGGCCGAGTTTGTCGCACACTACATCAGCGGCCTCCTTGGGCAACGGGTGCTGGCCGAGCAGGGCGGCGGTGACAAATGCCAGGCTCAGCCCGGTGCCGTCGGTCAGGTCCTGCCAGGACAGGTTCTTGCGCGCCTTGAGTTCGATCACGGTATCGGCCAGGGCCAGGCGTGGGGTTTGGGCGAAGTGGGATTGCAACATGGTGGTGTCCTCTTTGGTTGGAATAGGTCAGGCAGCGTGAATCTGATCCAGCAGCGACACAAAGCCACCGCTGCGTTCGTCCAGGGCGTCGATGGCACCGGTCTCGATGTCGTACACCCAGCCATGCAGGTTCAGCCGGCCTTGCCCGAGCGCCAGGGCGACCGAAGGGTGGGTCTTGAGGTTGGCCAGTTGCGCGATCACGTTTTCGCGCACCAATGAACTCAGGCGGGCGGCGTCCGAGGCATGCTCGCGGGCGGCGTTGATCAGCCTGGCCGACTCGGCGTGGCGCAGCCAGTTGGCCACGGCCGGCAGGTGGTCCAGGCATTTGCAGGTGGAGATCGCGGTCATGGCGCCGCAGTCGGAATGGCCGCAGATCACGATGTCGCGCACCCCCAGCACCGCCACTGCGTATTCGACCGTGGCCGACACACCGCCCGGCTCCGGGCCGTAGGACGGCACGATGTTGCCGGCGTTGCGGATCACGAACAGATCGCCGGGTTCCTGCTGGGTCAGCAGTTCCGGGACCACCCGGCTGTCGGAACAGGACACGAACAACGTGCCGGGGTTCTGGGTGGTGGCCAGGTGTTTGAACAGGTCGCTGCGTTGGCCAAAGGCTTCTGACTGGAACTTGCGAAAGCCGTTGATGAGGTCTTGCATGGGGTTCTCCTTGCGTCGCTGATGGGGCAAGGATGGAAGTTTTCAGCTATAGCGTCCAAGACCGGCTTATTATGGTTTCCATAAGTCATGCCTATAGCTGGAGGGCCGCCGATGCTGTTGCGCCATATCCGTTACCTGCTGGCCGTTGCCGAGCACCGTAATTTCACCCGCGCTGCCGAGGCGCTGCACGTGTCGCAGCCGACCTTGTCGCAACAGATCAAACAGCTGGAAGACACCCTCGGCGCGCCGTTGCTGGACCGCTCCGGGCGCAGTGTCAGCCTCACCGATGCCGGCGCCGCCTATGTGCGCTTTGCGCGCCTGGCCTTGCAGGACCTGCAGGCTGGCACGCGGGCCATGCATGACGTGCAGGACTTGAGCCGGGGCAGCCTGCGCCTGGCGATGACGCCGACCTTCACCGCGTACCTGATCGGCCCTTTGTTGGCGCGGTTCAACGCCCTGTATCCGGGAATCACCCTGAGCATCGAAGAATTGACCCAGGATCGCATGGAAACCGCGCTCACCGAGGACCTGCTGGATATCGGCATCGGTTTTACCGGCGAGCATCTGCCGGACATCGAGTGCGAAGGGCTGTTTGCCGAAGCGTTGAGCGTGGTGGTGGGGGCCGGCCATCCAGGGGGGGAAGACCGGCAGTGGCTGGAGCAGCCGATGGTATTGCTCAACTCAGGCTTTGCGACGCGGCGCTACATCGATGGCTATTGCCGCGAGCAAGGGGTAAAGCCGTTGATTGCGATGGAGGCCAACTCCATCAGTGCGATCATCGAAATCGTGCGCAACACCCACCTGGCAACCATCCTGCCCAGCGCGATTGCCCAGGCCCAGCCGGAGTTGCGCGCGGTCGCCCTTGAACCTGCGTTACCGCAACGCAATGTGGCACTGCTCAGTCGCCGGGGCGCCTATCGCAGCGCCGCGTGCCGGGCCTTTGTCGCGTTGATCAAGGCGCCGCCAGCCACTGGTTGACGATGCCGTCGTACACGCCGGTGGCGACGCTCAGGTGCAGCCACTGGTCGACGTAGCTCTTCCACGCCACGTCATCGCGGGGCAGCAGGAAGGCTTTCTCGCTGTATTGCATCTGCCGTTCCGGGTTGACCGCGCACAGCCCGGGCTTGAGCTTTTGCTGGTAACGCGCTTCGCTGGCGTCGGTGATCATCACGTCGGCCTTGCCGGCCAGCAGTTCGTCAAAGATGGTCACGTTGTCGTGCAAACGGATTTGCGCCTGGCCCAGATGGGCACGGGCAAACACTTCGTTGGTGCCGCCCGCCGGTTCGATCACGCGCACATTCGGCTGGTTGATCTGCTCGACACTCTGGTAACGCTGCACGTCGGCACAGCGCACCAGGGGGATCTTGCCGTCGACGCCGAGGGCCTGGCTGAAGAAGGCTTTTTTCTGGCGCTCCAGGGACACCGAAATGCCGCCCACGGCGATGTCGCAGCGCTGGGCGAGGAAGTCCGGCATCAGGCTTTTCCAGGTGGTGGGCACCCAGTGGATCTTGGCGTTGAGGCTCTTGGCCAGGGATTCGGCCATGGCAATGTCGATGCCTTCATAGGTGCCGTCGGCGCGCAGCGAGGTGTAGGGCTTGTAGTCACCGGTGGTGCAGACGGTGAGTGTGCCGCGATCGAGCACCTGGTCAAGGCGCGAGGGCGCGGTGTCGGCCACGGCGCTGGTGGCCAGGCCGAGTACACACAGGGCGAAAAGAGCTTTCATGCGGTCGAGTCCTTGGGCATGGTCGGGGCGGCCATTATTTCCAGCGTGGGGCAGCGTGGCAAGGCACGCTGAATGTTTAGCCAAGTTGCAACCAAACTCCGTCAACCCTGAATTTAATTGCCCTGTGCCGGCGTGTGACGCTGGTAGTTATCTCTTGCACTGTGATCCCCGCATGGACGGCTCCTCCGACACTCACTCCGCGAAACTGCCGTCCGCCCTCGCGTTCTGGGCCCTGTTCCACTGCCGGCACGCCCGCCCACCAGATACCGCATTCCTACGTTGATCCATCCCGTTCGATGGCGTGCACCTGCGCGCCTGCCCGACCCCTACGTATGAGAATGCCCATGAGTGTTTTTGCCTGCCTGCAGGAAGCCCAGTCTTTCCTTGAACAACACCCGGACATCGAGATGTTCGAGCTGTTTATCCTCGACAACAATGGCGTGCCACGCGGCAAGTGGCTGCACCGCGACGAACTGCTGGCGGTGTACGAGAGCGGGCGGCCTTTGCCCAGCACCATCCTCGGCCTGACCATCAACGGCGACGACGTGGAAAACTCCGGGCTGGTCTGGGAGGTGGGCGATATCGACTGCCGCGCCTACCCGATCAGCGGCAGTCTGCAGCGCATGCCGTGGCGGCTGATCCCCACTGCGGCGGTGCAAGTCAGCATGCACCCCACCGAAGGCCTGCCTGCCACCGTGGCCGACCCACGGCACCTGCTGGCCAAGGTGATCGACGGGCTCAAGGCCGACGGTTACTACCCGGTGATGGCGGCCGAGTTGGAGTTCTACCTGCTTGACCAGAAGCCTGACGCCAATGGCCATCCGCAACCGGCACGCGATGTGGACGGCGGGCGACCGCGCTCGACCCAGGTCTATGGCCTGCGCGAACTGGAGCAGATCGAGCCATTCCTGGCCGACCTCTACAGCGCCTGCAAGCTGCAAGGTATTCCGGCGCGCACCGCCATTTCCGAATACGCGCCGGGCCAGGTGGAGATCACCCTGGAACATCGCACCGATGCCCTGCAAGCCATGGACGAAGCGGTGCGCTACAAACGCCTGGTCAAGGGCGTGGCGCATAGACACGGGATGACCGCGTGCTTCATGGCCAAGCCGTTCGACGACCTGGCTGGCACCGGTATGCACATGCACGTGAGCCTGGCGGACGCCGAGGGCCATAACCTGTTCGCCAGCGAGGCCGCTGATGGCACACCGCTGTTGCGCCAGGCAGTGGGCGGCATGCTCAGTACCTTGCTCGACTCATTGCTGATGTTCTGTCCCAACGCCAACTCCTACCGGCGTTTCCAGACCAACAGCTACGCGCCGCTGGCCGCCACCTGGGGGGTGGACAACCGCACCGTCAGCCTGCGGGTGCCGGGTGGTCCGGCCCATTCCCGGCATATCGAACACCGCATTTGCGGCGCCGATGCCAACCCTTACCTGGCGGCGGCCGCGATCCTGGCGGGCATCCACCGTGGCATTCGCGAACAACGGGACCCCGGCGCCCCGGTGGAAGGCAACGGCTAC